>ENA-OWOD01000215-OWOD01000215.1-gut-metagenome-genome-assembly--contig:-NODE-215-length-49024-cov-6.132654_pt1 | contig 49024 bp, 47 predicted proteins | sample MGYA00248256_ERZ651792 | MGnify/ENA primary metagenome ERZ651792 (study PRJEB26908, sample SAMEA4031714) | gut metagenome | biome: gut; feature: normal infant; material: stool | place: China | collected 2015...
TTTATCTGCTAATTCAGTAAGAGAGGACATGTACACGCAAGAAGGACGTTGAAGGGCTTAGTTGCGGATTTGAGGTTACCGTTGGCCACCGGTTGGGTCTGTAACATCTGGTCGATGAGTGAATGACTGCGTTCTTCATAAGTAGAACCGTGCATATAGGCTATTTGGGCATTTACGGCACTTGCAAAAAGAAGTCCAGCCAACAGAAAAATAAAGTGGTGATAAGATAGAGTTTTCATGTATTTCCGTATTTATATTTAGAGGACAAATGTAAATGCGAATCCTTTTTAGAGGTATGAAAATCGTCTTCTATTTTAGTAAAATCATCTCTTTCTCGTCTTCTTTTGTTTGCTTATGGGAAAATCAGTACCTTTGTACCCTAAATCATCACCCAAAGGGTGAAGGATATGGCGAGAGACTTGTTCTTCCAATCGCAATGCCTGAAGTTGCGTACCTCACTTGCGAAGTGGGGTTTTCTATTTTGATAGGTAAAGGACTTTTAACTTCATTTTCTGCCTACTTTCGTTCTTGACAGATCTTACAACGTAAGTAAAGAATTTCTATTTTACAGGTCTAATTGCCATTTTAGCGAAATTAGCATTCCAACTTGCATTATAATAATGGCTTTTCTCGTTATAATAGAAGATGTATCCAAAACGCCCATAAGAATCTTTATAAGATTCTCCTACCCAATAATAACCATCATTAGCATTTGTTATTTGAGTCTGTCCTATAGGACCACTCATCGGCAATCCATAACCCGTAGGAGGTAGAAATATACTGTTTCCATTACGACCAGTTACTTTCATACCTACCACCCCGTTTACTGTAGCTTTTGCCCATGTACATTGCGTTACCAGTTCCACTTGCTCTGTTTTACTCGGTAACCTCCACGTCCCTCCCCATGTTGCGCGTACAATATCATATTTAGTTCCACAAATATTATCAACATCCGGAGCTTCATAATAAGGTGTCATTCCACTATTCTCAACATCTCCCCACAGATAAAGCCCACCTGCTTCCGAAGATGTTGTTGCTCCTAAATTGAATGAAGCCCATTTTACACTAAGGCCTAAGTCAATAGCCTTATAAGGTGACTGTTCGCCTAAAGGAATAACTACTTCTGTTCCATCCTTAAGAACAATTCTCAGTTCATCTTCTGTTGCTTCTACTGATTCAAAGAATGAATCACCATTTTTACCAGAGGCTTTTACTGCATTTCCATGTTCATCAAGTAATTTAGAATAGGTGTACCCATTGTCATAACTTACAATCCAATAATTATCTGAATCCACTTTCAATAATGGCGTAATCGCATCTGTTCCTGACGCAGGAATTCTATTTCCTTCAGTATCATAAAGCCAAGTAGTTGTACCATTAATAGTCTGGGTCCAATAGTATTTACCATTATCATACCGAACATTAATCACCGGAGCATCCTTTCCATCAACTCCATCTTTTCCATCAGATATTGTTATTTTTGAACCGTCAGAAAATGTAAGAGTATAGCCATCTCCTGACGTAGTAACCTTGGCAACGTACAACCTATCCTGAAGTGCAGCCACAATGGACTTAATGGTAGTAATATCACTATTCAGCAATTTTAACTGCTCTTCAATGGAAGTCACTCTATTATCCAGTGAATTAATCTCATCCCATAATTCGCTGTCATCATACTTACTGCATGCCGACACGCAGATTAACAATAGGATTACTCGACAAATAAACTTTATTTTTTTCATCTTCCTTCAATTTAAATATATCATTAATAATTAAAAAACACATAATCATAATTTCCATTCAACAACGACTCCTCATAAGTTGGCTTATAAGCAAACCCATGTGAAAGTTCCAATCTTGTGCCTAAGAAAGTATCTACATTCACTATTTGATCATCAATTCCAAAAAGTCCACAATCCAAAACAAGATCATCCATATTCCAGCTATAACTTCCATTATATTGAATAGTGCCATTTACCAATCTGAATCTTCCATCAGTATAAAATGTTAAAACTGTATCTGTTGCTATATTTTTCCAACTCCCAACAATCACTTGTCGATTCATATTGAGATCAAAAAAAGAATTAGCCTTCCAGTATTCATGGTCCGCAATAGAATTACGAGCCTTAAAAGAATGGTAATTTCCATCCTAATCAATACAAGTCATAACATACGAAGCCAGTTCTGTAATGCAAAAATCATATCCACATGTCGTACTTATTCTCCGAGTTTTAGGATCATACCCCCAACTACCTTTTCTATTTAAGGTATCAAAACCTCAATATATTTTGCATGTCTTATCAGCGTTCAACCGCATCCCCAAACTATTCCAATTAGGAGCATCCCAAATGCCAATAACTTCTCTATACTCTGAAAAATAATCTATAAGAAGTACATCGTCATCTAATTTATCGTAAGCAGACATACTTATCCCTATAAATAATATGAGTATAAACTTATAAACATCTTCTTTCTATTATTCTATAATAAAAGGTTTAGCATTTGACCTAACATATTCTAACTCATCTTGGTGAAAGGTCACATTTAGACTATTATCTTTCTCCAATTTTCTACATACTACAAAGTCAGTCTTTTGCATGGACAAGCCTAAACCAAAGACTTCTTTATAGCGAAGTACTTCCCATTCATTTCCCAATTTATCTTTAACAAAGTCTCCTACGTTATAATTTTTTTGTTGTATCATAGTTCATATTTAATTATACATTCTATTTATTGCTCACCGCAAAGCAATTAACATTTAAACTACTACTATCCGTTTCTTTCTTAAATATATTATTTACGCCACTTGTTCCTTAGAGTTGGGGCTATTACACAAAAAGACAGCGTGGAACTGCGTGCTATTCATTGTCTTTGAAGGTCCTAGGAAAACCCAACTATACAAATGAACAGACAGCAGACCCACGCCGAAACCAGCGTAGGAGCAGTCTATGCCATTCTTGTATAGTTTCGAAAATTTCCTAGGTTCTCAAAGACAAGAATGAAGCACAACGCTTCTTACAATATCATTTCACAAAACATTGAGGCTAAGGACACTTCCTTGCTTCGATGGCAAATTTAACGATAAAGAATGAAAACAAGAAAAAGATTGGAAAGTATTTTTAAGGCTGATACCTACAGAAGATAAATATGATTTTGTCATTCTGACACTTTGTATTTTCTATCGCACGAGAATCCCGTACTTCCGACCGATTATCCACACAGAAAGAAATACGAGAGCGAAAATCCATAAGTGTCAGGTTATAAGCATTATACCAAAACGAACGTCCTTCCAATAAATCGAAATCACACCTCCGAAAGCCCTGATACACCGAAAATGCAAAAGCAAAAGAACGTTTTACTAAAACAGAGTAACCGTTTTACTAAAACGCAATACCCCTTTTAGTAAAAAGCAATCACCCTTTTAGCTTAAAGGTGTAGCCAATTTCTGCATAAAAGCCCTACAAAAGCGGAAGAATATGCAAGAAGAACGCATCTTTATGAACCGAATATCCACAACATATCCCAAATCCGTTCTTCTGTAAAACCAAGTGCGGCAGGAAAACCGGGAAAGACATTGCTTTTTGTCAAGGTTATAGGGATATTCCCGTCTTTCTGCCCCTTTCACAACAACCCATGCAGTTCCCACGCCCGCACATGCCGTATTCCTTCATTGGACGGCAGGCAGAAGTCATCAAGCGAGACAACCAGTTTCTCATAATTATCTTGTATCGCCTCCAACGAAGCATACTCACGGCGCGCCGTCTGTTCATCTACCAGCATGTAGGTGGATTGCAGATATATCGTACGGTCACCTTTCCGAGCGATGAAGTCCACCTCTTTTTCTTTTGCACATCCGGTATAGACATCATAGCCCGCCCGAAGCAACTCCAGATAGACAAGATTCTCCAGTTTATAACCCACACCATAGGCTGTTCCGGGATAGAGGAAATTCTTAAAGGCAAGGTCGTTGATGTAATATTTCGCCGTACCGGACAGTATTTACTTTCCGCGCAAGTCAAAGCGTTCACAACGATACGCCAAGAACGAGTCTTCGATATAGCCTATGTAGGCAGCCACGGCATCATAGCTCGTCTTCCGGCCCTGGCTCTTGAAATAGTTCACGATGTTGCCGATGGACACTAAATTAGAGGCATTGCCTACAAGAAACGCAAAAAGGTCCTCAAGCAGTCGGGGGTCACGTATGCTGTAGCGTTGGCTGATGTCCTTCAGCAAGATGGTGTCCTTCAAGGCAGACAAGTAATTGCGCTGCACCTCCTGCTTTTCGGGCAAGACAAAAAGTTCCGGGATTCCGCCCGTATTCATATAGCTCTCGCGGTTCTGTTCCAGATGCCTTATCTCTGCATACTCCTGATAGCTGAAGGGATATACCGGGAATTGGACGTATCGCCCGGAAAGCAGCGTGGCAAGCTCACCGGACAGCATCCGTGAGCTGGAGCCACTGATAAAGAGCTCGTACTCCTCGGTATAGTCCTGCGAATAAGAATTGACCGACTTTTCCCATTCTTCGATGAGCTGCACTTCGTCGATGAAAATATAAATCTCCTCTTGTCCAGAGATTGTACTTCCTAAGTATATCCATTCTTTCGTTCATAACCTAAAAAGTTTGCGAAAAAGGCTAGATTTTCGGTTATAAACGAAAGATTCATTTAGACAAGCAAGGAGGATACTTCCTTTCCGCATCCCCTTTATCGGCCGGATATTCCCTCTATAGAATCATCATTGTTGCATCTATATATCCACCGCGTTGCATCTATACTTCCACCGTGCTGCATCTATAGATGCAGCAAATCCCTTAACCTATCCTAATAATGCTGCTTATTGTCACCTATTTAGAAGCGAAATCATTATATTTGCGCCCATATATGCCAATACGTTAACTAAGCGGATTGCAAAACAACTTGTAAAAAACAAAACTGAATTATAACGAATTTCATCTGAATGAAACAGTACAAAACCGTAAACAACCTCGTGGGTTGGATCACTTTCCTGATCGCCGCAACCGTCTATTGCATGACGATAGAGCCCACAGCCAGTTTCTGGGACTGCCCGGAATTCATCACCACCGCCTATAAACTGGAAGTAGGCCATCCCCCCGGAGCACCCTTCTTTATGCTCACCGCCAACCTTTTCACACAATTCGTCAGCGATCCGGCACTGGTAGCCAAAATGGTGAACTACATGAGTGCGCTGATGAGCGGTGCCTGCATCCTGTTCCTTTTCTGGAGCATCACGCACCTGGTTCGTAAACTCGTCATCACAGACGAAACGAACATCACCCGCGGACAACTGATCACCGTCATGGGATCGGGACTCGTAGGCGCATTGGCCTATACATTCAGCGATACATTCTGGTTTTCGGCCGTAGAAGGCGAAGTATACGCCTACTCTTCCATGTTTACGGCCATCGTTTTCTGGCTGATATTGAAATGGGAAGACGTAGCCGACCAGCCGCATAGCGACCGCTGGATCATCCTGATCGCCTATCTGACCGGACTCAGCATCGGTGTGCACCTGCTCAACCTGCTCTGTCTGCCGGCCATCGTACTGGTATACTACTACAAGAAAGTGCCGGGCGCCAACGCCAAAGGATCTCTGCTGGCACTGGCCGGCTCCATGATATTGGTGGCAGCCGTACTTTATGGTATTGTTCCCGGTGTCGTAAAAGTAGGCGGCTGGTTCGAACTGCTGTTCGTCAACTCACTGGGCATGCCGTTCAACACCGGTGTCATCGTTTATGTAGCCCTGCTGGCAGCCGCCATCATCTGGGGTATATACGAAAGCTACAACGAGAAGAGCCGCACCCGCATGAACCTCTCTTTTCTGCTGACCATCGCCATGCTCGGTATCCCCTTCTACGGGCACGGAGCAAGTGCTGTCATCATCGGTATCCTGGTGCTGGGAGTACTGGCGGCCTACCTCTTCGCGTCAAAGCTGAACGAAAAGATACGCATGTCGGCCCGTACCATGAACACCGCCCTGCTCTGTACAATGATGATCATGGTGGGATACTCCTCGTATGCCCTGATCGTGATCCGCTCGGTAGCCAATACACCGATGGATCAGAACTCCCCGGAAGACATCTTCACGCTGGGTGAGTATCTGGGACGCGAACAGTACGGAACCCGTCCGCTGTTCTACGGACCGGCCTACTCCTCGAAAGTGGCCCTCGATGTGGAAGACGGCTATTGCGTACCCCGCCAGAAAAGTACAGACACCAAATACGTCCGTAAAGAGAAAACCTCACCCGACGAAAAAGACTCTTACGTTGAACTGCCGGGACGTGTGGAATATGAATACGCGCAAAACATGCTCTTCCCCCGCATGTACAGCTCGGCACACACCGCCTATTATAAGTCCTGGCAAGATATCACCGGCTACGACGTGCCCTACGATCAATGCGGAGAGATGCTGATGGTGAACATGCCAACCCAGTGGGACAACATCAAGTTCTTCTTCTCCTACCAGCTCAACTTCATGTACTGGCGCTACTTCATGTGGAACTTTGCCGGACGGCAGAACGACATCCAAAGCAGCGGCGAAATAGAACACGGCAACTGGATCACCGGCATACCGTTCATCGACAACCTTCTGTATGGCGACCAGAACATGCTCCCGCAAGAACTGAAAGACAACAAGGGACACAACGTTTTTTATTGTCTCCCCCTCATACTGGGAATCATCGGACTCTTCTGGCAGGCATGGCGCGGTCAGAAAGGCATCCAGCAGTTCTGGGTGGTATTCTTCCTGTTCTTCATGACCGGTATCGCCATTGTGCTTTACCTCAACCAGACACCCGGACAGCCGCGCGAACGTGACTATGCCTACGCCGGTTCCTTCTATGCCTTTGCCATCTGGATCGGCATGGGTGTGGCGGGCATCGTACACCTGCTGCGCAACTACATGAAGGAAGTCCCCGCAGCAGCCCTCACGTCGGCAGTCTGCCTGCTCGTACCCATACAGATGGCGAGCCAGACCTGGGACGACCACGACCGCAGCGGACGCTACGTGGCACGCGACTTCGGACAGAACTACCTGATGTCACTTCAGGAAAGCGGCAACCCGATCATCTATACCAACGGTGATAACGATACCTTCCCGTTGTGGTACAACCAAGAAACCGAAGGCTTCCGCACCGACGCACGTACCTGTAACCTGAGCTACCTCCAGACCGACTGGTACATCGACCAGATGAAACGTCCGGCCTACGACTCTCCGGCACTGCCCATCACTTGGGACAGAACGGAATACATGGAAGGTCAAAACGAATACGTCCCCATCCGTCCGGACTTCAAGAAGCAGATCGACAAAGCCTACAAAGCCGCCGAAGAAGAGGTGCTGAACGGCAAGAATCCGGAAGCACTGAACAATATCCGTGCCCAGTTCGGCGATAATCCTTACGAGCTGAAGAACATCCTGAAATATTGGGTACGCACCAAAGACGGACAAGCAGTGATACCGACCGACAGCATCGTTGTCAAAATCGACAAAGAAGCCGTTCGCCGTTCGGGTATGATGATTCCGGAAGCATTGGGTGACTCCATCCCCGACTACATGCACATATCGCTCAAAGACGAAAAGGGTAACCCAAAACGGGCTCTCTACAAGAGCGAGTTGATGATGCTCGAAATGCTGGCCAATGCCAACTGGGAACGCCCCATTTACATGGCCATCACCGTCGGTACGGACAATCAGCTGAACATGCGCGAGCATTTCATTCAGGAGGGTCTGACATACCGCTTCACACCGTTCGATACGGAAGCTCTCGGAGCCACCATCGACAGTGAAAAGATGTATGACAACCTGATGAACAAGTTCAAGTTCGGAGGCATCGACAAACCCGGCATCTACATCGACGAGAATACGATGCGCATGTGCTACACCCATCGCCGCATCTTTGCCCAACTGATCACCCAGCTGATGAAAGAAGGCAAAAAGGACAAAGCGCTGGCAGCACTGGAATACGCCGAAAAGATGATTCCGGCTTTCAACGTGCCCTACGATGTACAGAACGGAGCACTCGAAATGGCAGAAGCTTACTACCAGTTGGGAAACAATACGAAAGCCGACCAGATTATCGATGAACTGGCAAACAAGTCTGTAGAATACCTCACCTGGTACCTCAGCCTGGACGACAATCATCTGCTCATGTCGCAGCGTGAATTTATCATGCACCTCAGCGCACTGGATATGGAAGTCAAAATGATGGAGAAATATAAGTCGAAACTCGCCGGTAACTATACCCCGAAGGTGAACGAACTATATAACATATACGTGGGACGCATGAAAGCCCACCAGTAATCTGTAACCGAAGGAGATGTTTATAGAGCAACCGCCTTGGTTTTTCCGCGCAATCTATCCCGACGCCATCTTCCGGATGGACCCTGACGAAAAGGCTGTTTACCTTACCTTTGACGACGGTCCCATCCCGGAAGTGACGCCTTGGGTACTGGAACTGCTGGACAAACACAACATCAAGGCAACCTTTTTCATGGTAGGCGACAACATCCGTAAGCACCCGGATGTGTTCCGTATGGTAGTAGAGCGCGGACACCGCATCGGCAACCATACGTTCAACCATATCCGCGGATTCGAGTATCTGTCGTCAAACTATCTGGCCAACACGGACAAGGCCAACGAGATGATGAAAACGGATCTGTTCCGTCCACCCCACGGACATATGCGCTGGATGCAATATATGACGTTGAAGCGTCACTATAAAATCATCATGTGGGATCTTGTCACACGAGACTACAGTAAGAAGCTGCGTCCGCCCCAAGTGCTGGCCAATGTGATGAGATATGCCCGCAACGGATCTATCATAACCTTCCATGATTCGCTGAAGTCCTGGAACAACGGAAACCTGCAATATGCGCTTCCCCGTGCCATCGACTTCCTGAAAGAAGAAGGATACGAGTTTAGGTTACTATAATGGAAACGAAGATAAACAGTAAAGCTCTGAAAGCCGAAGCCTTGCGCCTCGGCTTTTCTGCTTGCGGCATAGCCCCGGCCGAGCCAATCGATCAAGCCCATCAGAATGCTTTGAAAATGTGGCTGGATGCGGACCGGCAAGCCGGAATGACTTATATGGCGAATCATTTCGACAAACGCTGCGACCCGGCTTTGCTGGTCGAAGGCACTCGTTGCGTGGTTTCCGTAGCACTGAACTATTACCCCGCCACCCGTATACCTGACGAGGAATATCAATTCGCGTGGTACGCTTACGGGAAGGACTATCACGATCTCATGCGTGAAAAACTGGCTGCCCTGTTCCGCTTTATACAAGAATCAGACGTACCGGAGCTGAACGGACGCATGTTCTGTGACACCGCGCCCGTACCGGAACGTTATTGGGCCTGGCGTGCCGGCCTCGGGTGGATCGGAAAGAACACCCAGCTGATCATTCCCCATGCCGGTTCCACTTTCTTCTTAGGCGAGCTTTTTCTGAATGCGGAAGCCGATACATACGACCGGCCTCAACCCAATCGCTGCGGCCGATGTAACCGTTGCCTGCAAGCATGCCCTACAAAAGCTTTAGAGACGCCATACAGCCTGAATGCACACCGTTGCCTTTCATACCTCACCATCGAGAATAAAAGCGAAATTCCGGACTCTATCGCCCCCTTTATGGGAAACCGTGTGTATGGGTGTGACGAATGTCAGAAAGCTTGTCCCTGGAACCGGTTTGCCACTCCCTGCCGGACACCGGAACTGCAACCCTCACCGGAGTTCATGAACATGAAGAAAGAAGACTGGAAGCAACTGAGCGAAGAGAAATACAGAGCCCTCTTCAAAGGCAGTGCCGTGAAGAGGGCCAAATATAGCGGGCTGATAAGGAATATAAGACAAATGGAAGACTAAGAAACGGGCTATAAGCAGCTTCCGGCAGCACTCTTATTTCACTGTAACCGTCAGCGGATTGCGAACCTTCTGTGCAAAATCGGCCATATACGCATTCCAGGCAGCGCTATCTTTTATGTCGGCTTTGCTCCAGGCGGCCCCCCAGTAGTAAGTAAAGTCCGCTCCCGGTTCGTACTCACTGATTGCCAGCACATGCCCGTCGGCACCTCCACGCAGTTCCTTCTTTTCTTTCTCCGGGAAGAGAACTGCTTTTGCCTCCTTCACCAAAGTAGGAAACGCAGCACCGACAAAGATCTTACCATTGTCACCACCGGCATTATCCGTCGGATCCACATAAGTCATGTATCCGTTTGCCGCATCTGCAACAATGGCCCCATCGGGTTCGTGCAATACAATACCGACGGCTAAAGGCATCGTCTCTTTCAGGTTCGTATAAGAGACAACTGTTTTATTGCAATATGAACCCGCATCCAATGTAATGATCCGTGTCTCGATAATAGTAGAATCTCCTTTTACGACCAATGGATTGTATACCAGTTTCACAGTAAAACGCAACGGACCGTTATCCAGTATCTCCTGGGTAGCGTAACAATACGGATAAATGATTGTATCCCCTGCCATCAATGCAGTCGTACCTCCCCCCAACGTAGGACCGACCTTATAACAATCCAGCCCGTTGCCATGGTCCACATGATAAGAGACAGAGCGGTAAAGTTCCTGCGCGGCTTTGGGGTCCGTCTTTCCGAGTTCGGCTATTTTAGCTTTCATATCCGGATTCAGTTCGCCTTCATAACGGGCTTCCACCACCGGCTCAGTAGTATTATACTTCGTCCAGATATCATATCCGAAAGCACGCTCTCCGGTTTCCTGCAAAGCAGGCCCATAAGCACGAAAAGCCGTCAGATCGTTCTCCCAGGCCACGTCATCCACCCGTTCGGGATAATATCTTCCACAAGCCTTCACCGGGCACTCTTGAGGAATACCCGCTTTTATCGTATAAACGGCTGAGCCATTCGCTTGCACAGTGACCGGAAATATCACTTTCTCGTCAGAAGTTATTTGATAGGGCACTTGCTGTCCTTCGGCATCTACCACTACTATCTGTGCCGTATCGGGTAAATGCAATTTAGAGGAAACCTCACCCATGGAAACTTCTACCATCTCGCCGCTTCGTTCCAGTGAGGTGGCATTGGACACGGTGACAGATACTGTTCTGCCCGCTTCGTTACAAGCCAGGCACAACAAAACGGCTGCGACAAAAAGAAAAACTTTCTTCATTGATTCAATTGTATTGATCAGATTCATTAAGGTTGTTTACCGATATAAGCCAAAATACCGCCATCTACATAAAGTACATGACCGTTCACAAAATTCGAAGCATCCGAAGCCAAAAAGACAGCCGGCCCCATCAGATCCTCCGGTGTTCCCCACCGGGCAGCGGGAGTCTTGGATATTATGAATGAATCAAACGGATGGCGCGAACCGTCCGGCTGCACTTCACGCAAAGGTGCTGTCTGAGGTGTAGCGATATACCCCGGGCCTATGCCATTACACTGAATGTTGAATTCTCCATATTCGGATGCAATGTTGCGTGTGAGCATCTTCAACCCACCCTTGGCAGCAGCGTAGGCAGATACAGTCTCACGTCCCAGTTCACTCATCATCGAACAGATATTGATGATTTTTCCATGCCCTTTCTTAATCATCGAAGGGATAACAGCCTTCGACACGATAAACGGAGCATTCAGATCTACGTCGATCACCTGACGGAATTGCTCTGCCGTCATCTCACACATCGGTATACGCTTGATGATACCCGCATTATTCACCAAAATGTCAACCACTCCCACTTCTTTCTCGATCTGTGCAACCAAAGCATTCACCTGCTCTTCGCTGGTGACGTCACACACATATCCCCTGGCCTCGATTCCCAATTCTTTGTATGCGGCCAAGCCTTTATCAACCAGCTCCCGGCTGATGTCATTAAATACGATCTTCGCTCCTGCCTCTGAGAAAGCAGTAGCCAAGGCAAAGCCAATGCCGTAAGATGCACCTGTGACCCATGCCACTTTGCCCTCTAATGAAAAGTTTACCATACTTATAATGTTTTTAAAAACTTATCTCACTTTCATTTCCTAAAAGGAACTTCCACACCGGACAGTTTATTTCAAGTCCGTAATTAATGAAAAGTCCTGATCACCATAATCAAGATTCTCACCTCCCATACCCCAGATAAAAGTATAATTGTGAGTTGCCGCAGCCGAATGGATAGACCACTCCGGTGACAAGACTGCCTGATCGCCCTTCATCCACACATGACGGGTTTCGTCAACCTCACCCATAAAATGGCACACAGCATGCTCTTCCGGTACTTCAAAATAGAAATAAGCCTCCATACGACGGCTATGGACATGTGCAGGCATCGTATTCCACACACTTCCCGGAGCCAGTTCGGTCATCCCCATCTGCAACTGACAGGTGGGCAACACCTGATTTACCAGCATCTTGTTGATATTACGATGATTCGAACCTTCCAACGTTCCCATTTCAGCAACTACAGCATCGGCTTTAGTCACCTTTTTATCGGAATAATTGCGATGAGCGGCCAGTGAATTAAAATAAAATTTAGCGGGATGTGCAGCATCCGTACTCTCAAAGGTAACGTCCCGGTCACCTGCCCCCAGATAAAGTGCCTCTTTATAATCTAACTGAAATATCGCATCACCCGCCCTCACGATACCGGGACCCCCGACATTGAAAATCCCCATTTCACGACGGGTCAGAAAATAAGGAGCTTTCAAAGGATCGATAGCTTCCAATTTCAACACTTCCTTTACCGGCATGGCCCCACCTACCACCATACGGTCGTACATGGAATATACCATGTTTACTTCATCGGCTGAAAAAACCTTTTCTATCAGAAAATCTCTTCTAATTCTCTTGGTGTCGTAGCTTCTTGCATCTTCCGGATGGGCAGCATAGCGAATCTCATAGTTTGTTTTCATATTTCTTATTTATAAGTTTACATTAGGTGTCGCTCAGATAAACTCCGTTTACGCACACGACGCAAAAATAAGAAAAGAAAACGGGATTTGGGAATAAATCATACTCCAATTATCATGAATAAATCAATAACATCAATCTTTCGGATAATTGGGACTATAAAGTAAGGTTTGATCTCTTACCGCCAGCTTTCCATCTTTTACAAACTCTGTTCCTCTCTCTTGCAAGTGGTCAACCATCGCTTTACGCATTTCAACCAGCCTATCTGCATAACGACTATTTCCGGAAAGGTTCTTCTGCTCACCGGGATCTGAACTTAAATCGAACAGTTGCTCTTCACCCGTATGAATAAACCAGATATACTTCATTTTACCATCAGTCAACGCACACCAATAGTTATCGGCACTGTAGCAGGTGGCATGTTCCAGATCGATATATTTTCGCCAGCCGTTTTTATTTCCTGAAGCCAGGGCTACCAAAGATTTTCCATCCATATCATCCGGTACCGTCCCTCCCGCAAGTTCAATGAAGGTAGGTAAAAAGTCGCGTAGCTCTACTGGCTGTTCAATCCGCTTTCCTCTGATAGCCTGTGTAGTCATGGCAGAAGGCCATTTTATGATATAAGGAATCTTGGCCGACCCTTCGTATGCATAGGTTTTCCGCCAATGATAATGATCTCCCAACATATCACCGTGATCGGCCGTATAGCAAATGATTGCATTTTCGTACATTCCTTTCTCTTTCAGAATCTGAATGATCTGTCCAATCTGGTCATCAATAAATGTCACATTTGCATAATAATGGCGTCGTGAATTGACAGCATACTCTTCGCCTAAATTTGCAAAAGCCGCATCCTTTGAAACCCGTTCCGGATCTTTGCGTTCAGCATATTTCCCACACCAATCTCCAACGAACGGTACAGGAATATCTACCTTCTCATACATATCCAAATATCGTTTCGGAGGATCGTACGGACTATGAGGACGAGCAAAAGAGACCTTGAGGAACAAAGGTTGATCGCTATCATAATTGCGTATCAATTCACAAGCTGTCTGACCTGTCCAGGCCGTAGGATGCAGCCTCTCTTCAAGTTTATAAGTCCCGGCATTATGATTATTCCAGCCGATTCCTGTTAAATCCGGATTCTTCCCGGGAGCTTGCAACTGAAACCATTCCCGATAGTCACTGATAAAATCACGGGTTTCACTGCGTCCACTCTCGTCGACCAACGTAGCATGAAAACCATGCAAAGCTTTCTGTGGAAACCAGTGCATCTTTCCTATCCCGAAAGTGTAGTAACCCAAGTCACGCAACATCTGAGGCATTTCATATTTATATTTGGAAGCCACCTTCCCATATCCCAGCATCCCATGGTGCCATGGAGACATCCCCGTGAGCAAACCGGCACGTGCAGGCGTACTACTGGGTGCAGAGCTGTAACCACACACAAACAAACTGCCTTCCTGAGCCAGTTTATCTATATTAGGAGAAATAACCGCCTTATTGCCCATGCAATGTAAAGCATCTCCACGATGTTGGTCACTCATAATAAAAATGATATGCGGCTTCCCTCCCTTTGTGGCAGGAGCCTTTGACAGTTTGGAAGAATCATTACCGGTCTCTTTGCTTTCGCCATTAAACGCATAGGTTGACGGAGAGGCTGCCAAACCTGCTCCCACGGCAAGTGAACATTTCAGAAAATCGCGACGTTTCATTGATTATCAGACTTTAGTATTAACGAATAGGCAAAAATAGGTAAAAAGAAAGAGAAAGAAGAGAAATTTAAGATAATAAAAATCCACCGGGAGTTCTTTCCTTTGTTCTTCGAAAAACATAAAGGCCACAGAGAAGGCAACAAGAAGATAAAGAACAGATTATAGAATAGAATTTCATCCGGTACAAAATACTAAAATATCGAAAGAGGACCTACTGAGGACAGTAATTCAAATTAGCGTTCTATTCGGTGACATAAAGGGATACAAAAAAAGCCCTAAAACTGTCTGTTTTAGGGCTTTTTTATAAAATATATCCGATTGTATGTTGTCCTACCAATCCTTCAATTATCATTCTGTACTGCATTCTATTGATACTTGTTGATACATTAATTAATATCACTATTGTTGATTATTAGTAGCGATAAGTATCATTAGATTGCATAAGTAATCTCAATATTGGGCTCTGCATTGGGCGCAACTAAAAATTATCATATTATGGTTATAGTTATAATTGTATAGTGTCAGGAAGTATCATCATTTGGGGCTCTATTTGGGGCTCTCAAAAAATAAGAAAGCCCTAAGAAATTGTTTCTTAAGGCTTTTCTTTGATTGGTTGTTGGACTACCAGTCCTTCAAATATCGCTCTGAATAGCATCTTTCTGATACTTGTTGATATATTAGTTAATGTTATCATTATTAATTAATAGTAGCTATAAGTATCATAAGACTGCATGAGTAATCTTAATATTGGGCTCTATATTGGGCGCAACTGATAATGATCAAAAACTATAGTAGAGCATTGAATATCAAATATATACACCCGATTGACAAAATAATTGATACAACTGATTTAGGGTTAGATAGAAATTCTTTAAAAGAAATATTCCGTGGAATTGTTAATAAATATATTACACTACAGAACAATAAAAGAAATAATCCCAATACAGAAATATTGGTGACTAACAGTTTTATATCAGCATTTTTATTTTCTGAGAAAACATTGACACACCCAAATAAGAATGTTATCGCTGCAGTAAATCCTGTTATTATTTCTATATTTGTTTTCTTTAAATTAGTTATTTCATTTTTTAATTTGTCTATTTCTCTTTTTTCATCAAGGAATAATATTTCACGTTTTAATGCTTGTAGTTCTATTTTATATTGTGATAAACTATTAGATATATCTTCATAATTAATAGGTTTATTAAATGATGATGGTATAAACAATAGTATATTTCCAACCTTATGTAAACATTCACGATATGGTAATTGAAAAGGATAAAAATTACATTCCTTTGACCACGTTAGTTTTTTTTGAAAGTTATCAATAAAGTTTTCTAACTTTATAAGTTCTTTTTCTATTATGTTTTTATCTGTATTGTTGTTTTTAATATCAGCCCTAATTATGTCAAATAATTTTCCGATAACTTTATAATGTGGAAAAAAATTCTGAATACCTGTTGTTTTTTGGATGGACTCGATATATTGAAAATCCTCCATTAGCTGATTATATGTATAGCTTTTATGATTAAGAAGATAAGAAAAACGACAATTATATAGGTAATTTTTTATTGTTTGAATTGCAAATATGTCAAAATTTCCTTTGACATTAAAACTGCGATAATACCGATTAAAATCTTCTAATAGATGATTTATTTGCTCCTCATTACCATGACTTTTATACTTGTTCATAAGTAAAATCATTTGGAAGAATTTAGCTCTTTTTTTATGACAGCTATCTTGCCATAAATATACTTTATCGCTTTCTAAAAATGAGTCTTCTTTATGCAATAATACGAAATTATTATCTAACGATTGAAGTTCTTTAATAACAATATCATTATTTTCTATTGTATAGGATTTGAAATCAAGTATATATTCAGATTTTCCTTTAAAGTAAAGTAATTTCTTCAATAAAAAAGAACATTTTTCTATTAAAGCTTTCAATATTTCAGAAATACGTTCTGAATATCTTTGTATATTTTTCTCTATATCAACTTTCATCAGTATTAAATTACGAATTATCTTGTCGTTATAAGATAAAAAGTGATCTATTCTACATAATGGGATGACATAGTTTATTAGAATTTGATATAAAGGATTTATAGAAGCGATATCTCTATCTATAGAAAAAGCATTAATAATATATTTATGATTATTATCAGTCTTCTCTTCTAATGATGAAATAAAAGCTCTATAATGAATTAGAACAGCAGTTAATTCATTATCAAGATTGCTATATCGTTTATAAATTTCTTTCTTTAGAGGTGATGTACTTTCTAGTGGTTGATAATCTTTTGGTTGAGATAAATTTTCAATAAATGGTACTAATTGACGTACAAGGTATTCTCCTGATAAAATAGACTTTGCTAATAGAATGAAACTTTCTTCTTGAAAGGTTCTTATTAAACTATTGCAACTGATGAAACTCTCTTTCTCTATCTCTTCTCCTTCCCAATTTTGATTTTCAATCCATTCTTCAGGAAAATTTCTATCATATAATTGGGCTATTTTAGATATATAACTTTTGGTCATATACAGAAGTATTGTTGGTTTTCTCTGATTAATTTAATACTCATTTTTTCACTACCTTTTCCTAAAATATCAGCAATGGCAATAGCAGTTTTCCAGCTTTCCCAACGATGTGACAAATTAACTAATTGAGAGGCTGTATATAGAACTATATTGCTGTTAATTGCTTTTAAGGCTGAAATAGAACTTATAATAGATTCTTTCTCGCTTTGAGACAATTCAAATTCACTTTCTTCTATTGGATTATTAGTACAAAGATTTCGTCCATCAAAACTAAAGAAATGAAGTCCTTGCGTTATGCTATTATAAATATCACTCTCAACAGGACCATGCTGCATTGCGTAAAAGTTATTAAATGTATCCAACAAATCATTTCCATTATTTTGTTTGACAGCAGCTACAAAAAATAATAATTTAAGAACTTTTAATCGTGTAAAAGAGCTTAAATCGGTATCTCCTGTAGACTTTATTTTCCATTCAATTAACTTTGCTAATATATATTCAAATTTTAAGAGTTTATTATCCATAATAAGCTGTTATTTATTATTATAATCCACAAATATAGCATTATATTATGAGAAATGGATAATATTTATGTATATATAGTATATTTTGTATGTTCATATGAGTATAATTAGAGGATTTGATGTTTTTGGAAGGTTATGATGAAATAATAATTATAAGACAAGTAGTCCTACAACTTATTGTACAGAGAATATAAGAAAGCAAAAGTTTTTGCTATTCTTGTGGTGAGAGAGCCCCAAAGGGAGACCAAATCAATAATCCAATATATCCCTGCTATCCTATATCACTAATATTACAATATACGGCACTCGTGGCACTTGGCACTCAGCCTGCGAAAGACCTTGCTACGATTGGGCTTGTAACAGTTTACAAGTGCCAAGAAGTGCCATTGATAATCAGATTATAGGCGACAAGGTTAATATACGTTAATGACAAAAAACATATAAAATCCAAGAAATGCAGGGTATCTCTATGACTAATTTGTCAGCTTTAGGAACAAATCATATGACAAATTGTCTGACAATCTGACGATTAGTCATAATAATAGTATAAGTTATCCAAATCACCTCAAATCATTTTTTGCCTTAAATTACCCTGTTTTTTCTGTGGAACGATTTTTGATTTAATAACCATAGAAAATCATAATAAATATGAACAGACTAATCAAAACCTTTTATTCCACTAACAAAGTCAAGTTCTCACTAAAGAACCCTGCATTGGAAGTCTCCACTATCAGAGTGCGTACCAATATTAATGGTGAAAGATTCTCTTATTATCTTCCGTCAAAGTACAAACTGAATCGTTCCTGTTGGGATAGCGAAGCAGGGAGAGCCATTGAGGATGCAAAGAAGAATCCGCAATTAAAGGGCAATCCGCAGTTACAGTTGATTATGCGTAATATCAATAAGGAGATAGAGAAAACCCAGAATGCCTTGATTATAATATTGGAGTTATGTCAAGCTCATGGAGTAACTCCGACATTGGAGCAGGTTCGCACAGAGTTAAGGAAAGAATTGTTAGGAGAGCAACCCGAAGAGCAGGAAGAAGAAAAGGAAAGCAAACCTTTGATTACTGATTTCTTTGAGTTAGCCAATTATTATATTGAGTTGTGTGAGAATCAGTCTATTCTAAATCAAAAAGGGGAAAAGTTTGCCAAAGGTTCTATCTATAACCATAAAGCAGCAGTGAAAATTGTTAGGGAGTTCTGCGAATATGCCAATATAAAGAAACTATCTTTAGAAGATGTAGATGCTTACTTCTATGCAGCATTCCTAAAATATATGACTACTGAAGCGGAACACGACAGGGGAAAATATAAGACTAACGGCATAGGAAAGATAGTCAAGAGCATTAAAGTCTTTGCCCGATTTGCCCACGAGAATGGCTATACCCTTAATGACAGCTACCGTAAGTTTAAGGTATTCCGTGAAGAAGTGGAAACGGTATATCTGAATGAAACCGAACTGACAGCTCTGTATAATCTTAAATTACCCGAAAATTTGGCACAAGTACGAGACGCATTCCTTGTTAGCTGTTATACAGGGTTGCGATATGGCGATATGGCTCGTTTGGAACAGAAGCATTTCCACGATAGTACAGGTACGATAGAGATTGATACTCAAAAGACCAAGGAAAGGGTTGTTATTCCTATTCATCCAAAGGTAAGGGAAATATTCGAGAAATATAATCAGGCAATGCCTAAGGTACAATGCAACCAAGCAACAAACAGGAATCTGAAAACCATTTGTAAGGCAGCAGGAATAATGGAACTTATAACCCGAACAGAAACAATAGGCGGAAAGCGTACAGAGGTAACTTACCACAAATATGAACTGGTAAGCTCTCATACCGCAAGACGCTCGTTTGCGACCAATGCCTATAAAAGCGGTATGCCCACTCTTTCAATAATGAAGCTGACAGGACACCGAACAGAAACTTCCTTTATGAAATATATCCGTATCGGTAAGGAAGAAAATGCAGAGATATTGAGTACTTATGAATTTTTCAAATAATAATGATATGGTGAAGCAATCAAAAAATAAGATTACAATAGCAAAACTATTAAAAGTAGTAGACCAAACCGTTGAGAATGGATGTAATAAACTATTATTAAATGATGATGAAATAAGAGGTCTAAAATCTGACTTGCGATTTGAAATAAAAGATTTTCTTGGAGATACTAATCTTATAAAGAATTATACTGACTATGGAATCCGTATGCGATTTTTTAACAAGGCTGATGAAATGGATAAGATAAAACCTAACTTAGATGCTACTGAGGAGTTTGTTTCTTGGTTGGAGCTATCAGCCTTTTGTCTTAAAGGAATTATAAAATATGGAGCTAATTATAATTTAATACCATGCCTTAAAGAGAAGATTGCAAATTATGTTTTAGAGAGTGAAGAATTATATGATATTGTTAGAAATGATGAGGGAAAAATTTCTCTTTGGAAAGGATTCGCATATTTTAATCTTTACTCATTTAAGCAATTAGCGTATAGCTCTGAATGGGTATTGAACGGTACAAGGACATTTCCTACTATTTTAGAGCAAATGAATGCTGCATATAAAGAAGATAGCAGAATGAAGAATCTTTTTGAATATGAACTTTATCCATTTATAGAGATAAACAATACAGATCTCGTTAAGATAAAACTTAAGGATTCTTCTTTTTATGAAAAGTTATATGAGGTTGTCAAAAAGAAAAATCCAAATTGGGATAAGACACCTTATGTTAAGAATAGATTGAGTGCAATATATGATATTATAAAATCTGATAAAAATGATACAGAAAACAAATGGAAATCTTTATTGCTCACCTATATTCCAGAAGAGATAAGTAATAAAGCCGATGTTGTTACAGATACAGTGGAAGAATCCGCCCAAAAGGTAGTTGAAGAAACAGAGGGTACAGACAGGGAAGAAAAATCTAATAATGAAAGATTTTTCATACTGGAAAAAATGCTAACATTTCATTATCTGACTGGATATTCAGATGATGCTTTGAAAGATTTTTCTATTCAGTATGGAGGAATAAATGCAAATTCAATAGATAGGGCATTAGGCAGAATGAGAAACTTTACAGGTAAAGCTATGTCCAGTAAGCAGTTAGAGCAATATAAACCTTCTTTAGAAAAAATAAAAAAACAACTTTCATCAGAAAATGTAACACAGAAAATACAAACTGCAATATCTGAAATTGACAAAGATATAGCTGAATGTGAACGGCTTATTGAAACAAAAAGGAATGAAGAGGAAAAGGCTAAAAAGGAAAAACAAGGGAAGAAAATAGAAGAACTTCTGGCAAAAACAAAATAAACTAATTTTAGTCTTAGGCTTGTCATAAAGAGAGGGTAACCCTGTGATTTTTTCAGGGTTACCCTCTTAGTGTATATATGGAGAAATAGCGAGAACTTTGCAACATGAAAATTTTAAAAAAACAAATGATGGCACAAAAATTTATACTAACCGATGATACCTTAGCAGCTAAGGTTGACTCATTAATGGAAATTGCCGAAACAGTAAAGGCAAAGTTAAGCAAAATGGAGAATAAAAAAAATTCTCCTAATAATAAGTATCTGACAAGGCAGGAAACAGCCGACTATCTTCGGTGCAGCCTTAGTAGTTTACACAGGATGGTTAATAATGGAACACTACCCTGTAGAAAAGTGGGCAGAAAGTCCTTGTTCCTTTTGAGTGATGTCGAAAATATAATACTAACTTTAAATGTTTAAAACATGGAAAAGAAACAATTTCCTTTAGAAATCTTTCCTCTTAAAATTATGGAGTTCGTGAATGAAACTATTATATGTTATGGTTATAACATACACTTTCTTACAGCAGCCATACTGATAGTTGTTTCTATTGCGATAGGACGCAGTGTAACTATACGTTTTAATAATGACTTTATTGTATCAGCATTGCTTTATATTGTTATAGTAGGTAAACCCAATACAGGAAAGACGCATCCGTTAAAGTTTGCTCTTGAGCCGATAATAAAGTTAGATTCTGAATTATACGAAAAGTATAAGGAAAAATTGGCTGAATATCTGCAAGCAAAGAAGGAGGATAAGTCCATTGATATTCCTGTTCCAGTGCTGGGAAAGATTATCATTAGAGACTTTACTATTGAAGCCTTATGCTCACAGCTTAAAAATAACCCAAGAGGAACACTTTTATATATGGATGAAATTATGGGGTGGGTTCGTAATATGGGCAAATATACAGGCGGTTCAGATATTGCTGCCTACCTAAGCATTTGGAGCGAAGAAGATATATCCGTAGATAGAAAAACAACGGAAAATCTTAGAATACAAAAACCGTTTTTATCAATTATTGGTGGAATACAGACAGGCATCTTATCGGAACTAATGACAAAAGATTTTTTGCATCAAGGTTTTTTAGATAGAATACTTTTTGTAATGCCACAAGAATTAAAGGCTTTGGAGTGGACTGAAATGAGTGTAAATTCTGAATTGAAAGACTTCTATTTTCAGTTTATTAAAAAGATGTTTGATATTCCTGTTGAAACAGTTGGAGAAGGTATAGTTTCTACTGTACTCGATTTCTCTGCTGAAGCAAAAGAATATCTCATATCATGGAGAAATACAACCCATAAGGCAGTTCTTCAAGAAAATGAGAATGAATATTATGTTGGTGCATACGGTAAAATGGATATTTACGTACTTCGTTTTTCCCTTATTCTGCAAATGATGTATTATGCAGCAGGAGAGGAGGATATGGATAAAGTAGGTTTAAGGGCTGTTAAGGGTGCTATTTGCTTGGCTGACTACTTTATGCAAGAAGCAAAGAAAGTATTTGATTTGGTTTTTGTCAGGGATATACGCCAAGAAATGAATGAGCAGAAAAGGAAATTTTATAATGCACTTCCCGAAATCTTTAGATTGCAAGACGGAATAAATTTAGGTATGGAAATGGGATTAACCTTTGATGTGGCAAAGAAATTTATTTCAAGGAATAAAGCATATTTTGAGAAAAACGGTAAAGGCATCTATAAAAAAACATTTATTGATGAATGAACATAAATACATCCTTGAGCCAAGCGGTAACGGACGGAAGTATCATGCCTGCCCCCATTGTGGGGCAGAAAAATTTACTTTGTACATTGATGTAGATACAGGACTACCGTTAGCAGACTATGTAGGTCGTTGTGAGAGAGTTAATTCTTGTAGGTATCATTATCCGCCAAGAGAATATTTCAAAAATCTAAACATTAAAATAAAAAAAATTATGAACAAAGAACAACAATTAAAAGAAACAACATCAGTTGTTAAAGAAGAAAGAGTAAACAGACGTTATTCTAAAATTGTTGATTATGTAAAAAATGCTCTTTTCTGCTTTTTGGTTACAATATTTGGTAAACAAAAAGTTTTGGCTGCCTTTCAGAAATACGATGTACGAATATCAATGCTGTTTAGAAAGGACAACAAGTATGGAGCTGCTTTTATTATGAAAGCAAAAGATGGTCTTATCAGACAGGTAAAGGAAATGGCTTATGACCCGAATACAGGTAAAAGGGTAAAGGAAGAGCAAAGCGTATTTAAGTATGACTATAAAACCAATAGTTATCAGACAGACAATGACGGACTCAGAATACTTTACGCAGGAAAAAGCCTAATGAAAGATTATGACTTTGAAAACAAGTTATGTTTCTTCGGAGAACATTTGTTGGCAGGTGAGGTAAACAAGCCTATTGCAATAGTGGAATCTGAAAAGACTGCCATTATATGCGATATATGTATGCCCGAATATATTTGGCTTGCAACAGGTGGCAAGAATGGTTGTAAATGGACAACAGACGAAGTATATCAAGTATTGAAAGATGCAAACCAGCCAATTATACTTTTTCCTGACCTTAACGCAACCGAAGATTGGACTGAAAAAGCTGAAATACTGCTAGCTGCTGGACTTGATGTTAGCATTTATGATTTGGAAGAACAAGAGGGAATAACAGAAGAGGATAAGGCAAAAGGCTTGGATATTGGAGATTATCTCATTCGTTTTTGGAAAGAAAATCATCCTGAAGATGGTGAAACGCTTGAAGAGATAAAATGCAAGAAAGCCAATATTCCTCAATTAAGTAAGATGCTTTCTTCTTTGTCTCCCAAGAAAGAACTTGGTACGATTGAGGAACTGGGGATAACGATAGACCCTAACGAAGTGGATAGCTTGTTACCCAAAAAGTCTTCGGCTTCGGTGTCGGATGTTGATTTGGATGTAATATCCGATATAGAATAAGCTCCAATTTTGGTAATTATCTGTATTGTCATATCATACTTGCTATAATGTCATTGAGTAAATTTTCGGCTCTTTGGTCATAATTCAGAGCGGATAAGTGGTTTTCAAGTTCATCAAAACCATTTGTCCGCTCAATTAATAATAGGAGGGTTTGTAAATCTTTGAAATCGGTAGTCTTACGCTGTACATTACTGCAGTTTACATAACGGTCAAACTTGGATGCAAATAGGTATATTGGGGACATGACCTTTATATCATTGATAATACAGCCGAACCTGCTGTTATTATACTCATAATCAATAAGTATATCCGTGTCTGTATGGATATTGGAAGATTCCAAAGATAGCATATAGTCTGAATCTTCCTTAACCACAAACCCTAAAGTGTGCTTGATATTGCGGATAAACTTGTCCTTATGGCTGTTATCGTATGCTGTCCAAAAATCAAGGTCATTATCAGATCTGTTTCTCCAAAACGGAATGGAGTAATACCTACACAGCAAGTCTATTGCCGTTCCACCGATAAGGTATAAGCCATATCGGGTGGCGGTCTTTACAATCTCCGTATCGTATGGAGTGTATTGTTGGAATAGTGGTAGTGTGTTGCTCATTGATTGATAATATCAGGGTTAATAAGCAGGTAACCGTCCAAGTCTTGGCTCTCGCCCGTATATAGGTAATCTCCTATAATATCCCATACCAAACCCGAACCTACAACCGATTGGAACAGGCTCGACAGATTATAGACATCTTCCAATGTAAGCCTGCAATCTTCTTTCCCTACAAACAGTAATTTACATTTCTCGTTAGGTTCTATCTTGATTAGATTTTTCGTGATTGGACGGATAATCTCGTTAGTCAGATTAGTATAATCAAGCGACAGGGTACAATTACCCTCCTTGCTTATTATTTTGAATTTGAATATTTTCCTTTGCATGGGATTTTTTGCAACAAAGGTAGGTTGGCGGTTACGACAGAATTAGACGTAGGTACAGAAAAAGAGCCACTGCTCCGTAATTGGAATAATGGCTCTATGGATATGAGTTACTATGGCTTATTCATCTAAATTATCAAAACTTGAATATCCTCCATTAAATTTTAAAAGTACACCTCCTCTATTTCCATTACGATTTTTAGCAACAATTATTTCTGCCTTACCATGTAAATCATTGCCATTTATATCATTATAAATTCTATAATATTTTGGACGATGGATAAAACAAATCATGTCTGCATCCTGCTCAATGGCATCACAACGTAAATCTCTTAATTGAGGACGTATATCATCTATTTCCTCCCGACTTTCTCTACGATATACTGGACTGAATACTATAATCGGGATATTCAAGTCTTTAGCCAATGCTTTTAATCTACGTATAATATAAGCCATTTCCTCATTTCTATCTGAGAATAGAAGTCCTGAGTTCATTAATTGTAGATAATCAACAATAATCAGTTTTATTTGAAAATCACTAACTAATCGGACTGCTTGTTGGGATAATTCGTGTATGGACAAAGAGGGAGAGTCATCAAGGTAAATAGGAGCAATATCCATTTGCTTTCCAGCATCTTCAAGTCTGCGTTTTTCTTCTTCGTTTAAAGTATCCGTATAACCATTGTCGTAAACCTTTATTTTCGCTCCATCCACTTTGCTTAATACCATACGTAATCTGTTTATAGCTTGATTACTTGACATTTCAAGAGAAAAGAAAGCCATAGGTATTCTATTCTTTACTGCTATTTCTCTTAATAAAGACATTCCAAAAGCTGACTTTCCCATTGCAGGACGAGCAGCAATAACAATCAAGTCGCCATTGTTCCACCCATTTGTTATTTTATCCAATTCAGGAAATCCCGATTTTATATTCGGTTTTTTAGTTCCCTCTAATCCATTTCTTCCAAAGCATTTCATATTTTCTAATTTTTATGATTAATACATTGCAAAGTTATTACTTGACCTGCGACATTTTTTGACGTAGGATTTGTTTATTTACGAAAACAACCGCTACAATTTTTCATAATCATAGCGGTTGGTATAGAGAAATTATTTCTTATTTTTCAAGAAACTCAAATCGGGTTCATGGTAACGGCTTGATTTCAGTATCTTACCGTCTTCACGATAAATCGGTTTTCCATTTTCGTCCAACTTGCTCATATTGCTTTCATGCACCGCATCGAAGATACGCTCAAATTCATCTTGTAAACCGTGAGAAACGACTGTTCCCAACAAGGTGTAAGCTATATCGGCTAATTCTTTGGCTACCGCTTGCAGCCGTTCATCCTCTGTATCTCCTGTGATTGCGTATTCTTCTGCATATTCCTCAACTTCTTCTTTCATCACACGCATACGAAGTTCATGTAAATCTTGGGGAATGCGCAAAGTTGGCTGTTCATTTATGTACAAGCCAAAAGCCCGATGAAATTCTTCTAATTGTTTGAGCTGCTTTTTCATACCCTAATTTATTTGTATTATGTTAGTGATAGGATTAGGTGTTGATTCCGTAATTTCCACATTACCGTCTATATCAATCGTTCCGATAACAGATTGGCTTGTACTATATTGAAAACCTGCAAAATACAATAAATCAGAACCGTCCATTGTATAAATGGAACGAAAATCAATGCCTTTGCTTGACAAGTCCAATTCCTTGATACTGTAGTCCTCTAATACTATAATATCCAATTTATCCACAGATTTCCGTGCATATAAAGCATTTGCTGTAACATAGGTGGAATAATTCTTAGTGAAGAATCCGTTCAGATTAACAGGGATTTCTGTCAATGTCCTTGTTGCAAGTATATATTCGTATGTGCGTCCATAAAAATTTATCAGCATTGTAGCCCTGCGTTCGTTCCATTTCACTTGTATATCATTAGGCTGTGGTATTCCCCAATAATCAAGAAGTTCCGTCTCTGCCATAATTTGACTTTGGAGTTCTTGTTTCTCACTCAACTTGCTAACTACAAGTTTGTAAGAATCGTATTCTCCACTCACAGCTGTGAGATATAAATCCTCGTTGTCGTGAGAAACAAAAGCATTTCCATATTCTGTTTGAGGGATAAAATTAGAAATGATAAACTGCTGCGTACCGTACGACGGACGGACATACCTGTAATCGTAGAAGCACACTCCTTTATTATTCACAACAAATTGAGCTGGGGATACTGAAGCTCGCGCATACATTTCCAATCTCAAATTTGTAACATCTTGTGTATGGATTTTATACAAAAAAGATCCAAAGGAATTATCTATAGCATAAATATTTCCCTTATTGTCTGTAATGGCATTCTCTCCATTCAACCCTATACCTAAATCATATATAGCTTCCGTTTTTTTATCAATGAGATAGGAATACCCTCCAGATACGACGCTGTTGTCTGGAAGCAAATTTCCATCTTCGTCAAATGAAGGTTTATAATTTATGGGGTTACCTGTATTTATCATCAGATACTTTTTATTAATATCCCATATTGAAAATGAACCGCTTATTCTAATCGTATCACCCTTATTGTCAATCCATGATAATTCCATGTCTCTACCGTCTTTCTTAATCTGCCGATATTGGGCAGCAGAAGAACGGGTATTAGTTCCACTTGTATAGATATACTTTGCATCTTTGATATTCAACCCCACAATATCACCGTGTTGGGTCGGTTGGGGCAGTTCATCATCATTACTACAAGACACAAGAAAAAAGGCTGTACAGGCAGCCAATAAATACTTCAATTTCATGATATTATTTCTTAATGTTATTAATAATTCTATCCGATAATTCTTTCAATCCGATTTCATCCAAACTGCTCAATTCAGCTTTTTCCCCTATCAAAAGAGGGTGTTTAGGATTCCCTTTCGTAGTAGCTCCGTATGCCTTGAAGTGATAATTCCTACTGAACAGGCTGATAATACCGTCAATATCTTTTTCTTTATTTCCAAACAACAAGTCATACAGGTATTTCCTCTTTCCGATAAGATTACCCCAAGCGCACCATACATCTGCTTCTTTTATTTCGGATAACAAGTTCTTTATGGCAGTCAGATTGTTACAGTGTATTTCCATATTGGGTTCTATATCCATGTCATCGGGATTGGTTGCACGTTGCGAATACACATTCAGCATATACCATGCTCCATATTCACCGCTTCTTTTGGTATATTTCTGTACCCTTTTTAGTGTCGGGTCAAGCTGTTCAGGTATTGCCGTACTTGGATTTATACCGATACAGATTAATGCTTTCTTACAGGAAGTATCAAATTGTTCTCCCAATACATATCTTACCCCTGTAACTTCATAGCCGTTTATTATCTGGCTTTCCGCTGTTTTCTCATACTCATACAGCCATCCTTTTTCAATAATTTTCTTTCCCATAATCCTTGAATTTTAACCAAGTGCTAAGTATTACTAAGCACAAAGATAAATCTTTTCTTCAACTTTACAAGTTGTTAATCAGAGTTTTTTGCATGAAGTCAAAGGTTGATATATTTGTCATACAGAAAGTTAAGGAGAAGCGTAAGGAGCTTGGCATATCACAGCGTGGTATGGCTGAAATTCTTGGTTGTTCTCCTAGCTTCATCGGACAGATAGAGAGCGACAAATTCGATATGAAATACAGCGTTCATCAGTTGTATGTCATAGCACAGGAATTTGAGTGTTCTCCTGCCGATTTCTTTCCTCCTCTTGATACAGACTTGTAAGTTTGCTGCAAATATCGGATTATGGGTACGACAGTTTAAGTCGGTAATCTTGCTTTTTTCATTATATTTCTTGATTTATGGGCAAAAAATAACCGTTACATTGCTGTAACGGTCTCTATATCGGTCAATCATCATATTTTGAGAGTAATTGTATTATCCTTTCCTTAATCTTGTTTCGCAATGAAAGTGGAGACAACACCTCTATGTATTCTCCATAGCTCATTATCTTGTTTTCTAACTCTGGATTTATTATGAGATGCAGTGTTATTATATCTCCGTTTATACTTTGTGAGGAGTGTATCGGCAAGGATTGGATATAAGGCAACATAACGGCAGATACTTTCAGCCTTACTTCCTCTATCGGGGCATTGGGATTGTTAGCAGGTTCATACACCAGCCCATATACATTATCAAACTTCTTTGCTTTCTGCTCCAATTCTTCTCTACGTTGGAATACCTTGTCTGTAATCCGTATTTGTCTGATTCTGTCAAGTCCGAATGTGCGGAACACTCCCATATCCTCACAATAGGCGAACAGATACCACATTCCCTCAAATTCTTTCAAGAGATAAGGTTCTACGGTATATTGCTTTTGTTCTTCCGTCTGATAGCTAAGATGGTCAATACTGATAACCGTACATTGCTGTACTGCTTGCAACAATACACCTATATTCTCTACTCCTTTAGCATGCGGATTGGGGCTTATTGACAGATATTTCAGCAGCTTTTGCCTATCCTTGATATTGGATAATATCACATCTGAACTTTCAGCTAATCCGAGAAAATACAGCAGTTTATCCATATCCATGCTACAAGTTTCATCAATATAATAGCCGTTCTTTTTGCTGTCATAGATAACCTCTACATCAAAGTTACTCCTAATATCTGCCATATCACGTTGCAATGTCCGCAATGTAACGGCAATGTCGTTCCGCTCCAAGTATTGCAACAATACGGATGCACTTGGGTGGTCTCCTCTCATAATCCTACGAATGATAAGATAGTCTCTTCTTATAGTATTTTTATTGTTCATAGTTGATTGTTTATCAGTAATATAATATCAAGAATCGTTCCTTGATAACTCAATATGACAAGCCGTCATATCAAGGATATGCGATTTCTATATCGACAAATATACGGAATACTCCACGACAATACTCGTCATATCAAAAGAATATTGCAGGCAAATCACTGTAAATACAGGCTTGACAAGTCGTCATATCTATATTGTGGGCTTTGATTGGTCTCCGATTGGTCTCAGAGCCCAATGTAGCTCTTGATATAAGGAAATATATCCTTTTTAGCACACTATGGATGGCACTAATTGGCACTTCTTGGCACTTGTAAACTGTTACAAGCCCAATCGTAGCAAGGTCTTTCGCAGGCTGAGTGCCAAGTGCCACGAGTGCCGTATATTGTAATATTAGTGATATAGGGGCATTATAATAGTATCATATAATATCAGAAAGTATCATCATTTGGGGCTCTATTTTGGGCTCTCAAAAAATAAGAAAAGCCCTAAGATATTGTTTCTTAGAGCTTTTCTTTGATTGGTTGTTGTCCTACCAAGATTCGAACTTAGACAAACAGAACCAAAAACTGTTGTGCTACCATTACACCATAGGACAAGCTATTGCGCTTTCTGTTAAAAAGCGATGCAAAGATAATGCCATGCAAGCTATTTTCCAAATCTTTTTAGACTTTTTTGTATAATAAGTCTCGTTAGCCGAAGCGAATTGCTACCTTTGTACTTACAGAAATCAATAAAGTAAACAAATAAATTCAGTAAGTATGAGAAAACTTTTTGTATGTATTGCACTGGGTCTCACCACGCTTACCGGCAATGCCGCATCACCGCTATGGATGCGCGATGTACAGATTTCGCCGGACGGAACAGAAATAGCGTTTTGCTACAAAGGAGACATTTATAAGGTATCTGCCGGAGGAGGAACAGCCATCCAGCTCACAACACAGCCTTCGTATGAATGTACCCCCATTTGGTCACCCGACAGTAAACAAATAGCTTTTGCCAGTGATCGTAATGGCAACTTTGATATTTTTGTAATGCCTGCGACAGGAGGTACAGCACAAAGACTGACTACCCATTCTTCATCCGAACTGCCTTCGGCTTTTACACCGGATGGAAAATACATTCTCTTTTCAGCATCCATCCAGGATCCGTCACAAAGTGCTTTGTTCCCGACAACAGCCATGACAGAACTATACAAGGTTCCCGTGAACGGAGGACGTACGGAGCAGGTACTGGGTACTCCGGCCGAAGCCGTTTGTTATGCGCCATCAGGAGAGTTCTTTCTCTATCAGGATCGTAAAGGTTTTGAAGATGAATGGCGGAAACACCACACTTCGTCCATCACCCGCGACATTTGGCTGTACGACACTAAAACAGGAAAACATACCAACCTGACCAATCATGCCGGAGAAGACCGCAATCCCGTACTTTCACCGGACGGAAAAAGCGTATATCTTTTAAGCGAACGGAAAGGGTCATTTAATGTTTATAGTTTTCCATTGGACAACGCACAAGACCTGAAAGCAGTAACATCGTTCAAAACACACCCGGTACGTTTCCTGTCAATGAGTCACGGCGGAACGCTATGCTACGCATACGACGGAGAAATATATACCCAAAAGGATAATGCCACTCCACAGAAAATAAACATAGATATTGTCCGTGATGATCAGGACAAAATAGCAGACCTGACTTTTACAAACGGGGCAACATCAGGGACTGTATCACCAGATGGGAAGCAAATTGCATTTATCGTACGGGGAGAAGTATTTGTAACCTCAACTGATTATGCAACTACAAAGCAAATCACCCATACACCCGCACGCGAAGCCGGGTTAACATTTGCTCCGGACAATCGTACACTGGCTTACGCAAGTGAGCGTAACGGCAACTGGCAACTTTTTCTTGCTAAAATAGCCCGTAAGGAAGAAGCTAATTTCCCCAATGCCACCATCATCGAAGAAGAGGTGCTGTTACCATCCGCAACCGTGGAACGGGCCTATCCGCAGTTCTCACCGGACGGTAAAGAGCTGGCATTTATAGAGGAGCGTAACCGTTTGATGGTAATCAATTTGGATACGAAAAAAGTTCGTCAGATCACCGATGGTTCCACCTGGTTCAGCACAGATGGAAACTTCGACTATCAATGGTCACCTGACGGCAAATGGTTCACCCTCGAATTTATCGGCAACCGACACGATCCTTATTCGGATATAGGATTGGTAAGTGCAAAGGGTGACAGTCCGATTACCAACCTGACCAACAGCGGTTACATGAGCGTATCTCCCCGTTGGGTACTGGACGGCAATGCCATTTTGTTCACAACCGAACGATATGGTATGCGTGCACATGCTTCCTGGGGTTCACAGAATGATGCCATGCTGGTATTTCTCAATCAAGATGCTTTCGACAAGTTCCGCCTGAGCAAAGAAGATTATGAATTGCAAAAAGAACTGGAAAAGGAACAACAGAAAGACAAAGAAAAAGCCTCAATTGACCTGAAAAAAGATAAGAAGAAGGATCCCCAAACAGATACTGAGAAGAAAGATGAGATCAAAAATATCCTAGTAGAACTGAATGGCCTTGAGGATCGCATCATACGCCTCACTCCCAACTCTTCGAACCTGGGCAGTACTATTATCTCAAAAGACGGCGAAACTCTCTACTATCTGTCAGCATTCGAGGGCGGATTTGATCTATGGAAAATGGATCTCCGTAAAAAAGAGACCAAACTGCTTCATAAAATGAATGCCGGATGGGCTTCTATGGATATGGACAAAGATGGAAAATCCCTGTTTGTCCTGGGAGGTAATGCCATGCAAAAGATGGACCTCAGCGGAGAAACCCTGAAGCCGATCAACTATAAAGCAGAGATGAAAATGGATCTGGCTGCTGAACGAGAATATATGTTCGACCACGTATATAAGCAACAACAGAAACGTTTCTACAACACCAACATGCACGGAGTAAACTGGGATACCATGTCTGCTGCTTATCGTAAATTTTTGCCACACATCAATAATAACTATGACTTTGCCGAATTACTCAGCGAATGGCTGGGAGAACTGAATGTATCACATACCGGCGGGCGTTTCTCTCCATCTATACCGGGAGATGCCACAGCCAGTCTGGGGGTACTTACAGATTGGAATTATAAAGGAAAAGGCGCATCGATCATGGAAGTGATTGAGAAGGGCCCTTTCGATCACGCCCGCTCGAAAGTAAAAGCCGGAACTATCATTGAAAAAATCAACGGACAGGAAATAACCCCTGAAACAGACTATCATACGTTATTGAACGACAAAGCAAACAAAAAGACACTCGTTTCATTATACAATCCGCAAAGCGGTGAACGGTGGGAAGAAGTAGTTATCCCGATCGGCAACGAAATACTCAATAATCTGCTCTACAAACGTTGGGTGAAACAACGCGCGGCCGATGTAGATAAATGGTCTGACGGACGTCTGGGATATGTACATATACAATCGATGGGTGATGACAGTTTCCGTTCCGTCTACTCAGATATTTTAGGAAAATACAATAATCGTGAAGGAATCGTTATCGACACCCGTTTCAATGGCGGCGGCCGCCTTCACGAAGATATTGAAGTATTGTTCAGTGGTAAAAAGTATTTCACCCAAGTCGTTCGCGGACGCGAAGCTTGCGATATGCCCAGCCGCCGATGGAACAAGCCGTCTATCATGCTAACGTGTGAAGCCAATTACTCGAATGCACATGGCACACCATGGGTATACAGCCATCAGAAACTAGGTAAATTGGTGGGTATGCCCGTACCGGGAACCATGACCAGCGTTTCTTGGGAACGTCTGCAAGACCCATCTCTGGTATTCGGTATTCCTGTCATAGGCTATCGACTTCCGGATGGGAGCTATCTGGAAAACACACAGTTGGAACCGGATATTAAAGTAGCCAACTCACCGGAAACAATCGTCAAAGGGGAAGATACACAATTGAAAACAGCGGTAGAAGAATTGCTGAAAGAACTCCCGGCAGGCAAAGGGAAAAAGCATTAACCTATCCACTCTATAAATAAAAAGGATGGATTCTTAGAATCCATCCTTTTTATTTATATCGAAACTTCACTTCTTCCATCGTCTGACACAAGACGGTGGAGAAAGAAGTTCTTTATTTTGCAATAATCAAATAATAGTTTTTCTTACCACGCTGAACCAACAGATACTTTTCATCAAGCAAGTCGGCAGTAGTAATCACCTGATCAAAAGCAGCCAGTTTCTCTTTATTCAAAGAGACACCGCCACCTTGAACCAATTTACGCATTTCACCTTTTGAAGCAAATACAGCGGCATTGTCGACAAACAAATCAACCGCTTTCACTCCCTCTACCAACGCATCACGTGAGATCTCAAATTGAGGAACACCTTCGAACACAGCCAACAATGTATCTTCATCCAGCTTTTTCAACGCATCGGAAGTGGCATTACCAAACAAGATATTGGATGCGTCTACTGCAGCATTGTAATCCTCTTCAGAGTGAACCATCACAGTTACTTCCTTTGCCAGACGTTTCTGGAGCACCCGCAAATGCGGAGCTTCATTATGTTCGGCAACCAGTCCGTCGATTTCTGCCTTATCGAGTGAAGTAAATATCTTAATATAGCGCTCAGCATCGGCATCACTCACATTGAGCCAGAACTGATAGAACTTGTAAGGAGAAGTATAACGAGGGTCCAACCAGATATTACCCGATTCGGTCTTACCAAATTTTCCACCGTCAGCTTTGGTGATTAACGGACAAGTCAATGCATAAGCCTCACCACCGTTAGTACGACGAATCAGTTCAGTACCGGTAGTGATATTTCCCCACTGATCAGAGCCTCCCATCTGCAGTTTACATCCTTTGGTTTCGTAGAGATGAAGAAAGTCATAACCTTGCAACAACTGATAGGTAAACTCAGTAAACGACAATCCGTCACGGGCTTCACCGTTCAGACGTTTCTTTACCGATTCCTTAGCCATCATGTAGTTCACAGTAATATGCTTACCTACTTCGCGGGCAAAATCCAGGAAAGTGAACTCCTTCATCCAATCATAGTTGTTCACTAGTTCAGCTCTGTTAGGAGCATCAGATTCGAAGTCCAAAAACTTAGCCAGTTGCTTTTTGATACAAGCCTGATTGTGACGCAGTGTTTCCTCATCCAGCAGATTGCGTTCGGCCGATTTACCCGAAGGATCGCCAATCATACCGGTCGCACCACCAATCAAAGCCAATGGTTTATGACCACAACGCTGGAAGTGACGCAATATCATCACACCACATAAGTGTCCGATATGCAATGAATCGGCTGTCGGGTCAATACCCACATAAGCAGTCACCTGTTCTTTAGCCAATAACTCTTCTGTGCCGGGCATCATGTCATGCACCATTCCACGCCATCTTAGTTCTTCTACAAAATTCATCGAATGATAATAAGTTTTAAAGTTTAATTAGGGCAAAAGTACGACTCTTTATCGTAACAAGCAACTCTTATTGCCTAAAAAAGACGTTATTAATGTTTTGACGCACTTGTTGTATAAGTTTGCAAAGAGGTATCTCCAATAGCAAAGCAGCACGTTCATAAAGACAATGAATATCTATCATACTTTCATCCGTTTCCAGAAATAAATATTCCAAGGGAATGCCCCAAAGCACTTCCTCTTGATATTTCTCACCCAATGAAACATAGATCCCTTCCCGGATGTACTGCAAAGCCAGTTCTTTCTTTCCACGGAACCCATGTATAATCCAGGGATTAGAGGGTTTCATTTTTTTCCTCAGGCAGATAATTTCGTTCGCCGAACGCACTGCATGAATCACCAACGGATATTTCATTTCGTGTGCAAGCATAGCCTGTTTCTCAAATACTTCCTGTTGCAACATATAGTCTGCCCGAACCAATTTGTCAAGACCGGCTTCACCTATTGCCAGAACCTGGGGACACTGTATCGCTGCAAGCAACATCTCCCACTGCCGGTCAAGGTTTTCACGAGTCAGATACCACGGATGAATTCCGACAGAATAATAAGCACCGGCCAACGGATCAAACTCTGCGGGCTGACAATTTTGTATCGCCTGTCCAAGTTCAACAGGCATCCGATGTGTATGTATATCGAGAATGTCCATAGACTATTAAGGAACCGGATCGTATCCCGATCCACCCCAGGGATGACAACGGAGAATTCGTCTGACAGCAAGATAAAGTCCCTTAAAAGGGCCATGTTTCTTAATCGCTTCAATAGCGTATTGCGAACAAGTAGGAGTGAAACGACATGAAGGAGGAGTCATGGGCGAAATGCATGCTCTGTAAAAGTAGATAGGAAGCAACAATATATATGACAACAGGCGTTTCATACCAGTTTCTCACTAATACGAGCCAGTAGAATCTTCATCTTTTCCTCTATTTCGGCCGAGGACGTTAATTCGTCCGAAAGATAGATAAAGGCAATAGCCAACTGTTGCTGCTTATCAGTAAGAATCTGCAAAAGTTGATGTTTATGCATCCGGTAAGCCTCACGCAACTGGCGTTTCACCCGATTTCTTTTTACTGCACGTTTAAATCGTTTTTTCGAAACGCTCAGTAAAATAGATGCCTGAACATCTTGATTTTCAACAGGCATATACACCACACGCAACGGAAAGATGGAAAACGACTTTGAGCCGCCCGCAAACATCTTCTCAATCAGAATCTTACTATTCAGCCTTTCGGCTTTGCACAGGGTATTTGCCATAATAATAACAAACGGTAAACAATAAACAGTAAACAACGGACAGATAACTTAGCTTGTTCATCGTTCACCATTTATTGTTTACCGTTTCATTTATTTTCCTTTATTGTTTTCCTTAATAAACAAATCGAGGGCAGCCGTCATTGAAGGAGCTTTCACGTTAGGTGCTTCAAGATCAAGACGGAGTCCGGCATCACGAACAGCTTGTGCTGTAGTCGATCCGAATGTTCCGATCTTAATGTCCTTCTGATCAAAATCAGGGAAGTTCTTCTTCAGCGAAGATACTCCGGCAGGACTAAAGAATACCAACATATCATAATCAAACTCCTCTCCCTCCATAAAGTCATTGCTAACAGTGCGATACATTACGCATTCCGTATGCTGGATGTTATTTTTATCCAGCAGATCCCTCACGTCATCGTTGTGTACATCCGACATCGGGACGAGATACTTTTCTGTTTTATGTTTCACAATCGAAGGAATCAGATCCTCGATCTTGCCCGTAGCACCAAAGAAGATCTTACGCTTACGATACTGCACATACTTCTGAATATAAAGAGCAACAGCTTCTGTTACACAGAAATACTTCATCGTCTCAGGGATCGTCACACGCAACTCCGTACAAAGATGGAAGAAATGATCAATCGCATGACGCGATGTAAATATAACAGCCGTATGATCTAAAATAGATACTTTCTGTTGTCTGAATTCTTTCGCAGAGACGCTCTCAACCTTGATAAAGGGGCGGAAATCTATTTTTACACCATACTTTTCAGCAATGTCGTAATAAGGAGATTTCTCTGAAGCAGGCTTTGGCTGCGACACTAATACTTTCTTAATTTTCAACGTCCTAAAAATTTATTATCAAAACATTATTTAGCTGAATCATACCTTGATACACTATCAGACAAGGTACGATTTCAAGGGCACAAAAGTATAAAATTAAAAGGAAAACCCCATAAATATTACAGGAAAAAAGCTTTAACCACTTGTAAAACATCAATATTTTAGTAAAAATTACCAAAACGCAACCAATTGAAACTAAAAAGGTGACATTCAAATCAAAATAGACCAGAAACAAAACAAACGGAAATAAAGCGAATCCAAGGTAATAAATCAGCGTAGAATAAGACTCCAGCCATATATCGGTTTTGCTTTTGTCAAAAAACACCCATCCCAAAAACGAATATAAAATCCATTTAAACAAAAGATAGAGTAAACAAACAGCCACATAAACTCCCAAAAGTATATGCGGCGAAACACGCTCCATCAATGCGGGCCTGATATCATTAAAATAGTTAAAAATACAAACACCTCCAAGAACGCAGGTCTGCACGATAAGTAATAGCAAATAGCGCATGTCAGCCGCCGTAGAAGAAGCGAAAATGCTCGTTCTTTCACGATGTAACATAAAATCTTTCACCTGTTGCAACAGAAACTTCTTGCTGCGTGCCAACACATACGCAGAAACAAAAAAACATCCCAACAGTATCATAGCCAACCCATCGTCAGTTCTTGGAGAATAAGGAATCGGCATACCCTCCGCCCCGGTCACGGTCTCACTTACCGCCTGTAAATCCACCCGGCTACCCAACGTATGCTGGGGAGCACCGGCTGCACTAATTACATGCTGCACAGTATCTGCCTCCTGTGCGCCAAGAGAGTCCTGGACAAAAATCATATAGCGGCAAACTTACGAATGGAACCATCCCACACCGGTATGGAATAAACCAACTCTACAGCCTCCTCCGGAGTATGTGCCACATGCCAGATATCTCCATGCTGTTTCCTCATGAAATTACCTTCTATAGCATTTTCAAGCATCTCCATCAACGGGTCAAAGAAACCATTAGTGTTTAATATCACGATCGGGTTAAGATACAACCCCAACTGTTTCCAGGTAATAATCTCAAGCAGCTCTTCCAAAGTTCCGCATCCTCCGGGCAGTGCAATCACAGCATCACTCTTTTCAGCCATCAACCTCTTACGCTCGTGCATACTTTCTACCTCGATAAGCTCTGTCAATCCCGTGTGATGCCATCCCTGGTCTACCATAAAATGAGGAATTACTCCGGTCACTTCTCCCCCATTCTGCAATACTGCATCAGCCACCGAACGCATCAATCCTATATTCCCCGCTCCATTTATCAAACGGATATGCCGGTTTGCCAACAGATGCCCTAATTTCATGGCTGCATCAAAATAAGTCTGGTCTATTTTTGTACTTGAAGCGCAATATACGCATACGGAAGTTATTTGGTTCATTTCTTGCATGGGTTTAGTTCAACACGCTGCAAAAGTACCAAATTTCAAGGAGAAAAGAAGAAGGCTGCCTTGTTTTCTCCCCATATCGGGTTAAAAACAAGTGCAGCCTTCTATAATAAATAGCTGTAAAGCTACGCTGATTACAAACCGAAAGCGGCTTTTACTTTGTCCACATAGTCAAGTTTTTCCCATGTAAACAGTTCCACTTCCATAGTCCGGTCGCCTTCATAACGAGATTGAAAATGCTTAGTCACCATCTGAGGTTCACGCCCCATATGCCCGTAAGCAGCAGTTTCACTATAAATCGGATAACGCAGTTTCAGGCGGTCTTCAATAGCCTTCGGACGAAGGTCAAACAGTTCATCGATCTTTTTGGCGATCTCTCCATCACTCATCTTCACGTTACTGCGTCCGTATGTATTTACATAAATATTAATAGGACGAGCCACACCGATAGCGTAAGAAACCTGTACCAGCATTTCGTCGGCAACGCCGGCAGCAACAAGATTCTTAGCAATATGACGGGCAGCATAAGCAGCACTACGATCTACTTTGCTTGGATCTTTACCGGAGAAAGCACCGCCACCATGAGCTCCCTTTCCACCATAAGTGTCCACAATGATCTTACGTCCGGTGAGTCCTGTATCTCCATGAGGGCCACCGATCACAAACTTACCGGTCGGATTCACATGATAGATAATATGGTCGTTGAACAAAGCAAGAACCTTCGGATGATTAATAGAAGCAATGACACGAGGCATCAGCACCTCAATCACATCTTTCCGGATCACTGCCAACATCTCTTCATCAGCCTTCAGTTGGGCAGCAGCAGAATCATCAGCCGGTAATATAAATTCATCATGCTGTGTTGAAACAACAATCGTATCAATGCGTACCGGAGTACCGTTATCATCATATTCAATGGTTACCTGGCTCTTTGCATCCGGACGAAGATAAGTCATTTCTTTACCTTCGCGGCGGATATCGGCCAACACAAGAAGTATTCTATGTGCTAGGTCAAGAGACAACGGCATATAGTTTTCTGTTTCGTTGGTTGCATAACCAAACATCATACCCTGGTCGCCTGCTCCCTGGTTCATCGGGTCTTCGCGTTCTACACCACGGTTAATGTCCGCACTTTGTTCATGAATGGCAGAAAGTACACCGCACGAATTACTTTCGAACATGTATTCGCCTTTCGTGTAACCAATCTTTTGGATCACTTCACGTGCAATCAGTTGCAGATCAACATAAGCACCTGTTTTCACTTCTCCCGCAAGCACCACCTGTCCGGTAGTTACTAAGGTTTCGCAAGCTACTTTCGAACTGGGATCATAAGCCAACAGTTTGTCAAGCACAGCGTCCGATATTTGATCGGCCACTTTATCGGGGTGTCCTTCAGACACCGATTCGGATGTGAATAAATATCCCATAATAAAATTATGAATTATGAATTATAAATTATGAATGAGGGTAAAGATTCAAAAAAGAGTAGAAAACGCATACAGAAGGGAATGTTGTTTTAGCATTTTTTTCTGTGGTTGCAAGCTACTCAAATCTTTCCACATTTCATTTCAGGGACAAAGGTAGATAATATTTTGGATTTATTGCTACTTTTGCTTCGTATTAACAGACTACCTTATGAAAAATAAACTAAAAACTGCTTTTATATTATTGGTGTATATTGCTGTCACAGTGGGTATTTACGCCTTAATCTGTCATCTGAATCACCAGCCCTTCGACGATTTGCGCATACTGTATGCCGTACTGATCGGCTGCGTAGCCTACCTTCCCCGACACCTGATGGTTCGCAAATCACGAAAGAGCCAGAAATAGCTCTTTAATCGTCTTATGAAACACCGGATGAACAACGTCCGGTGCAATCTCGGCAAGGGGTTCCAGAACAAACTTACGGTCGGTCATCAACGGATGAGGCACTATAAGCCTTTCATCCTGTAGTATCTTGTCGCCATAGAGCAAAAGATCAATGTCAATCAGGCGGTCACTATACACACCGTCCCGTGATTTATGCAAACGTCCTATTTCCTGCTCTATCCGTTGAGTACTTTCCAGTATCCCGACAGGGGACAATACTGTCTCCACTCCCACCGCAGCATTCAGAAAGTTGTTTTCCGATTGAAATCCCCAGGGAGCAGTAGCATAAAAAGCGGAAAGAGAAATGATTTTCCCTATCCGCTCCTCTATTTTTTGTAGGGCAACACGAAGATTTAGCTCCTTATCACCCAAGTTGGTACCTAATCCCAAATATACTTTCATCACTTATCCAAAATCAGCATCGCATCTCCATAAGTACCAAAGCGGTAACCCTCCTTCAACGCTATGTGATATGCATCCATCACCTGATCGTAGCCACCAAAAGCAGCCACAATCATCAATAACGTAGAAAGCGGCATATGGAAGTTTGATACCATGGCATTTGCCACAGTAAAGTCGTATGGAGGGAAGATAAACTTGTTCGTCCATCCTTCGTATTCCTTCAAATGTCCGTCTGTACTTACCGTACTTTCAATAGCACGCATTACAGTTGTTCCCACAGCACATACATTCTTACCCAGATCTTTAGCACGATTCACTATCTTGACAGCCTCCTCCGTCACAAACATCTGCTCAGAGTCCATTTTATGCTTTGTCAGGTCTTCCACATCGATATCACGGAAGTTTCCGAGTCCTGCATGCAATGTGATATATGCAAAGTCTATTCCCTTAATTTCCATACGTTTCATCAGCTCACGGCTGAAGTGCAGACTTGCAGTCGGTGCTGTCACAGCCCCTTCGTTTTTAGCGAAGATAGACTGGAAACGTTCTGCATCCTCCTCTTCAACCGGACGGTTCAGAATCGTATGTGGCAATGGAGTTTCTCCTAATGCATACAATGCTTTTTTAAATTCATCATGAGGTCCGTCATACAGAAAACGAAGCGTACGCCCACGTGAAGTAGTATTATCAATTACTTCAGCAACCATTGAGTCATCATCCCCAAAGTAAAGCTTATTGCCGATACGGATTTTACGTGCCGGATCTACCAATACATCCCACAAACGCAATTCCTCGTTCAACTCGCGCAACAAGAACACTTCGATACGCGCACCTGTTTTTTCCTTATTTCCGTATAAACGTGCAGGAAACACCTTGGTATCGTTGAATACAAACACGTCTTTATCATCAAAATAATTCAGGATGTCTTTAAACATCTTGTGCTCAATCTCTCCCGTACGCTTGTGGAGTACCATCAAGCGCGACTCGTCTCTGTACTTTGTAGGGTGCAAAGCAATCTTTTCTTCGGGTAACTTAAATTTAAATTGCGACAGTTTCATGATAATAATGTGCGTTTATTAATTATTTTATTTTCTATTTTTTTACTTCAATCAGATATCTCAACATCTTGCTGATCTATCCATTCCGCGAACTTTGCCGGATCCAGACACTGCTCTAACTTAACGTCTCCCACACGGGTACGTATCAGCCCGGTCAAGTGCGCCCCGCTTTGCAAAGCCTCTCCGATGTCACGTGCCAATGCACGAATATAAGTCCCCTTGCTGCAAACCACCCGTATTTTAATTTCCGGTAAATTACACTCCAACAACTCTATCTCATCAATCACCAGCAATTTCGGTTTCAACTCCACTTCCTGGCCTTTACGGGCCAAATCGTAAGCGCGTGCACCATCTACCTTACAAGCCGAGAAAGCGGGAGGTATCTGCTGTATCTCGCCAACAAACGTTTTCAACGTCTTTTCCACCAACTCACGGGTAATATGCTCCGTAGGGTATGTAGCATCTATTTCATGTTCCAGATCGTAAGACGGAGTAGTAGCGCCCAACTGTATGGTAGCCACATACTCCTTCGTATGATACTGAAACTCCTCTATTCTCTTGGTAGCCTTGCCTGTACAAACAATCATCACCCCTGTTGCCAAGGGATCGAGTGTACCTGCATGTCCAACCTTTAATTTCTTCACTTTCATCCGCCGGCACATATGGTAACGGGCGTGCCCCACGACTTTAAAAGACGTCCATCCCAACGGTTTATTAAAATAAAGTACTTCTCCTTCTTTAAAATTCATCCGCAATTTATTGCAATTGTGAAACGACAATGGTGACCACTCCAACTATTGCACAATAAATAGCAAAGTAAATCAACTTACCTTTCTTCACGATATTAATCATCCACTTACAAGCCAGGCAACCTGAAACAAAAGCCGCAATGAAACCTACTATCAATGACAAAGTAGGAATATCGCCCGCAATAGCCTCACCTTTTATCATCTTCATACCATCCAGCAGCGCCTCTCCCAATATAGGAGGTATCACCATCAGGAAAGAAAATTGTGCCAGTTTCGCTTTATTATCACCCAATAACAAACCGGTTGCAATCGTACTGCCCGAACGAGATAATCCCGGTAATACTGCACACGCCTGCGCCAGGCCAATGATAAATGCATCCTTCATCGAGATGTTCTCTTTCTGGCGTGGCTTTGCATAATACGAAAACGACAGTAACGCAGCCGTCAGCAACAGCATGCAGCCAACAATCAGTAATCCCGAGCCAAAAATGGCCTCCACTTCATCTTTAAAAAACACCCCGACGATACCAATAGGAATCATCGAAATCAAGATATTGATTACATAGCGTGTTTCACTGTTCATCTCAAACTTAAATAAACCACGGAAAATCCAGTCTATCTCTTTCCACAGAATCACCAATGTACTGAACACAGTGGCTACATGTACCACAATGGTAAATGCCAGATTTTCTTCTCCTTCTATACCAAATAAAGCCGAACCAATGGCCAAATGCCCGCTACTGCTTACCGGTAAATACTCAGTCAGTCCCTGAATCAATCCAAGGATCAGTGCTTCAAACCATTCCATCCTGTTTTATTCTTTTGTTTTGGGTTTGCGCATCACGCCATATATCATAAAAATAAAGCCCAGGAAACAGACCACCGGAGCCACCTTAATTCTTCTCACACTGAAAATGTCCGCCTGAAACACCGTTTCCGACGATGAAGGCCCTGTCATCAGGATAAAGCCCAGAATAACCACTGCCATGCCGATAGCAAGCAGAATGAAGTTCGTTTTATCGAAGGCAAATTTTTGTTTATCACCCATTGTTATTTACATTAATTTATTTACATCTATAAATCCGGAATTACACATAATATAGCGTACTTGCTTTCATCCTCAGATATTTATTAATAGAAAGATAAGCACACAAGAAAGTGATGACCACACCGAACACCAATACTGCGCCCGATACCAGTAACATGACTTCGGGCGTAATTACCCGAATCAATTCAGGCTCATAGGATACCAGCCAGTAAGCGGCCCCCATCAGGATCGTATCTGCAATAAAAGCAGCCAGAACCCCACTCCATATATTCCTTTTCAAAAACGGACGACGAATAAATCCCCAGCTCGCTCCCACCAGTTTCATCGTATGTATCAAGAAACGTTTCGAGTAGATAGCCAGCCGGATTGTATTATTAATCAGCGCAAAAGAGATAAATGTCAACATCACGGCCAATGCCAGCAGAACAAGACTGATATTACGGATATTTTCATTTACCGCGTCGATCAAGTCTTTCTGATAAAGCACATCCTGTATATTGGTATTTCTTTTAATCAATTTCTCTATTTTCGCAATACTGTCGGAGTTCGCATAGTCCGAATGCAATTTAATTTCTATTGAAGCCGTAAACGGGTTATACCCCAAAAACTCTTGCGGATCGGTCCCCATGGCTTCCGTCTGCTCTTTCAATGCCTGTTTTTTCGAGATATATTCTGTTTCTTTCACAAAAGGTTCATTATTCAGCCGTTTCTGAAGCTTCAGAATATCTGTCTCCTTCATATCATCACTGATAAGCACGGAAAAATTAATATTTTCCCGCACATAAACAGACAAATTATTGGCCGCCAATACAAAGAACACCACAAGCCCCAGTAACAGCAATACCAACGTGGTACTGATACTGGAAGTGATGAACTGCATATCAAAATATGACACAGCGTTATTTCTGCTTTTACTCTTCATCAGCGTTTCTTTCTGAATACATAAATCATCGAACTACTCCGTTCCTTTTTAGCCTGGGCACTCAACCATGCCGCCGTTCCGGTCCACATGCCTTTCACAAAGGAGTATGCACTACCTTTATGTTTCTCCGTCAGCATCGATACATAGAAAGCATCGAACGGCATCGGATGACGGGCTGCCAGAATAAATCCGTGCTTCGACCCGAACTGCTGAATCGTGGCAGGCGTAAAATGCCATAAATGACGGGGTACATCATAAGCAGCCCAGTACTTCCCGTATTTCATCGCATCATACGACGAGCAATTAGGCACAGCCACTATCAATACCCCTTTCTCGGTCAACAGTTCACGTAACAATTCCCACGTTTCGTCCAAATGTTCCAAGTGCTCCATGACATGCCACAACGTGATTACATCGAACGTTCCCGGAACTAATTCTTTCAATGCAGCCTCCGGCCTCACATTCAGCCCAAAATGTTCGCGTGCAAAATTACGGGCTTGTCCGCTCTTCTCCACGGCCTCTACTTCCCATCCCCTATTCTGCATCATATGGGCAAAGTAACCGGTACCTGTACCGATATCCAGTATCCTCCCGGTTTTTCGATGAGACTCTTTCATCACCAAACGCGCCTTTCTTCCAAGCATATACTGACGTACATGATGGTAAATGGCATTCATGGCACCTTTCTTCGTGTCCGAATGGGAAATATAATCAGGTGTTTCGTAATATCTGCCTATTTCCGCCTCTACCGGGACTCCTTGCGTAAAAGTAAATCCGCAATCTTCGCAGGTGTACAAGTCAAACTGTTCACCGGAAGCATAAAAATCCGTACAGGTCATAGCACGTTTCAAATGTGCGCCCCCACATAGCGGACAGGCATTTATAGTGAGTTTATTCATTGGTTTTATCTGCATATTTAAGTGTACCCCGAAACGTCAGGACACACTCCACCCGAATTTGGTGCAAAATAACAAATAAAAAGTGACGAATAGGCATTTCCTTAAGGAGGTTTAACAATAATGGCAAGGCAACTGTTCGTTCATAGCAATCATTCCCACTTCACATCTCCTTTTTCATAAGTAAATATACGCTCTGCCGTCTTTCCTTTCCAGCGACAGTTTTTCAACATCAGCAATGCTCCCCGGGGCACTCTCTCAAATACAAGATACCCTTTATGATCAGCTTGCTTACGCTCCACAGTCTTCCAACCATTATCCCAATATCTTAACTCAAATTCATCCGGACAGAACAACTGTGTTTTCAGGTAAGAAGTCATTCCAATATGACTGACCATATACTCTTTTCCCAGATCTATATCTACCAGCCTTTCTGCCACCCTGCCTCTATAGCCCGTCGCCCCCAAACCATCGGTTATCATCCCGGGCACTTCATTCCTTCCGGTAGCTCTCATCGAAGTAATTATCCTCACATTCCCGATCCGTCCTTCTTCCGTATAAAAAGAAAGCTCCCCCAAAGCAATGCTATCCGACGGTAATAATAACCTTACAAAGCGGTAAGGTAATCGTGCGGACACCTTCCGTACAACCGACTGCAGAGCCAGCGAGTCCGTCCATCTGCACAGTTCTTCTTCTGATTTTCCATCAAGTAATCCTACTATCCGGCTTCCTTTCATACACCCCAGATATTCCCTATTCTGATCATAAGCCGGCGCTCCCGTCACCATCCTCACGGCAACCTCCTCTGTTCCTTCATTTCCGCTCAGCTTCTCCATCGTTCCGTCATTCCGCAATCTGAAAGGTTCTGCTGCGGGCAATAATCCCCCCCGCTTGTAATAAACGGGTAAATAAACCATGTCCTTACCCATTTCCCGAAAGACAGCCCTCCCGTTTTCTACCTTTCCCCACTGCACAGGGTGCCAGTCCTGATATCCGAACACAGCCAAATACGCATATTTCACCCCTTGAGGCGCCTCACCTGTCAACTCCACCGTTACATCGGCCGTTTCAAAATACTCCGAAGAAACATCCACCTTTTTCACACTACGAAATAGCTCCGGAATATCAGCTTTATCCACCTCTACATCTGCCAACGGTCCTTCAATGTGATTTGAATAGGTATATCTGTATACCTTCGGAAGGCGGAATCTTCCCCAAAGCTCATCATCATTCCGGTTATTATAAATCCGCTTATATTTCCAGCGATCATTATCCCAAAACGCCTCAAAAGCATGCGATTCCCCGTTTATTAGCACCACATTCCAGGTATGCGAATTATTTCGGTTTCCCCATGCCGGAACAAAGTCAATGGCAACCGGAATCCCCAATGATGATAATAACAAAGAGTTATACCAACAGCGCTGTGCACATAACCCATGACGCATCTTCTCAAGAGTCGCCGCATTCCATATCGGAATCTTCGTCCCCCAAAAACCGGAATGAGTCAGATACTTATATTCATATAACAACGAATCGATCTCTTGTTGCCAATCCTTTCCCTCTTTCACAAAATACTTTCCCTGATGCCGTTTGTTGAACTCCCGGCGTGCATTGTCAATCAATAAGCCATTCTGTCGCCTATAAGGCAGTATATACTCACAAAAGTCTTCAAACGAACAGTTTCTTGAATGCACATTCTCCACCCATGCCCGAAATGCCAGATCAATTTCCCGGATTAAATCTTCCGCCTTCATGCGGGTAATATCATAGTTAAGTTCCTGCCTTACCCGATGTCGATTACTAAAATCCTTCCAAAGACTATCTACCTGTTTCCCCCATTCCGTTCCTACCCGATAGCCATACTTTTGTCCCAATGAATCATAAGCCTCGTAAAAAGCAGAACAATCCTGCTCTACTATCGGATTAGCTCCATAACTTCCGGGCATATTGCCAATCAAGAAGCGTGCCGCTTCCAGCTTCCGGCCATCTCCTTCATAATGCTTCAGCACCGCTTCAAGTTCATTACGGTTATTGCCCGAAAGGGATAAGGCCTCCTCCACTTGTCTGTCTCTGCCCCCGCATGAGCAGACAAGCGGAAGCAAGCCTAACCCAATATATTTCATAATTTTCATATTCATATAACTCTTTTCACCACGGAGCATCACAGAGCCTTTTATTAATAATCAACGACTTAAAATCGCCTCCGTGCTACCCTTTGTCCTCTGCGGTGTTCAGATTACATGTTAAAACGATAAATGATAATTTTATCTTCAAAGTTCCGAACTCCATAGATATGAGTTCCATCAATACAGAAATTACCTATAGGAAAAGGTAACACATATTTTTTCACTTTATTCCCATCCCAATCAAAACAGAATAGCTCATTAGACGCAAAGTCTGTTTTTGCAGCCTCATTGTAATTTTGTAAAAAGAGTGAAAAACAAATCAAGTCATCCGAGACTGCTATATTTTTTATTCCTCCAATACTTTGGTTATAATCAATTGCATGACCGCCTCCCTTCTTCCAGGTTTTCGGAATATGCTTAAAAGGACTCACATAGACACGATTTATTCCATCGTCAGAAACACGATAAATTTCGAAAACATCAGAAGCACGTATTGAAAGCACAAATTTGGATTGTTTACTATTTGCCTTCAATATACCTCCGAAAACGGTACCCTTCTCTAAACCGGACACCTCACCCGCATCGAAAGGAAGCTCTGCCACATTAGGTATAATATGATTCTGTGAGTCAAGAGCTCCCCAATAACCTTCCTTAAACCCGCCTGTTACTATTTTTTTATTGCCAACAGCATTAATTTCCAAAACCCTGAAATCCACATTATAAGGATAAGCCTCCCTTATTATATCCGGATGTTCTTTTTTGCTTAAGATATCGGATATTAATACCGAAATCCTTTCTTTCTTCATTCGATCCAGAAAAACAATTCTCGAATCAACGATTTCAAAACCAGACCCAAAATCTATAAACTCTTCTGGTCCTTCGCCTGTACGCCCCCATTGAGATAATAGCTCCCCATTATTTACATTAATAAATGAAAATGCATATTCATCCATTGCATGCTGGAGAATTAAAATGCTGTCTACTATTTCCATATTCATTATAGCTCCCCAAGGAGCATTTTCATCTGAACAAATAAGATTATAGTCTACAATTTCGCATACTGTGTCAAATGAATAAACCGAATCAACATCGTTCTTCCTGCATGAAAAAAGCACAAAACACAATGAAAAAAATAAGATATATTTTTGTTTCATCTTCGTTATTTTTAAACAACTAACGTATATTTCATTTTTAAAGTATATCAAACAAACCCGTAACACCCTAACCAAAAAGTCAGTTTAACTGATAACAATAATAATGATAACGCTCTTCTCCACCATCCGTTTCCTTTGTCATCAGGCAGAG
>ENA-OWOD01000277-OWOD01000277.1-gut-metagenome-genome-assembly--contig:-NODE-277-length-41928-cov-8.228692_pt1 | contig 41928 bp, 30 predicted proteins | sample MGYA00248256_ERZ651792 | MGnify/ENA primary metagenome ERZ651792 (study PRJEB26908, sample SAMEA4031714) | gut metagenome | biome: gut; feature: normal infant; material: stool | place: China | collected 2015...
CCAAGTCGGCCAATAACGCCGGATAATCCTCCGGATCGGCCTCGGCACCGGCGAAACGCAGCAGACCGTCGGCAAGCTTGGGGGAATCCTGCTCGGCCACGGCGAAGATCATGTCCTTCAGCACGGAACGGGTTTTGGCGTTGAGCCGGCCAGTCATGCCCAGGTCGAGCAGCACGATCTGCCCACCGCGCACCATGATGTTGCCGGGGTGCGGGTCCGCGTGGAAGAAGCCTTCGTCGAGTACCTGCGTGGCGTAGTTGTCCACGAGTTTGGTGCCGATTTCCTTCAGATCGTAGCCGGCTGCAAGCAGCTCGTCCGGATGGGAGACGGAGATGCCTTCCACGTAGTCCATGACCACCACGTGTTCGGTGCATAGTTCCGGGTACGGCTTCGGGCAGTCCATGTATTTGTAGCGTTCGCAGAATCGTTTGAATTCCGCCAGATTGCGCGTTTCGATGAGGAAGTCGGTTTCCGATTCGAAGGTGTCCCACAGTTCCTCGACCACGCCGGACAGGTCCACCACCTGCGCGCTGCGCATGGTTTTGGTGGCGATTCCCGCGATGGTGCGCATGATGGACACGTCCTGCGCCATGGTTTCGCGCACGCCCGGACGTTGCACTTTGATGGCCACGTCCTCGCCGGTGAGCAGTTTCGCACGATGCACCTGCGCAAGGCTGGCCGAGCCGAGCGGGGTGGGGTCGATATGGTCGAAGATCTCGTCCACGGGCCGGCCGTATTCGTCCTCAAGCACCTGCAGCACCGTGCTGTATGGCATGGGGTCGGCGTCGGCGCGCAGTTTGGACAGTTCGTCGCAGAACGATTGCGGCAGGATTTCGGAGCGCATGGACAGGATCTGTCCGACCTTGACGAACGTGGGGCCGAGCGCTTCGAGCATGAGACGCATTTTGACGGGCGTGAGTCCGTGAACCACGTCGAATTTGTTGGCGATCTGCGCGATTTGCGCAAGACGCCGGAGTTTGCCGCGGCGGGTCAGATGGTAGCGCGCGGAGAACGTGTCTTTGCGCGCTCCGAAGATGCCGATGGTTTCGGACGATTGCGCGTTGGCACCGGCCGCTTTGCCGGCATCGTCCGTTTCGCCGGCATCGTCCGCGGATTCGTGGGCAAGCTCATCCGTCAGTCCGTTTGCTTGGGAGGCGGCGTCCGGCGAAGGGTCGGCCGTGGGGTTGATGACCGCGTTGACCCTGTCGGACAGCGTGACGGGCTCCACGCTTTCGGGGCGTGCCGCGTCCGGCTTGTCGGATGGGTGTTTCAAAGACATGTCACTGCTCGCAAACGGTTGGGAAATCGGCTGGAAAGCCCGCGATGCCAGACGAACGTTTCGCCGGCGTCGCGCGGGCATAGCAAATCGCCGTCCGGGCGCTCACATGCGCGGCAGACGGCGATACGAAAGACTGGAGCTACTCGGCCTTGTCTTCGGTTTCGGCCGGGGCTGCATCCTTGGCCTCAGGGGCTTCCTTAGCCTCTTCGACCTTGTGCTTGAGTTCGGCGTTGAGGGCCTTGCCCTGCTCGACGGTCAGCTCGCCCTTCTTGACGAGGTCGTCGACGATTTCCTGGCTCTTCTCAACAGTGGTCGCCAAGGCACCGACGCCGGCGAGAAAGACCTTGCGCAGGCCGTCACCAAAATTAAAATCAGCCATGATGTCCTCCTTTAGGTGATGGTGGTACCACTCTATCGCATTTTCTTCACATCTGCGCCGAGCGAAACCGGTCAATCGCATAAAAAGTGGCGGATATCCGGCGTTCAGCGCAGGCGGTGCGATTGCCGGCGAACCGGCATGGCAGCCGTCAGCGCGGACGGGACATGGCCACGCGACGAGCACGGTCGGCGATTTCGTCGATGCGATGCAGGGCGGCCCGTTGCGCGTCCGTCTGTCCGGCGGCGGCCGGATCGAACGTGCCGTAACGGCGTTCGACGGCGGTGCGGATCAGGAAATCGGCGATCGCGGGATTCTTCGGCAGCAGCGAGCCGTGCATGTACGTGCCGATCACGTTGTGGACGCGCGCGCCTTCCGTATGGTCCTCGCCGTTGTTGCCGGTGCCGTCCTGTTCGACGGTGCCGAGCGGCTGCACGCCGTCACGCAGGAACGTCTGTCCGGAATGGTTTTCGTAGCCGATGATCTTGCCGAAATCGGCGGAGGTTTCCGTAAGATTGCCGATCATGCGTGTTTCCTGGCCGACCGTGTACGCGCCGATCACGCCGATGCCGTCGAGTCGGAAGCCGTCGACCGTTTCGAAATACTCGCCGAACAGCTGGTACAGGCCGCAGATCATCAGCATCGGCACGCCGTCCGCCGCGAGCGAACGCAGCAGGTCGGCGCGTTGGAAGAAGTCGTCGATGATCTTCTTCTGGCCGGTGTCCTGGCCGCCGCCACCCAGAATCATGTCCACGCGCTCGGGCCAGTCGCAGCCCTGGTTGTAGGCGTGTACGCGCGGCTCGTAGCCGTACAGCGCGAGCCGGCGCTGGATGGTGAGCACGTTGCCGGAATCGCCGTAGATGTTCATATCCTTCGGATACAGCGACACGATGTCGATGACCTGGCTCATATCGTCTCCTCGTCTTCCTTCCGCTGTTTTGCTTTGCGATTGCGCGGTTTCGTTTCGCGCGGCGCTCACTTGCCCACGCCGGCGTCGGCCACGTCGGCGATTTTGGCGAGCGCGGCACGCGTTTTCAGCATGGCCGTGTACGTGCAGTAGATGTGTTTGGGGGTGCCAGAATTCGCGTTCACGAAGTTCACGACCGATTCCTCCAGGTCGGTGCTGACCGATTCGACCGGTACCTGATCGTATTCGAGGCGCAGGGCCATGTCCCACGCGCGTACGCCGGACACGGCTTTGACGCCGGTGCCGCGCAGCGAGGTGAAGTCCACGTCCCACAGCCAGCTCATGTCGCGGCCGTCGGCGTATTCGTCGTTGATGCAGATCATGGTGTCGCAGCCTTCGGGCTTGAACGAGGCCAGCGACAGGCGGAAGCCCATGGGGTTTTTGACGAGCAGCAGTTCCACGGGAGTGCCGTTCACGGTGATGACCTCGCCTCGGCCGAATGCCGGTGTAACCTCGCCGGCGGTGTCGATCATGGCCTGCGTGGTGGCGTGCGCGAAGGCGATCATACGGGGTGAGACGCCTGCCGCGCGCAGAATCTCGTCCGCAGCGGCCTGGTCGATGGCGTCATGCGAGCCGTTGCCGTCCGTTTCGGTACCGGTATCGGCACCGTCCGCGTCGACACTGTCGGCGAGCGCGTCTTCGAACGGCAGGAACATCGCCTGCGCGTCCGCTGCGACGGCGCGCACCACGGCGAGCGCGGCAGCCGCGTTGTACAGGTTGTATACGCCTTCCAGTTTCACGGCCGTCTCATACGTTTCGCCGTCGATCGCGAAGGTGGCGCGGTGGTCGCCCACGGCGCGCAACGTCACGTCGGCGGGCAGCGCGTCGGGACCGTCCTGCGGTTGCGATGTGGCCGGCGCGGCAGCCGCAACGGCATCGGCAGTATCGCCGGCATTGCCCGAATCGCCAATATTCCCGCCATGTTCCGCACTGTCGTGCGCTTCCGCGTCAACAGTGGTGCTCATGTCGTCATCCGACGGGAAGAAGCCGCGCAACGATTCGTCAAGGCCGAAGTAGCGTACTTCCACGCCGTCTTCCGTATGCGCCACGTCAGCAAGACGGGCGATGCGCGGGTCCTCACGGTTGAGCACGACGGTACCGGTGGTGGCTTCCGCAGCTTTGGACAGCAGTCGCGCGGTGTTGTCGATCTCGCCGAAACGGTCAAGCTGGTCGCGCATCACGTTGAGCAGCAGGCAGTAGTCGGGCGGCACCTGCTTGACGAAATGCACGGCGTACGCCTCGTCGAGTTCCAGCACCGCGATGTCGGCGTCGAGTTTGCCGGAAAGCGAAACTTCCGCAAGCAGCGACGAAACCACGCCACGGGTGAAGTTCGAGCCGGTCGGGTTGGTGAACACCTTCAATCCGAGCGATTGCAGCATGCTGGCCACCATGCGTGTGGTGGTGGTTTTGCCGTTCGTGCCGGAGACGAGCACCACGCCGAGCGGCAGTTGCGCCAATGTGCGCGACAGGAATTGCGGGTCGATGCGTTCCACGATTTTGCCGGGGAACGCGCTGCCACCGCCGTGCGCCAAACGGGAGGCCGCGCGCACGGCCTTGCCGATCAACGGGGTCGCGAAGGAATTCCAAGCCATATCACACCGCCTCCTGCTGGGACTGGTAATCCTGGGGCATGTCCTTGAACTTCGAATACGCGCCAAGGAACGCAAGATTGAACGTGTCGGTCGGACCGTTACGATGCTTCGCCATGATGATGTCGGCCTCGCCCGGGCGGTCCTCCTTGTCGTAGGCGTCCGGACGGTGCACGAGGAACACCACGTCGGCGTCCTGTTCGATAGAGCCGGATTCACGCAGGTCGGACAGCTGCGGCTTCTTGTCCTGACGCATTTCGGGGCCACGGTTCAGCTGGCTCAGTGCCACCACCGGCACTTCCAGCTCCTTGGCGAGCAGCTTCAGCGCACGGGAGAAGTCGGACACTTCCTGCTGGCGGCTTTCCACGGCCTTGCCGGAGGTCATGAGCTGCAGGTAATCGATGACGACGAGTTTCAAATCGTTCGTCTGCTTCAGTCGGCGGCATTTCGCGCGGATTTCCATCAGGCTCATGTTCGGGCTGTCGTCGATGAACAGGGGCGCGTTCTGCAGCTTGCCTTGCAACTCGTTCAGGATGGCCCAACGTTCCGGCGTGATGTCGTCCGCGCGGCGCATGGCGGCGAGCGGAATGTTGGATTCAGCGGAGATGATACGCTGCGCCAACTCGTTTTTGCTCATTTCCAAGCTGAAGATGATGGTCGTCAATCCGTGATGCAGTGCCGCGGAACGGGCGAAATCCACACCGAGTGTGGACTTGCCCATGGCCGGTCGGCCTGCCACGACGATCATCTGGCCGGGCTGCAGGCCCTGCGTCACGTCGTCGATGTCGCGGAAGCCCGTCGGCACGCCTCGGGACACTTCGCCGCTTTGCAGACGGTCGAGCTGGTCAAGCGTATCGGCGATGACGGTGCCGATCGGCGCGTAGTCCTGCCGCACTTTGCCGGTGGACATCTCATATACTTCGGCCTGCGCCAGGTTGACGACGTCTTCGGCCTGCGAGCCTTCTGCGGTGTAGCCGAGCTGTGCGATTTTGGTGCCGGCCGCGATCACATTACGCAGGATGGCGCGCTGATGCACGATGTCGGCGTAATACGTGGCGTTTGCGGCGGTCGGAACCGATGCGACCAGGCTGTGCAGATAGTCGGAGCCACCCACTTTTTCCAGATTGCCTTCGGCGAGCAGCTCGTTGGCCACCAGCACGGCGTCGACCGGCTGGGAGGCCGAGAACAGTTTGATGACCGCTTCGTACACGGTTTGGTTGCGTGGCTGGTAGAAGTCGGACACGTCGATCATCTGCGATACTTCGCCGATGGCGTCCTTGCTCATCAGCATGCCGCCCAACACCGCCATTTCGGCGGCGTCGTCATGCGGCGGCACGCGGTCGAACAGGGCGTCGCGCACGGCTTGGCCGGATCGGCCGTTCATGCCGTTCGCACCGTTTCCAGCGTTCGAAAATCCGCGGTTCTGCGCCGAACCGTTGTTCCAAGAGTCGTTCTCCGCCATGTCCCTCCAACCGCAGCAGTCAATCGAATGTGTTCAATACCGAGGAAAACCATAATACGTGCGTACCGTCACGACCGGTGTTGCATTGAGATTATGGATGAATCTCCGCATCCACCGAACGACACGCGCGAATGGCTTTGGTGTGGATAAGAAAGTCGAAAAAAGCCGAGTTATCCACATATTGGGGATAACCATGTGGAAAACGTTTCGACTTATCCACAGAGTGGGGATAACTGAGTGGACAACTTGGGGACATCCTAAAGCATGTACCCCGATTCCCTTATTTCGATTTGCCGAAGTGAACGGAAGGTGATATGCACCCCGCTTTTCCGTAAACGACGAGAAATACGGGGGCATATCGGCTTGGCGCATGCGAGAAACCGGCGCTCACATGTGGTATCGGGTGGCGTTGTACATGGTGCGCACCAACGTTTCACGCCATTTGCTCCACCCGTACTGTTTGGAGATGGTCTCGCCGGACGTGGCCCCCAACGAGGAGCCGTCGGCGCGGGTCAGGTCGAACAGCATGTCGAGCAGCACGGGATTATGGTCGAGCCGGCCGGCCAGATCATCGCCGACGTTGGGATCATTGGGATTGCGGCCTGTGGCGAACTCCGACAATGTCAGATGCTCGCGTACCAGCAGCGTGACCCAGCGGACGATGTCGCGGTCGAATCCCATGCGTTCCACGACCACGGTCGCATGCCGAGCGCCTTCCGCCGCATGGTTGGCCACCCCCGGTCGTTTGCCGATGTCATGCAGGATGCCGGCGAGCAGCAGCGCCTCGTAATGCCGGTCGCCGTACCGCCCACCGCTGGGTGTTTCACGGCCGAGCCGCGTGACGACCTCCACCATGTGCCGGTCGATCGTATAGCGGTGCGCGGCGGACGCGCTTGGCCGGTTGCGCACGCCCAACCATTCGGGGATGAGCTTGCCGGGCACGTCGATGAAATCGATGTCTTCCCACACGTTGAGCAGCGCGGGGCCGGAAGCCAGCAATCGTATGAACAGTTCACGCGATTCGTCCGTCCAGTTGCGGTCGCCGATAGGGCACTTTTTGAGATTCCGCAACGTTCCCGGGGCGATCGGCAGTCCGTATTCCGCGGCCGCGACGGCCACGCGCAGCACGAGGTTCGGGTCGGCGGCCGGTTCCGCGCCCGGAGCGAGCACGATTTCCTCTTCATGCTTGGCCACGCCGGGGGCGATCACATCGAAGGTCGGTGCCTGGCGTTTGCCGCCGCCGCGCGGCTGGAACACTTGGAAGAAGGCGAATCGCGGCTTGTCGTGCGTCAGCGAATGCTCGGCGCGCGACGCGGTGGAATCAAGGGAGAACGCGATCTGACGGCCGACGCGCGCCAGCAACGTTTGCAGATCGTCGATCGACTTCGCCTCACGTTCGCCGTCTGGCAGCGTCGGATCGGCCAGACCGAGCATCGCCGCGACTTTGGCTTGGTAGGGCGATAGCAGCATGTTCGTATCTTTGCCGGCGACCAGATGGATGCAGTCGCGCACGTCCAGCAACCGTTCGACGGCGTCGTCATACGTGCCGTGCGGACGGTCGGCAAGCCAGGATGCGGCGAGCGCGGACACCAATACGGAGTCGCGCAGGCCACCACGTGCCTCCTTGATGTCCGGCTGGTTGATGTAGGCCATGCGGCCGAATTCGTCGAGGCGCGATTTGGCGGAGCCGAGCAGTTCCGGCAGACGTTTGCGCGCGGCCTTGCGCCATCGTTCCAATATGGATACGGCTGTGCTTTCGATAAGTCCAGTGTCCCCCGCGATCGGCACCACGTCCAACCATCCCATAGCTGCGGGCAGGTCGCGGTCGGTGACGGCCTCGCATTGCGCGACGGTACGTACCGACTGGTCGAGGTCGAGGCCGGAATCCCAAATCGGATACCACAGTTTGTTGGCGAGCTCGTTGAGCTGCTGGTCGGTCAGCGCGTGCGGCTCGTAGATGACCGCCAGATCAAGGTCGGAGCTGGGGCCTACCTGGCCACGTGCCAGCGAACCGACCGCGCCGAGGCCGATGCCGGTTGCCGGCACGTCGAAGGAAACCGCTTCGCAGGCTTCGTTCCACAACTGTGTGAGATTGCCCATGGCCAAGTCCGTGCGGGCTTTGCGTTTCGCCGCGCCATTGCGGTAGACGCCGTCGGCGTCGGGCTGGCTCATGGCCATGAACCGTTGTTTGAGACCATCGACTGCTGAAGTCATAACGCACGTTCCTTATGAAACCTATGACGACTTATGACAATCCCCGCACGGCGCGAGGCACGTACGGGGATGTGTCGTAATTGATAATCCGAACTTCAAGCCCGGGGGTCTTTATTTCATCTTGTCCGAATCGGCCCGATCACAAGGCCGGACGGATCAGATGGCGGCGGAACCGGTTTCGCCGGTGCGCACGCGGGTCACCGAGTCAAGCGGAGCCACCCAGACCTTACCGTCGCCGATGGTGCCGGAGCCGGCGGACTTGACGATCACGCCAACCAGGGTTTCGGCATCGGCGTCGTCGGACAGCACCTCGATGCGGATCTTCGGAATGAGATCCACGGTGTATTCGGCGCCACGGTAGACCTCGGTGTGGCCGCGCTGACGGCCATAACCGTTTGCCTCGGACACGGTCAGGCCGTGCACGCCCGCGGCTGCGAGGGCTTCCTTGACATCGTCGAGTTTATGGGGCTGGATGATAGCGGTAATGAGCTTCATCTCACTTCACCTCCTTGAGGACGGAGCTGGCGGTACCAGCAAAATCGTAAGCACGTTCGCCCTGGTCGGCAAGATCGATGCCGCCGACTTCCTGGGCTTCGGTGACGCGCCAGCCGATCGTCTTCTCCAGAGCGAAGGCGATGATGCCGGTGATGACGGCGGACCAGACGATGGCCACGAGAGCGACGATGAGCTGGACGACCAGCTGCCTCCAGTCGCCGCCTGCGAACAGGCCGGTGCCTTCGCCGAAGAAGCCGATGAGCACGGTGCCGGTGAAGCCGCCAACGCCGTGGACGCCGACGACGTCGAGGGAATCGTCATAGCCGAGCTTGAACTTCAGACCGCAGGCCAGGCAGGTGAGCACACCGGCGATGGCGCCGAGGACGATGGCCCACAGCGGGGAGACCACATCGGCGGCCGGGGTGATGGCGACGAGGCCCGCGACGATGCCGGAAGCGGCACCCATTGCGGTGTAGTGGCCGGTGCGGATCTTCTCGGTGAAGCCCCAGGAGAGCATTGCCGCAGCGGTTGCGGCGGACGTGGAAACCCACGCGTAGCCGGCGGTGCCGTTGGCCGCGAAGGCGGAACCGGCGTTGAAGCCGAACCAGCCGAACCACAGCAGGAAGGCGCCGAGCATGACGAACGGAACATTGTGCGGGCGGAACGGCTGCGTGCCGAAGCCCTTACGCTTGCCGATGATCAGCACGATGACCAGAGCGGCGACTGCGGCGTTGATGTGGACGACCGTACCACCTGCGAAATCGTGGGCGGCTGCGCCGATCGCCTGGGAAATGGCGCCGTCAGCGGACAGCAGGCCGCCGTTCCACACCATGTGAGCGAGCGGAGCGTAATCGAACGTGATCCACAGCGCCACGAAAATCATCCACGTAGAGTACTTCACACGTTCGGCGATGGCGCCGCAGATCAACGCGACGGTGATCATGGCGAACGCGGACTGGAAGGCCACGTCGACGCTGACCGGGTAGTTGTTGCCGTTCAGTGCGGCCGATGTGAAGACGCCCTTATCGGAAACCATGGTGTCCTTCAGCAGGAAGCCGGTTGCCGGGTCGCCGAAGATGCCGCCGACCGAGGTGCCGGCGTAGGCGATCGACCAACCCCACAGCACCCACATGATCATCGTGACGGACAGTGCGGCCGCCTCCATGATCATCATATTCAGCACGGCCTTGGCGCGGACCATGCCACCATAGAAGAACGCCACACCAGGCGTCATGAGGAACACAAGGGACGCGGAAGTCAATATCCACGCGGCATTTCCAGAATCAAGCTGGCCCATGTCACCCTCCTCTTTCTTTCTCTATATTTGGTTCAACATTTCCGTCCCCATCGTGTGGGGCTGACAGAACGATATGGAACGCCGGCCGCGTTTTGAAAACGTTACGACGTGTTACGCCAACGTAACGCCATCCGCGCGAAACGTCAACCTACGCCGAAAAATGGCGGAATTCCAACGAAACTGGCGGTACGGAAATACGGAAGGCATAATCGCCCGGCAATCGCAATATGAAATTGCGACGGTGGACGGAAGCGGCGGGCAACGCTGCGGACGGAGTAAGTTGGGTAGCTGAAACTTACGGAACACGCGTGGCACGCGACGGGAGAACGCCGCGTACGGCGAGCGCGTGGCATGTACACCGAACGCGCGGTGCGGCGAACGTATGGCGCGCGTAACGAGAGAGCGGCGAGGACCATGGCAACGTTCATCATTTCACTGTGCGCCATTTTGATGCTGACCACGGTTTCCGGGCTGATCTGCCGCAAAGCGCAGCTGCCGGAAGTGATCGGGCAGATCCTCGTCGGCATTCTCGTGGGCCCTTCGCTGCTGGGCGTGATGCACATGAGCGATTCGCTGTCATTGTTCAGCGACCTCGGCATCATCATCCTCATGTTTTTGGGCGGTGTCGGCTGCGACCTGCAGTTGCTGAAGAAATATTCGAAGGCGGCGGTCATCATCGCGTGCATGGGCGTGGTGTTCCCCGTGGCGGTGATGGGTGGAGTGAGCCTGCTGTTTGGCTTCAAGCCGATTCCGGCTGCGTTCATCGGCGTGGTGTTCTCCGCCACGTCCGTGTCGATTTCCGTGGCGGTGCTGAAGGAAGCCGGACTGCTTGATTCGAAGGAAGGCGTGTCGATTCTCGGCGCGGCCGTGGCTGACGATGTGATCGGCGTGATCCTGCTGTCCGTGATGTGCACGCTCGTCAACACCGGCAGCGTGGACGTGGCAGGGCTGGGTTTGATTCTGCTCAAGCAGGTGCTGTTCTTTGTGGCGGCCGCCGTGGTGGTGGTTTGGGTGGCGCCGGCGCTGATGACGCTGGCTGGCGTGCTGAAGGCGCTGTCCGGCATCGCGGTGATGGCCGTGATCATCTGCCTGGCGATGGCGTGGGCGTCGAATCTGGCCGGGTTGAGCTACGCGGTGGGCGCGTTTTTCGCCGGCATCGCGGTAAGCAACAGCGATTACGCGGAGGACGCGGACCGGTATATCGAGCCGGTTGGAGACACGTTGTTCGTGCCGGTGTTCTTCGTGGGCATCGGCCTGCAGACCACAGGCGTGGATGATACGAAGATGATCGTGTTCATTGCGATCATGACGGTTCTCGGCGTGATCACGAAGGTCGTCGGCTGCGGTTTGGGTGGCCGCATGGCCGGTTTCGGCGGCGCTTCGGCGCTGATGATCGGCGCGGGCATGGTGCCACGTGGCGAGATGGCGTTGATTACCGCGCAAATCGGCTTCAACGAGCATGTGCTCGGCAGCGAATACTATTCGACGATCATCTTCATCATTTCGCTGGTGACGCTGGTCGCGCCGCTGCTATTGAAGCTGACGATCCGGAAAGTGCCGGGAGTGGGGGCTGGCGCTGCCGGTACGGCTGGCGCTGAGCAGTAATCGCAATACGAAAACCTCCCGCCACGTACGGAACGTGACGGGAGGTTTTCGCTACGGAAATCGCAAATCCGGAAAATATGGGAACGTCAGGCGAGGATGCCGTCGACGAAGCCTTCCGGATCGAACGGGGCGAGGTCGTCCGGGCCTTCGCCCAGGCCGACGAGCTTGACGGGCACGCCAAGCTCCTTCTGCACGGAGATGACGATGCCGCCCTTGGCGGAGCCGTCGAGCTTGGACAGGACCACGCCGGTGATGCCGATCGCTTCGGCGAACACCTTGGCCTGCGTCATGCCGTTCTGGCCGGTGGTGGCGTCGAGCACGAGCAGCACTTCGTCCACAGGCAGGTTCTTTTCGGTGACGCGGCGGATCTTGCCGAGCTCGTCCATGAGGTTGGACTTGTTCTGCAGGCGGCCGGCGGTGTCGATGATGAGCACGTCGGCGTTCTCTTCCTTGGCTTTGGCGCTGGCTTCGAACGCGACGGACGCCGGGTCGGCGCCGTCCTTGTCGGAACGCACGACCGGCACGCCCACCTTGGCGCCCCAGGTCTCCAGCTGGTCGGCGGCGGCCGCGCGGAACGTATCGGCGGCGCCCAGCATGACCTGCTTGCCTTCGGAGACGAGCAGTCGGGACAGCTTGCCCGCGGTGGTGGTTTTGCCAGTGCCGTTCACACCGACCATGATGATGACGCTTGGCTTGTTGGCACCTTCCTTATTGGCATTGAGACGGCGATCCGTGTCAATGCCTACAAGCTTCAGCAGCTTGTCTTTCAGCGCGGCACGCACTTCGGCCGGGTCGGACTGGCCTGCGATTCGGGCATCGTTACGCAGTTCTTCAACTAGCTGTTCGCTGGCTTCCGCGCCCACGTCGGCAAGCAGGAGGGTGTCTTCAACGTCTTCCCAGTCGGCTTCGGAAAGCTGGTCCTTGGCGAGGATGTTGAACAGAGCCTTGCCGAACGGATTGCCCGACTTGGACAGGCGCGCTTTGAGGCGCTGCATGCGGGTGCCGGCGGCTTCAGGGGTTTCGACGGCTGGGGTCGCGGATTCAGTTACGGCTGACCCGACCGGAGTTGGTTCAGTTGCCACTGGCGATTCAGGTGTGGCAGACGAAGTCGCGGATTCCACGGCTTCCGTCGCTGCGGATTCCGCGGTTTCCTTGGTTTTCTCAGCGTTTTCGGCACTTGCGGCGGCAGATTGCGCGGCGGACTTCTCCGTAGCCAAACGAGCATCGGCCTTCGCCTTCGCCGCTTCAGTGGACTTGTCCACGGCGGACTTGCGGCTCTTACCGAACCACCATCCGCCAATCGCAAGTAATGCCGCGATAACGACGACCGCGACAATCGCAATAATCACATTCGTATCCATGGTTCCAGCCTAAAAAGCGCAACGGACACTCCGGCTCCGCCCCGCGGACGCACCACGGATGTCTGATCCGCCAGGGGAATAAGATGCTCTGCCATGCAAGGCATCGATAATGCGATTTTGACTTCGATATATCTGGTAACGTTTTTACAAATCGTGAAGAGTGATTTTTTTGTCTTCTGCTGCCTGCTTTGAAGAACCGTCTCCTTTCTTTAGGGAATTTGCGTAGCGAATCAGGCTCCTCGCGATGAGGAAGACCAGAACGAATACGGCGATTATGCCTAGGATCTCGATTAATAATGCGATCCATGTCCAGCTCATGATTCATCCCTTCTCTTTCTGTACTCGTCTATGAGTATTCGAGCCGTGTCGACGTCGTATCTATCGTCGATGGCGAGACTCTTCACCAAAAGGATGAATGGATCCTCCGTCTCGTTGTCGTTCAACCGTATTTTTTCGATAAGCCTGTCAAGCCGGAGCCTCATGGTCGGGTAGGAGACTTGATACAGCTGAGACATTTGCTTCAGAGATCCTGACGATAGCACGAAGTTCTTAATGAAGGCCAAATCCTCCTCCGCAAGGTTGGCCAACCATTCTGGCAGATGGTCCACATCACCCCCTTTAATAAAATTTATTATTTATTAAATATATTAAAGCCGCAATGGAACATTGTCAATACGACACACGTGTCCGATTCCGCAGAATCGGACGATACGTGGGGGTCAGACGGTCAAGGAGCTATCCACGGGGCGTGAAAAACTAGGCAGTATGGCCAATACATCCAGAATGACGTCGTATCAGCGGCGCGAACAGCTTATCGAAATCGGTCGATCGCTGTTCGCGGCCAAGGGATTCGAAGCAGTGAGCGTGGAAGAGATCGCCTCGACCGCAAAAGTGTCGAAACCCATCGTCTACGAACATTTCGGAGGAAAGGAAGGCCTGTACGCCGTGGTGGTGGACCGCGAGATGCGCGCGCTCACCGACGTTCTCATCAACGCGCTGTCCGACCCGCAGGCGCATCCGCGCCAAATCGTGGAACGCACCGCGCTTGCGCTGCTCACCTACGTGGAGGAGAACGCCGAAGGCTTCCGCGTGCTCACGCGCGATTCGCCGAAAACCGACCCGTCCAACTCGTTCAATTCGCTGCTTGGAGACATTGCCGTACGCGTCGAGGACATTCTCACCGACGCGTTCAAACGCCAGCATCTGCCGGCCAAAAGCGTGCCGTATTACGCGCAGATGCTCATCGGCATGACCGTGTACACCTGCCAATACTGGGCCGACCAGCGCAAGCTCAGCAAGGAGCAGCTCGCCGCGCACATCGTGAACCTGGCATGGTATGGGCTGAGCCGCATGGAAGCCAAGCCGGAACTGCGCTACGAAAGCGAAAAGGCCGCCCGCGAGGCGGAAAAGCAGGCCGCGCGGGAAGCGAAGGCGATCGCCAAGCAGGAGAAGCAGGGCAAGAAGGCCGCGAAATCGCAGGAGAAGGCGGTTGCTGCGGGAGATGACGCGACGGACGGGACGACCGTGACGGACGGATCGCAAGCAGTAGGCAAATCGCAAGCGGCAGACGAATCAAACGAATCAGACGAGACGAACGAATCGCAAAAACCGCAAAGCCCGCACGAATCGCAAAAACAATCAACAATTGACGAAAACTGACATACCGTCACCCGAAATGACCCTAGGGGAAATTTCAGGTGCAGATTGCGTATTTCAGGGTGCCGTTTGTGCGCAAAACCGCGCCCCGGAACCGCACATGGTGCTACGTTAGTTTCGTTATGCTTTTGGCCGGAGCGGTCGGCCAGCCGCACGGCCCGACACGAGCCCGATCCGAGGAAGAATATGCAGGAGAAGAAGACGCTCACCTTCGTGGTGCCCGCGTACAACATGACGGAATACCTGGAACGGTGCGTCGAATCGTTGATCGCGTCGAAGCGCAACGACGACATCGAAGTGCTGATCGTGGATGACGGCTCGTCCGACGGCACGCTGGAGATGGCGAAGACGTTCGAGGCGCGCAATCCGGGAATCGTGCGCGCGATCCATCAGGAGAACAAGGGCCACGGCGGCGCGGTCAACACCGGCATCGCGGCGGCGAGCGGCATGTACGTGAAGGTCGTGGACGCGGACGATTGGGTCGGCCCGGAATCGCTCGAACAGGTCATGGCCGTGCTGCGCGGCGAGGTCGGCAAGGACGAGCCGCTCGACATGCTCGTCACCAACTATGTGTATGACAAGGTGGGCAAGCGCAACAAGCACGTCGTGAACTTCCGTCACGCCATGGAGCCCGGCAAGCGGCTCACTTGGGACGATCTGGGACATTTCGGCCTGACCGAATACATTCTCATGCACGCGCTTATCTACCGCACGGCCGTGGTACGCGAATCGAAGATGCAGCTGCCGGAACACACGTTCTACGTGGACTTCATCTACGCGTACCAGCCGTTCCCGTGGGTCAAGTCGCTGCAATACGTGGATACGCCGTTCTACCACTATTTCATCGGCCGCGACGGGCAGAGCGTGCAGACGGACGTGATGATCCGACGTGTGGACCAGCTGCGGCTCGTCAACCAGTGCATGGTGCGCGCCACCCCCGAACGAGGTACGGTGCCAGACGGCCTATACCGCTACATGATTCATTTTCTGGCGATTCAGAGTTCCGTCGCGAGCGTTTTCATGATTTTGTCGCGCGATCCGGAGAATTACGAGAAGAAGAAGGCCATGTGGGCGGATATCGAGGCGTATTCGCCGACGATTTACAAGGACGTGCGCAAGAAGGCGATGTCGCGCGCGCTGAACCTACATGGTTCGCTCGGCCGGTTTGTGATTCGAAAGGGATATTTCGTGGCGGAACATGTGGTCGGGTTCAACTGATTTCGCGCGGGTTTCGCGGGTTTCGCAGGTTTCGCGCGATAGAGGGTTTACGCGATATTGCGTGAGTATTGCGATTATTGCGATCGGCTAGGCGCTCCTGTGTCCGTTTCTGGTGATTCGGACACAGGAGCGCTTCATTTTGATGCCTGTGTGTCCGATTCGGGAGAAACGGACACGGAAAGCACCAGCGGGCTTAGTTCCAGCGATCCGACATGGCGAAACTGTTGTGCATGAGATTGCTGGACGTGTACAGCACGTCGCCGAGCAGCTTCGTATTGCGCGATCGCAGGTATTCCGCCATTTCGTCGTTAGCCGCCGCAAGACGGGCCGGAACAGATGTAGGACTAGCAAGCCCATCGGAACCGGAATCAACCGCAGCACCAGACATAGAACCAGAACCGCCAACCGCAGAACCGGCACCAGAACCAGCGCCACCAGCCCCAGTCGCCGACCCACCAATCGCAAGCGCATCATCCGTACGTTCCACCAGACGATGGCCGAAGGAACGGACATCTTCCGAGAAGCCCTCGACCGCGTTGCTGGTCTCATAGAAGTGCGCGTCGGCGAGCGTTGCAATCAGACGATTCGTCCAATACAGGCAGTCCGTGGAGACTTCCGGCGTGGTGTCGCGCAGATATGCGGGGGTATCGTCGACGTTCGCGTAGAACGGCGCGGACGTGGTGAATGCGCCGGAACCGTACGAAACCCACATGATCGAACGGCTTTCGGCTGGCGCGTACGGGCGGATCTGCATCGCCACCATGTGCCCGGTGCGGTTGATGCCGATTGGACGATAGCGATGGCGGCTTTCCTCAGTCCCCTGCGTGCCATACGGGTCGTACGGGGTGCCCTCGAAGTGCGAACCGAGCAGGAAGTCGACATCCTCGACGGTCACGGCATTCTCCGGTTCGAGACACCATGGAATGTCGTCCGATTCAGGGGTAAGGTTTTCCGCGTCGGCCGGATCGAGATAGCGGTACATGTACCAGGCGCGAGGCGTGTTGTAGATATGGTCCTTCGCGGTGGCGGTGCCGAACACGACGCGCGGGTTGCAGTGGCCGCCGTTCATGCCGCCCTGCGTGCCGGCCGCGCGGCCGAGATGATGCGTTTCGATGAATTCCGTCAGGTCGGCGCTGCACATGAATTCGCGCGCGTCGCTGAAGGCGTCGTCGAAGTCGAAATAGTCGATGCCGAGCTGGTTGGGGATGATGGCGCATTTGTCGTCCGGCACGCGGCGGGCGATCCAGTGGTGGCCGCCGATGGTTTCGACGTACCAGATTTCGTCCACGTCGGAAATGATGATGCCGTTCGATTCGTACGTTCCGTACGTTTCAAGCAGTTCGGCCAGACGTTTCACGCCTTCGCGCGCGGTGTTGACGTACGGCAGCACGAGGGTGATGATGTCTTCTTCGCCGATGCCGCCTGGGGTTTCCGGCTTACCATTGGCTTCGTCGGCCGACTGCAGTGCGACCAGCGGGTCGGCGGCGAGCACGCGCTCGTTGACGGCGATGGTTTCGGTGGCGCTCATGGCCACGTTGCGTTCGTTGACGCCAGCTTCCGCAAGGATTCCACGATTTGGAAGCACGTTCGGTACGATGCTGTACCGGCATGGATTGTCGGGAAGGTCGATTTCAACGTGGCTCAGCACACTGCGGTAGTGCCGCGGCTGCTCCTGCGGTGCGACGACTACGAATTTCTTGGGATCGTAACGTCCCGAACCAGAGTCGTCATCTCGGGCGATGATGGTCGAACCGTCGTAACTTGCTTTTTTGCCTACAAGAATTGTGGTACATGACATGGTTTCGATTGTAGGCACACCAACACTCCGAAGGCCATTTCGACGCCCGTCCGACGCCCGTGGTGGCGATTGGTCCGAATATGCTGTATACTGTGTTGCTGTTGCCCCTCTAGCTCAACGGTTAGAGCAGCGTCCTTTTAAGTCGTGGGTTGTGGGTTCGAATCCCACGGGGGGCACAGGTTCGAAGTCCTGGAAGCCGATGGTTCTCAGGACTTTTTCATTTGTTTCGGGATGAGGTCTCAGCACTTCAATACGGAACGCACCATATCGCGCACCCTCTTTCGCTCACGAATCGCAATTTCGGTCGATTATTTCGCGACGTGCGCCGAAAAGTATGGAAAATAAGGCGATTTATACCCCCTACCGCACTATGCGGCACCACCTTTCGCTCACAATCGTAAGAAAACGAGCGAAATCGCAATATGTGTTCCGAAATGAATAGCGAACAGCCCGCGGGCGATTCGCGGACGGACCATACGCATGCAACCGGCGTGGCGCAATCGAGGATAATGATAGACTCGAATATATCGAACATTTGTTCGTATAGATTCGGTATTACTGGAAATTCCCCACTATATACAGTGGGCAAACGTACGAAACGCCACTACAGGTAGTGTATACTGATGAACGGCCTGCTCAGCCAGGCAAAATCAAAAAACGTGGCCGACAAGGCTTTCCACACCAAAGGAAGCCGATTTGCATAGGGAGGAAAAGAATGACCGTGACCGTCTTCACCAATCCGAACAATCCTCAATGCGAGGCCACCGAACAAGAGCTTTCCAAACTGGGAGTGCGGTACGTGGCGGTCGATTTGACGCAGAATCCGTCCACATTCGAACAGATCAAGGACGCCGGCTTCAAGCAAATTCCGGTCGTCATCTCACCGAATTCCTCATGGAGCGGACATCGCCCCGACCTCATCCGCCAGCTGGCGCAAAGCATCGCGGCGTAGGCGCGGCAACAGCAGTCAAGCATCCAAACAGCCGGAAGGCACGAATCCCAAACGGCAATAATCCGGAAGAATCAAATCCCCCGCGGCAAAACCCGCAACAAAACCCCACTGCAATCGTCCGAAATCGTTCAAAATCAGCCACCCAAAGCAAAGCGGCCAGCCGGAACATCGCCCGACCAGCCGCTTAGCAAAACCCGCAAAACGCAAAAACCAGCCTACATACGACCGGCAGTGGACGGGTCGATCTTCATGGTCTGGAATCGGTGCGCCATGAAATCATCATTGAAATACGTGGCGAAAAACTGCGAAACAGGAGAATTCTGCGCAACCCCAGCCATGCGGGAATACCAAGCGTCAAGCGCCATCAGCGTCATCACGCCATCGACGAAAATGAGTATGAAACAGACCAGCGTCAACGAATAGCGAATCTTCCACGGAATACGCTGGATCAATCGCAACAATCGCGGCAGAATCAACTTGACCCAAACCAAGCCGAGGACGCCCCAGAAGAACATGTATTTGCCGGATGTACGCCCGTCAATCGAAAGCCATTGCCCCGTGTAATCCCATGCGCGAATACCGAACGCGGCCTGCATGAACCAGCTGGTGAAATATTCGAACGCGCCACCGATCACCGCGCTTGAGCAGAAAATCAGCAACCAATTCGACTGCCACAAATGGTTGAGCAACACGGTGACAATCACCACGCCGAAACCATAGATGGGCGAGAACGGCCCCCATAGGAAGCCCGCACGGTCCTGGTATTCGCCAAACAGGATGAAATGGTAGATGGTTTCGATCACCAAACCGAACACACAACCAATGGTGAACAGCCAGAACAGATTGAAGAAATCCAGCGAAATATAGCCCCTGCCAGTCAAATCACGGCCGGCCATTCCTCGGGAAGCCGCACTTTCGTACGCGCTACGGGCATCCATACGTCGAAGCGCGAACTGCAGACGACGCTCCTCACGCAGCGACGGATCGGCAGTGACATGCAGGGCTATGAGCACGACAAGCTGGATAGCCGGGCCGATCAAATTCACACCAAGTCCCTGCAATGCCAGCGACAGCAAGCCTTCGGCAAGGGTGAGCGGAATCATCAGATACGTCCATTGCGCGATATGCCGACGCTTGTTCATAATGAGCATCACGCCGAACACCGCCAGACACGCGGTGGCGACCAGCAGCACGGCCGCGTGAACCACCGACAGAATCGCGGTGAGGCTGAGCGCATCGAACGCCACTTTGCCGGAAAACACCGCGCGAATCGAGTACAGGCACGCCAACACAATGAACGGCAGCGTCACCACGCCTTCAACAAGCATGACGATGCCGTAAATGCGAACGATTAACGGCAGACGACGGTCAGCGGGATTGCCGACTTCGCCAGTGCCCTGCTTTCCGCCTTCTTCGATAGCCGCGATTTCGGTTTCGGCGGCAATCGCCTTGATTTCTCCATCCGTCTTGCCCGCGGCGGAATCCTCGGATCGTGATTCAGATTGTGCGGTTTCGCTCATATGCCGCTCCTTCCTTCAGCCCACGCTACCAAACGTAGGCAATATCCGCCGCAAGAAAAGCGGTTCAGGTGCGATTATTGGCGGACGCGAGCAAAAGAGGGGGACGTCAGCTGGCTGCAATCGCCATTCGCACACCACCTTTCGCTCACGTCCGCAAGAAATGGCGATGTATAGCGCATCGTGAGCGAATGGGGGTATAAATACGGACGGAAAATAGCGATTTATTACCACCTTTCGCTCACGGACATACAGAAATGGCGATTTGTCACGGACGTGAGCGGAAGGGGCTACGTCAGCCGGCGATGGTTTTGCCGAGGCTTTGCCGCAGTACTCGACCCGATTTCCGTCATCCATGAAACGCGATGGCGATTGTCCCGGAGCGCGTTATACGATACGTACCGCGTAGCGCTACGAAATACGTATCGCTATGAGAGGAATGATTCACCAACCCGGAGAGACAATGCACAACGTACTGCAGATCCTGCGCCGTGACTTCAAACGATTGGTCACCGTACCCGCCGCGTGGGTGATTATGATCGGCCTGATTCTCATTCCCCCGCTATACGCATGGTTCAACATCTACGGGTTCTGGAATCCCTATGGCAACACGGACAGCATCAAAGTGGCCGTGGCCAACATGGACGAAGGCACAGACAACGCGCTGCTTGGCAAAGTCAATCTCGGTGATCAAATCGAAGGCACGCTGAAGAGCAACGACCAGCTCGGCTGGGAGTTCATGGGCAAAGCCAACGCGATGGAAGCGGTGGAGTCGGGCGACTGCTACGCCGCAATCGTCATCCCTTCCGACTTCAGCGAAGATCTGGCCAACGTCGTCACCAACAGCAAGCATCGCCCCACGCTCGAATATTACGTGAACGAGAAGGCGAATCCGATTTCGCCGAAAATCACCGACCAAGGCGCGACCGTGGTCGACCGCACCGTCAACAACACCTTCGTCTCCACCGTCAGCGACGTGCTCGTCAAAGCCGTCAACTCGGCCAACGGCACCATCAGCGGCAACACCAACGCCATCGCCAACGAAACCATCGGCGAACTCGACAACACCAAGCGGAACGTAGGCACGATCCGCTCCGCAATCGCGGATCTCGACACCCAGTTAGCCAATGTGCCACAGCAGACAAAAGCAGCACGCAATGCCCTGAACGACGTGCAGCTGGCCGCGGCGAGCGCAGGCAGAGGACTAGCAGGCGCATCCACCGCCATCGGCACAGCGCAAACCCAGCTCAACACGCTTTCGTCCAACGCCAACAACGCGCTGGAAACCGGATCCGGACTTGTTTCCCAAGCGACGGCGCAATCCACAGCCAGCATCAACCAGATCTCGTCGGCGGTATCCGCGGCAAGTGGATCGGCGCAGCAGGCGGTGACCGGCATGCAAAACATCACCGACAGCAATGCGAAACTGCTCGAGAAGCTCAAATCCGCCAGCGACAACGCGCAATACCAGCAAATCATCAGCAAACTGGAGAATACCAACAACACGGCAGCCGGAACACTCGCCGACCTCAAAACCCTGAGCGAGAACACACAGGCCACAGCCGGCAGCGTATCCAAACTGTCCACCGATTTCAACATAGGCACGCAGAACTCGCTCAAAAGCGCAGGCACGGCGCGCAACGCCATCAATTCAGGCGCACTGCCGCGACTGAATTCCGCGCTGGGCTCGCTGGCTGGGACGGCCGGAACACTTGCCGGCACCGTGACCAGCCAGGACAGCGTGGTCAGGCAAACCAACATCGTGCTCGACCAACTCGACCAAGTGGCGTCAGACACCCGCATCGGCCTTGAGCAAACCGACCAACAGCTGGCGAAGATGGAGACGAAGCTCACCACCGTCAGCACCGACCTGAAGGCGCTGGGCACTGCGGATCTGCTCGCATCGTTGACCGGCAGCGGCTCGCTTGACGCGGATAAGATCGCCTCGTTCATGGAGTCCCCGACCGTAATCGACACGAAGAACGTGTATCCCGTCAACTCCTACGGCTCCGGCATGGCTCCGCTGATGACCAATCTGGCACTGTGGGTGGGCGCGTTCGCCTTTGTGGTGATCTACAAAGTGGAGGTGGACGGCGAGGGGCTTGAGGGTCTCGATCCGACCGCAACCGAAAAGTATCTGGCCCGATACCTGTTGCTCGGCACGATGGGCGTCATTCAAGGCGCGATCTGCACCGTTGGCGATCTGATACTCGGCGTGCAGACGGCTTGCGCGCCACTGTTCATACTGACCGGCATGATCACATCGCTGGTATATCTGAGCATCACGTACGCGCTGTCCACCACGTTCATGCACATCGGCAAGGGCCTGTGCGTGGCGTTGGTGATCGTGCAGATTCCAGGCGCTTCCGGCCTGTATCCGATCGAGATGATGCCGAAATTCTTCCGCATGGTCTATCCGTTCGTGCCATTCAGCTATTCGATAGACGCATTCCGCGAGACCATCGCCGGCTTCTACGACGGCCATTGGACCAAGGCGATCGGCACGCTGCTGCTGTTTGCCGCCATGGCGTTCGTCATCGGTCTGGCGGTCCGTCCTCTGTTGGTCAACCTCAACCGACTCTTCGCCCGCGAAATCAAGGAAAGCGACATGATTATCGGCGAGGAAGTGGAGCTTCCGGAACGCGGATACAACATGTCCCAAGCCATTCAGGTGCTGGCCGACAAAGGCGGTTACCGCGAGGTGATCGAGGAACGCGCAAGTCGGTTCGCGGAACTGTACCCGAAACTCAAGCGCGGAGCTCTGGTGATCGGATTCGTCGTGCCGGTCACTCTGGCGGCGGTGTTCTCGTTCACCAACGGAGAGAAAGTGGTGGTACTGGCCACGTGGGTCGTCTGGATTCTGCTCATCATGGGCTTCCTCATGGCCATCGAATACATGCGCGATAATCTGAACCGTCAAGTGGAGCTCGGCCATTTGAGCGATGGATCGATCCGATCCATGCTGGTGGAGCGCCAAGCGGCACGCATCCGTCGCAAAAAGCGGGCGCAACAGGAACGGCGGAACAGACTGCTGCGCAAAACGCGAAAACGCACCAGCGGCAAACGCACGACATCCGATAATCGCAATACCAGCGTCATCAAAGAAACGACGGAAAACGTGACGGGCGTCAACCACAATGAAGATGACGGAATCGCCATACTGGTGCAGAAAATGCAGACGACCGGTCCAAGCGCCGCCGCGAACGATGCCGCCACGGACACCACCGAGACTACCGAGACCGCCGAGACAACCGAGACAACCGAAAACACCGAGGAAAGGAGCAACGCATGAAAACCATCTGGAAACTGTTCGTCGGCGACATCCGGCGAATCACCAGCAACGTCGTCTCCATCATCATCGTCATCGGACTCGTGGTGATCCCCGGCATCTTCACATGGTTCAACGTGGCCGCCAGCTGGGACCCGTTCGCCAATACCGGCAATCTGAAATTCGCCGTAGCCAATGAGGACGACGGATACCGGTCCGACCTCATTCCAGTGAAGATCAACATCGGCGACCAAGTGGTTAACACGCTGCGTTCCAACGATCAGCTCGACTGGACCTTCACCACCAAAAAAGAAGCCATCAACGGCACCAAATCCGGCGAATATTACGCAGCTGTGGTGATTCCGAAGAACTTCAGCACCCGTATGATGACGTTCTTCGCATCCGATGGCGACCACGCCGAAATCGCCTACTACAACAATGAAAAGAAGAACGCCTTGGCTCCGAAGATCACAGGCCAAGGCGCCGATACGGTCAGCGCGCAGGTCAACGAGACGTTCTCCGAAACACTGACCAGCACCGCGCTGAGTGTGGCATCGCAGCTCGCCAACCAACTCGACAAGCCAGCCGCGCAGGAACAACTCACGCAGTTCAACGGCAATATCAGCGACTTCGCGGAAACGCTCACCGACGCTTCCGGAACGCTCCGCACGTTCAGCACGCTGACCCAAAGCGCACGGCATCTGCTTGAGTCCTCCGACGGTCTGATCGCCAATGTCAGCGGCAATGCGAAAAGCGCAGGAACAACACTCAAGCAAGCCGGCAGCGGCGTGGAGGATCTGACGGGCGCGTTGAAGACCGGCACCACCGCGCTGGGCACGGCTCTGACTGATTCCGCCAACAGCTTCACAGCCATGGAAGCAGATGTGGACAGCCTATTCGGCAATGCGGGCACGCAGGCCGGCAACACCGCCAACGCATTACGCAACCAGGCCACGAACATCAGCGAGCAGGCGCAAAGCTACCAGCAGATCTATGATTCGCTCGACGCGCTCAGCGCAAACGAAAAGCTGCCGGAAGCGGTGAGGAACGCCATCGACCATCTCAAAACCAATGTCGGCACCACCATCACACAGCTCAACGACCTAGCATCGGCGCTGAATGGCAGCGCCGACAACATCGACGCCAAAGTAAGCGATACCACGGCCGAACGTGCGGAGATCAAGAAACTGGCGCAGCAGGCGGCAACGTCCGTCAGTGGCATCAAAACCGACTATGAGAGCCAACTGAAACCGCAACTTGACGATATCGCCACGTCCATTACCAGCACCACCACCGCGCTCAATGCCACAGCGGCCGATCTGAAAGGCGCGCTGGGCAATCTGAACGGCACCGCCAAGACCGCGGATAAGAATCTGACCGCCATCAGCAGCGTGTTGGATTCCACCGCCGATAGTCTGGCCGGCGCGGGCAAAAAACTGGGCGCATTCACAGGAACATTGACCGATGCGCTGAACAGCGGCGATATGAGCGCCGTCAAAGATGTGCTCAGCGATAATACCGACTCGTTGGCCGCCGCGCTTGCAGCCCCTGTAAAAGTGAAACGCAACGCGGTGTTCCCAGTCAAGAACTTCGGTTCGCAGATGGCACCGTTCTACACGATCCTGCCGCTGTGGGTCGGTTCGCTGCTCATGGCAGTGACGCTCAAGACCACCGTCTCGCGTAAGGTGCGCAAGGAACTCGGCGGCCCGAAACCGCATCAGCTGTTTCTCGGACATTACGGTGTGTTCGGCGTGATCGGACTATTGCAGAGCACGTTCTCCTTGGGAGGCAGTCTGCTGTTCCTCCATGTCCAGGCGGTGCATCCGCTGCTGTTCATGCTGTCCGGCTGGGTGAGCAGCCTAGTGTTCTCGTTCTTCATCTACACGCTCGTGGCCAGCTTCGGCAACGTCGGCAAAGCCATCGGCGTGCTGTTTCTCGTCATGCAGATCTCCGGAGCGAACGGCGCATATCCGCTGGCCGTGCTGCCGAAAATCATCAGCGGCATCAGCCCGTTCCTGCCTGCGACGCATTCAATCACAGCAATGCGCGCGGCGATCGGCGGAATCTACAGTAACGATTACTGGTTTGCGATCGGCGCGCTACTGCTGTTCATTCCGCCGCTGCTGCTGATAGGCCTGCTACTGCGCATTCCACTGGTCAAGTTCAACCATTGGTACGTAAGCAAGCTGGAAAGCACGAAAGTGATCGCGGCATGATGGGCGGAACCACGCAAGAGGGCACGCGGAAGACGGTGCAAAAAACCACGCAGGAAGACGTCGGCACAGTGCGTGGCCGACGTGAGCGATTACGGGAGCAAACCGACCGCAAAATCATGAAAGCCACATTGGGGATAGTGATTTCCGATGGTATCGGAGCGGTGACCATCGAAGAGGTCGCACGACGTTCAGGGGTAGCAAAGACCACAATCTACCGACGCTACCGAAACGCCGACGATTTATTGCAACGCATCCAACCGGAAGTTGCCGGACTACCGAATTTCAACGATTTGAAGCCGTCGCGGAGCGGACTGGCCACCATGCTGCGACGCATCCAGGACTGCTTCGACAGCGAACTCGGATTGAAGGCCGTGGGCGTGGTGCTGTCTTCCGACAACGCCACGCTGAAGGCGATCGCAGCACAAGTGCTGGCGCCGGCCGAAGAACGGTTCGTGGGGTTCATGGAACGTGGCATCGCCGACGGAGTGTTTCAAAACCGTTTGGACTACACGTTCCTGTTCAGCACGGTGCTGGGTTCCATGCTGGCTTGCAAAGCGTTGGCGGGGCAGGAAGCCGGAGGGGAACGGCAATCCGGCAAGGAACGCAAGCCTGATTCCTGGGCCGAGAACATGGCCACGTTGCTCTGGCCGAACGTATGCGCCGAATCCGCACGGTAACCGCAGGAAAACCGTCCGCACCGACGCAAGACGGACGTGCCGTGTCGGTTTCAGAAGGAATGGGCTATTGGATTGACGCTTCCTGACGCGCCACTTCCAACGCCTTGTTGAAGGCTTCGGAGGTCCAGCTGGCGCCGGCGAGCTTGTCTACTTTGAGATCCTTCAACGGCTTGCCGACCACCGCGTCCGGTACGGCTTTGGCGAAGTCGTTCTGATGCTTTTTGGAGATGGACGTGAACGGATGCCCAACGATTTCCACGGCCGTCACGTTCTGGTCCTTAACGGTCAGATGCACGTCGATGGTGTCCTCGCCGACCGGCCCGTACTGGCCGTTGATCGAATAGTCGCCATCCGCGTAGTTGCCGGTGTCCTGCTTGCCGGATGTTGCGGAATTCGCGTCGGCACGGTTTTTGGTGGCGTCGCCGTCGTCTGCCGTGTCGCCGGACGCCTTGCCGTCGGTTTTCGACTTCTCTTCCTGCGATTGCACGCTTTCACCGGAATTGCCGGCGTATTCGTCGTCCATCGGCGTTGCCTTCGGTTCGCCGCATGCCGACAACAGCGCGATACTCGCCGCGGACAGTGCGATGACTTTGATTGCGTTCGATTGTGCGGCGCTCATGCGCGCTCCCCTTCCGTACCGTCGGCGTCCGCGTCCGTATCTCCGGTTTTTGCGGCCTTCGTAGGGTCGACGAACGAAATCGCGACACCGCCGTTCTGCGCGCCCTCCGCGTCCGAGCCGGTGTGCGCCGGTTCGCCGCCAGCCGCCTCGTACGCCCGTCGAGCTTCCTCGTCATTCCACTGTTCGCCGACGAGCACACCATGGTTGAGCATGATTTCGCGTTGCGCGCAGGAGGCGACGAGCGCATCGTGCGTCACGACGATGATCGTAGTGCCCTGCTCGTGCAGCTGACGGAACAGGTCGAGCACGATCTTCTCATTCCTCTCATCGAGATTGCCGGTCGGCTCGTCGGCGAGAATCAGCTTCGGGCAGTTGATGAGCGCGCGGGCGATGCACACGCGCTGCTGCTCACCGCCGGACAGCTGGCCGGGCAAGTGATGCGCACGCTCCTTCAACCCCACTCGTTCCAGCGCTTCCATCGCCTGCTTCTCATCGACTACAGAATGGTAGTATTGCGCCACCATCACGTTCTCCACCGCCGTCAGATGCGGCACGAGGTAAAACTTCTGGAACACGAGTCCTATCATGTTCTTACGCACATCGGCAAGCTGGCGGGCGTTCAAATCCTCCAATCGCCGGCCTTCAAGCATGACGGAACCCTTCGACGGCGTATCCATGCAGCCGATCATGTTCATCAGCGTGGTTTTACCGGAACCGGACGAGCCGACAATCGCCAGCCATTGCCCTTGCGGAACAGTCAGACTCAGGTCGTCTACAGCGTGCAAATCACCATAAATCTTGGAAATATGGTCAAGTTCAAGCAACATGTGGTCGTTTTCCATGATTATTCCTCCCTCAAAACGATGGCGGGGTCGATACGGGTGGCGCGGCGGACCGGTGGGATGGAGGCGATGACGGCGATCGCCACGGAAAGCAACAGCGATCCAACGCAAAGCAGCCAGTTGAGGCCGAGCGCACGGCCGAAAACGGTGGAGCACAGCACGCGCGCCAGCACATAACCGATGGCGGTGCCGAGCAGTCCGCCGATTAGGCCGTAAATACCGGATTCCACATAGAATTCGACGCCGATAGCACGCGAGTCGGCGCCGAGGGCTTTGCGCAGGCCGATTTCGTTGCGACGCTGGCTCACGATGGAGCTGATGGTGGTGCCCACTCCGACGAGCGTCAGCACAAGCACGACGAGCGAGACAATCCAGAACAGGGTCTGCAGCATGGCGATGATGCGGGTGTCGGACGAGGTGATTTTGGTGACGGTCTGCGCTTTGACGGCAGTGTTTGTATTTTTGTTGATTCTGTTGACGATGGCGTTCAGCTCATCCCCCATGGCGTTCACCGAGTATTCGACCACGTCGGCGCCGCGCTCGTGGCCCGCAAGTTTGGACACGTCCGCGGTAGTGGCGTAGATGATGGAATCCTCGTTGCCGCCGGTGTCGACGATGCCAGCGATACGGAATTCGGTGCCGTTGTTATCCATGATGTCGGACGAGACGCGGCCGTTTTCCGTGGCTTGCGTGGTCTGTTCGCCTTGCGTAGTTTGTGTACTCTGCGTGCCCTGCGCGGACGATTCTGCCGTTTCAGTTGATTCGTCCGAATCGGATTTTGCGGACGCGGAAGAAGACGCTGAAGCAGACGCGTCGGCGGCGCGGTAGCCGATGGTGACGCGGCTGCCGACCTTCACGCCGAGCGCGTCGGCGACGTCGCGGCCGACCATCACGTTGCCCGAGCCGGGCCAATCGCCCGTCACGTTCCAATGGCGATTGAGCGCGCGGACGGCTTTCACGTCCACGCCGGCGATGGTGTACGGCGCGGAATTGATGCGCACGCTCTCATACCGGTATGCGGCTGATTTCACGCTGTGTCCGGCGCCGATGAGCGCCGTCACGTTGCGTACGGTTGCAGTATCGATGCCTTGCGATTTGCCCGTTGCGGACGCGGGCGTGACGATCAGGTTCGCGCCGTACGCGCGCATTTCCTCGTTCATCTGCTGCGGCACCGCGACGCACACGGATGCAAGGCAGAACAGCGTGGCCGCGCCAACGAGCGACGCGATCACAGCCATCATCGCACGGGAGCGACGGCGGAACACCGCGCCCCACAGCATAGTGAAGAACATCTTGCGATTCGTCATCGCACACCCCCTACGAAAGCCAAGCACAACTCACCTACCATGCAGCACCTCCGCCGGACGCAAGCCCAGAATCGCCCGAATCGACGAAAGCGAGGCCACGAGCACAGTGACCGCCAGCAACACGAAAACCAACACGAACACCATCGGACGCATGGTGATGCCCGAGCCGAACACCACGTGCCCCACGATCTGTGCAACGCCCGAGCCAAGCAGCGCGCCGGCAATCGCACCAACCAGCGAAATCACCGCCGTTTCGGCGAGCATAAGGCGCGAAACCGCGCCGTCCGTGGCGCCGATCGCCTTCAACAGCGCCAATTCCGAACCGCGTTCGCCAATCGACGCGGCCATCAGGTTCGCCACGGCGATCGCGGCGGCAACCAGCGACAGCACGGTCATCAGCACCATCACCGCCTGCGTCTTGTTCAGCACATCGCCCTGCAGCGCGGCCACCTGGCGCACCTGCTTGGCCACCGCGCCCGGCAGCACCTCTTCGATCTGGTACGCGATCGACGACGGATACGCGGTGCAATACCACGTCTCCCACTCGTCCTGCGTGAGCGCGTTCGGATTCTTCGACGCCTTGCGCGCGAGGTCGTTGTCGGGCGTGGTGAGCGCCTTGACTTCAATCTTGTCGATGGAATTCGGCAGATTCGCAAGCGTTTGCGCGGCGATGGACGGCATATAAATGGCGCTGTTGTCGGAATCGCCCGAATCGAAGATGCCGACGATTTTCACTTTCACGCGATTGCGTTCGGTGGAGGATTTGCCGATTTTCCCGGTACCTCCGTTCGTATTGTCGTCCGCACCGACGGCGATCGTCTTGTCGAGCGTAACGCTGTCACCGACGTTCACGCCCAGTTTCGCGGCGAGCGCGCTGCCGACCATCGCCTGCTCGCTGTCGTCTTTCGGCCAGGTTCCGTTGATTTTCCACCATGAGCGCATGCCGTTCATGCCGGCCACGGTGGACTCGCCGGAGTCCATGTGCAGGGTTTTCGCGAACCACGTGCCCACGATCGGCACGTTGGTCGCCTTGCATTTCGCCGCGGAAGCAGCCGCACCTGACGCACCAGCCGTTCCAGCAGAGCCAGCCGAACCAGCCCCCGAACCGACACACCCCGCATCCGCGTGGATGTTCAATTCCGGCGCGAAATTGGTGATGTTGAACGCCCAGAAGATGGTCTTGATCTTCTGCGCGTCCGACTCCTTCAGAAACGCGGTCGGGTCGGCGCTGTCCGCCGCAGCCGAGCCGTCGGAAGTGGAACCCCCGTCCGAACCGGACGAACTACCCGAAGCCGAGCCAGCAGAATCGCCGGTATTGTACAAATCGCTCACCACAGCGTCGGACTTCGGCTGCACGACGATATTCGAACCGTACGTGCTCAGCTCCGCGTTGAGCTTGTCGCCCACGTCGAACACCACGCCGAGCATGGCCACGCTGACGGTGGCGGACAGGCACACGGTGACGGCGATGAGCAGACGGCGTTTGAACTGCCGGCTGAACGAGCGAGAGATCATTTTCAGGAAGAACATGGCACCCCCTTACCTTTCTCGGCGCTCACTGGAAATGGCTCGACAGCGCGTCGAGCGTGGACGTTTGGATGACGATTTTGCCCGGCTTGACCTGGTAGTCGAACGGTATCGGGTTGCAGCCGCCTTTGAAGCCGATGGTGGCGAGGTTGATGGCCACATCGCACTTCTTGCAGATGATTTTGCCGTCCTTCTCGTAGTAGCCGGCGTCGCCGCAGTTGTCGCACGCGTCGAGGCCGACGCCGTACGCGCCGCCGTTCTTCTTGATGATGATGAATCGCATGGAGGTGCCGTCCTTCGCGCGGTATTCGAAGCGGTGCAGGTGGCCGTCGGAAATCTGGCTGAATTTGATGGTGGCCACGCCGTCGGCGAGCGAGTAGTCTTCCGGCGGCGACAGCGTGACGACTTTCTGCGTTTGCGCGACGCCGTACGTCAGGGCCACGGTGACGCAGATCATGACGACCAGGCTGAACGCGCCGGCCGCTTTCGCGCGGCGGCGGAACGCGATATGCGTGCGTGCGATCGCCTCGTTGGCGCCGGTCGGCTTGACTTTGAAGCCCATGACGATGCTGGCGATTGCCGGAATGGCGAAGACGAGCGCCATGGCGATGGTCAGGTCGCGCTGATGGTTGATGCCCCACACGAGCGCGAGGAAGGCGGCGGTCGGGAAGCTGACGATGCGTTTGGATTGGAGGATCTGCGCAAGATCGGTGAAATGCTGTGCGAACAACAGCGCGACCAACAGCAGCACCGCCGTCGTGAACGACCAGCGGACGGCGGTGGAACGCATCGTGCGGAAGATAAGCGCGGCGATGATTGCGACGGCCGCGCCCAAAGCGAAGCCGAGCGCGCGCAACAGCATGTCGGAAGTGAAGATGGGATCGCCCGGCTCGACGAAGATCGTCAGTCGCAGAATCACGTCGGGCAGCGCACGAAAGGTGGTGGCCGCGATCGCAAGCGCCGCAACGAGATTCGCGATGTCGAGCAGCGCGCGGTGGTTGTGCCAGTCGGCGGTGATGCGGCGGGCGAACAGGACGATGACGAACACGGCCACGTCGAGGATCACGCAGCACCACAGGGTCGGATAGTTGACGAACGTGCGTTGCGTGATGACGGCGGCGGCGCGCAGCGCGGCGAATACGACTGCGCCGGCGAATCCAACAACGAAACCGGCCAGCCGCCAGTACGCGCTCAGAGGCTTGTCACGCCCCTCACCGACGGTGAGCATGACGCTCAACGCCATGACGAGCAGCGCCGGCGCCAACACCCCCTGCAACACCGTCACAAACTGCAGCAGCATCCCAAAATCCTTTCATCCAAAAACCCAACTCAAAGAGCCCAACGATTCCCATTCCGCCCCATCCCAAAGAGTCCCACCCCTCTCATCCCTCCCCTAAAATGCGAGGATTTCCCGGACCCCCTCCACAATCGCAGAGGTGAATCCATCCCCCTAAACGCGAGAGAGCGGTTTCGGTATGCATTGCCCGACCGTAAGCTTGGCCGAACGGCCTTGAGCGTGTCGGGTAATGCATACCGAAACCGCGAACGGGCTACGCTAGGAGATCACCACTCCTGCGGCGTATAGTTCCAGTCCGAGAAGGTGACCTCGATCGGTTCCGTCCAGAAGCGTCCCTTCACACCCGTCTCCGGATCGACGTGCAGCATCCAGCCCTTCTTCTCCGGGGATTCGATCTTCAGCACGAGCTTGTACGCGCCGGCCTTGTCGAGCTTGACGTTGGCGCCGTAGTGCGGGCCGTCGGAGGCGTTCATCTGCATGAAGGTTCCGGAGGCGACAGACGCGTTGGAGGTCTTGTCGATGATGTCGTAGTTGACGGTCAGGTCCGGCACGAAATCGCCCTTGCCGTAGCCGAGTTCGGTGCCCTTCTGGTTGGCATGGATGTCGGCTTCGAGGTGGAAGCTCGCATCGGCGGCCTTGAGGCCCATGCCGGACGGTTCCATGTCGATCGGCTGGAAGTAGACGGCGTTGACGGTCAGCGGGCCGCATTCCTGGTCGGAGTGCTTCTCATCGACCTGGATCTCTTCGAAACCGGCGGAATCGCTGGAATCGTCCTTGCTGGAGTCGCCGGCCTTCGAAGCCGACGCGGAGGCGCTGGACTTGTCCGAAGCGGCGGAATCGTTGGAATTGCCGCATGCGGACAGGGAGAAGGCCATGGAGCCGGCCAGCAGGATGCCGAGCAGAGCGGCGATCTTCTTGTTCTTCATTTCTCTTTCCTTTGTTGTTGGATGTGGAAAAAATATCGGTAAATCTCGAAAAATTTGCGTATTACTTGCGATTGTCAGGCGTGCGCAACTTGCGTTTGCGGGCGAAACCGACGGCGAACAGCGCGAATACTGCAATCGCCGCGATCGCTTGTGCCGCAAGGCATTCGACGTACGGATACAGGCCGATCCAGTCGTTCGTCGGCACGCTCGACAGGTAATGGCCGTCAATCAGGTCGCCTTCGATCAGCGCATGGATGCCGCCACCGGCGAAAATGATGACCAGCACAGCCATCAAAATCGACGTGACAAGGAAGAACGGGCCAATCGGAATCCTCACGGACGTGAATCGCAGCACGAGGAAGATGACGAGCAGCACCACGCCCGCGGCGATGCCGCCGATCCACATGCCTTGCGCGTCGCGACTCATCGAGTAGATCGATTCGTAGAAGATGACGGTTTCGGCGCCTTCACGGAACACGGCTAGGAAGCTCAGCATGGCGAGCGAAACGACCATACCCAGGCCCACGCCTTCGCCGGCGGCGACTTTGTTTTGCGCGTCGGCCACGGCGGACTCGGTTTTGGTGCGGATGTAACGGTTCCACGCTTCCACGGAACTTTTGTTGAGCATCCAGTTGCTGGTCCACAGCAGCATGAGCATGGCGATCAGCGCGCACACGCCTTCGCTGATTTCCTGAATCGGGCCGGAGCCGCCGAACAGGAACGTGAAGAGCACGGCGACCAGACCGGAGCCGGCAAGGCCCGCGAGCACGCCGAGGTAAATCCACTTGGTGAAACGCTGGTTGCCGGATTTGACGAGGTAGGCCACCACGGCGGCCACCACCAGCAGCGCTTCGAGACCCTCGCGGATCAGGATGAGGAACGCCTGTCCGGCGGAGCTGGTGATGGCTTTGGTGAAGGCGTTGACGTTGCCGACCGCGCCACCGTCGAGGGTGGCCGCGTCTTCGACGAGCCAGCTTTTCAGGTCGTCGACAAGCTTTTTGATCTCCTTGTCGGAACCGCCGTCGCGCATGGTTTTGCGGGTCATCTTGAACTGGTATTCCACCTGCGAGACGCGGTCGCCGGAGATGGCGTTCATGACGTTCTTTTCGAAGCCGAGCTTTTCGTAGTACTGGTAGTACGCGTCGTTGACGAGGCTGGAGCCTTCCGCGCCCTTGCCGGAGATGGCGGCCTTGTATGCCTTGTCGAGGATGACGTTCATTTCGCTGGCGACTTCGCTCCACGTGCGGTCGCCTTTGCCTTTGGAGGAATTCTTTTTGGCCGCGTCGAGCTTCTTACGTTCCGCGGCGGTCTGTTCGGCGCGCTGCTTCGCGTAGGTTTTGGGGTCGGCGAGGTTCGCGTTGCCGTCAAGCGTCTGCGCGGCCGTGTCAAGGTCCGCGTTCAGCGCGTTGATTCCGTTTGCGATCGCGCTCCCCTGGCCCTGCTGGTACGCGAGTCCTTCCAAATCGGTGAACTGTGTGAGCAGCGCCTGCTGCTTGTCGGCGGAAATGGTGTCGTTGACGGCCTTCGAGAAGTTGGAGGCGTCGTAGCCGATCCAATGCGCGGTCTGGAAGCCGGTGCCGGCCTGGCCGTAATCGCCGTCGTTGTAGTCGTTCTCGGCGGTGGCGAGCTGCTTGGCGATATTCTGCGCGACGGCAGTCCAGGAATCGAAATTCGTCTGGTTGCCGTCAGCGGCGGACGCCTGCCGCGGCATCGCGATGCCGACAAACAGCGTGGCGAGCGCGATCATCAGCGCGGCGACGAGCGTGATGAGACGGCCGGAAGCCGAGACGCGCGAATCGCACGAATCGTAGGAACCGGCTGCGTGGCGCTGCGCGACGCGAGATGACATGGGTCGAACCTTCCTTCCGCAAATCTTTTCGGCGCGATTTCCCCGACGTACCCGACGTACGAAGCGCGCATCGGAAGCCAAGATAGAACGAAAGTTTTTTGAATAACAGTCTTGATTTTTAATTGGTCTTGTTGTATCGCGCATGAAAAAACGTTGGAATTCCGCCGTTTTTATTTTTCCCGTTTTCCGCGTGTCGTCTCACATTGTGACGCTCACCGCCGTTCCGCAACACCCCCGTCCGCCCGAAAACGTGAAGCGAACTCCATGCCAAAGCGTCGGTCTGTATAATCACGATTAGCATAATCGTAACTATACAAAGCTACGGGGGTATCAAAATAAGGCGATGCCTCATGCCACATATAGCGCATATCAGGTTGCCCAAGCACGAACTACGCCAAGCCGGGCACGCGCTAGCATCGTGGGTATGGATTCCCTCGCACCGCTCGCGCATCGTATGCCGTACACCGCCGCGTTCCCCAAGGCGCTCGGCACGGGGTTGCTGATTTCGACGCCTCACCCGATCACTGCGGAATTGCGCGGCGAGATGGAACGGTTCATCGATGAATACGAGCATGCGCTTTCGCGGTTTCGCGCTGATTCGCTGGTTGCGCACATCGGCAATGCGGAGCATGGCGGGCATTTCGATTTTCCCGATTGGGCCGGCCCGCTATTCGATTTGTACGACGCGCTGCACGCCGCCACGCGCGGTGCGATCGACCCGTGCGTGGGCGAGGACCTGATTCGTCTCGGTTACGATCCCGCGCTGAGTTTCACCGTTGAAGCCGACGCCGGCGAGCGCCTGGGCGCGCTGCACGGACGGGCCGTATGGGGTCGTGATGTGGTTCGTTCGAGTGGTACGACATTGGTTACACGCAGTCCGGTTCATGTGGATTTCGGCGCGTGCGGCAAGGGTTATCTGGTGGATTCGCTGGGCGGATTGCTCACCGATTCAGAACTTTCGCGCACATCGCATGTCAAGTCAGCCGAAACGACCAACCCGACATGCCAATCTTCCACCTCAGACAGCAAACGCGAAAGCGCTGCCCCGGAATTTGTGATTGATGCGGGCGGCGATCTGCTGGCGCGCACGAACAAGCCGATCCGTGTGGCGCTTGAGGATCCGGATGATCCGTCCTGCGCGGTCGGCGTCGCACTGATCGGCGATGGCGCGTTCTGTGCGAGCGCGCCCAGCCGTCGCCATTGGGAGGTGGCGGTGAACGAACAGACGCATCTGGCGATTCACCACCTGCTCAACGCCATCGACGGCCTGCCCGTGCAGCAGACGGAGGCCACCTGGGTTGCGGTGCGATCCGCGTCGTTTGGCGGCTATCCGACTGCGGTGGCGGACGGGTTGGCTACGGCGCTGTTCGTTGCGGATCCGAACGAGCTGAGCAGCACTTTCGCTTTCGATTGCGCCACGTTGGACGTCGACCGTCACGCCACCATCAGTGCCGGTTTCCCCGGCCGCTTCTTCTGATTTCCAACAAAACTCACGGAATGAGGTTGCCGGCGGCCACGTACAGGTCCCACCAATCCTGCTTGTCGAGGTCGATGTCCGCGCCGTCGAGCATTTCGCCCAGCCGGGTGGGGTTCATCGAGCCGAGCACGATCTGGATCTTCGCCGGATGCCTGAGCACCCATGCGGTGGCGATGGCGTTGGCGCTCACGCCGTACTTGGCGCCCTTTTCGTCCAGTGCCTTGTTCAGCTCCGGGAAGTGCTCGTTGCCTACGAACGGGCCGTATTCCGTGCCGGACTGGAACGGGCTCCACGCCTGGATGGTCATGTGGCGCAGTCGCGAGTAGGACAGCAGGCCGTCCGAATGGTTGGCCACGACCATGCCTTCGGCGCCGGAGTTGGTCATCAGCTCGTCGCTGACCATCTGCGCGTGCATCAGGCCGAACTGCAGCTGGTTCGCCTCGAGCCTCATGGCCGGGTCGTCGCCGAGCCAGGACTGCAGCAGTTCCGCCTGCCACGGGTTCACGTTGCTCACGCCGAAGTGGCGCACTTTGCCCGCCTTGTGCAGGGTGGTGAACGCTTCGACGATTTCTTCGGCCTCCATCAGGGTGTCGGGCCTGTGCAGGAGCGCGAAGTCCACGTAGTCAGTGCCGAGCGCTTCCAGTTCCTCGTCGAGTCGCGTGATGAGGTGCTTCGCGGAGAAGTCGTAGCGGGTGGCGTGCACGTTGTTCGGGTCGCTGAAGTCGATGTTGATACCGAACTTCGTCTGCAGGAAGATGTCCTCGCGCTTGAGCCCGGCGTCCTTCCACGCGCGGCCGAGCACACGCGAGCTGGCATGGTCGTGGTTGACGTTGAATCCGTAGATGTCCGCCGTGTCGAAGAAGTTGACTCCATGCTCGGCGGCCGTACGCACGACTTCTGCCGCAGCGTCCGCATCCAGCGCGTCCATGCGCATCACGCCGAGCGCCGCCTGCGATGCGACCACTGCCGATTTGCCGATTTCGATGCTTTTCATGACTGCCCACTTTCTTTGTGATTTTCAAATACGTCAATCGATTGACGTCAGTCACCTCAATGGTAAATCCGCCGTCCCGTCAGCGCAACACAATAAAAATGCCGAAGCCAAAACGCAAAAATCCGGAGGGGTGGTCCCTCCGGATTTTTTAGCGAGTCAGCACACCAACCTCACTCGGCCAGCGTGAACTGGCTGTTGTAGATGTCGGCGTAGAAGCCGCCCTTGGCGAGCAGTTCCTCGTGCGTGCCGCGTTCCACGATGTCGCCGCCGTTCATCACCAGGATCATGTCGGCGTCGCGGATGGTGGACAGGCGGTGCGCGATCACGAAGCTCGTGCGGCCCACGGTCAGCGCGTCCATCGCCTTCTGGATCAGCTCTTCGGTACGGGTGTCGACAGACGAGGTGGCCTCGTCGAGGATCAGGATTGGCGCGTCCTCCACCATCGCTCGCGCGATCGTCAGCAGCTGACGCTGGCCCTGGGAAAGCGACGCCTTGTCGTCGAGCACGGTGTCGTAGCCGTTCGGCAACGACATGATGTAGTGGTGCAGGCCGACGGCCTGGCATGCGGCCACGATCTGCTCGTCGGTGACGTCCTTCTTCGAATACGCGATGTTTTCACGCACTGTTCCACGGAACACCCACGTGTCCTGCAGCACCATGGAGAACTGGTCGTGCACGTTCCAGCGCGGCACGGACTTGGTGTCGATGCCGTCGATCGAAATCGTGCCACCGGAAATCTCGTAGAAGCGCATCAGCAGGTTGACCATGGTGGTCTTGCCGGCGCCGGTCGGGCCGACGATGGCCACCTTCTGGCCGGCCTTCACGGACGCGGAGAAGTCGTTGATGATGGTCTTGTCCGCGTCGTAGCCGAAGCGCACGTGGCTGAATTCCACGTCGCCGCGCACCGGCTGCGGCTTGCCGTCCGCGCCGACGCCCAGCAGCGCCTGCTTGCCGGTTTCGTCGGACAGTTCCGGCTCCTCAAGGAAGCCGAAGACGCGTTCGGATGCGGCCGCGCAGCGCTGCAGGTTCTGGAACGCCTGCGCGAACTGGGACAGCGGCTGCGTGAACAGGCGGATGTACATCATGAACGCCACGATCACGCCGAATTCGATCTTGCCGTCCATGGCGAGCGCCGCGCCGACCACGCACACCACCACGTATCCGAAGTTGCCGACGAAGTTCATGATCGGCATCATCAGGCCGGACAGGAACTGGCTTTTCCAGCCGGACACGTACAGGTCGTTGTTGTACTTCTCGAACTGCTCGATGGAGCGTTCCTCGCCGCAGTATGCCTTGACCACGGTGTGGCCGGTGTACATTTCCTCGACGTGGCCGTTGACGTCGCCGAGCGCCACCTGCTGGCGGGTGAAGTACTTCTGCGACACCTTCATGATCACGCCCATGATGATCAGGCCGAGCAGCGCGGAACCGATGGCGCACAGCGTCATGGTCACGTTGTTGTAGAACATCATGATGAGCGCGCCGAAGAACAGCGTGATCGAAGTGATCAGCGAGCCGACCGACTGGCCGAGCGTCTGTCCGATCGCGTCGACGTCGTTGGTGATGCGGCTCAGCACGTCACCGTAGCTGACTTTGTCGAAATATTTCAGCGGCAGGCGATTGATTTTCTGGCTGATCGCCTCACGCAGCTGCTGTGCCGTGCGTTGCGTGACGTTGGCCATCAGCCAGCTTTGCAGGTAGCTCAGTAGCGCGTACCCGACGTACAGCGCGACGAGCAGCCATGCGATGCGCGACACCGCGTCCATATCGATCGAATTCATGACGGGCTTGCCGTGCACCATGGCCGGCAGACCCTTCGTGATCTCGTTGGTCATGTCCTTGAGCTTGTCCGGGCCGATGATCTGGCACACCGTGCCGGCAGCGCCCAGAACCAGCGCGAGAATCATCACCGGAATGTACCGGCTGCAGAATTTCACGAGCTTCTTCATCACTCCGCCGAAGTCCTTCGGCTTTTCCACGGCCCCACGGCCGCGTCCCATTCCTCTTGGCATGTCTCCCCCTTTCAGCGCTTCAGTTCGTCTTCGCTCAACTGCGATTCGGCGATCTGCCGATACACTTCGCACGTGTCGAGCAGTTCCTCGTGCGTGCCCTGGCCGACCACTTTGCCATCGTCGAGCACGATGATGCGGTCGGCATTCATGATGGTGCCGATGCGCTGCGCGACGATGAGTTTCGTGGAATCCTTCGCTTCCTTTTCGAGCGCGTCACGTACGGCACGGTCGGTTTTGAAGTCGAGCGCGGAGAAGGAATCGTCGAAGATCAGGATTTCCGGATGACGGTAGACGGCGCGTGCGATCGACAGACGCTGCTTCTGCCCGCCCGAAACGTTGGAACCGCCCTGCGAAATGCCGGAATCGTACTTCTTCTGCTTTTTGTCGATGAATTCCGTCGCCTGCGCGACGCCGCATGCGCGGCGCACGGTGTCGTCGTCGCGGTCCGTATCTCCGTACGCGACGTTGCTGGCGATCGTTCCCTTGAACAGGAACGACTGCTGCGGCACGTAGCCGATCTTGTCGCGCAACGCCTTCAGCTTGTAGTCGCGCACGTTGACGCCGTCGACGAGCACCTCGCCTTGCGTGGCGTCGTAGAAACGCGGCACGAGGTTGATGAGGGACGATTTGCCGGAGCCGGTCGAGCCGATGAACGCCACCGTCTGACCCTTCTTCGCCTTGAAATTGACGCCTTCGAGCATGGCGTGACGCGAGTCGGGGTAGGCGAAGCTCACATTGCGGAATTCGATTTCGCCTTCCTCGCCCGGCTTGCCCGCGTCCTGCGTGCCGTCGGTGACCATCGGCTCGGTGTCGATGACTTCGAGCACGCGCTGCGCGGACACGTCGGCTCGCGGCCAGAGCACGAACACCATGCTCAGCAGCAGGAAGCTCATGATGACCTGGATGGAGTAGCTGGAGAACACCACCATGTTGGAGAAGGTGGTGAGCTTGTCGACGGCGTCGGCAGCGTCGATGAGGTACGCGCCGATCCAGTAGACGGCGAGCATCAGGCCGTTCATGATGGTGTTCATCAACGGCATCATGATGGCCATGGCGCGGTTGGTGAACAGCTGGGTTTCGGTGAGTTCCTTGTTGGCTTCGGTGAACTTGGCTTCCTGATAGTCCTCGGCGTTGTACGCGCGCACCACGCGCAGGCCGGTGAGGTTCTCGCGCGCCACGAGGTTGATGTTGTCGGTCAGGCGCTGCATGGCCTTGAACTTCGGCATGACGAAGCTCATGATCACGGCGATGACCACCAGCAGGATGGCCACGGCGATGCCGGTTGCGAGCGTCCAATCGAAGCCCTTTCCTGCGATCTTGCACACGGCCCACACGGCCATGATCGGCGCTTTGACGATCATCATGAGGCCCATGGTGATGAACATCTGGATCTGCGTGATGTCGTTCGTGGAGCGGGTGATGAGCGACGCGGTGGAGAAACGGTTCATTTCCGCCGGTCCGAAGCTTTCCACCTTGTTGAATTCAAGCGAACGCAGGCGCTGGCTGAACGAGGCGCCCACGCGCGCGGCGATGAAGCCGGTGACGACCGCGCAGGCCGCCGAGCCGAGCGAGACGAGCAGCATTTTGCCGCCGGCCACCCAGATGTCGTGCATTTCACTGCCGGGGGTTTCGACGAGCTGCGTGATGTCGGCCATGTAGTCCGGCAGGGTCAGGTCAAGCCAAATCTGACCGACGATGCTGACCAGCGCGACGAGCATCTGACCGATCTCCGCTTTGGAGAGGTATCGTACGATGCGAAGCATGCTTGGTTCCTTCTCTTGTTTTGTGTTTTGCTTGTTTTCTTACGATTAGTTTTTGCGATTTTTCGCGGTTTTTGCGATTACTGGATTGCGATTACTTACACTGTGAATTATTTACAGCGTAAGATACTACGCGTCTTCCTGTGCGTTTCCTGAGAACGCGGCTTTGACCTCGTCCGCCGTGGGGCGCGGTTTGCCAGGCATGCACAGCGACATGTACGTGGTGAATTCCTCGGTGAGCTCAACGAATTCGCGCGCGCGGCGCTCCCCCATCTGCGAGAAGATCCAGCAGATCGCCTCGCGCATGCTTTCGCGCTGCCGTTCGGCGCGTTCCCTGCCCGCTTCGGTGAGGTTCACGTGCACCACACGGCGATCGTCGGGGTCGGATTCGCGTGTGATCTGGCCTTTTTTCTCCAACGCGGACAGCAGTGTGGACACGCGTCCGGTGGTGGTTTTCATTGAAGAGGCGAGCTGCGATGGCGTCAGCGGGCCTTTCCTATAGAGTTCCTGCACGGCGAAGGGTTCGCCCTTCGCGCCTTTCACCATCTCCTGCTGCATGCGCGAGCGTTTGTCCCATGTGTTGGTCGCCAATTCGTGGAACAGTTCCTCTTCAAAGCCCACGCGGCACCTCCTTCCGTCGCAATCGCCGTCATAATATCTTACAGTGTAAACATTTTACAGTGTAAGTTATTCCCAGGGCGATTTTGCAGCGAGCAAGCTACAGAAGGCACGAAAAAGGCCGCGGCCAGAATCGCGATTATTGTGCGGAATCGGGCGCGGCCAATCGTACGTATTGCGCGGAATTCAGCCGCGACGGGCGTCGACGGAGGCGTTCAGCATCGCCAGCTCATCCTGCGTGAGCGTCAGTTCGGTGGCGGCGAAGGAATCGTTGATTTCCTGCGGATTGCGGGCGCTGGGGATGGTGAACAACCGCTCGTAGCGGCTCAGTTCCCAGGCGAGCACCACGCGCTGGTAGGAGCAGCCGTGGTTGCCGGCGACCGTGCGGAACGGGTCGTACGCGCGCTGGTCGAACGCGTCGAGGAAGCCGCCGAGGGGGCTCCAGCACACGAACGCGAGTCCAAGTTCCGCGCAGTGCTCCATCGTATGCTCAGGGTCGGGGTGCGAGGGCGAGAACTGGTTCTGCACGGCGACCAACTTGTCGCCAAGCATCTCACGGGCAGTGTCGATCTGCGCGTTGTCCACGCGGGAAATGCCCGCGTACCGGATCACGCCCTCGTCAAGCAGCTGCTTCAGCGCGCCGACCTGGTCCTCATAAGCCACTTCCGGGTCCGGTCCGTGCGAATACAACAGGTCGAGCGTATCGACGCCCAAGTGCAGCGCGGATTCCTTGGCGTCACGAATCATGGTTTC
>ENA-OWOD01000314-OWOD01000314.1-gut-metagenome-genome-assembly--contig:-NODE-314-length-39567-cov-7.346822_pt1 | contig 39567 bp, 32 predicted proteins | sample MGYA00248256_ERZ651792 | MGnify/ENA primary metagenome ERZ651792 (study PRJEB26908, sample SAMEA4031714) | gut metagenome | biome: gut; feature: normal infant; material: stool | place: China | collected 2015...
CCAGAGGGGTTTCTTGAATCACATCCTGTGAATAAAGAAAAAGTTCTTACTATTTCACAGGCACTTAATCTACTTAAGCAACGAGGATATCTCATCAAAAATGATCCTTCACCAGTTTCCTGATTAGGTGTTGCGTCTATATTCAATTTTTAGCCACCACAACGATGGCTTATTTGTGATGCTCAAATGTATTCTCTACTCGCTACTTCATTGTTTCAAACTTGTTTCTTCCATATCTTTTCTTCGATATCCCAGATATCCGATCAAACCGTTTCCTTTGCCGATCTCTACAAAGACCGGCACAAAACCACCCACAAAAGTACCCCAGCCAAGGACCCATACAAGAATCAACTTCCAGTCTCCCCTTTTCATTCACTGTGAATCGGCTACAATAAACTGGACAGATTTTTTAAGGTCATATAATCTATAATAAATACACAAAGGAGCACTCATTATGACCGAACCAAAACAACGAAGAAAACCTCGTAAATATACCGATGAATTCAAACAGCAACTGGTGGAACTATATCGTTCTGGCAAACGCAGATGCGATATCTGCCGTGAATATGACATTGCTACTTCCCTGTTTGACAAATGGGTAAAGCAGGCATCCAATTCCGGCTCTTTCCATGAAAAAGATAACCGGACTCCAGAGCAGGAAGAACTGATCCGGCTTCGGAAAGAAAACCAGCAGTTAAGAATGGAAAATGATATTTTAAAACAAGCGGCGCTGATCTTAGGACGAAAGTAAATGTGATCAAAGCAAATGCTCACAAATACTCTGTATCAGCAATGTGCCGCGTCCTACAGGTAAATAGAAGCACTTATTATTATGAAGCAGCAACAAAAAAAGATGAATCAGAACTTACTGCAGACATTCAGGAAATTTTTAGAAAAAGCCGGAACCATTATGGTACACGAAAGATCAAGAAAGAACTGGTTGATTGCGGGAAACAGGTATCAAGACGCAGGATTGGACGGATCATGAAACAGGAAGGTTTGATATCAAGCTATACTACAGCTCAGTTTAAGCCGCAAAAAGACAGATGTAATGAATCAAAAGTGGCAAATGTGTTGAACCGACAATTTCAAAACCAGCCATACCGTAATGTGGTGGTAAGTGATTTAACTTATGTAAGGGTAGGAAACCACTGGAATTATATCTGTATACTGATAGACCTTTTTAACAGGGAAATCGTTGGATACAGTGCAGGAGAACATAAAACAGCATAGCTTGTAAAACAGGCATTTAGGAAAGTAGAAGGCAATCTGTCGGAAATCCATATCTTCCACACAGACCGGGGAAATGAATTTAAAAATGAGACGATTGAGGAACTGTTAGAAACGTTTCATATAGAACGTTCCCTGAGCCATAAGGGATGTCCTTATGATAATGCAGTGGCAGAAGCTACGTTCAAGGTCATTAAAACAGAATTTGTGTGGAATGAAACATTCCATACACTAGAAGAACTGAAGATAAAACTATGGGATTATGTAAACTGGTATAATCATCACCGTATACATTCCTCCCTAGGGTATCAAACGCCTGTACAATATCGGGAAAATAACCTAAAAAAATTTGTCTGAAAAAGTGTTGACAATCCATAGCTGTAATTCCGCTATGGTGGAACATACAGCCTGTGCAGTAAATACTTCATAAGCTCTCCTTTCCACTTCTGGACATTTTGTCCAAAAGTTCCGTAAACGCAAAAAGGGCAGCTACAAACCTTTACGGTCTATAACTGCCCTTACGCTGTTGTATTTATGTTCTTTTGTTTCAAATCTGCAAACTGAAATTTTCAAGCGAATAGTGTTTCACACTCTTCTACTTCGAGAATTAATTGCTTTTTCATATCCTGTCATAAAACTCGCTATATTAAACAATTCCACCGTGCTTATATTGCTGTTCCCGAAGCTTATCCAACGATTTTGCTCCATCCGGGCTATACAAATCCAATAATTCCAAAAAATTACCAGACTCCTTACACCCATTCAATATCATACGCATACTATCCGCATCTTTACCGAATAACATACCCAACAGACTCATATCATACTGATTTTGACTATCACTTAATACTCCCTGCTGATGTAAATCCTCCATAAAACCATAAGAACGAACCTCGGAACCTATTCGCATCGCCACATTATATAAATCCGGATCAACAGTATGAAGATAATTTAGGTAGCGTGTCTCAATATTTCTATTGGGCGTGCCGCTCATCATCCAATTTGCTATATCTTCCAAAGATGCACCTATGGCAGCATCATCAATCAAATGCATCTGCCATCTTCCGCTTTCAGTCTTTGTAAAGGTATATTTTCCATCCTCCGAATACAATGTATTTGACCATGAGTTTTTTGGAGCCGCCTGGTCTCTGACAAGCACTTCAAATGCATCCATTGCAACTCTGTCTGGGATACACTTTTTCTCATCTGTTGGTAATTCCATTTTCCCCAATGCTACTGCAGTTTGCACTAGTTCATAATCCGATATGTTTTCTCCATGATAAAAATAAGAATTTTGTTCTTTCAATTTATCAAATGATGCCGGTAGTTTTACTTCTGCCAACTGTTCTTTGGAAACCTCAGTCCAATCTTCTTTTTTCTTACTACCTGCGGTCTGCATCTGCACTCTCGGACCGTTTGTAATCTTTGTACCATATTTTGCATTTACCATATGTTCTGTTATTGTCACATGTGCAAACTGAAATAAACTCCTTTGGTTTCTTGTATTTCCGTAACCTTCAACTTTCACAGCATATGGAAATGATGACTTCGTATTCAAAACAGAGTAAGTACCTGTATAAAATGTATTTGCCGCTTGTATTCTCATAATATAACCTCCAATCCAAACAGAAACAGCGTCTATTTTCACATTCAATCCCTTGAAAACAGACGCCATCCTTAGCTCATAATATTTATCGACATTTATTCATTTTTCTTTACAGAATGGAACGAAACCTGAAATTTGGGCGTGCCTCTTACTATATCTGTAACCCTATAAGTTTTCGATACTCCTTTGCATTTTCACAATCTGATACAATTCCTGATTGCGCATCCAAGCAAAACGGTAACATCTGCCAATCCTCATTGCCACATGCTCCTACCAATAACAATTGTCTGCCATAAATGATCTCCATCTTTGCACGATAAAGGGCAGCCACTACGGACTGCCCTTACATAAACTGCTATAACACTTTTCAATATTCCCAACCCAAATAGCGCTGACAGGTTGGGAATAAACTTGGGAATAAAATAGATTTTCCTATAAAATTTTTTCTTTTTTCTTTGCCTTATCTGCTGCATCCCTTCCTGCAGGTGTCCCGGACACCCTTGCCTTCATTGCTGCGAGCTTCTCTTGCAATGAAGTCCGTTCTGCCGGTCGGTCTGACAGCTTACTATCCGTAACTGTTTTTCCAAGATTACTCTGCTTTGCCGGCATATCCGCAACCTCATCACCTTTTTTATCCACCGATTTCACATCTTCCTGTGGTTTTTCCGGTTCTGCAGCATCGTCATCCATGCCAATCGCATCATCTCCTTTTTCGTCCATGTTAAGCAGGGCATTAAGCTCTGCAAGACGTTCCAGCTTTTCAGATAGCTCCGCTTCCTGTGGAAATGGCTTATCTACCTCCGCTTTTGCTGTTTCAAGCTGATGTTCCACATTGGATAACTTCGTCTGTGCTTCCTCAAGCTGTGAAGGCATGGCTTCCAGTACATTGTTGATTCTTGTGATATTTCCAAGCGGATCAGAGCCGACTTCCATCGGGTGGCTCATAGCACCTTTAACATTCATCACAAACTTATTGTTGAAAGAATCAAAGGTTACATTCAGCTTAAATCCAAGATATTCACCTACATCCGCACTGGCATTGATACCTTTGATTTCCTTACACATGGCTATGATTGCAGTTCCCGCTTCCTTCTTGTCGGTGTATGGCTTTCCACCCACCTGCATAAAGAACTGCTCCTTATCCTCCGGCTTATTTTTCGCATATTTTTCCATATCAGCAGTAAAACCTTCGATACGTTCTTTGTAAACAGCGATCTGGTGCGGATAATGCTGTGTGATGTTATCCTCCAGCCTGTACTTCTGACTGGTATGGTTTGCCTTCATCAGCTTTAACTTCGATACCTGAATATCAAGATCCATTTTTTCCTTTATGTAGGGATTACCTGTGGCAAGTGCCTTGACTTCTGCATAGGAAAGTGCCGCTTCGTCCACATCCTCACAGCTTCGCACCGGGGATTTACTGGTCATAATCTGTCCGATGAATTTCTGCTTATTCTCAATGAGCTGCCATGAATAACTGTCAAACGTACCTTCCGTAACATAACGAAATATCTTTACTTTATCATTCTGGTTGCCCTGTCGTAAGATTCTTCCCTCCTGCTGTTCAATGTCAGAAGGTCTCCAAGGCACATCCAGATGATGCAATGCAATCAGTCTGTCCTGCACATTCGTACCGGCTCCCATTTTGGCTGTGGAACCTAATAAAAAACGAACCTGTCCGCTTCTTACCTTTGCAAACAGCTCCGCTTTTCTAAGCTCTGTATTGGCATCATGGATAAATGCGATCTCCTGCTCCGGCACTCCCTTTTCCATGAGCTTATTTTTTATATCCTCATACACATTGAAAGTGCCATCGCCCTTCGGTGTGGAGAGGTCGCAGAAGATTAACTGTGCCGACTTCTGCTCTTTGGTGTTCTCCCATATCTCATAGGCTTTCTCCACACAGGTTGCCGCTTTGGAATTTTCCTCATCCGGAAGCATATCGTTGAGCAGCCTCTGGTCAAGTGCCAGCTTTCTTCCGTCATTTGTAATCTTTAGCATATTGTCCTCGTAAGGCTGCACCTGTCTGTCCCGGACTGCTTCAGCACGTTCCGCAAGAGAAGCCACCATTTCTTTCTGAAATTCACTCGGCTTTAATACCACATTTTCATACTCTGCTTCCGGCACAGGAAGTTTTAACATATCCGGTGTCTGAATGTCCGCACTCTCCTTGAAAAGTGCAATCAGCTCCGGAAGATTAAAAAACTTCGCAAATCTTGTCTTTGCCCGGTATCCGGTTCCCTCCGGTGCAAGTTCTATGGCGGTCTGTGTTTCCCCAAAAGAAGCCGCCCACGCATCGAAATGTCCCAGTCCCAGCTTCTGAAGCGTACCATACTGGAGATAACGCATATTCGTATAAAGCTCCGTCATGCTGTTGGAAATTGGCGTTCCGGTCGCAAAAGTTACACCCTTGCCGCCTGTGATTTCATCAAGATACTGGCACTTGGCAAACATATCGGAGGACTTCTGTGCTTCTGTCTGTGCGATGCCTGCCACATTCCTCATTTTCGTATAAAGGAACAGGTTCTTGTAATTGTGGCTCTCATCCACAAACAGCCTGTCTACACCCAACTGCTCAAAAGTCACGACATTATCCTTACGGCTCTGGTCATTTAACTTGTCAAGCCGCACCTGCAATGCTTTCCTCGATTTTTCCATCTGCTTAATGGTATAACGCTCCCCGTTGTCTCTTTTTGCCTGATCAATAGCAAGCTCAATCTCATCAATCTGTTTTTCGATTGTGGCTGCCTGTCTTTCCTGTGATAACGGGATTTTTTCAAACTGACTATGCCCGATAATAACGGCATCATAATCACCTGTTGCAATACGGGAACAAAATTTCTTACGGTTGGCGGGTTCAAAATCCTTTTTCGTTGCCGCAAGGATATTTGCTCCTGGATATAACCGTAAGAAATCACTTGCCCATTGTTCAGTCAGGTGGTTCGGCACCACGAATAATGACTTTTGGCATAGTCCCAGACGCTTGCTTTCCATTGCCGCCGCTGTCATTTCAAAGGTCTTTCCGGCACCAACGCAGTGTGCAAGCAGGGTATTATCCCCATACAGCACATGGGCAACCGCATTTTTCTGATGCGACTTTAATTCAATATCCGGTGTCATACCCGGAAATTTCAGATGTGAACCGTCATATTCTCTTGGTCTGGTGGAATTGAAAAGCTCATTATATTTTGCCACAAGTGTCTGCCTGCGCTCCGGATCACGGAATACCCAGTCCTTAAATGCTTCCCTTATCGCTTCCTGCTTCTGGCTTGCAATCATGGTTTCCTTTTTATTAAGAACTCTTTTTTCCTTTCCATCTTCCTCAATGGTATCATAAACTCTTGTGTCTTTCAGATTTAAGGAATCTTCCAGTATCTTATAGGCATTTACCCGGCTTGTACCATAGGTCATGTTGACAAGCGTATTTCCAAAATCAGCGTTTTTCCCTTTAATGTTCCACTCCCCGGTCACACCCGAAAACTGCACCCCAATCGTATCTCTGCGGAATAAATGCTCCGGTGTCTGGAACGTATCACGCATGAAATCATTGATATATTTTGGATCAATCCATGTGGCACCAATACGCACCTCAATCTCCGATGCGTCCAGCTCCCTCGGCTGTACCTGCGTAAGAGCCTGCACATTTGGAGCATATTCCGGATGATTTTCCGCATAAGTGGCTGCTATGGCAAGTTTCTCACGCACATTGCCGCTGAGATACTGGTCTGCTGTCTCCCACACATCCGTAAGCGGATTCTGGAAAATAACACCACGAAGTTCCTCGGTAAGTGTATCCTTATCTCTTCCGGTAAGCTCTCCCATATAATCAAGGTCGATTTTGGCTTTCTCTGCTAAAGATACTGCCAGCGCTTCACTTGCGGTATCCACACTTGTGACAACCTCTGCCCTTTTAATGGTACGCTTCGTGAACATATCCGCCTTGCCTTTGAAATTGCCCTCATCATCAAGTTTTTCCAAAGAACACAACAGGCAATAACTGCTGTCCTGATTAAAGGCTCTCTTATTCGTCTGTGAATTGATCAGACCATATTTCTTAGAGAAATTATCATACAGGCTATTAAGTTCTGTCTGCTTTTCCTTAATTGTTACATCGGAGTATTCCTCAAGCTGCATATCAATCAGTTCCTGCGTACAGTTACGGATTGCCACCATTCCCTTGATACGTTCTTTTGCGGTGTCTGATACTTCCACCGGCTTCATGACAGAGTTTTCACGGTAATATACCTCATTATCGACTACGGTATAACTGAAATTCTTGACGGACGGATCAGCAGGAATACTCTGCCTGCTCATTTCATCCGCAAGCTCCTCATCCAGATCAATCGTATCAATCTGTCCTGTAATGTTTTGAAGTGCTTTCGCTAACTGCTCCGCAAAAGGTCTGCTGTCATCTGCCCTGCAGGTGCTTTCCATGCCATAGGGACCGGATAACATTTCCATCTTTCCTACGATCTGCTCCGGATGCTCTGCAAAGTAAGCGTTCATTGCAATGCCATTTGCATCTTCTCCCAGATGTACCCAGTCCGGCTCACGCTCCACCATGCGGTCACGCTTCTGGAAAAATAATATATCCGAAGTGACCTCGGTTCCCGCATTCGCCTTAAATGCGGTGTTTGGAAGTCGGACTGCACCAAGCAGGTCTGCCCGCTGTGCAAGGTATCTTCTGACCTCCGGACTTGCCTTATCCATGGTTCCCTTGCTTGTGATAAAAGCAACCACACCACCGGGACGCACTTTATCCAACGTCTTTGCAAAGAAATAATCATGGATCAGGAAATTGTTTTTATCATACTGCTTATCTGCCACCTTATACTGACCAAAAGGAACATTTCCGATTGCCACATCAAAGAAATCATTCGGATAATCGGTCTTTTCAAAGCCTTTGATCTGTACATCTGCCTGCGGATAAAGCTGTTTTGCAATCCGTCCGGTAATGCTGTCAAGCTCCACTCCGTACAGCCTGCTTTCTTTCATGGAATCCGGCATCATACCGAAAAAGTTGCCGATACCCATGGAAGGCTCCAGTACATTTCCTTTGGAAAATCCCATTTTCTCCAATGTTTCGTACATCTGGCGGATAATAACCGGACTTGTATAATGGGCATTCAAGGTACTCTCCCTTGCCATGCGGTACTCCTCCGGCGATAGCAGTTCCTTTAACTGGTGATATTCTGCTGACCAGTTTGATTTGCTCTCGTCAAACGCATCGGCAAGACCGCCCCAGCCGACATACTGGGATAAAATCTGCTGTTCTTCCGGTGTAGCATATCTGTTTTCGCCCTCAATCTGCTCCAACAGCTTGATTGCTGCAATATTTGTCTGGAATTTTTCTTTTGGAGAGCCTTCACCCAATCGGTCATCGCTGATATGGAAATTGACAGCGTTACTTTTATCTGGTGCTGATACCGACCTTTCTTGTGCTGATTGCCTTTCTGATGCAGGCTGTTTTTCCTCTGACGAAGGTGTAAGCGGCTCCCAATCTCCGGTAAGCACCTGCGACAACATTTCCTCTGTCTGTCGGTCTGCTTCTCCATTCTCCAGACGCTCACGGGCAGACTGCGTATCTATGCTGTCCAGTTCATCGGCTTCCTGCTCAGCCTGTTCCCTTTCACCAGAAAACTCCGCCTCTGCTTCCATGCCACTTTCTGCAAGTTCATTGCCCCAGTCCATTGCTTCCTGCAAAGTCGAAAATGTCTCCAATGCCGGACGGGTAATGTCTGCCGTATCATAAATCGCATATCCATCCGCTTCCTTATCAATCCAAAGGAATACTCCCTCTGATAAGGTGGCACTCCATTGTGTCGGATTGCCATATTCATCATCTGCATCATGTACCACATGCCATGATAATTTCTGCGATTTCTCTTGTGAAAATTCTTGTTGTGGCTCAGTTTCATCCGGCTCTGCGATACCATCCGTCCCCTCAAAGCGTGAAAACACTTCTGCTTCGTGCCTGTCAATATCTTCCTCTGCAATGGCATTGATATAATCGTCCTCTACCTCGCTACGCTCCGGCTTATGGTCGTATTCAAAGGTTTTCCCATTGACCTGTGCATAATAAAAACTGCTGTCCTCTATGTTATTTCCAAGCAGGTATTTCTCTTTTTCACTGCCCCACTCATCAACCAGAACACACTCATATCCATCAATCGTGATTTTTTGCTGTGCTTCCTTTTCTTTTTCCCGAAGCACATTGATATATCTTCTCGCCTGATTGGTAAATCCGTCCAATACCGCCGGATGTGAGCTTAGAATCAGATCATTGTTCTGCCACTCATTTTCCGCAACAATGCCCTTTGCCCAGTCCTTATTGTTCTGCGAAAAACGACCGTCATAATCAAAATGCGTAACCGTATTTGCAAGAACAAATTCCACACAGTCAATGCCATATTTATCTATGATCTCATCTGCGGTATTCCTCGGAAGAACAAAACCATTGAATTTCTCAGCAATCAGTGCATCAATGTCTTTCTTACACTCTAACCGCTGTCCATGCTCCAGACGAGAAAGCTCACGCTGTCTTGCTTTTTCTGCCTGTTCTTCCTTGTAAGCCTTATAGTTTTCCTTTCCCTGTGGAGATAAGTATTTGTCCTCTTTGATCAGCTCACGAAGCCTTTTCTCTACAACATTCCAGTTCAGAAGCACTTTTGCATACGGATTGCCATAACTGCCTTTCTCCAGACGGATACCTTTTCCATCATGTTCATTATGGGAATCATCATTACCCGGCAGTCCGCCGGAACCACCACCAATGCCATATTCATTTTTCAGAAAAGCAACTGTTTCTTTCTGGTCATGTCCTTCCATGAAATACTCATAAATGCGGAAAGCTCCATGCTCATAGCCGCTTCCTCTGCCAAGTGCATAGTCGATTTCATCCTGTGTGATAAAATCTTCCTGTGCTACCTCCACCGCATCCGGCAATGGAAATTCCAGTCTCTCCCTGTCAAGGTCTGCTATCTCCGATAACAGATATTCCGGTGATTTCACATGCCGCCATTTTAATTCTGCTTCTCCAGAAGCAAGGCGGTTTGCCGCATCTTCCAAAATATTTTTAAGCTGTTCCCTGCCCTCATGGGTGGAAAGAAACTCCATGAGTTTTGCTTCACTTTCCGGATAATTTCCTGCTTTTAAGCCAAGCTCCTCCGGCATTTCATCCATGCCATCCCGCAGAAAGAAATAGATCTGGTTGGCAACACGATTTCTCTCCTGTGTATCCACAAGAAATGCTTCACTGGCACTCATATAAGTACCATTTTCGATCATAGAACGGATATGGCTCTCCACATCTTCCCAATCCATCGTAACAATCGGTGTTTCCCTTGCCTGTGTTCCATAGCCGACACTCATGCCATGCTCATCGAACCACACCGATACCGGATTCCCATTGATTTCAAAGCCTTTTCCGGTCTGACCGTATTCATTTTTCAGAAAATCAACCATCTGCTCGGCATTTCTGCCCTCTGTATACTTTGCAAAAATACGCTTCCTGCTGTGCTGTTTTCCTCCGCCACTCCTTAAAATGGTTTCAAGCTCATTCTGTGGCAAAGAAAAAGCAGCGGGCATGGTATATTTCATACTTGCTTCCGCTGCTGCGACTGTTCCGACCTGCTCCTCAAAAGAAGGAAACATGCTGAGTTGTGTAAAGGTAGATTCCGGTGCTTCTCCCCGGAGAAGATCATCTGTGTCTGTTACAGACTGTAAACCAGTTCTCCCAGAACCACTTCCTCTGCTCGGTTCCGAATGCTGTTCATCTTCGCTACCCAAAGCATCTGATCGGTTTCCTTGAGCTGTTCTGTCACTCCCTCGGTTGCCGCCATCTGGCTTGTCAGCTTCTCCATTCTCTCCTCTGCCTGCTTCTGAATGGTCAGCAGGTGTTCTTTCAATGTCCCTTTCAGAAGAAACGCTGAGTACACGCCCCTGTGGTTCTCCTTCAGATAAGTCTCTCTCATCATTCCGTACTTCGTTACGGTTCCCTCCGGCTGAATGTCCGCCTGTAATGTCGGTATCAGATAATCCCCGTTCTTTTCGTATGTCAGCTTCATCGCTATTGCCCCTTTCTACGCTGTTTGGATTGTTGTCACTATATTCCTCATGTCCGCTTTTGCTTTCACGCTTTAACGCATTGTAGTCTATTTCAGAAGTATTTGCAAGTCCTTTCTGCGTTAAATTTTCTGTTTGTTCCTGTTCGTGGCTTCTGTTATATGCCCTTATGGTTCTTCCAATCTCTAAAAGTACCGGTTTTGCAAGCTCATTGGCTGCATCTCCAAGTACTGCAAGGGTGTCCATGGAATTAAATTCATGGATAAAATCGAAAGAAAACTCCGAACCATACTCCTCCATATCTGCGCCACAGGCAGATAAAAGTGTAAAAGAAATACTCTCCGATAAAGTATCTCTTAAACGGATACCGACATTTTGCTCATCCAGTCCGTCAAGGAAACTGCCCTCGATCATGTACTGCAGATCCGGCAGCAATTCCTCATAATAATCTGCCGCAATCCTCTCAGCTATCTCCATAAGTCTTTCTTCAAACAGCTTCTTGTCATCTGTGGCACCATAGGTCTGCTCTAGACGCTTGATGACATCTTCCTTATGTTCCTCATGTAATTCCCAGAGTTCCGGATACCGTCCGATTCTCCTTGCCGCATGGACATCAGAAACATCAAAAACATATTTCAGGCGCTTTCCATGTGCATCATCCTCATCCAAAAGTGCAATACCCTTTGCACCTTTGTTTACCCAGCAATGCATCCGCTCATTCCACAGCTCTATGGAAGCACACGCTGTTGCATCCGGTCTTTGTGCATAGATTAAAAGCTGTTCCCGGAACGGATACTTATATAATCTCGCCGCTGTAGTAAGGTATTTCATCCATTCCTCACGATTTTTGACAACCTCGGCTGCTGTCTCCTTTGCTAGAGCCGATATAAAATCATATTTTCTCACGCAGTTCTCCTTCCTGTCATAGATACGACAAAAAGGCAGCCACATACACTACATGACTGCCTTTCCTTTATTTCCCGTTACATTCCTATTCTGTTGTACCAAAGCTGAAAGTCTTACTCTCAGCCGTTTTCTTAGGCGTAAACCTTGCCTTAATTTCCGCAACCCTCCCCTCTAATGCCTGAAACATCACATCTACCTGTTCCTGTGTATATTCGTAGGAACCTCGATTTGCAAGATTCTCCAGTCTGCCAATAGCATCAACCGCCTTATTCATGCGGTACTCGCCAATACGGATAAACTTCTCCGCCTTTGTCTCATTTTCCTTTGCTGCAGGTTCACCCTGCATTTCCTCTGCTGTCATTGTTGCATTTGTTTCTTCCATGTGTTTTTCCTCCATTTTTTGACAAAAAATTAGAGCGTATAGTTTCCCATACGCTCTGACGCTGTGTTGTTATTAGTTGTGTGTGATACTAGCATTGCCTCGGCAAACCAGAATCTATCAAGACATCGATTATCTTATCCACCTAAATATAAATAAAAAATTATAACAGGGAATTGCTGTACGCTTCTTCAAAAATATCATTATATAAAAAAATATTTTCTGGATATCCAATAAGTTGATAAAAGAAAGATTCTGGGAAAAAGTCTTGTGTACTAAGTATATTTCCAAACTTTCCTTCCATTCCTTCTTCTGCTAACATTTCTTTAACGATTTTTATAGTATCTGAATAAATATGTGTTGACCGTAACTTTCCAATACATCTTTCTAATTGAAATTCAATTATTCTCGGCTTTCCTTTACTATTTGTATCATGCATCCACTTATTAAAACTTTTTGATTCAGCCATTAATTCATGTATGGCATTTGTCGCAACTACACCACACCATGCGTCACTTAATGTCCTATATTGTCTATTTTTATGTTGAGCCTCAACAATATACGTAAACAATCTTGTCATTAAAATCAAGTTTCTATGCGCATTTACTGGAATAAATGTTCCTAAAACTGAAATAGCTCCATTACGAATAAACATATCTGCTATGTTAACAGCCCCCATTCCTCTTGGACTAGAATGACACGCACTTAATATCACTATTGGAGGTACCATAATATCCTCAGAAGCCATCCAAAATTCTTCACCAACCATTATTCCAGCCATATTCTTTTTGATATTATAATATCCATGAGCTGAAATGTATAATATATCTGCATCCTGATTGTTCTTAATAAATTTAAGTATACTTTCAACGCTATAAGTTTGTTGATAAATAACTGAAAAACCATCATATTTTTTTGTCATATCAATCAAAGTACTACGCACCAAATCACTCATTTGATATACATATTTGTTCTCATCATTATTGATAATGCATTCCGCTATAGCAACTTTACATTTTTTCCCTAAATAGACTTGGTTTTTTTTAAGTAATTCCAATTGCAATTGTCTAGTTAATGGGGTCAACGGTCTATAAGAAATATTTTTATAACATTGCAATGGGACTTCATCATTTTCTAAAATTGCTAATCCTATTGGAAAATCAGAAAATATAGTAATATCTTTTGCTCTTTTTAGCACTTCTATTTGAAAACTATTAAAACAACAACCCAGTAACTTTCCTAAATCGCTAAATGTCTTCCAAATATATTTGTTATTTGTTCCATCCTTACATCTTTGTTCAAGCTCTCCATATTTTTTATACAGTTCTTCTTTTACACATGATAATTCCATTAAAATTCCACCACGTGCAATTGCTCTATGCACTCCCATTATCCTAATAGCTCGTTTTTCATTTTCAGATAAAATACTAGCAGATAAACCATACTTTTTTTGTGATTTAGGAATGCCAGGGAAAGTTATCACAACACTAATATCAAATTTATACATTTGCTTAACAATTTCATCATCATATACTTTATTAGCCTTATCATCCCAACAAGTTATGCCTTTTTTTTTCATTGAAATCAAGGTGTTAAGGTGCGATATGTTTTTCCATTGCATGTCAATACACTTTTTCTCTACCTCACTACAATTGAATATTTCTAACAATAAATTATTTGTTTCTCCAAATTGTCGACTAAGATAAAGCGCCGGTAATGCTTTTAGTTTTTCTCCTTCTAACCTAAAGTGAATGTTAATATCCTTAACTGCATCAAATTCAAAATCATTTTTTCTTTTAAGCAACCAAATTTTTTCCCATTGCTTTTTGATCAATTCCTGGTTTAACTCATGAGTATAGTATGTTCCTAACAATGGATTTCTTTTCTCACAGTTACTTTTTATATCTTTACTGCAATCTTCAGTTAATATAAATATGGTGGGGGCAATGTTATCTATATTTTGATTAACAAGTATATAATCTGGAACAAGAACAATTTGATGCGGTGTATCATATGATAATGCCATAAATTCTTCATCTAAATCATATATATCAAATACATTCCTAGGCAAATGCATTATATACTCTATTGCACCTAATGTTCCATTCAAATCATCATCTAACAAATGCATTGTCCCATTATTATTCTTTTTTATGGATTCTGAATTTCCAAATAAAACTATAGGTCCGCTAAAACCATTGTCATTACTTTTGAATACTATAAAATATGTAAAATAATATTCCATGTATATCCTCCATGTTTCTATACTGCAAATGTCGCAAAGTTCAATTTATCTTTACAAAACTATATCACAATAACAGTTACATTCCTACCCCTGCTTTCCCTTCGTCTGTGGAAATTCCATCTTAAATTTATACTGAAACCCCTTGATTTCTTTACCATCTTTCGTATAGGAAAATTCCTCTACACTCTCTGGAATCAGGTACGCATCATAACTGCCCTTCTTTCCTTTCAGACCTTTTACAAGTATCTTTTTTCCTTGAAGTAGGCTCCTGACCTGAGAATCTGAAAGTGTTACCCCAAATGCCTTGCCAACATTCATGCCACATTTCCCGGTACAGTACGCTCCAAATTTTCCCTTGACTACATCAGCACCACATTTCGGGCATTTACCTAGCACTTCCTGTTCACCCTTGCCTGTGCCAAACATGGCTTTCTGCTCATCACTAACGCTGTGATAGGTCTTTACAAGATCAGTTACCATTGCTTCAATACCAGACATAAACTGCTCTGCAGCAACTTCTCCTTTGGATACAAGTGTAAGCTCATTTTCCCAGTCAGCAGTCAGTTTCGGAGATTTTACTACATCCGGAAGTATCGTGATCAGCTTCATTCCGTCCTCTGTCGGAATCATCTGCTTTTTCTCACGCTTTACGAATCCGTCTTTTACCAGTTTTTCAATAATGTCAGCTCTGGTGGCAGGTGTGCCAAGTCCTTTTCTCTCCACTTCATCGCCCATATCCTCTGCTCCGGCTCTCTCCATGGCGGACAGCAGGCTGTCCTCAGTGTAATGTTTTGGCGGCTGTGTGAAATGCTCGGAAACCTTTGTCTGCTCCACTGCAATCATCATGCCCTCACGAAGCTCCGGCAGCTTCTTTTCTTCCTCTGCATCCGATTTATCCTCTGCGGTTTTATAGGAATTTTTGAAGAAATCCTCAAATTCCTTCCATCCATTTTTCCACACTTCCTTGCCAGATACCTTAAATACAGTATTGTTGCAGGTAATCACTGCCTTTGTGGAATTATAAATGTGCTTCTCCCCGGTCGCACACAGCAGACGGTTTGCACAAAGGGAAAGTATCTTCATTTCGCTCTCCGGGATTGCCTTTAAGTCCTGCTTGATGATCTCCATGGTAGGAATGATTGCGTGGTGGTCCGTCACTTTCTTGCTGTTCAAAATTCTTTTAATATCTGGATTGAACATGATATTCTGTTCAAATAACAGAGAATTGAAAATCGCTTCGATCACATTTTTTGCAGTACCTTCCATGTCATCGGAAAGATACTGGCTGTCTGTTCTTGGATAAGTCACTAACTTTTTCTCATAAAGGCTCTGCGTATATTCCAATGTCTGCTTGGCAGTAAAGCCAAACAGACGGTTTGCATCCCTCTGGAGTGTGGTAAGGTCATAGAGTTTCGGTGGTGCCACCCACTTTTCTTCCTTTATCACAGAAGTGACAAGAGCCTGTCCGTTTTCACAGGCTCCTGCAATCCTCTCTGCTTCCGTTTTATCACTGATATGCTCTGATACCGCATCCAGACCATTTCCAATGATGTGAGCCATATAATAGGCTTCTTTCTTGAAATTCATGATTTTACTTTCACGATCCACCAGCATGGCAAGTGTCGGTGTCTGCACTCTGCCAACCTTCAATGCCTTACCGCCATATAATACCGTAAAAAGTCTTGTCCCATTGATACCCACAAGCCAGTCTGCTTCCTGCCTGCATAATGCTGAATGATACAAGTTATCATAGTCGCTGCCTGGACGAAGATTATGGAAGCCGTCACGGATAGCGCTCTCCTCCATGGAAGAAATCCATAACCGCTTCATCGGTTTTCTGCACCCTGCCATGTTGTAGGTCAGGCGGAAAATCAATTCTCCCTCCCTTCCGGCATCTGTTGGTTAGTTGGAATAGGTGACTTAGGAAATATCCATTATTCAAGGGTTTCCAGTGCCCCTATGAATTTGTAATGGATTGTAAGTCGTTGAATTTTCTCCCCGTTTATTTCTACGGGTTCAGAAATTAGAATTTTATCTATGAGTTGATGTACTATCTTGTAATTGAGTTCCGTTATCCCTGCATATCCGCTGATTTGCTCCGCAAACTGCTCAATGGAAGATAACTGTTCCCTGTCCGCTGTGGCACTTTTTTCAAGTTCCTTTATCTTCGCTGACAGTTCCTCCTGCTCGCTGTCATAACGTGCCGACAACATCTGAAAACGCTTCTCCGTTATCAGCTTTCTTGTCATGTCCTCGTACAGCTTGGCATACAGATTTTCAATTTCCGACACTCGCTGTTTATACTGCCTTAGTTCCTTTTTCTGCTGTTCCCTATCCGCTGACAGTTGGACATTCAGACGCTCGGCAATTTCTGTTACCATGGCTTTCCTGTCCGCTAATGCCTGTCCTGCGTGTCTTTGAATATCCGCAAGCACTACCTCATGTACTGTCCTTGCCTCAATGTTATGTGCTGAACAGGCTTTTTCCCCAAACTTGCGGTACTTGGTACAGCAATAAAAGGTTTTGTCCAAAACATTATTGCGCTTTCTTTTGTTCTCCACCTTTGCAAGCATGGCACTTCCACAATCAGCACATTTGATAATCCCTCGGAAAATGTTGTCATATCCGTTTGTACTGTCACCGATAATGGGTGGTCTTTCTGCCATGATTTTCTGCACATTATCCCACCTACTCTGTTCAATAATCGGCTCGTGTGTGCCATATACGATTTCACGCTCCGCAAATGGGATATACTCTCTTTTCTTTGAGCGCATGGTCTTGGTCGGTCTTTCTGCTACAGTCAGATTTCCTGCATAGACAGGATTGTGTAAAATCTTGCTGACATAGGCAGTGTCCCAGTCATACATCTTTTCCTCGTCATTGAACCGTTCAAACAGTTCATTCTTGTAAAAGCTCGGTTTCAAGACCTTTGCCTGACGCAATCGGTTACAGATGGTATGAAGCCCCACACCCTCCTCGGCTATCGAAAAAATCAGTTCCACAACGGGTGCTGTCACTTCATCTATGACAAGGTGGTTATGGTCGTTTTCGTCTTTCCGATATCCAAAAGGCGGGGTAGTTGCCATATACTTTCCCTGTAACCGTCTTGTACGGAGTGCACTCTTGATTTTCCTTGAAGTGTCCTTTGCGTACATTTCATTGATAATGTTACGGAACGGGGTAATATCCATTTGAGTGTTGTCTATGGAGTCCACTCCGTCATTGATTGCAATGTAGCGCACATTGTGGTTCGGAAAGAATACCTCGATATATGTTCCCGTTTCAAGGTAATTTCTCCCCAGACGTGACAGGTCTTTTGTGATGATTGTTGCAACTTCCCCATTGCGTATATCCTAAATAAGCTGTCGGAACGCAGGACGGTCATAATTCGTACCGCTGTAACCGTCATCAACGTAGAAGCGACAGTTAAGAAAGCCATTGCGCTTTGCATACTCTTTCAGCATGGTTTTCTGTGTACTTATGCTCATGCTCTCGTTGTTCGTACCGTCGTCTTTTGAAAGCCTGCAATATAAAGCAGTGATTTTGTCGTTATTTAGTTTTGCCCTTTTCATGTCGTCCTCCTTAATGAAAAGGGACTTCCTCAACCCTTATTATACTATATTCCCTTTTCCATTTCCACCACTAACTGGCGTTGCTTTGTGCCATATCCTTAACCTTTTTCGTTATCTGTTCCTCGGCGATCCTCTTGAATACCGTTTCCATTTTTTCAGTGCCTACATAATGTCTTTCCACAACAATTTTTGTGGGTTTCTGTTGTCGGCAGGCTCGTTGTCCCGCCTTACTGTTTTTACTCATAAATCTGCTCCTTTGCATAAAAATAGAGCGCATAGATTGTGTTTCTATACGCTCTGACGCTGTGTTGCTTATTTTATTGCGATTATATTTACAATTCTTTCTCCCTATGTTTGGTCTTGTACTGTTGTTCCCCTTGCTGTCGGCTCTCATTCTGAAGCTCTCTCGCAAGGTTCTTCCTGTTGTAACTGATTACCTCGGCATAGGCTAACTCTGTGGCGGTTTTGCTCTGCTCTTTGCTGATACTGTCATACTCGGCTTGCAAAGACTGCATTTCTGCTTTCCACTGCTTCGGGGTTATCTTCTCGCCCTGCTGTAAAAGGTTCTGCATACGCTCCTTTAATTCGGGGTACTTGGCAAGACTTTCTTTATGCTCCTTGTCATACTTCATTTTTACAAGTCCTTTAAGAGATTGGCTCTCTTTATAAGTAGCTTGGACTGGGGCATAAAGGGCATACATTTTTGACAGTTCCTTTAATCGGCTTAGTTTCTGCCCCTTTGATAAATGTACCGTTTCAAGCTGTCGGTATTTCTGTTCCCTGTCGGCTGTAAACTTGGCAAGGTTCTCAAAGCTGTCTATCTTTCTTGAAACAATGAATTTCTCCGCATTGTCGGCTGACTGTAAGGCTGTTCTGTCGGATATTTTTCTTAGATATTTTCCGCTGACAATCGGCAAGTCCAATCTGCCCTTCCGTTTCGCCACTTTTGCAATCATTTCCATGACTTCATTCTTCACATTGACTGCAACCTCTTTCAGACCAGAATACTGTATGCTCCGTACTTCCTGCTTGGCAAGTTCAAGCATTTCTTTTGCCTGTTCCAACAGCACGTTGCCCCTGATGATTTCCCGATTAATGTTTCCCCTCTCGGTCTGTATGCCCTTGCGTTCTAAAGCATTTGCAACCGCACCGATATGGATTGTCGGTTCTTTATCAATTCCCTGCTCCTTAAAGGAGCGGTGTTCCCAATGCACCGCAATTCCCAACTGCTCATTGGTGGCATTGATTGTTTCAGCTAAATCCCTGCGCCACATCATTGCATTTTCCCTGCTGTTCCAGTCGGTACTTTCTACGGTTTGACATTTCCACTGTTTACGGTTACGCTTATCCACTTTCTGTTTTCCTGTCTTTTTATCAATGAGAGGAATACGCTCCCCATTTTCGTCAAGGACATAGACCTTTTTGGTTTTTGCTCCCCACTCCCCGTTTTCCGTAAGAGGACGCATGGTAAGCAGCACATGAATATGAAGATTGCGTTGCCCTTTGTCGTTCTCGCTGTCATGGATTGCCCAATCTGCACACATTCCCTTATCAACAAAATTTCTCTGCACATAATCCCTCACGACTTCCTCCGCAAGCTCATAACTCCACTCATTGGGAAGTGACGCTTTTAACATTCTTGCAAGCTGTGATTTCTGCCCTTTCTCCGACAGTTCCACAGCATTCCACAAGGTAGCTCTGTCTGCATATTCTCTCGGTGCATTTTGTGGCAGACTGATTTCGCTGTGTACTAAATCCTCATGGTATTTTGGTCGATAAGTCTGTCCGTCATATTCACTTACAAGAATGCTCCTGCTGATGTAGGAAGCCTTTTCCACTGCCGACTGCCCTTTGCTCCGTTTAACTATGGAAAAACGTGTGCTTGCCTGTTTCGTGATATTAGCCATACGAAGCACCTACGTTCTGCCAACGGGGTAGTGGGATGCACTCATAAACTTTGTGGGCAGATAAAAGCCGCACTTTGGCTTTTGTCTGAACGCAAAGTACACAAAAGGGTAGGTGCGTTCTTTGCACCGCAGGGGAAGTGTAACGTCCCCTGTTGGCTGTCGCAAGACAGACAATGCTCTCCGCAGGAGTCCCCGAAGGGCGCACATACCACCTCTGGTGGTATATCTGTGCGCACCCCGTAAACGGGGTGAATAAGTTACCTCGGCTTTTCAGCTTCTTTGCTCCTGTCATTCAGTATCGCCCTCGCTTTCATTTTCGGCATTGAAAATTGTGCTTTGTGTTGAAGTACTTTCCCTGCTTTCTGACTTGATTTTAGCGATAATCTGCTGACACTCCCTTGTCTGCAATGCAACTGATAAAATACGGTTTAACTCGTCCTCGTCATATTGGTAGCAGCCGGGAAAATACTTCATGATAATACCGCCCATGATGTACTTGTGGTGGTTCTCCGCTTTCCGCTTTTTCTCGTTCTGCTTCTTCTTTTCGTTGGCTACTCGCTGTTTTGCCTGTTCCAATGCTTGTAATGCTTTTTCTAAATTTCTGCTTGCTTCATTCTTGCTTTCAATCATTTCTGATACCTCATTCTTTCTGTGATGTGTTAATAGTTCTTGAAAATAAAAATGGTGACAGGTTGTCCGTTAGGATAACTGCCACCATAGGTAAGCAATATTAATTTTTATAAATAGACATATCATTCAACTAAAGAATGATAAAAATTCATTTCTTCCTCGGAAACTTCATAATAGAAAACCAAAAATTCCTCTGGAACAGAAAAACCTTTTATGCTTTCTCCCGACACTGTCATTTTGATAATATTTTTATCCTCATATAATGTAATGGTAGTGTTTTCTACCAATTCTTCTCCACCAAAGCGTGCAACAGGATACTTGTATGAAATCATATAGTATTGCTCTTTTGCTCCCTCTAAGTCTTTTTCCAATTTATGTTGGTGTTCTTCTGTGTCCGAATCATCATAAAGCGAACATTGGTTATATTGATACAACTGTTCTTCATCACTTATTGTTTTTATAAGTTCATTATTCTCCGCTGAATATATTTTAATTTCAGCTAAGTTATCTAAATCCTCTACAGTATATTTTCCTCCCTGTTGTGCGGAACATCCTGCACAAATAAACAGTCCAACCATAAGTAGAATACCGATTTTCATATAGCTTTTCTTATTCATCTTTCCCCCTGCTTTCTATAAGTAATTTACACGTTGTGACCAATAAGCAACAAAACAGAATTATGATGGGTGCATATGGACTCCATACGTTTGTTATCATTCCAATCAAAACCGCAACCACTGTAACTGGAAATGCCATATATACCCAACGATACCTTTTCATATGACTACTTTTAGGAGTATGTTCTGTATTTTTAATGATAATGCTGTCAATATGCATAGACATTCCCGCCCATATTATAAGTGCTAACCATACCGTATCAGCTATCCATTCAAAAACATTGCAAGCTGTCTGTCCGAAATAAATCATTAAAAAATGTCCTATTTCAGAACTTGCCAAAAGAATAACAACTCCTACAATAATCATAACTGCATATTTCTTTCTTCTGCTTTCTCTCTGTTTTTTAAACTCCCTGAATACCTTATCATCAAATGCAAGGTGTTCATTTTTGATTTCTTGATATTGTTTGGTCTGAAAATAATACCAAATAATAATGATTATCCCTGCTATCATTGTAAGCCAAAAAAGAAAAGTCATTATCATGCTATGGTGACCAAAACACTCAAAGACATTTGACAATATAAAAAGGCTTATCCCTCCAGTAATCTGCTTTACATTCTGCCTACTGTACGACAAATAACCATCCAACATCTCTTGGCTGACATAATACCCGCTGTTTGATATGGCTTTTTCTTCTGATACGTTTTTTTCTTCGTAATCCTCTTTCAGCAGGTAGTCCATTGACACTCCGAATAGGTTACTGATTTGTACTAATTTACCCACTTCGGGGATTCCTTTATCATTTACCCATTTTCCTACTGCCTGTCGGGATACCTCCAATCTTTCGGCTAAATCCTCCTGCGTCATACTGTTGTCTTTCAATAGTGCTTTTAATTTTTGTCCTAATGTCATTTTTTATCCACCTCCTGCAAATATTCTACTTCTAAGCAATAGAGGAAAACAACCAATCTGTGGTTTCATCTTGTCAACTTTGCGTTTCGTTCACTTATTTTATCGTCATTTTCTGCACATACATATAACTTTTTTTACTGTTTATTAGTCCAATTTTTTTTCTTGCTTGTTCCCTCTGCTCCATACTGACCGCCCTGGGCTTGCGGTAGCTGACGAATGATTTCGGGAAGGAATAGGTCTTAGATACCTCGTCCTGCTTCACTAGCTTATATGTATCGGGGAAGTTGGCAACCAACGTGTCAAGTTTCCGCATGACTGCCTTATCCCTTGTGTAAATGGTGGCGGTCTGCTCCCCTGCATTGTAGCTGACAATGGTTTCCTGTTCATATCGTGACAGCTTCATAGCTCCATGCCTGCCTTTCCTTTTCTGCCAATCCTGTTCTGTTTTCCCTCGGTAATTGTCGGTTCTTTTAATTGTTTCTCTACCTTTGACAATCTTACCTTGATGGAGTGGTCACGCTCTGTCAGTTTTCGTCTTTTTGTAGTGGCAGTCAACTCCGCATACGTTTCTTCTGACAGGACATTTAATTTCTTCAAAGTGCTACATACAATCTGCTTGGTGTCATTGTCCTTTATCTGTGGCAGGATTGCGGATAAATGAGCGCATGTTTCTGCTTTGCTCTGTTCCCCAAACTGATAGATAAGATTGATTTCATCAGCAGTAAAGGGAATCTGCATATTTGCGTCCTTACATAGGCGTTCCACACCCACACATTTAGGGATATTCCTTGTCAGTTCATAATTGTCCCTTGTTGTTATTGTTCCATGGCTGTCGGTCTGTCTTACCTCCACATCATGCTGGCTTTTCTGTTCCAACACAAGCCACTGGTATCTGTCATTCTCTTTTGTGAATACGGTCTGATTGCTGTCAGAATAGCGGTCACTGCGGATATATCTGTCTGTGGTGCTGTAATAGTCTACAATCTGTTGTTCTTGCCTTTTGTTCATGGTCTTTGCCCTCCTGTAGTGGTACATCTATGGTTAGATGTATAAGTATTGATTGATAGGATTGATTGATAAGTTAACTAACATCATTCTCTATCTCTCTGTCTTTTACTTTTCTTTGGTTCTTTCTTTTGCTTTTCTGTCTCTCTTTCTCTTGCCTGCCATTGGTGAGTAGAATTGATGCGGTAAGTGATAGCTGTTGCATTTGGCACTGATTTATGATTTTCTCGTCCGCTAGTTTTCGGGGGATTAGATAGCGGAATATTGTAGGTGGGTATTTCTTTGCTTTAGGAAATATGATTTCATTTCATACGGTAGTTACCGCATAAAAAAGACTATAACCGTTACTGTCATAGCCCTTAAAGGATTGAGGAAGTCCCTTTTTTATTTGTATTTGTTTGTCGCCCCTACGCACTATCCAACATCGGTTGCACACACAACAGCATCTACCCTGTCATCATGCATGAGCTTTTTCAAAATCTGATACTGTGCTTTTGTATCACTTTTCACTTCATGCTGCCATTCCTGCGGAATGATTGGAAGGCTCTCATAGCTCCATTTCTTCCATGCTTCCTCATAGCTTTCCGGCTGTGCCAGTTCTACCAGATGTCCCACACACCATGATACCAGATACTCATTGCCTTCCAAATATCCGTCCTTACGCTGTGTGGCACCAAGAACTGCCGCAATGCTCTGTGCCACACTCGGCTTCTCTGCAATTACAAGCTCCATCTCTATTCCTCCCCATTTTCTTCATCATTCTCGTTGTTGTTATCTTCATTGTCATTCTCGTCTGTGTCTACTGATTCTGTATCATCTCCACCATTTATGAATGCTTCGTCGAAATCCTGCTCGGTTTCTTCCTCGTCATCATAATCGTAGTCCTCGTCAAGCTCGTCCTCATCTTCATCCTCATCAATGAAGTTTTCCTTTTTCTTCTTGGATTTCACAACATATACCACTCCGATCACAGCTACCGCAGCAATGCCCATTAAAATATATGTAAAGCCGGAACCATCTGCTTTTGCGGTATCCTCTTTCGGCTCACTTGTATCCTCCGTGCTATCTTCGGTGCTGTCCTCAACACTTTCTGTTCCCTGTGTTTTCTCTCCTGTGGTATCAGCATTATTGTTTGATAATGCGCTGTCTTTGGTAGGGATTGCAGATTCCAATGCCGCTGAATTTTTCGGAAGTGTCTCGCTGTTATCCGTTGTGGTATTCAGCAGGTCGTTTTCACTGACTTCTGTAAGGAAATACACCTTTTCATCTTCCCCATCACGATCAATTACCAGATAAAATACTTTCTCGGATGCAGTCTGGATTGTGTAAAATTCCTTGCCTTTTTCTGTGGTCTGGCTGTCACTGCTCTGGTCTGCATCCTTGGAAGTATCTCCCGTACTTGGAGATTGCTTTGCTGTTGCGGAACTGCTGGAAGTTGTTCCACTGCCTGTCTGGGAAACTGTATTTCCATTCACATCCGTTTTCGTATGCTCTGTGACCTGTGCGGTTGCAGAGTTTGGCTTGGTTGCAGACGCATCCACCGGAAGCTGCTGTGCCGGATCTTTTTCATTGCTGTCCTTATTCTCCGGATCGGTGTAATACGGATTGGCTGTTTTATAGATTTCAGAGGTATTTCCTGCATTATCCATGGCAGAAATCGTGAAATACTGATACCCTGCATCGAACTGTTGCAGACGGATATTCAAGGCTCCATTCGTATGGTCGGTAAATTCATATCCATTGACATAGATTGCCTTGATACCGGAATCCGTATCATGTGCCTGAATGCTCAAAAGACCGTCGCTGACTACCGCATTTAAGGTAGGCTTTGTAAAATCAAAGCACTTGATGTAGCGGTTTTTCTCGTAGGTCTTGCCCTTCTGGTCTGTGACCTGCACATAAATGGTGCTGTTCTCGGAAATCTCTATGTGCATATCCTCGGTAATGTCCGTCCAGCTTCCATTCTGTCCGACTTTTGCCTTTACTGTCTGAATGGTAAAATTACCGGAAACTATCGTATCTTCCACCTTGACTGTTACTTTCGTGGTATCGTTATGCCACCCAGAAGGTGTATTGATTGTAATTTTTACGCTCGGATTGATATAAGCACATTCCTTGTAATCCTTTGCACACACCTCACAATCCTCATCCACCGCATACTGACTGCATTTTTCCTTGCAGGTGCATTTTGCGGCAGGCTGTGTCTCCTCAGTTGTGCCTTCTGTGGAATTTTCCGTTGCATTCTCTGTGGACTGCTCTGTGTGATTTTCTCCACTACCGGAACTGTCCTTGTTATCATTACCGGACGCTGTGCTTTCTGCACTGCTTTCCTCTGCCGCACTTTCTGTTTTCTGCTCTGCGGTATCCTCTGCATGAACCTCCACAGTATTTGCCCTGTTTGCAAAAAATGCCCCGACCGGCATACAAAAAAGTATTGCCGACAGTATCAGGGACATTAGTGCCTTAACGGATAACTTCTTCATTTTCATTGGTCGAATCCTCCTTTTCCTGTTCCCGTTTCTGTAATAAATTTCTGACTTCATCCTCACTGAGCTTATTAAGCATCTGCAATCGCTCGGATGAGATTTTATATTTTCGTATGATCTTCATGGCTTCGGCATCCTCCGCCATCTGTTTCTGTTCTGCAAGGTCTTTTTCCTTTGCCTGTAGCTGTGCTATCTGCTCTCTGACCTTTTTAAGCTGTGAATTGATTCGTTCTACTGACAAAAATAATTCCTCCCTTCGCTAATTCAATCTTCCAAAACCATAGAAATGGCTCTGCCAGTAAGAAGTATTGATTGATGTGTACTGAATTGGATCACCGCAATGCACCATCGTACCGTTTCCACAGTAGATACCAACGTGTGTAACCGGACGTCCCGCATTATAAGTTCCGGTAAAAAAGATAATATCCCCTGCCTTTGCGTCTGCCGCTGATACCGGAGTACACTGGTCATAAATGCCCTGTGCGGTGGTTCTTGGCAGGTTATGTACGCCGCTGTTTGTAAATACCCAACATACAAAGCCTGAACAATCAAAACTTGCCGGAGCTGTTCCTCCAAAGGTGTATGGCATTCCCAGATATCTGTTTGCTTCCCGCATAAGCGTCTGCACCGTTGCATCGTCATAGGACTCCGGTGGTATCACATTGCCGGTTCCTCCTCCGGTGCCGCCCGTTGTTTCCCCATAAATGGTCTGTTCTCCTGCTTCAAAATAAAATAACGGGTTATAATACACCCCGTTATACAGACATTCAATATGAAGGTGGCTTCCGGTACTGCTTCCTGTATTTCCGCTTTTGCCTATATTGTCACCCTTTTTTATACTCTGCCCTGCGGATACATTTAAGCTGTCCATGTGGGCATATTTTGTGCTATATCCCTTGCTGTCCGTAATCACCACATAATTCCCATAGTATGAATCGTAAGCCGCTTCCGTAACCGTTCCGTCATGGGCTGCATACACGAGCGTTCCTGTCGGTACTGCTATGTCCACACCCCTGTGAAGCTCCTCAGCTCCGGTGTTTGGATTTTTCCGGTATCCGTAATAACTGCTGATATAGTAATACCAGTAATAATCAACCGGAGAAGCAAAGACCTGTAAGCCGCCTTTTGTCTCCGTATAGGCTCCAAAAATTTCCGTCTGCTCACTGTCCATGCGTCCGGCTACAATGCTCTCAAGCGGTGTGACCGTAAGTGTGACACGAAGAATTGTTACGGTATATTCTTCTTCCTCCTCGTACTCATATTCCTCGGTATGGGTAGTCCCGTCCGGATTTGTTACTGTTCTGGTTCCGGTCTTTGTGACTGTCCTTGTCCGTGTCTCCTCCACTTCCTCAGTAGTAAGGGAATACATGGCATCAAATAATTCCTGAATCTCACTCTCCATCCCCTCGGCAGTAAATTCCGTATGGACTGCGGAAAGATAACTGATCAGTGTATATGGATCATGCCCGATTGCACCAAGGTTATAATCGTATTCATCATATCCCGGATAATCAGTTTCAATCCGGTCAATCTTGTTTTGCAGCTCCATTTCCTTTTCTGTAAAAGATAAATCTGCTGCATCAATCTCTGCCGGAAGGCTAAGATATGTGCTTGCCATCGTTGTTGTCACAGTTCCGGTAAACATGGAACCGCAGCTTGATAATGCCGACATGATCATAATAAGCAGAAGAGCAAAAATACCCACTGTGATAATCAGTGTTTTATTTTTTGTGGCAATCTCCTGTAACTTCTTTGCAATGCCGGTTGCAGCATTGGCTGTCTTTGTAAATGTTTCCTTTGCAGTCTTGGCTTCTGCTCCTGCCCGCCTTGCCTTGGCATACTCACGCTTGATACGCTGTTTCTGTAGCTGCCTTTGCAACTGCTTCTTTGGACTGTTGCCCTTTAGATGTGGATTTTCACTGATGAATTTCTCATACTCCAGCTTCATATCCGCTGTGACCTGTTTTTTCTGCAATCGCTCTAATCGGTCACGCTTTCTCTGTGCCTTGCTCTTGCGGTGATATTTCATGTAATGGTAAACATCTTCTGCACGCTGTTCTGTCTTATGTGCACCCTCCACAGCAGAATTATCCTTTTCTGTCTCTGCAATCTTTCGATGCACAAAATACATATTTTCGGTCTGGAGTTTGTGAACCGCAGCTTTTCCAAGTCCGTCAGGCTTGAATGGCTTCTCCACTTCCACCGGAACCACCACATACTTTGCTTTTCCGGTCTGTTCATCAAAGACACGTTTCATCTCATACTGCCGCTTTTTCGGCATCTTGTCCTTTGCTTTCTGTAACTTCTGACGACTCTTTTCCGACTTATCAAAAGCCTTCTGTACTTTTTTGTCGGTAAATTCTTCCGCCTGTCCCTGCGAAAATGTGGCATCCTTTGTCTGGAAATCTCCATAATCGGACTGCTTTGTATTTTCTGACTTCGCACGCTCTCTGTGTGCGTGTTCCCTCTGCACACGCCCTTTGTGATATTTTCCTTTTTCCTCAGACCGTTGGTAGGTGTCCCTGACATGAACCTCATTTTCCATCGTGCTGTCAGAATCCCCCGGCTGTTCCTCCTGCATGAAACTGTTTTCCTTTAAGAATGCCTTTTCCGCATCGGCTTCTGACTTCTGGACATTGTGACCAGAAGTGCCTTGCTGAAATTCTGTCCCGGCACTAAATTCTGACTTCTGGACGCTGTGACCAGAAGTTGCATTTCCTGTACGACTGCCATGGTTTGCATCCCGTGGCAGATTGCTCACAGGCTTCTCGCTGGCACTAAACTGGTTTTCCACAGAAAAGGTGTTGTCCTGCCTGTATTCTGTATGATTTGCTCCAGTCACTTCCTTATCCTTGGAAAATGTCTCTTTTTCAAATGCCTTTACTGCCTGCTTTTTTTGTCTCTTTTCTGCCATTTACACTGCGTCCTCCTTCTGCACCGATTCCTCCGGCTTGGTATTCATAATTCTGTAGGTCTTGGTGTCTGTCGGGTATTTATCCACGAATGGAATAACCACATTATCAAACAGTATCAGACCGCTTCCCGGCTCAGAGTTGGTGACATAGGATAACTGCTTATCCGATAATCCCAGCTTATCAGCGAGGATTGCCTGATCTTTGGCATTCTGATTTAACAGATATACAAAGTCGCTGTTACCCAAGATACCTTCAATCTCCTCTGAACGCAAAAAATCACCCACGTTCTGCGTCAAGCCTGTCGGTATTCCGCCCCATTTTCTGAAACGCTTCCAGATTTCCACAGAGTAAATAGCGGTCTGCTTCTCCTTCAGAAGAAGGTGGAACTCATCACAGTAATAACGGGTTGCAATCTTTCGCTCCCTGTTCTGTGACACTCTGTTCCACACCGCATCCTGCACGATTAACATACCCAGCTCTTTCAACTGATTTCCCAAGTCTCTGATGTCAAAGCACATGATACGGTTGCCACTGTCCACATTAGTATGGTGGTTGAAATAATTCTGGGAACCATGCACATACAGCACAAGGCTATTTGCAATCCGTTCTGCCTTTGGATTCTTATGCTTCAAAAGTGCATTGTATAAATCCTCCAGTATCGGCATATTTTCCGGCACCGGATTTTCAAAATACTTGTCATAAATATGACGGATACATTCGTCAATGATGCCTTTCTCATCGTTCTCCAGACCGTCCTTGCCACCTGCGATCAGGTCACATAATGTTATGATAAAATCCGATTTCAGTTTTAATGCTTCCTTATCCCCCTTATGGCTCAACTGAATATCCATAGGGTTCAGATAGTCTTTGGAATTGGTGGCAAGTTTTACCACCTGTCCATGAAGTGCAGCTACAAGTGCAAAATACTCGCCCTCCGGATCGCAGATAATAATGTCGTCCTTTGTGATAAGAAAACAACTTAAAATCTCACGCTTTGCACTAAAACTCTTACCACTTCCGGGTGTTCCTAAGATAACTCCGTTTGGTGTACGGAGCCTTTTGCGGTCTGCCATGATCATGTTGTTACTGAGTGCATTTAACCCGTAATAGATTGCCGGAGCAGGCATAAATAATTCCTGCGTGCAGAATGGTACTAAGATTGCGGTACTCTTTGTGGCAAGAGTACGTTCTATCCCCGTTTCATTACAGCCAATCGGTGCGGATGCCACAAGTCCCTGTTCCTGCAAATACTGTAAACATCTGAGGTCACAGTTTGCCTGCTGAATGATACCGGACACTCTCTGCATTAAGCTCTCCAGTTCCCGCTTGGTTCTGCCATAACAGGTAATAAGGAATGTCATGTTGATCATCTTCTGATTGCTCGTATTCAAATCATCCAGAAATTCCAGCGTATCCTTTTCATAGGTCACAATATCCGTTGGAAGAATATCCATATCGTAGCCGCTTCGGACTGCCTTTTTCTGTTCCTCAATCTTCATTTTCTGGATATTGGAAATAACCGCTTTTAACTTCTTGATTGCCTTTACCGGATCTTCCGTCTGCATATGCATGGAAATCGTAAGATTAGCATCAATATCCAGAAGATGCTTGATCAGCTCGTCCGTAAACTTCGGTGCGATAATATCCAGATAGGACACACAGCCATACATATTCCCTGACTTAAAGCGGTTCGGATAGCGGAAATCAAATCCCGGCGGTGCAATATAGTCCTTGACCGACTTACCGGATTCTGCCAAATCCTTAAATGAAAAACGGAAAGGTTCCATGGTATCCTGATTAAAATATTCATGCAGGATGCGCAGTCTTTCCTTTCCGTCCAGTCCCCTCGCAAGGGTTCCTATGTTGTTTAAGTTCCGTATGACATCTTTTTCAATGTTGTTAAGGCGGCTCTTGGCTTCCTTGTAGCCGTTGCTTTCTACACCAAAAATCAGATATTTTGATTTGATGATACCGTTGTTGCCCTTTGCCGCCTGCTTCTTTAACATTTCCGTATATTCCTCACGAATATCGTTAAAATCATCCTCCTGCCACGGAATGTCAAACTGTTCCGTAAGCATCTGCTCGTTGACCTGCCTGTTGAAAAGCATCAGTTCAAACTTCACAGACGGATCAAAATAATTGATGAGCTTGCTGTACTGTGCCAGTATGTCCGCCTGGTCATCCACTTCCAGAAGCTCATAGTTTATATCAAAAAATTCCACCATCTTTGTATAATAACGGTGGCTGACCTGACAGATACCGTCACGGAACATCTTTTCAAAAGTGATCGTCCTTTGTGCGGTAGTCGGCTTTTCTTTCTCAATGCTCTTTCCCGATAAAATATGCTTTAACTGTATAAGACGCTTCTTTTCTGAAAAGGTAAGACCGCCACTTTTACTGTTGTTCCTGCTATTGCCTTTATAACTGCTTTTTCTGCGGCTTTCCGGTTCTGCCTTTTGCTTTTTCTTCAAGATAACGAACCTCCCTTCGTAATTTTTCTTTTTCTTCCAACTGCTTGTATAAGTTCTCTGACCGGTATGGTCTTATGCCCGGTGTGAGTATCTTCTGCCGGAGCATAAAATACAAAATCTTCTCCGCCGGAAACCCGTTTTTCTCATACATCGCAAAAAAGAAGAACGGAAGCATTGCTCCCATCATAAGAAGTGATGCGGCTGATGTTCCGATCAGTCCCTTGGTTAAAAAATACAAGGGTATACCGGCTACTGCCGCACCGCTGAAACAAATGATCTGTCTCTTTGTCAAGTTCAGTGCCACTTTTGTCTTGATACCGGACAAATCCTTTGGCACCTGCACGGATATTGCCATATCGTTCCTCCCTTAGTGCGCATTCCAGATAGATTTCGATAATGAACCAGTCTTAAAGAGTGAAAAGCATAAAATAACGGTATATGCTGCCACCGACCAGAGTGCCGTATGCAGGTTGTCGGACACTGCCACACCAGCCACAAGCACCGCATAGATTGCAACGCATACCATCATAAAAAATCCCTGAAATGCAAGGGCACAAAGCCCCTTAAAATAATTCGTTCCTATCGTTCCCCATTCCCGGTTGGTTACGGTTGCACAGGGAACAGGTGCTACTGATACATAAAGGTATATTTCAATCATTCGCCCATAAAGAATGACGGTGATAAGGACTGACATGATTTTCATACATAAACTGACGATCATGGTCTCCATCCCCAGTCCTAACAGCTCGCCTATGCTCATCTCCGAGAACTGCTCATTGAACATCGTCTGCAACGTGCTTGAAACATCAATACTGGTTTCCCCGCTGATTGTTGCCGCTGCTGAATTGACTATGTGGCTTCCCACATCAAAGACAGCCATGACAATGTCAAAAGTCTTGCTTAACAGCATGACTGCAATACACGCTTTCATAAAAAAGCGGATAAAAATTGCCGTATTGAAGTCATGCAGATTATTCTTGTCAATAACCATGGAAATAAGCTCGTAGACGAGTACAAAACTGATGATCATGCCCGCTATGGGAATCATCACGTTATCGGACAGGGTTTTTATCATGTCAAAAATACCGGAGTTCCAAGTGCTGGGAGTTTTGCTGACCTCCCCTGCAATCGTGCCTACCTTGTCATTAACATCGGTAAACATGGTTTCAAAGTTGGTCAGAACCCACCCCTGCAACAGTTCCTTTATGAATTCAGTAATCTTATCAATGATCCCACCCATGAATTATGAAAACAGAGTGGTAAGCTGTGGAATTACCGTCTGTGCCACAATGATGATGCCACCGCCACTCATAAGCTGCTTGATGCCCTGTGATTTTGCTGATGTGTGATAAAGAAGTAGTAGAAGTGTAAAAAATTTTGCCGTTCCTATCCGGCGTTTGCGCATTGCGCCGGATAGGTCGGGCGGTCATTCGGGCAGGTCTACCTTGCCAACGAAAGAGTAATAAATATCAATGTCCTGTCTGCGTGTGCCGTTCTCGTCATAGCTGCACTCATGCACAACGATTTTCTCCACAAACTCACGCAAAAGGGTAGGGGTAAGTTCTTCAAAGCTGGTGTACTTGCGGACAACATTCATAAACTTTTCTGCGTTTACCGTGGCTTCCTGCGCTTTGGAAAGCTCTGCCCGGATAGCGGCGGCTCTCTCTTTCAGTTCTTTCTGCTCGGCTTCATAGTCTGCCGACAGCTCCGTGAAACGCTCGTCTGAAATGCGCCCGGTCACGCTGTCCTCATACAGCCGCTTGAAGATAGCGGATAACTCGCTGATACGCTTCTCGGCGGCTTCCAGCTCCTTTTTCCTTGCGGCGTTCCTGCGCTTGCCCCCGTCCTCGTTCTGCTCGATCAGCAGCTTCATAAACCGGGCTTCGTGCTTCGCTGCATAGCTGGTGACTTTCCGCAGATTGTCGGTCACTCCGGCGGTCAACAGGTCGGTGCGGATAAAGTGCGCCGTACAGTCACGGGTACGCTTCTTGTAGCTCCCGCAGATATAACAATCCTGCTTGCGGGTGGCGTTCTGGTAACGCTGCTGGTAAAGGACGCTGCCGCAGTCGGCACAAAAGAGTATGCCGGAGAATAAGCCCACTTCATCATAGCGGTTCGGGCGTTTGCGCTGCTTGCGTAACTCCTGCACACGCTCCCACATCTGGGTGTCAATGATAGGCTCATGGTGGTTCTCGAAAATCGCCTGTTTCTCAATGGGGTTCTCTACGCTGTGCTTGGTCTTGTAGGACGGCTTCTCCGTCTTGAAGTTTACCAGACAGCCCGTGTACTCCCTGTTTTCAAGGATATGTACCACGGTATTGGTCGCCCACTTGCACTCATAGCCGGGGTGGTAGCGGCGGGTGCTTCCCGTCCGACGGTATTCCAGCGTTCCCGGCGTGGGGATCTCCTGCTCTGTGAGCATACGGGCTATCTTGGTCGGCCCGTTCCCGGCAAGGCACAAGCTGTAAATCTGCCGCACAACAGGGGCGGCTTCCCCGTCAATGATAAAATTTTCGTCCTCGTCCATAAAGTAGCCGTATACGGGTTTGCTCGTGACGGGCTTCCCGCTCATACCCTTAGACCGTTTTACTGCTTTGATTTTCTTGCTCGTATCTCTCACCAGCCATTCGTTAAAAATGTTCCGCAGAGGGGCAAAATCATTGTCGCCCTGTGCGCTGTCCACTCCGTCATTGATAGCGATAAAGCGGACGCCTTTCTGTGGGAAAATCATTTCCGTATACATTCCCACTTGCAGATAGTTTCGCCCTAACCGTGACATATCCTTGACGATAACGGTGCCGACTTTTCCGGCTTCAATGTCCGCAAGCATGGCTTGAAAACCGGGTCTTTGGAAGTTCGCCCCAGAATAACCGTCATCTGTGTACCATTGCAGATTGGAAAAGCCGTTCTGCTTCGCATAGGTTTCAAGAATACGCTTCTGGTTTGAAATAGAATTGCTCTCACCTTGCAGCTCGTCCTCGTGGGATAATCTCGGATAAAGGGCGGTAATAAGGTTTCGGGTGGTCTGTCTTAACATAGTGTCCTCCATTTCCGACAGCCAGCCCCACTATTCCGTATGACTATCATACCACACGCCGGGGCTGGCTGTACAGTCCTTTCTGCTTCTTTACGTCCCGTCAAATTGCCGATTTTTGTGTAGCAGCTTCCGCTTCCAGCACTTTCAGCATTTTATCGGCGGCGGTGGCGGTGGTGTCCTGCTTGAAATAGCCGGAAACGACAAGGACAGAATTACCTATGCGGATTTCCGTCACGCAATCCGGGCGGCGGGTGCTGCGGTCATTCTTTGGGGTGTTGGTCATAGGCGGCTCTCCTTTCTGTTCATCAGCTTTTTCAGTTGTCCCATTTTCTCCTGCGCCGTGGCTTTTCGGAAGTTGCTCCCGGTAAAGCGGACAGGAGAACACATTTCAATCAGACGGTCATAAATGCGGGCGTGGGCGGTGTCCTCCGGGTGCTGCAAGTCCTCCAGCGTGAGATTAGTCGTGACGATCAGCGGCCTGCCGCTGCGGTAACGGCTGTCAATCACGTTGTAGACCTGCTCTAAGCCGTATTCCGTTCCCCGTTCCATTCCAAAATCGTCAAGGATAAGCAGCGGGAAGCTGCAAAGTCGGGAGATATATTCATTCCTGCCCTCAAAGCTGGCGGCAAGGTCACCCAATATCAATGCAAAGTTTGTCATGCACACGGGGATTTCACGCTCCATAAGGGCATTTGCGATACAGCCCGCAAAATAGCTCTTGCCTGTGCCAACGCCGCCCCATAGCAGATAGCCAATGTTGCGCTCTTTCATGGTTTCCCAGTTCTCCACATAGAAATGGGCGTGTTCCATTTGCGGGCACTTGCCGTTGTCGTTCTCAAACGTCCAGCCCTGCATAGCCGGGTCTGTAAAGCCCCGCCGCTTCAACCGCTCGACAGTTTCAAGGTGACTGCGCTGTTTCTCTGCGGCTTCCCGTTCCTCACGCTCTGCCCGCTGGCAGTCACATTCTGCCGGGTGGCGGTCACGCCCCAGCCATGCGGCGGTTTCTTTGGGGAAATAGCCCTCTTTGGGCTTGTGGCACTTCCCGCAGTATAAAAGCCCGTCCTCGCCGGTGTAGTCCTCCGGCTCCGGCGTGGTGTCGGTCATATTCAAAATCATTTCATCAAATCCATTCGTCATAAGCTCTCGCCCTCCTTACAGGTATAATCGGGTATGCCCTTTTTCGGGGCTTTCTTGGCTGCGTCCTCCTGCGCCCACTTGAAAATCGTGGCTGCATGGCTCTTGTATTTCCTCCCGCTGGAAGCGATATGGCAGGATAGGCGGTCAATGTAATACTCCCACTTGCCGGGAAGCTCTGTTTTCAGCCCGTCAAGCTCCGTATCGGAAAGAATGACATTGTGGTATCTGCCATAGGCGGCGGGGGCGGGGTGTCCCGTTTCTAACTCTCTCTCTTTTTCTATTTCTATATCTATCTCTTTCTCTATCTCTATCTCTGGTGGACAAATGTCCGCTCGATATGGTGGACATTTGTCCGCCCCTGTCTGCGGCAGGGCTTTTTGTTCCTGCAAAGCCAGCCGCGCCCTGCGCTTGCGCTCCCCCTCGGTAGAGGACTGGCCGATTAAAAGCTCAATGTTGCTCATGTAGAGTGCGCCGCTTGGCAAAGGCTCCACAAGCCCCAGCTTCATAAAGATTTTCAAAGCTCTCTCTACGGTACCTACCTGCTGGCGGGTAATGGTCGCAATCATCTGGGCGGTGTAGGGGATATTCTCGTCAAGCTGCAATTTCCCGCCGTTTTTCAGCGATTTCAAGTACAGCTTCAAGAGAATGTTGGAATAGATAACGCCGTCCTGCATACTTTCCAGCAGAACGATTGCATCATCGTCAAAATAGCTCTCTTTCAGCTTGAGGTAGTAATATTTGCGGTTATCTGCCATAGGCTGCGTCCTCCTTTTTCCAGCGTTTGGAATAATAGCGAGGGCATAGTATGATAACCGCCCGGAAGCTCTGTTTGCAGTCACGGGTGCAGCCCCGGCATAGGTCGTTGTAAGTGATACGGTTGCGGTGGTTGAGGAAGAAAGACCATTCCAGCCGCCGCTTCTTGCTCATTCTCGGCAATGGTAAGCTCCTTTCTGCCGTTCCTATCGGTGTAGCGGGATAGGGGGCATTTTCTGTATGTTCTCGGTATCATTTTCGGGCTTTTTCTGCCCTGTAAGCCCCGTTTGGAAGTCGGGGAGTATTGCGGTAAGGGTTCATATCATACCTGTATTTTTGTAGGGTTTCGGTATCATTTCGGGGCGGTCTTTAACGCTCCTGTTCACGCTTTTTCTGCTGGCTCGGTGCGCCCCTTAAAATCTGGTCGATATTGCGTCTGACTGTCTGAAGCTCCTGCGCCCGCTGGCGTTTCTCCCGGTAGTCGTTATATCCGGCGTTCTTCTGGACGGTAAGCTGCTCAATCTCCCTTTGCAGGGCTTTGCTGGCTGGCAGCTTGGTTATTCCATGCTCCCGGAAATAACGGGCGGCTGTGTCCGCTATGATAAAATCGCTTTCGTGCTGTTCCCGGTAGGCTCTCCGGGCTTTCTCCGATTTCTGCGCTTTCAGACCGTCACGGGCGGGCTTCGTGCCGATATAGCCCAAAAGGTTGCGCTGCAATTCCTTTTTCTCCCGGATAGCGGCTTCCAGCCCTTTCAGTCCGGCAAGGCTCTCCTGCGTGGCGGTGTTGGCTGCGGAAATGGCAGCGTCCAGCTCGTCCGGGGAAGAAAAGCCATACTGCTGGTAGAGCATGAGGGTAGCCGACATCTGTTTGAGGTTGTGCATGGTCGCCCACTTCTCATAGCCCCGTCCTTTCCCCTCGGCTCGCTTGGCGGCTATGTCTACCATGCGCTGTACAGCGTCATTGTTCGGGGCGTTTTTCGCTTCTTTTTTCGTCCGTAAGCGGTCTTTGATACTGCCGGGGTATTCCGCTATGGCTGCGGGTTTTTCGGCGGCTCTGGCGGCGTTCTGCTCCAAAACGGAGAGGACAGCAGCCCGGTCAAAATCGTCCCCCAGCTTCCGGGCGGTAATTGGCTTCGTCCTGTCCGGCGTGAGGTAACTTAGCCGCCCCCGGCTCTCCTTGACGGTCACACCATGCCGGAGAAGCAGGGCGGCAAACTCATCAAAGCCGGAAGCAGCGGCAAGGGCTTCCCGGATAGTCCGGCGCAGCTTCGCCTTATCCGTTTCAAACTTGGTCTGCCGGGGCGCGATACCGTCCGCAGCAATAGGGGCGTTGGCTCTGTCAAGGGCAGCCTGTCCTTTCTTCTGCGCCCAATACTCACGCTCGGTAATGCGTTCTTTGCTGCCGTTCAAAAGGTCTATCTGGTAAAGCCCCTCGCTGTGGCACATCTCCATGACTTCGGCTTTCAGATAGTTCATAGCTGCGTCCGTACAGCGGTGCTTGCAGCCTGCTTTCCTGTCCGCTGGCCTGTCCATGTGGGGCAGCATGGGAACCTCCGCAATCCGCAGACTGTTAATGACGATATGCACATGGATATTTTCGGTGTGGCTGTGTCCGTCCGGGTGGGTGCAGACAAGGGCCTGGTGTCCGGGGAAATGCTCGGCGCAGAACTTCTCGCCCAGCTCCTGCGCCCGATCAACGGTCAAGCCGTTGTCCGGGCCGTCCCGTGGGTCAAAGCTGATGATGTAGTGGTGGCTCTTTACGTCCTCCCGTTTCTGGTTCTTGCCGTAGCGGAGATTGGAGCGCATACAGGCAACGGCAAAATCCTCCCCGCCACAATTCAGAGAGGATATGCGGTAGTCTACCCTCGGTATGAGCCGCCCGTCTGCGTCAAGGGTGGGCTTCATGGTAAACTCGTCATGCTCGAATGTGAGGTATTTTTCAGCGTCCCCGTAGTTGGCATTTTTAGAGCTGATATGTTTGAGTATCGCCAACGGCTTCACCTACTTTCTGCAAGACTTCAAACTTCAAGGCGGCAAGGTCGGCGGCGGCTCCCCGCACTTCCTTTTCCAGCCCCCGGTAGGGGCTTCCGTATTCGTTCAGGCTCCGGGCAATCTGGTTTAAGTTGCCGCCGATTTTCCCGTACTCTGCCGTGAGCTTGGAGAGGGCGGCAAGCAGCCCGTCATTGACCGGGGAAACGGTGACAATGGGGCGTATGGTCGCTTTCCGTATGGCTTGCCGGATAAACTCGGACTGGCTGATTTCATAAGCCGCCAGCCGCCCGGTGAAGTCGGCGTATTCTTCATCGGTCATGCGGGTCTTTACCACATGACGGCGGTGGGGCGTATTGTATTTCTTTCGCATGGTCTGTGACCTCCTTTCTCGCCCGACAGGGCGCATAGCAGGGTTTGGGGAAGGCACTCCCCAACAAGATTCCCGCAGGGGCAAAAATAAGCGGAGAGCGAATTTTGGCACCTCGGTAGAATCTTGCTCTGAAAAACTCCGGCGTTCCCCGGCTCCCGTCCTTTCCGCTAACAAAACGTTTCAAAAGGGCTTTGCTACCCGCTATTCCGGCTTATCTTGAAAATTTTCCTTTCACTACCTACAACACCACGCAAAGCAAAATGGACGGAGATTTTTAGAATTTCCCCTCTATTCCCTACAACACCACGCAAGCCGGAATAGGCGGACAATGGCAGTATTTTTTTCTTTGATACCCTCTACGGATAAGTAAGGGATTTTGCCAACTGCGGCGGCTATTTTCCCTTTTGTTTTTTCATACTGGGGATTTTCAAAAATGCCAAACAGGAACGAAAAAAAGCAGCAAATCTGTTGAATAGATTTACTGCTTTCTGGTTGCCGGCGAAGCGGCGGTTATTCAGTTGTAGGCGGTAGGGCTATCTCCCAAAGCGGAACTTGAAAATAGCTGTGAGAAGCGTCTGGGTGATGTAGTCCTCTGTATCTTGGTCTACCCGTCCATTCACACGGGCGGCACATTGTATGCGGCGGCGGTAATACTGCAATACAGTTCCCACCGCTTCCGGCTCCCCGCTGGCGGCTTGGACGATTGTTTCATAGGGGAGAAGCCTATTATTTCTCATATGCCATTCCCTCCATTTCCGCTTGGAGCTGCCGTAGGGCTTTTCGGATATGGTAGCCCGCTGTGCTGCGGCTGCGCCCGTACTGTCTGCCAATTTCGTGCTGTGGAATACGCTTGAAAAAGGACAGGTAAATCATTTCCCGCTCCCGTTCGTCCAGCCGTGACAGGGCTTCCGCAAGTAAGCCGCTGCTGAAAATGACCGTATCGCCGCAAAGGGTAAGTATGTATTCCTCGTCCGGCTCCGGGGCTTGGAAATATTCATCTGTCGTGCCTAAAGGGTAGTGCTTTTCGTCTGTGAGGTATTCAAGGGATATTTCTCTTTTGTGCTTCCTGCTCCGTGTCCTCGCTGCGTTGATCGTTGCATTTCGGATAACGACTTTGCAAAAGGCATGGAAAGTGTACTCGATATGTTCCCGATATTCTTCTGTACAGGTCATGGAAAATCCCCCTTTCCTCCCAAAAGGGCTGTGGCTGGTTAGTAGTTGCTTTTTATGATAGTAAGGGGCGGCAGCACTTTAGGCTGTCGCTCCTTGACTGCCTAACTGCAAAACCGGGCGGGGCTGTCAACGGCGGGCGAAGCCCGTTCATCTTGACCG
>ENA-OWOD01000358-OWOD01000358.1-gut-metagenome-genome-assembly--contig:-NODE-358-length-35808-cov-6.300104_pt1 | contig 35808 bp, 29 predicted proteins | sample MGYA00248256_ERZ651792 | MGnify/ENA primary metagenome ERZ651792 (study PRJEB26908, sample SAMEA4031714) | gut metagenome | biome: gut; feature: normal infant; material: stool | place: China | collected 2015...
CGAAATCTGCGCGGTCACCGACCAGTACGTCAACTCGTACAAGCGCCTGTGGGGCGGTAACGAGGCACCAAGCTACATCTGCTGGGGCCACAACAACCGTTCCGCGCTGCTGCGTATCCCGCAGTACAAGCCGGGCAAGGGCAACTCCGCGCGCATGGAGTTCCGTGCGCTCGACCCGGTGGCCAACCCATACCTTGCCTACTCGGTGCTGCTGGCCGCCGGTCTCGACGGTATCGATAAGCAGATGCAGTTGGGCGAACCCACCAGTGATGACGTGTGGGAGCTCACCGACGGCGAACGTCAGGCTATGGGCATTCAGCCGCTGCCGCGCTCGCTGGACGAGGCGCTGAAGATCATGGAGAAATCCGACTTCGTGGCCGACGTGCTCGGCGAACACGCCTTCGGCTACTTCCTGGACAACAAGCACCAGGAATGGGAGGAGTACAACCAGCAGGTCACGCCTTACGAGCTGAAGAAGTATCTGCCGAAGCTGTAATCGCAAGCGTTGCACATGTGCCAAACCCCGTCGATGATTGGTCATCGGCGGGGTTTTCTATGGCGTGTCGTGGTGGTGGGTAGTGGGCAGAGGTGGGAATAACGTTGTCGCTGAGTTGATACGAAAAAACGATTGACATAACCGACGAATCAGCTTGTAGTACGAGCGAGAGCACTCAAGAGAGCACCCATGACGAACGCACCTGCGAACACCGCGCGTACCGGCCGGCACTTGGGTGGCCGATACCTTTGGTTGGCGTGTCACCTTTGCCTTGGTCTCGGTGCTCACCGCCGTGCTGATGGCATCGATGGCAGTGTCTCTGCCACGCAACTCGCATCCGGCGAAGATCGGTTTCCTGAGGCAATTCCGCCTGTTCTTCGACCGCCGCATCCAGCTCGGCGTGGCGGATGTGGTCTTCGGCGCAGCCGCCTCCTATGTCTTCTACACGTATCTTTCGCCGATCATGCGCGACGAAATCGGCGTGCCCGAACGCTATATCAGCATCGGCTTGGTGATTTACGGCTGCGCCTGCCTGTGGAGCAACCTGTACGGCGGCAAGCTGGCCGACAAAGGTCATGGCGTGGAACCATTGACCCACATTCGACCGATCTACTGCGTGCAGGCCGTCTGCCTGTGTCTGCTGGCTTTCGCCTCGCTGCTGGCGGTTGGCGCCACGACCCTGCTGCGTCCATACGTCGAACGCTGACAGTGTTGGCCGAGTCCAATCGGACAAGACCGGTCAGCTGCCGTTATCAGCTTCGCGGCGAACCGAACCAGCTGGTGTAGATAAGCGCGAAGTTGCGGTTGCCATAACTGGAGCAGGAATCGCCGGTACCGTTGCCAGCGGCCAGTGCGGCGATGTTCGGCTGGTAGGGCGTATAGATGTAGAGCAGGGCGGTCGCCTTGTTCTCGATATACACTTGTGCGCCGCCGCATGCCGCGTTCGGATGATATTGGATGTAGTTGAGATTGTGCGCCGTATACCCGTACTGTTCCTCGTGCTCGAGATAGTAACGGTACCGCTTGGCCGCGCCATACACCTGCCGAAAGAATCCGGCATAGGCGGGATCGCAGTCGGCGGTATCCGGACAGTTCAACCCCATCGCCGCCATAAGCTGATAGTCGCTGGGATCGACGGCAGTGACCAGATGCTGCTCCTTCTGCATCACGGTGAGCAGCACTTTCTGGCTCACCTTGCAGGCGCGGGCCGACTGGTCGATGATTGCCGCCGCCGACTCGCCTTTGGTGCCTGTATAGTCCGCGCACAGGCCTTCGCCTGACTCGTTCGATGTGTCGAAGGTCATCGCGGCCAGCGAGCCACCTTGTGTGTCCAAAAACGATTGGACTTCGGCCTGACTCATCGCCGAACCGTTGAAGAACTGACCATCCGAAATAATATTGCCCGGATTGAAATCGTATGTTCGCGTCAGTTCCAGCTGTGCCGCCTCGGCTGCGCGAACCTGTGCCCGCCAGTTTGTGAAACGAACCAGCCCGGCCACCAGCGCTACGACAACGACCACCGCCACCGTGGGAATCAGCACCATCTTGATACGGGTCGGCCAGTTCGCCTTACGCCAGGAACGCTTCGGAGCATTGATCGGACCGTGCCTACGATTGCGTTTCCTGTTCCGATTGCCGAGGCGTCCGCGCACTTGCCCACGCTGTGATGACGGCTTGCGCGTGCGCTGGCGCGTGGCCTGGCGACTTGTTTGCCGTCCGGTCACGCCAGCGCTTTCTTGATACGGTTGAGCGAAGCCGGCCCCTTGGTGCCAAGCTCCTGCGCCCATAGGGACACGTAGAACTCTTCAAGCATCCAACGGGCCTGTTCGGCCTGCTTCATCAATGCCTCATGCTTCGGGCCGGCCGGCTCCGCCTTGGCACGGGCCAACGCCTTATCAACCACCTGACGGGCCTCGTCGGCCTGCCAAGCCCACTTGACATCACGGTTCTTATCGGTTTTCGCCTTATTGAGTCGGCTCAGATCGGCTCTCAAATATCGGCTCAACGACTTCAGCGCATCCGGGGGAGTGCGCCCGATGAATCCGGGGTAGACGAGCGTGGCGATATGGTCGCGAATCGACTGCAACACCGAAAGCATCGGCAGATCAGCCTTGCCGCCAGTGGCCTTGTCGACCTCGGCATAAGCCTTGAGCACGGCGATCACGTCATGCGCCACCTGATAGACGGTGTCCTCGTACACTTCGCGCACATCGAGCACCGCATTGGCTAACGCCTCATCGTCCGAGAGCCTGTCGACATTCGGCATCAGCCGTTTGACCGTGGCCAGCTGCAGGTCTTCGACCAGATCCTTGGTGGACTTGTACGGAGCAGAAGCCAGCATCAACGCCTCGGTACCCAGCCAGCGCGACGAAATGCGTTCGGCCGGCAATCGCAACGCATCCAATGCGCCACGCCAGAGCATCGTGGCCCGGGACTCGGTGGTGGCACCCGCCTTATGCAACAGGTTCGCCTGACTGACCAGCTTGCCCTGTTCTCCAGCCTGATCGGCCTGCTTCTTGACCATTTGACGGGCCGACGCCTCCGCCTGCGCGGCGAACTTGCGTTGCAGCGCCTTCAGATCCTTGGACACACCCAGCACCTTGATGGGGCCGCGCGCATGCCGGCGTCCACGAGGGTGCTTGCCGGCCGGCAGTTGCTGCTCCACCGAGAACGTGACTCTGAGATACGGGGAAAGACGCTCGACCAGTTCCGGCCCCAACACTTCGGGATGAATCTGCGCACCCTTGGTGGCGATGGCCGCCTTGGTGAACACATGTGCCAGATCGGGCCAGCCAACGGTCGTGCCATCCTCATCCACCGGCGGCAGATTCGGCTTCTGCTGCGAGCCCGAGCCCGGCAGATCCGGGTAATGCTCGTCGATCCAGTCACGAATCGCACGCGCGGCATCCGGGGCCGGCACGAACTGGACGCGCAGCTGCTTGGGCAGCGCCTTGATTATCGACAGGATCAGCTCATCCAACAGACCCGGCACATTCCATGTGAACTGGTCGGGCGTGATACGCGAGAGCGCCTTCAACGGCACATGCACGGTGACGCCGTCGGCCGGGTCGGCCGGATCGTACACGTAGCTCAGACGCAGGTCGATGGGTTGGCCGTCCGATCCGGTCGTATGCCAATGGTCGGGGTAATCGTCCAGACTCACCGAATCGCTGGATGCCAGACGCTCCACCTTGGCCGGGTCGAAATCAAGCAGATTCGGCTGACGGTCATGCTCGGACTTCCACCATTTCGCCAGATCGGCCACGCTGGTCACATCGTTGGGAATGACCGCGTTGTAGAAGTCGAACAGATCCTCGTCGGACACGGTATCCGCCAGCTGGCGGGTGCGGCTCGCATCATCGGCGGCATCCTCGAGAATGTCGCGGTTTTTGCCCACGAAGTCGTCGTAACTGAAACGCTGCTGAATATCGCCCTCGACCAGACCCTGGCGAATCAGGAAGTCGCGCGCCTCAAGTGGATTGATGCGTCCCCACTGCACGGCACGGTCCTGTACGATCGGCAGACCATACAGCAGCACGCGCGCGGTGGCCACAGCCGAGCCACGCGAACCCGACCAGTGCGGCTCCGCATACGTGGTGCGGGTCAATTGGCCGGCCAACGGTTCGGCCCACGCGGGGTCGATGGCCGCCGAATAGCGGGCCCACAGGCGAGAGGTTTCCACCAGTTCGGTGCTCATCACCCATGACGGGGTCTTCTTGGCCACGGCGGAAGCGGGGAACAGGGCGAAACGGGTGCCGCGTGCGCCCTGATAATCGTTCTTCGACTGCTTCTGGGCGCGTTTCATCGCACGGGCGCGCGCCGAACCGGTCAGCCCCGCGAAATCGGAGGCCTTGGGCTCGCGCACCACCTGCATGCCCATCATCGACAGCAATCCGGCGAGCATCGACTTGTGGATGCCGTCCGCATCCCACGCGCAGCACAGCGAATGCGCGGCCTGCTGATTCAACGGCAGCTGGCGGATCTCCAAGCCTGGGCGGGAGGCGGGCAGCGGGTCGCCGACCTTGAACTTCAGCTCCTTGCACATCTGGCGTAGTTGGGAGACGAGATCTTTCCACTGGCGCATCCTCAGCCAGCTGAAATACTCGGTTTTGCAGATACGGCGCAGCGCGTTGTTGCTCGGGTCGCCGTCTGCTTGGAACACGCGGTCCCAGATATTCAGGGCCGTCAGGAAGTCGGAGGTCTCATCCGCATACCGGTTGTGGATGCGGTCGGCATCCTCACGCTTGTCGTCCGGGCGTTCACGTGGGTCCTGCAAGCTCAGGAACGCCACGACCACGAGCACCTGGGCCAGAAGATTCGGCGAACCGGTTTTCGCGGCCTCGATAACCATACGTCCCAGACGCACGTCGATGGGGATGCGCGCCAGCTGACGACCGGTATGGGTGAGCGTCACCTCGCCGCGCTTGCGGCCGATGGCCTTGAGCTCGGTGAGCTCATTGAAACCGTCCGACACGGCCTTCATATCCGGCGGATCGATGAACCCGAAGTTCGTGACGTCCTCGGCCGTGCGGGCCACGCCCACCGACAGCATGTGGAGTACCACGGCACCCAGCGAGGTACGCAGGATTTCCGGCTCGGTGAAGCGCGGACGGGTCTCGTAATCCTCACGCGAATACAGGCGGATCGCGATGCCGTCGGCCACACGGCCGCATCGGCCGGACCTCTGGTCGGCACTGGCCTGGCTGATCGGCTCGATCGGCAGACGCTGAACCTTTGCGGTCTTCGAATACCGGGAGATACGGGCGGAACCGGGGTCCACCACATACCGGATACCGGGCACGGTCAGCGAGGTCTCAGCCACATTGGTGGCAATGACGATGCGCTGGTGAAGGTGCGATTCAAACACCTTATGCTGGTCGGCGGCGGACAGTCGCGCGAACAGCGGCATGATCTCGATGGCATCCGGCCGGCGCATGTCGTCGGCGCGCGGGCCGTAATGATGCCGCAGTGCGGCCTCGAACTCGTGGATGTCGCGCTCGCCGGAGGCGAAGACCAGAATATCGCGGGGACCGCGCTCGTGGGAGGAGTGAATCACCAGCTCGGCGCAGGCTCGAGCCACGGCGGTAGGCATATCGGTGATGCCGTCATCGGCATAGGAGGCGCCGGACCGGCCGCGGGGCCGGTCGGAATCGGATTCCGCGATGGCGCTGGCCAGCTCGTCGTAATCGGCGTCGCCGGGGCGGGCGCCCACCGCGAATCCCGGCACTTCGCGCATCAACGCGGGCGCGGTGCCAAGCGGCTCGTAGACCACCTGCACGGGGAAGGTGCGGCCGGAAACCTCGATTACCGGCACCTTCTCATGCAAGGCGTGCTCGAAATGCTCCTGGAACTTGACCGAATCGATGGTCGCGGAGGTAATGATGAGCTTCAGATCGCGGCGCTGAGGCAGCAGTGCCGTCAGATAGCCGAGCAGAAAGTCGATGTTAAGACTGCGCTCATGCGCCTCGTCGATGATGATCGTATCGTATCGGGTGAGTTTCGGATCGCGCTGGATCTGGGCGAGCAGAATACCGTCGGTCACGACCCTCAATCGTGTGCTGGGCGAGCTTTCGTCGGTGAAACGCACCTGATAGCCGACCTCGTCACCGAGCTTCACGCCCATCTCCGAGGCGATACGTTCGGCCACCGTGCGTGCGGCGATACGGCGAGGCTGGGTGTGCACGATCTGCTTGCCGTGCGTGCCACGGCCAAGCTCAAGCAGGATTTTCGGCAGCTGTGTGGTTTTGCCCGAACCGGTCTGGCCGGACACAATAACGACTTGGGAACGTTTGACCGCGCTGGCTATCTCATCACGCGCGGCAGATACGGGAAGTTCTGCGGGATACTCATATTTCATGACGAACTTCAATGATACGGAAGCCCTTGGAGCTCGCGTATTTGCTCGCAGTGAACCCCTCGCCGAGCGCATCGTCCAGCCAGGGGATCAGCGAATCGGAACCGAGATTCTTCTGCACTACGAGATAGGCGGCACCGCCCACCTTGAGCTTCGGCAGCCAAGCCATAAGCAATGTATGCAGCGCTTCCTTGCCGACTCGGATCGGTGGGTTCGACCAAATCACATCAAACGTGAGGTCGCTCGGCACCGTCTCGCAGAACGCCGGCTGGTTCTCGGCAGGCAGGGGAGTGCTGGACTCGTCCACCTGAGCCGTATGAATGTTCGTGTGGCCGTTCGCCTGTGCGTTGGCATGGGTCAGGTCCACCGCGCGCTCGTTGACATCCACCGCCCACACGTTCGCTTCGGGCGACTCAAACGCCAATGTCAGGGCGATAGGGCCCCAGCCGCAGCCCAAATCCAGAAAATCGCCGGTAAGCGGCGGCTCGGGCGCATGCTTCAGCAATACCGACGTACCGAGGTCCACGCGCGAGCCGGAGAACACGCCGTTCGACACCTGAGCGGTCGCCTCATGGCCGCGCAACGTTACGTTCAATGTGCGGCGCACATCCTTCGATGCGGGTTCCGCAGAGAAATACTGTTCTGCCATGGTCGCTCCATTTCTGCGGGATTCGCCGCTCTCGTATGCCGACCTGTATCAGCCGGCCTATGCCGGTACGTGCCGATCTATGCCAGCATGTCACCTCATGTGATGATAATAAAGGACCATAGAAGAATCGTGAACCATTCCAACCAAACGAGGCGCACTTGACCGACAACACCCAGTACACCGACATCAACCGCGGCAACAACGACGTTACCCCTGAAGGTGTGCTGGCCGAGCAGTCCGAAGTGTTGCTCGACGACAGCCAGCGCGCGACCGGCTGGCATGAGGACGCCAACCAGGAATGGGAGGAGCGCGAGGCCCGCAACGAGCTCAAGCATGTCGCCGGTCTCGGCGAGCTGCAGGACGTCACCGAAGTCGAATACCGCAAGGTGCGTCTGGAACGTGTGGTGCTCGTCGGCGTCTGGTCGTCCGCCGTCACCACGCAAGCCAAGGCCGAGGAATCATTGAGAGAGTTGGCGGCGCTCGCCGAAACCGCCGGTGCGGTGGTATGCGATGGTTTGCTGCAGCATCGCTCCAAGCCGGATGCAGCCACGTACGTTGGTTCCGGCAAAGCCAAGGAGATTGCCGGCATCGTGGCGCGTGAGGAAGCCGATACGATTATCGTGGACGACGACCTGCCGCCGTCACAGCGCCGTGCATTGGAGGACGCCGCCAAAGTCAAGGTGGTGGATCGCACCGCGGTGATTCTGGACATCTTCGCCCAGCACGCCACCTCGCGTGAAGGTAAGGCGCAGGTGGAGTTGGCGCAGCTCGAATACATGCTGCCCCGACTGCGTGGTTGGGGTGGTTCGCTGTCCCGTCAGGCCGGCGGTCGCGCGGCCGGCGCGGATGCGGGCATCGGATCGCGAGGCCCGGGCGAGACCAAAATCGAAATGGACCGTCGTGTAATTCGCACGCGTATCGCCAGACTGCGCCGTCAGATTCGTGAGATGGCCCCGGCACGTGAGGTCAAGCGCGGTTCACGCCGTCGCTTCGGCCTGCCCACAGTGGCCGTGGTCGGCTACACGAACGCCGGCAAATCCTCGTTGACCAACCGTCTGACCGGTTCGGCCGAACTGGTGGGAAACGCGCTGTTCGCCACATTGGACACGGCCGTGCGCCGCGCCAAAACCCGCGACGGACGCGCTTACGCCTACGTGGACACGGTCGGCTTCGTGCGCCGCCTGCCCACCCAGCTGGTCGAGGCGTTCAAATCCACCCTGGAAGAGGTGGCCGAGGCCGACGTGATCCTGCATGTGGTCGATGGCTCCCACCCTGACCCGTTCTCTCAGGTCGACGCGGTCAATGACGTGTTGGCGGACATCGAAGGCACGGCCTCGATTCCGCGTATTCTCGTATTCAACAAGGCCGATCAGGCGGACGAGGCGACTCGTGAACGACTCGCCGCGCTGCAGCCAGATGCGTTCATCGTCTCCGCCTATACCGGTGAGGGATTGGACGAGCTGCGTACCGCGGTCGAAAGTCTGCTGCCGGTCCCGCATGTGCATGTCAACGCTCTGCTGCCGTATGCCGCTGGCTCCCTGATCTCTCGTGTACGCGAATACGGCAAGGTAGACAAGGTGGAGTACCGCGATGATGGCATACAGCTTGAAGCGGACGTTGACGCCCATCTTGCCGCTCAGGTGGTCGAACAGTCCATTGACTAACGTGATAAACATCACAGTATATTCGTGAGCGCTAACAACCGTTGAAAACATTACCATACGGTTATCAAACAGGGTGGTGTGCTGGTAGCAAAACGTCTTAGCGGGTTTATAGAGTGAAGACGTTAGTTACAAGGCCTGCCATTCATCAGCAGACCGCCTTTGAAGAGAGGTTCATCCATCATGGCGGAAACTACCGTTAAGCCCACGAAGCTTGCTGTTATTGGTGCCGGTGCCGTTGGCTCCACCCTCGCCTTCGCCGCTGCCCAGCGTGGCATCGCTCGCGAGATCGTGCTTGAAGACATCGCCAAGGAGCGCGTGGAAGCCGAAGTGCTCGACATGCAGCATGGCTCCAGCTTCTACCCGACCGTGTCCATCGACGGTTCCGACGATCCTGAGATCTGCCGCGACGCCGACATGGTCGTCATCACCGCTGGTCCGCGTCAGAAGCCGGGTCAGTCTCGTCTTGAGCTCGTTGGCGCTACCGTCAACATCCTCAAGGCCATCATGCCGAACCTGGTCAAGGTGGCTCCGAACGCCATCTACATGCTCATCACCAACCCGGTCGACATCGCTACCCACGTGGCTCAGAAGCTCACCGGTCTGCCCGAGAACCAGATCTTCGGTTCCGGCACCAACCTGGACTCCGCTCGCCTGCGCTTCCTGATTGCCCAGCAGACCGGCGTCAACGTCAAGAACGTGCACGCCTACATCGCCGGCGAGCACGGCGACTCCGAAGTCCCGCTGTGGGAGTCCGCCACCATCGGTGGCGTCCCCATGTGCGACTGGACCCCGCTGCCCGGCCACGATCCGCTCGACGCCGACAAGCGCGAGGAGATCCACCAGGAAGTCAAGAACGCCGCTTACAAGATCATCAACGGTAAGGGTGCCACCAACTACGCCATCGGCATGTCCGGCGTCGACATCATCGAAGCCGTCCTGCACGACACCAACCGCATTCTGCCCGTGAGCTCCATGCTCAAGGACTTCCACGGCATCTCCGACATCTGCATGTCCGTGCCGACCCTCCTCAACCGTCAGGGCGTCAACAACACCATCAACACCCCGGTCTCCGACAAGGAGCTCGCCGCTCTGAAGCGCTCTGCCGAGACGCTGAAGGAAACCGCCGCCCAGTTCGGCTTCTGATAAAAAATCGCTGTACGGAGCGCCTTTCGCACCGCACAAGACTCGACCTACCTTTGTAGGCCTTCAACTTGTGCGGCACGAAAATCGCACACGTACAGCGATTTTTTATACCCTGCTGAATGCTCCCGTTGGGAGCATTTTTTATTCGTGGATTTCGTTGGAGGAGGGGGAGCTATAGCCCTCGGGCTCGAGCTGGAAGGTGGTGTGGGGGACCGAGACCGGGAAGTGCTCGCGCAGGCAATCCTGCAGTTGGGTGAGGATTGTGGCGGCATCTTCCATGGTGAGGTCTTTGTCAACTACCACGTGGGCCATCAGAATCGGCATGCCGGTGGACACCGTGCTGGCGTGGAGGTCATGCACGGCAAGCACATGCGGCACGTCTTCCAGATGTTCGCGTACCTTATCGAGGTCAAGTCCATCCGGTGTTTCCTCCAGCAGCACCTTGACCGCGTTGTGCAGCAACTTGATGGCGCGCGGAATCATCATCAGTGCGATGACGGCACCGGCCACGGCGTCGAAGCCATTCCATCCGGTGGAGATCATTACCAGGGCAGAGGCCACCACGGCCACCGAGCCAAGTGCGTCATTCATCACCTCGAGGAACGCGGCCTTCATATTCATGTTGTCTTCGCGCTGCGAGGCAAGGATGAAAATCGAGATGATATTTGCGGCAAGACCCAGAATGCCCGCGAACAGCAGCAAGCCGATATCGTCGATTTCCGCTTTGGAACCGCCGAACAGACGCATGCCGGCCTCCATCAACGCATAGATGCCAACGACGAGCAGCACCACGGCACCTGCGGCAGCGGTGAGCACCTCAAGCCTGGCCCAGCCCCAAGTACGAGTGTTGCTGGGCTTGCGGCGCATCAGTATGGCGGTGATTGTGGATGCCGCCAGCACGGACATGTCGGTGAGCATATGACCGGCATCCACCAGCAGGGCCAATGAGCCGGTTAAGACAGCCGACACCACTTCGATGAGGAAGACCGAACCGGTTACGGTCAACGTGGCAATCAGCCTACGCTGGTGCGCGGCAGGGTTTACGGATGTGGATGGTGCGGGTGCATGGGTATGAGCCATATGTACTCCTTCGCTCTATCGAGTTGAAACCGCTTCTCATTTCCATTTGCGATATGGTCTGAATACGACGAAACCCCGGCGCGAGGCCGGGGTTTCGTAAGCTGTGCGTGACTATAGCACGACCAGCGCGATTCGGTGCACGCTGATCAGCTGGTGGCGAACAGGCTACAATTTGCGCAGCACGGTGACCACCTTGCCCATAATCGTGGCATGTGTGCCGTCGATGGGCGAGTATGCGGGGTTGTGCGGCATCAGCCAGACATGGCCGTTTTCCTTGCGGAAGGTCTTCACCGTGGCCTCGTCGTCCAGCAGAGCGGCGACGATATCTCCGTTGACGGCGGAATTCTGTTCGCGCACCACCACATAGTCGCCATCGCAGATAGCGGCATCCACCATGGAATCGCCGTGGACTTCCAGCATGAACAGGGTGCCGGAGCCGGTCAGCCGTTCCGGCAGACGCATGACGTCGTCCACATGCTGTTCGGCGGTAATTGGCACGCCGGCGGCAATACGGCCAACGAGCGGCACATCGTGTGATTCGGCAATGGCTTCGGCGGGGAATTGGTATATCTCCGCCACATTACTGGTGCTGGTTGCCTCTTCGCTGGCTTGGGAGGGCTTTTCGGCATTCGGGGCGGATCCTGCCACCACCTCGATGGCTCGACCCTTGTTCGCGTTCATGCGGATGAAGCCCTTGTCTTCCAAAACTTGTAGCTGATGCTTGACCGAAGACGGACTTTTGAGCCCGGCGGCATTTCCGATTTCCCGGAAAGAGGGGGCGAAGCCTTGTTCGTCGATATGCGTGCGAATGGCGTCCAACACTTTGCGCTGGCGGTCGGTCAGGGTGGACTCGTCCGGCTTCTGCTTGGGGGAGAAGGGAATGGTGCTCACGTCAGGGCTCCTTTCGTTACGTCACCAGCATAACGTGTTGTTCGTGTGAAATCAAACATCTGTTCGAGTTTCGACTTGACCGTGTCGAACGTTTGTGCCATTATAAGAACAGTTGTTCGATAGAACATCTGTTCGAGAGAGGTGGTCGTGATGACTGGTTCAATGGTGATGGCCCCGGCCCGTAGCGCACGTGTAGCTATGCAGCATGCTGGAACGTTCCACCGGAATGTGCGTGGGAAGATTATCGCAGTGATGGTCGCCTTGGCGCTGGCCTGGTCTGGTTTCGGCGCGCTTACCGCTCAGCGGGCCCAATCGGATACGGGGGCCACGCAGGTGACCAGTTATATCGTGCGGCCGGGGGATACGCTCTGGTCATATGCTTCGGCTATCACGCCTGCTGGTCATGATGTATCGGAAACGGTGGATGAGCTGATTGCGTTGAACAATCTTGAGTCCGGATCATTGCAGGCCGGGCAGCGCATTATTGTTCCGGTTGAGTAAATGAAACCCGAGCGGCATGGTTTTTCCGCCCGTACACGTTATTCTGGGGAGCATGCATTGTCCTTTTTGCCAGAACCCCGACACCAAAGTCATTGATACGCGCATTAGCGATGACGGTCATTCCATCCGTCGGCGTCGCGTATGCCCGAAATGCAGCAAGCGTTTTACCACGGTGGAAACCAGTATGCTGCTGGTCACTAAACGTTCGGGTGGCGTGGAGCCATTCAGTAGAGACAAAGTGATTTCCGGCGTACGCAAAGCTTGTCAGGGGCGGCCGGTCAGAGAAGAGGATCTGAAGCTGCTGGGACAGAAAGTCGAAGAGGATCTTCGCTCCCGAGGCCTTGCCGAAGTCACCTCAGATGAAGTGGGCAAAGCCATCCTGAAACCGTTGCGTGACTTGGATGTGGTGGCGTACCTTCGATTCGCGAGTGTGTACCAGAACTTTGCAGGTCTGGAGGATTTCCAAAGCGCCATTGATGGTTTGCGTGAATAATATGCGAATGCCATGCACCGTGATATGCGAGTGATTCGCAAACCATGGTGCGAGCCAATCATGAAGCCCAGCACTTATGAAAGAGACCCGTCATGATGACGGGTCTCTTTCATATCAATCGAGGATGAGCTGCGTCAGCTGATGACACGCATGCGAATGGTGCCTTCGATGTTGCGCAGTGCTTCAAGCGTGGCGGCGCTGGGCTTCTGAGCCACGTCGGTGACCACATAGCCAAGTTCGCCTTCGGTTGCCAGCGACTGGAAGGAAACGTTGATGTTCTCCTCGCCGAGCACATGATTGACATGAGCCAGCACACCAGGAAGATTGTCGTGCAGATGGGCGATACGGCACACACCCTTGCACTCACCGAGGTTGATCTGCGGTAGGTTCACGGACAAGGAGGTAGAACCCTTGAACCAGTAATCCTCAAGACGCTGAGAGACGAAATGGCCGATGGATTCCTGAGCTTCCAAGGTGGAGCCGCCAATATGAGGAGTCAGAATCATATTGTCTTCATTGGCCAGTGAGGTCTCGAACGGATCTCCGCTCTTCTTCGGTTCAACGGGGAACACGTCGACCGCCGCGCCAGACAGATGGCCGGAATCGAGGTGCTGCTTCAGAGCTCCCAGATCGGCGACGAAACCGCGCGAAAGGTTAATGAAAATCGCGTCCTGCTTCATGTGGGCGAATTGGTCTTCGCCGAAGAATCCGGTGTTCGACTTGCGGCCATCCACGTGCAGGGTCACGGCATCGGACTGTTCCAGCAGTTCGTTGAGGGTGTCGCAACGGTGGGCATTGCCCAGTGCCAGTTTCTCCTCAATGTCGTAGAACACCACGCGCATGCCGAGGGCCTCGGCCAGTACCGACAGCTGGGAGCCGATGTTGCCGTAGCCGATGATGCCGAGGGTCTTGCCTCGCACTTCATGCGAGCCGGAAGCGGACTTGTCCCACAGGCCATGCTTGATGTGATGCGTGTGTGCGGGAATGCGGCGCATCAAGCAGATGATGTCGCAGATCACCAATTCCACCACGGAACGGGTGTTGGAGTAGGGAGCGTTGAACACGGCGATGCCACGCTTGCCGGCATGTGCCAGATCGACCTGATTGGTGCCGATGCAGAAGCAGCCGATGGCGCTTAGCGTAGGACGCGCATCCAGCACGCGGGCTGTGACGTTGGTCTTGGAGCGTACGCCCACCAAGTCCACGCCATCCAGCGCATCGATGAGTTCGTCCTCGCTCAGGGCTCCCTTCATGGTCTCGACTTCGAAACCGTGATCACGCAGCGATTTGGCCGCATCGGGGTGAATGTTTTCCAATAACAGTGCTTTGGGCATGCTTCATACCTTAGATGTTCAGGGACTTTTCGTCCGCTTTTGTCCGAACTATAACCAGTTTCTGGGTCGGCCTGGTCATTGCCACGTACAGGTCCGAGGCGGCGACCAGGCGGCTCGGCGCGTCATCCTCGATGAGACCGGGCTCGACCACCACGACGGCATCGAACTCCAGACCCTTGACCGTTTCAGTGCCGCAGACGCTGATTTGCTCATCCCATTCGGGCTGCTCGATGAGCCTTGCGTATTCGGCCGGGTCAAGAATGACAGCCAGTTTGCGGCGCACGGCATCGCGCACCGGGGCGATGAGATTATCCGGACAGATGACGGCGATGCGGCCGGTGCCGTCTGCCGAAACGAATTGTTCGGCAAGCTGCGCCGCCTGCTCGGCCGTCGTTTCCAGCAAGGACGACATGTCGGGCACCACATTGCGGGACACCGAATCGGGGATGGTGCGCACCGCATTGACCGTGGAGATGTAGAGGCCTTCCTCCTCGGCAAATCGTGAGGCAAGTTCGGAAACTTCCTGCGGATTACGGTAGTTGATGGTCAACTCGTTCAAATCCCAGTGGCTTTCGCCGAACAGGCGGTTCATCGATTTGCTCCAGCGGCGGGTGCCACCCAGCGCCGAAGTCTGCGCCACATCGCCCACGATGGTGAACGAGCGGGAGGGGCAACGGCGGATCAACATACGCCAGTCCATGGCGGTCAATTCCTGCGCTTCATCGACCACGATGTGCCCGTAGGTCCATTCACGGTCGGCCGCGGCCCGCTGCGCGGTCAGCTCAGCGTCGTCCCCGTTCATCTGGTCGAGCAGCATCTGACTGGAGACGATGCCTCCACCCAGACCGGTCGCGGCCAGAGTGTCTTTGGCATACTGCTCTTCGGCGGCACGACGTGCGTCGGCGGCGGACTGGCGGGCCACCGCCTTGGGATCGGGGCCCAGCATATCCATTGCTTCGTCGAGCAGCGGAATATCGGAGCGGGTCAATGGGGAGCCTTTGGGACGGGCAAGTGCCGCGATGTCGTTGTCGGTCAGCCAACCAGCCAGAGACTTCAGACGTTCGGGATGGGCGAACAGCTGATCGATGAGCCATGGGGCGGTCATCGGCAGCCAGCACAGGTTCAGGGTCTTGCGAACCTGCTCGTTCATACGTAGCAGCGACATCGCGCGGTTCAGCTCCGCCTGATCCGGCGTGTAATCAAGCTGTTCGGCATAACGGTTCTGCATGCTGGTCAGCATCGAACGGATAAAGGTCTCGCGGGCCTTGTTATGAGGTTGTCGGGTGCGCTTCGCGTCCGCCTGCGCCTGCTCGATATCAGTGGCCAGCATTGGTACCTGAATGCCGCTAATGGTTACTGTCGGCAGAGCAGCGGGAACACGCACGCGTGCGGCGATGGCATTGGCCACTACGGAGGTCATGCGTCGATCGCCCTTGAGCTTGGCTGCATAAGGGGAGTCGACCGCCGTGGCGGTGATGCCGGGAATCAGATCGCTGATGGTGCGTGAGACCACGCCGGTCTCGCCCAAGGAAGGTAGCACCTGATCGATGTAGTGCAGGAACGCCGAGCTGGGGCCAACAACCAGCACGCCGGAACGTTCCAGCGTGCGCCGGTGCGTGTACAGCAGGTAGGCGGCGCGATGGAGCGCCACGGCCGTCTTGCCGGTGCCGGGGCCGCCCTGCACCACCACGGCGCGATTCATGTCGGAGCGGATGATGCGGTCCTGCTCGGCCTGAATGGTGGCCACGATATCGGTCATCTTGCCGGTGCGGCGTGAGCTCAACGAAGCCAGCAGCGCACCCTCGCCGGTCAATGTGCCGGCGGAAGACGCCTGGCCGACCTGGTCTGAATGCACGTCAAGCACCTCATCCTCAACGCCCACGACTTCGCGGAAACTCAAGGTGATATGCCTGCGCATCACGATGTCGCCGTGATTGGAAGGGGTCGCCTCATAGAAAGGACGTGCGGCTTCGGCACGCCAGTCGGTCAGAATCGGCTCATGGTCCGGGCTCGACAGGCCGATGCGGCCGATGTAATGACGGTCGCCGTTCTTGGCATCGAGGCGGCCAAACACCAGCCGATCCTCAACGCTGCGCAATTGCGTGAGGCGGTTTTCGTACATTGTGGCAAAGGAGTCTCGTTCGCTGCGTTGCGTGGGGGATCCGTGGGAGCCGGCGGCGCGTACGGTGTCCAGGCGTTGCCACATTTCGGCTCGCAGATCATCCAATCGTCCATAGGCGCGATCGACGGCCTGCTGCTCTTCATGCAGCTGGGAGGCGTAACTCGACATGCTGTTCTCTTCGTTCCATTTCCGTGGGGCAGAAAAACTTAAGGCATTCAAATTTACCGCACACCCCCTACGTCAGTGATGCGGACAACCCGGAATAGGTGAATTCAGCGTGAATTCACCATGCTGCTCGGTCGGTGGGGTGCGCGACGTGGATTGAATGTGCGGAGCGTCCATTCGTGCGACAGTCGTGGCCGACACGCGCAATCCATCGGTAATTGCCCTAAAAGGGTGAGCAAATCGTGCATGAGTGGGGAGAAATGGGGAATCGTGGGGTAGAGTGGTGAGCCAGTTGGCCGAAGTGTATCCCACGTAACGATGAAGGAGGTGGAGCCATGGTTGCCGATCAGACGATTCGCGACGCTGATGCCAACGCACAAGGCTCCACCACTATGGCCGATCTCATGGCTGGTCTGCCGCCATTGCTTCTCGGCACATATACGCCGAAGATCGATGCCAAGGGCCGTGTAGCGCTTCCGGCCAAATTCCGCTCCCAGCTGGGGCAGGGGCTGGTCATGGCCCGAGGCCAGGAACGGTGCGTGTACCTGCTGCCGTTCGACGAATTTCGACGTATCGCCTCGCAGATTCAGCGTGTGTCGGTGGGAAACAAAGCCGCCCGCGAATACCTGCGTGTGTTCCTTTCCGGTGCCGTCGACCAGCAGCCGGACAAGCAGGGCCGCGTGCTGGTGCCGCAGATGCTGCGCGATTACGCCAATCTGGGTTCCGACGTCGTGGTGATCGGCGTTGGCACCCGTGCCGAACTGTGGAATAAGGACACGTGGGAGTCCTACCTCGCCGAGAAGGAAGAGGGATATTCCGATATTGCTGACGATGTGTTGCCGGAGGTGGAATTCTGATGGTTGATGTGGCGAATATTCATCTGCCGGTATTGCTTGACGATTGCGTGAACCTGATGGCACCTGCCCTGGAACATGAGAACGCCATCGCAGTGGATTGCACCCTGGGCCTTGCCGGCCATTCCATCGCCTTCCTCAAGGCCGCGCCTCAGGCTCGGCTCATCGGCATTGACCGTGACAGTGAAGCGCTGGGGCTGGCCACCGAACGTATGGAACGGGAGGGGCTCGCCGATCGATTCATTCCGGTGCATGCCGCCTTCGATCAGCTCGATCAGGTGTTGGCGGACCAAGACATCGAACGCGTGGACGCCGTATTCATGGATCTGGGATTATCCAGCCTGCAGATCGACGAAACCGATCGTGGCTTCTCCTATTCGCATGATGCGCCGCTGGATATGCGCATGGACGTCAGCCAGCCGTTGACGGCCGAACGGATTCTTGCCACCTATGATGCGGCGGAACTGGTCCGCATATTCAAGGAATACGGTGAAGAGCGTTTCTCGCGTCAGATCGCCCGCGCCATCGTGGCGCGTCGAGACAAGGAGCCGTTTACCACCACCGCACAGCTCAACCGTCTGGTCGATGAAGTGGTGCCGCAAGCCCACCGCCCGGCGGGCAATCCCGCCAAACGCGTCTTCCAGGCGTTGCGCATTGAAGTCAACGGCGAATTGGACAAGCTCGCCTCCACATTGCCGCAGGCCGCGAACCGACTGCATGTCGGGGGACGACTGGTGGTGGAGTCCTATCATTCGCTCGAAGACAAAACCGTCAAATCGTTCATGGCACAAGGGCTGCGAGTGGATGTTCCGGCTGGCCTGCCTGTCATACCGCCGGATGCCCAACCGTTTTTCACGGATCTCACGCGAGGTGCCATCAAGGCCGACGAACATGAAATCGCAGCCAACCCGAGATCGGCTTCGGTGCGGTTGCGGGCGGTGGAAGTCAGCCGTGAGATTCCGTCACGATGGAGGAAACGCTTTACGCAAACCGCGCAGGGCCTGAATGACGTCAAGATACAAGGCTCCGCGTCTCCGGGCAGAGCCAAAAACACGGCACGAATTCGTACAAGGAGGGGATAACAGCATATGGCAACTGCACGTAGCATTCGATCGAACGCGGCTCCAGCCTCGAACCGACCGCACACCAAGCATCAGTCCTCCTCCCGACCTGAGCTGCGGGTGGTCTCCAACCCGCGTGGAAACGAGCAGGGCAATGTCGTCGGACGGGTCATCGAATGGACCAGAACAAGAAGCGCACCGCTGGTGCACGTGGCCATTGCAGTGATCTTCCTCGTCGGCACCTTGTTCGGCGCGCTGATGCTGCGTACCCAGATGGTGCAGAACTCGTTTGAGGCGGCACAGATCGAAACCAACATCAACAGACTTACCCAAGATATCGAAGACGATCAGGCCAAACTCGATCAATTGGTCGCGAACCTGCCCGACAAGGCCAGCGACATGGGCATGGTCCCGCAGCAGGGATCAGTGTCCATCGACTTAAGCGGATACCAGTCCAACAAAGGCGGAACCCAGTGAACACCATTCGTCGCATCGTAGAGTTCGCCAAGGTCAAGACCTTCGCGTTCAAATGCATCGCCATCGGCGCCGCATTGGCGTTGGTGGCGTCGGCATGCGTGATTCAGCTGGCCTCCACCCAGCTCATCGGCGGCCGTCAAACCGCACAAGCGGCCACGGCTAACCGCACCCTGACCGTGACGTTGAGCGCCAAGCGTGGGCGTATCCTCGACGCCAACGGCTCCGTGCTCGCTCAAAGCGTGGAGCGTTATACTATCGTCGCCAATCCGGAGGCTGCACAGGAGTTCGAGCCGATTACTTGCAATGACAACACCCGTGATTACTGCCACGAAATTGACGGCAAACCCGTGGGCGCTACCGGAGCGGCGGCCGTGGGCCGACTGCTGGCCAAAGTCCTGGATATGAACGCCATGGAACTGGGCGCTGATCTGTCCGGTACCGGGCAGTATGTGATTCTGAAGAAAGATGTGACTCCGCAGGTCAAGCGCAGCATCGAGTCGTTGCACCTGGGCGGTATTGTCTGGGGTGAGCTGAGCAGTGAACGACTGTATGCGGATGGCGATCTCATGGGCGCGCTGCTTGGCGGCGTGAACGACAACGGCGATGGCGTCGCCGGCATCGAGCAGGTCGAGAACAAGACGCTTACCGGAACCGATGGCCATGAAACCTACCAGCGTGGTAATGGCGGCGAAGAGATTCCCGGCACCATGACCGAATCGGTGGCGGCCAAAAATGGCGACGATGTCACCCTGACCATTGACCGTGATGTGCAATGGTATGTCAAAAAGGTCTTGAAGGAGGCCGAATCCAAGTATGGTGCAGCGTGGGCGATCGCCGTGGTGCAGGATGTCCAGAGCGGGGAGATTCTCGCACTGGCCGATAGCGATGAAGTACAGGCTGGTACCGATGCGGCGAAGATGAGCCCGTCTCGGGCCGTGTCCGAAACCTTCGAGCCTGGTTCGGTGGGCAAGGTTATCTCCATGTCCGGCTATCTGCAGATGGGACTGCATAAGATGAGCGATCAATTGTCGGTCCCGGACCACATCACACAGGAGGGCCAGACCTACAAGGACTCATTCGACCATGGCACTGAGCGCTGGACGCTCGCCGGCATTCTGCAGAACTCATCGAACGTCGGCATGATTATGGCCGGGGAGAACTATCCGGATGAGCAACGCTACGAGTACCTGACCAAATTCGGCATCGGACAACCGACCGGACTGAACCTGCCCGGTGAATCGAGCGGTCTGCTCACCAACCCTTCGGCGTGGGATCTGCGTACGCGCAACACCATCCTGTTTGGTCAGGGCTACACCGTCAACGCCCTGCAGCTCAACAACGTGGTGGCCACCATCGCGAACAAGGGTGTCAAGCAGCAGCAGTCGATCATCAAATCAACCACCGATGCCAATGGCAAGACCACTGAGACCAAGAAGGGCGAAGCCACCCGCGTGGTGGATGAAAAGGTCGCATCGGACATGATGAATGCGATGGAATCAGTGGCGGAAGGCTACAACAAGTTCGTCAAGGTCGATGGTTACCGCATGGCCGCCAAGTCCGGTACCGCAGAGGTGCAGGGCTCGGATGGCACGCTCTCGTCCATTATCTCCGATTATTCCGTGGTGATTCCCGCGGACAACCCGCGCTATGCGGTCACCGTGGTGATGAAGGATCCGAATGGTGTGTTCGGCGGTCTGACGGCCGGCCCTGTTTCCGCACAGATTTGTGAGTTCCTTATGCAGAAATACGAGGTGCCTGTCTCCAGTCCACGCAAAAATGCTATTCCAGTCACGTGGTAAGGATCAGGGGAGAAAGGCGATAGCCCATGAGTGCAGTGAGCGAATCCATCGCCCAGCGGGTGACCCTGGGAATGCTGGTCGAACGGTACGGTTTTGAAGTCGATCCACCCTTCGCCACCAATGTCACCATTACCTCACTCAGCGATGCCGTGGACACCGTGATTCCCGGCTCGCTGTTCATCTGCACGCATGAGCAGGAACCCGATGTACTGCATGCCGCACAGGCCGGTGCCTATGCGGCGTTGCTGCCACGCGCGTCCAAAGGGCAGATCGCCAATGCCGATATACCGTTGCTCTACGGCGATTTCGACGATCGCGTACTCGGCGATCTGGCCAGCGGTCTGGCCGGCGGACCGTCCAATGCCATGGCGGTGTTCGCGGTGACCGGTGCGGATGAGCAGGCCGTCGACGCAGGCGTGTCCCAGCTCTCCGAATTCCTGCACATGCTGGGCAATCCGGTGGCGGTAATCACCGCATCCGGGTCCACGTCGATGACACGTACCATGAACCTGAACTATCCTCTGGGCATCCTCGATATGCAGCGCGCGCTGTCCGTGTGCGCCGAAGACGGTGTGGCGGCCGTGATCATCGCCATGGATGACCGCACGTTGGCCGAGCATGCGTTGGAATCGGTGAACGTGGATGTGCTGGGCACGGAGGATGTCAACGCAAGCGCAAGCTTGAACGAATTGAAGACACGCTACGCATTCGTTGCGGAACATGACATGTCCATGACCTCGTCGACACCCGAATCGGATGAAATGGCTGCGGATTCACCGGCAATGTATGACCGCGTCCGACTCGGGCACATGTCCTTGGCCATCGCCATGGTGCTGGCCGCCGGCGTGAGGAAAAACAACATACGCAGTGCCCTGCATGTGGCCAATAATCTCAATTAAGTCCGTGGATACGGGACGAAGCGTAATCGTAAAGGAGTTTGAAACACCATGGTTCCGATGAGCGTGGAGGAGATCGCCAAGGCCGTCGATGGTCGATTGATCGGAGACGCCGGTTCCGAGTCTCGAGCCACCAATACGGTCAGCGACTCGCGGCAGGCCGGCCCCGGATCGGTGTTTGTGGCCATCCGAGGCGAGCGTGTCGATGGGCATGACTTTGTGGCGAAAACCGCTGGACAGGGAGCCACGGTGGCCATCGTCGACCATGAGGTGAAGTCCGATGGCCTTCCGCAGATCGTAGTGAAAGACACGGTCGACGCCCTTGGCGAACTCGCCCGATACAACATCGTTCGCCGCCACGAGCTGGACGGCGACTTCGATATCATCGGATTGACCGGTTCGGTGGGCAAGACCACCACCAAGGATCTGCTCTCCTCCCTGCTTGCCACCGTAGGTCCGACCGTGGCTCCGGTGGGATCGTTCAACAATGAGATCGGCCTGCCGCTCACTGCGTTGCGGGTCGATGAGCACACCCGGTTCTTCGTGGCTGAGATGGGTGCCAGCCATATCGGCGAAATCGCGCGACTGACCCGTATCGCACCGCCGAACACGGCAATCGTATTGAAGGTCGGCGTCGCTCACCTTGGAGAATTCGGCTCCCGCGAACGCATCGCACAGGCGAAAAGCGAAATCGTGCAGGGATTGCTTCCCGGAGGCACCGCGGTACTGAACGCCGATGACGAACACGTGGTTCCCATGGCCGGCCTGGCCAACGGCGACGTGCTGTGGTTCGGCTTGGGATCGTCGCAGGAGCCCGAGGTGCGGGCCATTGATGTCACTGCCGACCGGTCCGATCATGCTGAATTCACGTTGGTCGATGCGGACGGCAACCATACGCCGGTGCATCTGGGCATTCCTGGACGTCACAATGTGATGAACGCGTTGGCCGCCGCAACCGTGGCGATGCGTTACGGTATGGCACCCGAAACGGTGGCACGGATTCTGGCCTCGCAGCACACCATCAGCCCTCATCGCATGGCATTGTCCACGGTGAATCGCGAGGGGACTTCCTTCACGCTGATCGATGATTCCTTCAACGCCAATCCCGACTCCATGAAAGCCGGCCTGAACGGGTTGAAGGCCTGGAACTCAAATGACGGCAAGGAGCCGTTCCGCGTGGCGCTGCTGGGTGCCATGCTGGAACTCGGCGCCGATGAAACGGCATTGCACACCTCGATCGGCACGTATGCGGACGAATTGGGCATCGACGCGATCATCGCGGTCGGTTCCGCCCAAGACCAACATCTCGATGCACTGGCACAGGCTCTGGCGGACGGTGCCCGTCAGAGCCAATCCGCGTCGGTGGATTGCGTACACGACATCGATGCGGCCGAACAGCTGGTCATCGACTTGGCTCGCAACCATCCCGACGCTGTGGTACTGCTCAAGGGATCGCACGCGTCAGGCCTGAGCGCTTTGGCTGAACGCTGGGCAAAGAACTGACCTGATAACCACCCCAAGAAACCGACAAGAAAGAGAAGCTGCACGTGATTGCTCTGATCATTGGAATGCTGGTGTCGCTCATCGTCACCTTAGTCGGCACCCCGCTGCTGATTCGGCTGGTCCACAAGCTGCACTATGGCCAGTACATCCGCCAGGATGGGCCGCAGTCGCATCTGGTCAAGCGCGGCACCCCCACGTTGGGCGGCGTGGTCATCAACTTCGCGATTCTGCTCGGTTGGGCATCCTCCGCACTGTACCGATACCTGCGTTCGGGCGACGTGCCCTCCTGGTCCGCGGCGCTCGTACTGTTCGCCATGCTGTCGATGGGTCTGCTGGGCTTTATCGACGACTTCGCCAAGGTGCGTAAGAAGCAGAACGAAGGCCTATCGGTGGGCGGCAAGTTCATCGGCCAGTTCATCTTCGCCACCATCTACGCGGTACTTGCGCTGCTGATTCCCACCAAATCGGGATTCCCCAGTGCGCAGGCAGGCATCAGCTTCATCGAACAGCCGTTCTTCAACTTCGACTTCGCCGGCCGTGCCGTAGCCATCATCCTGTTCGTCATCTGGGTGAACTTCCTGATGACCGCATGGACCAACGCAGTGAATCTGACGGATGGACTTGACGGTCTGGCGGCAGGTTCGTCGATGATCGCCTTCACTGGTTTTGGCATCATCGCATTCTGGGAAAGCTACCACATCAAGGGCGGCAGCCATGGCGGATATTCCTATGCCGTGTCCGATCCTCTCGATCTGACCGTCATCGCCGTATGCGCGGCCGTCGCCTGCTTCGGCTTCCTGTGGTACAACTCGAACCCCGCATCGATTTTCATGGGTGATACCGGTTCCCTGGCCTTGGGCGGTCTGTTCGCAGCCCTGTCCATCGCCACGCACACCGAATTCCTGGCGGTGGTTCTGGGCGGACTGTACGTCATGGAAGCCATGAGCGACGTCATCCAGGTCGGGTACTTCAAGATGACCCACAAACGTGTATTCAAAATGGCGCCGATTCACCATCATTTCGAACTGGAGGGTTGGACCGAAACCAAGGTGGTGGTGCGGTTCTGGATGATCGAACTCATCTTCGTGCTGCTCGCCCTGACGATTTTCTACGGCGACTGGGTCACCCGCTCCGGCCTGCTGTTCAGCTAGCGGAAATCTGGGTGGATTATGCTCACCCACGGAATTCCTATATCAGGAGGAACAATGCAAGTAGCGGATAAGACAGTGGTGATCGCCGGACTGGGGGTGTCCGGCACCTCGTTGGCGGAGGTATTGAGGGAACGCGGTGCCCACGTGATTGGCGTCGACGAGAGGAAGCCCGAGGCCGATCTCCACTCCTTTGATGACGTGGACTGGGACCATGTGGACTACGTCATGTCGTCCCCGGTGTTCAACCCCCGCACCCCGTTCGTGCTGGAAGCCCAACGCCGTGGCATCCCCGTGATGAGCGAGGTGGAATTCGCATGGCAGCTGCGTGTGAATAACGAGCGCACCGGTACTCCGGCTCCATGGATCGGCATCACCGGCACCAACGGCAAAACCTCCACCACCGAGATGACCTCGGAAATGCTCACCGCCTGCGGACTCGACGCGCCGACCGCCGGCAATATCGCCTCCGGAGACATGAGCATGAGCCTGTCTCGTTGCGCCACCAATCCTCAGCACGACGTACTGTGCGTGGAACTGAGCTCCTTCCAATTGCACTTCACCGATTCGCTGGCACTTGACTGCGCGGCGATCACCAATATCGCCGACGATCACCTCGACTGGCATGGCGGGCGCGAGAATTACGCCGCCGACAAATCCAAGGTGTTCCACAACGCCAAACGCGCCATCGTCTACAATGCGCAGGACGCCAAAGTCAGCGAACTGGCGGCCGAGGCTCAGACTGCCGAAGGATGCCGCAAGGTGGGATTCACGCTCGAGGCCCCTCAAGCCGGCCAGATCGGCATTGAAGATGGCTGGATCGTGGACAGGAGCGGCGTGGCCGGCGGCGCAGTAGGAGAGTCGGTCAGACTGGCCGCCATCACCGATTTCACGCATCTGGCAGAGCCGGACGGCTCACTGTACCCGCATCTGGTGGCCGATGCATTGACGGCATTGGCGTTGGTGCTGGGACTTGGCGCTGATCGCGATACCGCGTTGAAGGCGCTTACCTCGTTCAAGCCGGGCGGCCATCGCATCGAAACCGTGGCTGAGGCCGCAGTCGAGGGCGGCTCTGTTCGTTTTGTGGACGATTCCAAAGCCACCAACGGCCATGCGGCACGCGCCTCGCTGTCCAGCTTCCCGGCCAAGTCTGTGATCTGGATCGCCGGAGGTCTGGCCAAGGGCAGTCGATTCGAGGACCTGGTCAAGGACCAGGCACACACCATCAAAGCGGCCGTCATCATCGGCAAAGACCAGCAGCCGATGATCGAAGCGTTTGCCAGCCAAGCTCCGGACATCCCGGTGACCATCATCGATCCCGAAGACAACGATACCGTCATGGATCGTGCCGTCGAAGCCTGCGGCACGTATACCGCCGCCGGCGACATCGTGCTTATGGCTCCGGCCTGCGCCTCCATGGACCAGTTCAAGTCCTACGCGGATCGAGGCAATCGATTCGCCGCCGCAGCCAAGACGTGGAGCGAGGTGCATGGCCTCCACTGATACCCATAAGCGTAAGGCATACAGAGCCCCTGACAAGCCCTCACTCGAAATCGCCGACTACACGGGTTGGCGAAGCTTGCTCAACCCGCTATGGTGCTACCACGGCTTCCGCATGGCCGTGGTGGGGCTGACATGCTTCGGCCTGATCATGGTGTTCTCCAGCTCCACGGTCACCATGGCCGCACTGGGCAAGTCGCCGTTCCTTCAGCTTCTGAACCAGGGCGCGTTTTGCCTGATCGGCTTGGTGCTGGGCTTCGTGGCATTGATGATGCCGGTGACGTTCTGGAAACGGACCGGCGTGCTCTTTGTGGTGGGTGCCTGCCTGTTGCAGGCGCTGACCTTTACTCCTTTGGGTCACGACGTCTACGGCAACAGAGGTTGGCTGGACCTCGGCTTCACCACTATCCAGCCGGCCGAATTCATGAAGTTCGCGATGTGCATATGGCTGCCCTCGTCGTTGCATGCCTGCAGCAAGATGTACCACAAGAAGGGAATCAAAGCATATGCCGCGCCGTTGGCGCTGTATGCGATAGGCGTGGCACTGGTGATGGGCGGCAGGGACCTCGGCACGGCCATGATTCTGGTCTTCATCGGAGGCGTGGCCTTTCTGATCGTCGGGTTCCCCGGCAAATGGATGGGAGTCGGCGTATTGGGCGCGGTGGTTATGGTCGGTGCATTGGCGGTTTCCAGCCCGAACCGCTTGCGTCGTATTCTGGCCACATATGGCGATTGCTCGGCCGCTGACGCGCAGAGCGTATGCTACCAGTCCATTCACGCCAAGTACGCCATCGCCTCCGGAGGTTTTCTGGGATTGGGCATCGGCAATTCGCGGGAGAAATGGAACTACCTGCCGGCCGCCCATAACGATTTCATTTTCGCGATCATCGGCGAGGAGACCGGATTCGTCGGTTGCGCCATCGTATTGCTGTTCTTCGCGATTCTCGCCTGGTGCATGATCGTCATCGCATTGCAGGTCACCGATCGTTATGTTGCCATGGTGCTGATGTGCGTCGCCATTTGGATCGTGGGCCAGGCCATGGTCAACATCGGCGTGGTCGTGGGTGTGTTCCCGGTATTGGGCGTGCCTATGCCGTTCGTCTCCGCAGGCGGCTCATCCATGATTATGTGCTTGACGGCGGCCGGACTGGTTGTGGGACTTATGCGCTCTCAACCGCAGATAAAACAGTCGCGTCAGAGCGCGTAAGTAGACTCGGTAATCATGAATCAAGGCACACCACATATCGTTCTTGCTGGCGGCGGTACCGCCGGACATGTCAATCCGCTGCTCGCGGTCGCCGGGGCGATTCGCGACATCGAACCCACGGCACAGGTCACCGTCATCGGCACTGCGGTGGGTTTGGAGAAGGATTTGGTGCCGGAGGCCGGCTACGAGCTCGACACCATCGAAAAAGTGCCGTTCCCGCGTCGCCCTAACCTGTACATGCTGCGCTTCCCGGCAAAATGGAAGCGAGAAACCGCCAAGGTGCGCTCCATTCTTGAAACGCGGCATGCGGATGTCGTGGCCGGATTCGGCGGGTATGCTTCCGCCCCCGTCTACGCCACCGCACACAAGATGGGCATTCCGATTGCCATCCATGAGCAGAATGCGCGTGCCGGCATGGCCAATAAACTGGGCGCTCGTTGGGCCGATTTCATCGGTACCGTGTACGAGGGCACCGGTCTCAAACCGCGTGCCGGAGCCGACGTCGAGCGCGTCGGTCTGCCGTTGCGCCCGGCCATCGCCTCCCTGACCAAACGCATCGGTGACGACCGTGCCGCCGTACGCCGTGAATCGGCCGCGCAGCTTGGCGTCGATCCGAACCGTCCGCTGGTGCTGGTCACTGGCGGATCGCTGGGAGCGCAAAGCCTGAACCGCGCCATCGCCTCCTCCGCCGCAGACCTGTTGGCCCACGCACAAATCATCCACTTGACCGGGCGAGGCAAAATCAGCGAAGTACGCGAACTGGTCACGGCCTCGGCCGGCGCGGACGTGCTTACCGGCATCGGCCCCGAATCGGCCGGACAAGGTGACTACCATACCGCCGAATATCTGGAACGAATCGATCTGGCCTTTGCCTGTGCCGACTTGGTGATTTGCCGTGCCGGAGCCGGATCGGTATCCGAGCTGGCTGCACTGGGCCTGCCGGCCATTTACGTGCCGCTGCCCATCGGCAACGGCGAGCAGCGTTTCAACGCCGAGCCAGTGGTGAACGCCGGCGGCGGCCTTCTGGTCGCAGACAAGGACCTGACCCCGCAGTGGGTGCATGAGCATGTGCCCGATCTGCTCGCCGATCACGAACGACTTGCCGAATTCGGCCGCAAGGCATGGGAATACGGCATCAGAAACGCTGCCGAAATCATGGCCCGGCACGTTCTGCAATTAGCCGAACCATCCAAGTAGTATTCAGATATCATTCCGTGCGCGATACTGACCAATTCCGTTCCGCAGCACGAGATACGGTCATAATATAGGGTGCTGGAATCCCTAAAGGAGTTTTGAATTGTCTCAAGATCAGCCCATAGTGCTTGACCCCACGTATGCCTCATTCGATGCTGCGGCCCGCCCCGCGGATCTCGGCGCCACCCATTTCATCGGTATCGGCGGTGCCGGTATGAGCGTTCTGGCCGAAATGCTGCACGCCGAAGGAGTCGCGGTGGACGGCTCCGATCGCGCACACAGCGCCAAAACCGACCGACTTGAAACGCTGGGCATCACCGTTGAATTCGGGCAGCGAGCCGAAAATGTCGCCCAGGCCGAGACCGTGGTCTACTCCAGCGCCATCAAACCGGACAATCCGGAAATCGTCGCAGCACACGCGGCGGGCAAGCGCATTGTGCATCGCAGTGACATCCTCGCCCTGCTCATGAACGGCAAACGAGCCGTCACCGTGGCCGGAGCGCACGGCAAAACCACCACCAGCTCCATGCTGTCCCACATTCTGGTGAACGCCGGTGCCGATCCAAGCTACGCCATCGGCGGCTTTATCCAAGGCCCGGACGGCACCACGCTGGACGGCGGACACGCGGGCAAAGGCGATATCCTGGTGGCCGAAGCCGATGAATCGGACGGCAGCTTCGCCAAATACCATCCGACCATCGCCATTATCACCAACTGTGAAGCCGATCATCTCGACCATTACGGCGACGAAGCCCACTACCGTGCCGCGTTCGTTGCCCACGCCGGCCGGGCCACCGGTCACGTGATCATCAGTATCGACGACCCCGACGGACTTGCCGTGCTGGAGGCCCTGCCCGCCGACGTGAAATCCCATACCGTTGCCTACGGCACTACCGCGCGTGAATCCCTGCCCGATTTGGGCGGTGCCGCGTATGTCTGGATCGCTTCGGAAAGCGAGACCGCAGGCAGCGGCGTCGAACAGCTCACCCTGCATCTGCCGGCCGCGGTGACGGCGGGGGAGCCGGTGTCTCAGAGCGTTGCCCTGAAGGTTCCTGGCGTGCACAATGCGCGCAATGCGGCCGCCGCCATCAGCGCTGCCGTGCTGCTGGGCGTGAGCCCCGCAGACGCGGCCAAGGCGGCCGGCACATTCCTCGGTGCGGCACGCCGCTTCCAGGTGCGCGGCACGGTCAAGCAGGTCACTGTAGTGGACGATTACGCCCACCATCCCACCGAAATCGCGGCCCTGCTGGATGCGGCCCGACGCCGGTACCCCGATTCGACCATTCGTGTGATCTTCCAGCCACACCTGTTCTCCCGCACCAAGTTCTTCGCGCACCAGTTCGCCAAATCCTTGGCCAAAGCCGATGACGTCATTATCACCGGCATCTTCCCGGCCCGTGAAAAGCAGGCCGATTTCCCGGACATCAGCCCCTCCACCATCGTGGACGCGGCTGCGGGACTCAAGGATGCTTCCGCAGGCACGTGGATTCAGCCGGTCGAGGATATGTGCCTGGCCGCCAAGATGATGGCCATGCGCGCCCACCACGGCGACGTGATCTTCACCGTGGGCGCGGGCGACATCACCGACATGGATCAGGTGCTGCTCACCGCACTTGAGGCCCATCGGGAAAGCTGCGAGTGATGTCCGGGCGCACGGTCAGATCCGGGGGCAATGACAACGGCTTACGTCGTTCGTCTGGGAGCTCCCGCAAGCCGCGCACCATCGGTTCACGCGGAAACACGGGTCGCTCGTCGAAGTCTCGCGCTCCCCGGTCCGTGTCTTCCGGGCATGAGATCGACGAGCCGGAGATCATCGACGATGTGACGGTGGCCAAGGGCCAGGCCGGTGCCTTCGTCGATGCACGGCGGTTACACAGCGAGGATTACGTTGCCGAAACGCTGCATCAGACCACCGGCTCCCTAGGAGTCGCATCACGCCCGAAAGTGGTGAATTTCACCGAACGCGCCAAAGAACGCAAGCGTGCAAACGTGCGCGTCGTTGCGTTACGCGTGTTGATTGCGGTCGTCAGTGTGGCTGTAGTGGCGGGGCTGGCATGGCTGCTGCTTTTCTCGTCGGTGTTTCGTCTGGAAACCAGCGAGATCGGCGTATCCGGTGCCAACGAATGGGTGAGTGCGCAGACCATCCATGTCATCGCCGATAAGCAGGCTGGAAAGTCGTTGTTCCTGGTCTCCGCCCATGAGGTCACAGAGCAACTCAAGTCCATTCCCGGCGTCAGCGAGGCCAAGGTCTCCAAACAGTTCCCCAAGTCGATGAGCGTGGAAGTCAAGGCGCAACGGCCCGCGGCCATGCTGAAAAGAGGCGATACCCTGACCGCGGTGGATTCCCAGGCGCGTGTGTTGAACTCGGTGAAGAACGCCAACGTGGATGGCATCCCGGTGATCGAGGTCAAGGATATAGACGCCAGTCTCAAGAACCGTTCGGTGAAGGAGGCGCTGACGATTCTGGGCGCGTTGCCGGAATCGATGCGTAAGTCCATTACCAAGGTCACCGCTGAGACGCAGGATTCGGTGACTACCACGCTTAACGACGGTGACCGCGTAATCATTTGGGGCGACTCCTCGCAACTGAAGCTGAAGTTGGCGGAAGTCGAGGAAATCGACAAGAACATCACCGCTGGCACGGCTGGCTTTGCCGGGAAACATCAGATTGATGTTTCCTCATCCCAGAAGCCCATCATCAAGTGACGGCGATTCAGTTGGTTCCGTTGGTTCCGTTGGTTCCGTTGGTTCCGGGGCGATGTTCGCTGCTGGCGATTTGCGCGAGTAGCGCCATAGGGTGTATGCTGAAAAGTCCGGCCGAAAAGCCGGAAGCTTGATAACTCAAGATTGGGGGCGATCGGTTTCGACGGTGACCTGTTCGCTGCAGGGAAGCGTGCCGAGAACGCCGGGTCCGCTCGTGGATGACCCCGGCAAAAGAATAAGTGCTAAATCTAACCGCACTGAGTTCGCTCTCGCTGCCTGATTTTTAGTCAGGATTAACCAGTGAGCAGCCGCTCCGTTCACTCCTCCTCGTCTTTGGGAGGATGCTGAGCGTCGTTTAGAAGACTTGCTGATGCAGTTGAGCCTCAGGGCTGCATCGGGACTTTAACTGCGGATATGCTCGCCATCAGTTGTCTGCGACATCGATGGGGGCAGAAAAATCGCCAACTTGGCCAGCAGACTACGCACGTAGAAGACTGTGGGCTCGGTCATCGGACCGGGGTTCAATTCCCCGCGCCTCCACCAATCCGCCTCGGCGGAAACAAGCCGCTTTGCCTTGCGGGAGTAGGGCTGAGCGGCTTTTCTTATTCCCACGGTTTCCCGCGTATTCTCACGTTTTCCCGCGATAATGTGGGCAAAATGTGGGCAAAAATTGAGCCCCGCACCGGATGGTTGCGGGGCTTTTGCATTGTCCTCCGAGTGTCAGCAAGGTGGACTGGTCCAGTCTAGCATTTCGACACGCGCGGTGTATTGCCTACTTGATAATACATCTCAAGAGATGTATTATAGAGGTGTCAGCAAGGAAAGGACCCCACAATGGCACTCGCATACATCACCTACAAGTGCGGACACAGCGACAACGTCCAGATCTACGGCACCAACGTGCACGGCGAACGCGACCGCAAGGCCGCATGGTATGGCACAATCGACTGCCCCGACTGCAAAAAGGCCGAAGCCGCCCAATGGTGCGCCGACAACGGCTGCGCCGCCTTGGTCGGCAGCGACAAGCAGATCGCCTGGGCCGAGGCCATTCGCCGCGAGGCCATCGCCGGCCTCGAAATCGCCGCCGACATGATTCCCGTCGACGCTCCGGAAGCCGTTCGCCGGCAGGCCAGCGAGGTGATCGACGGGGCCAAGGCCGAGACGCGCGCCTCATGGTGGATCGACAACCGCGACAGCGGCAACGTGCGGGGCGCGATCGACTACTACCGCGACGCGCAGTGCTGATAAAGGAGAGCATAATGGCGGAGATCACATTGAAGGAATATGCGGGGCGGCATGGCAAGGCCCCGGTGTCGGTCAGACAGCTCGCCCAGCGCGGGGGCTTTCGCACCGCCCACAAGATCGGACGCGACTGGGTGGTCGACGAGCATGAGCCCTATCCCGACGACAGGCGCGTCAAACCGTCCGAGGTCATCAACCGCGAGGCCATGGGCGGTCTCGCGAGGACGGAGCAGAACTCCATCGCCCGGGGCGAGCGGGTACGACGCCTGTCGAAATGGGGGGACAACACCCTCACGTTCGGACGACTGTGGGAAAGGCTCACGCCGTCGCTCATTGATACCTGCACGCCCGAACAGCTCGCGCAGATCGTTGACCTGCTGAAGGAGGCATATGATGACGGCGTGGCGGCGGGTCGCGACGAGTAAAGGCGTAGAATCATACCGGTCGCCGCCATGCTGATGGGCGCATGGATGGCGGTTCGAAGCCCAATCTTCGACACGGATTGAAATTTATTTGCTTTGGTCTATGACAGGATTGAAGTGGTTCAGTCCACGACACGGATTGAAAGTGGCGGCGGAGTCTTCGTGATTCCGCCGCCACTGTTTTTTATCCCCGTAAAACGTAAAATTCGGCCCCGTCCGGCCGCAGGTTGACTCTATTCGAGTCGCCTGCGATGCCGGGCGGGGCCGAACTATGTGTGGTCATGCGGCGCGGTCGAGGCGTTGTTTGATGGCGCTGACGCCGATGAGCGCGCCGGCGAGGATGCCGAGCGCGTTGAGCGTGGTCACTATCGCGTCCACGTGGGGCCAGCCCCATGCGGGGCCGACCGTGTTGACGAACAGGGCGAGTGCGGGCAGGACGATGAGGCCGAGCCATTTGAGGATGTCGTAGACGCGGCTGGGGATGAGCCAGTCGGGCACGTCATGGGTGACGTCGGCGGTTTCGGGCCAGTCGCTCGTGTCGATGCCGGGGAGTGTTTCGCCGGTGTCGGCCGGGGTTTTGCTGTCGGTCATGTTTGCTCCGATCAAAAAAGGATGATGATGGTGGGTGGTGCCGCCGTCGGGTGACGGCGGCATCGGTTGGTTTAGCGGCAGGTCACCGTTTCGCCCACGTAGTAGACGTTGATGTTGCCGCTGGGGACCGAACACTGGGAGACGCTGTAGCCGTGGGAGGTGGCGAAATCCCACACGGTGTCGCCCCACTGGAGGACCTTGGAAACCCCGGTGGACGGTGCGGGGGCGGCAGTAGAGCCGCCGCCGTAGGTGACGACATCGCCCACGTAGTAGCGGTTGATGTCACCACTTGGCGTGTGCCATGCGGACAGGGGCCATGCGTTGTAGGCTACGGCGAGTCCCCAGACGGTCTCGCCCCACTGCATGATGTGGCTGATGCCTCCAGTGCTGGGAGTGGGGTGGGGGTTGTTCGGCTGTGCGGGCGCGGATGGGGCTGGCGTGGCCGGGGCTGTGGAGCCGCCGGTGGGGTTGGCGTACAGGTCCCACTGCCATGCCTCGCCACGGAAGATGTTGAGGTCGATGGGACTCCACGTGTTGACGACACCGGTGCCGCTGTACTGGCGCATGGCCTCGCCGTATGCGCCGATCATCCACGGGTTGGCCTGATAGCCGGTCGGGCTCATGTTCGCGTATTGGGCGATCCACAAACCGTATCGGTCGCGGATGTCCTGCGGGATGGTGCCGGCGACCGGGCCGGTGTACAGCAATGGGCGCACACCGCCCGAAAGGCGTTCGCACTCATTCATGAATCGGCGTACCCAGTCCCAGTTGCCCCATGCGGGGTTGTCGTCCATCTCCCAGTCGAGCGCCACGATGCCGTGACGCCAATAGTTCGACGTATTCGCGTAGAAGAACCGGGCCTCGGCCTCCGGGTTGCCTCCCATGGCGTAATGGTACAGGCCGAATTTCTTGCCGGATGCCTGCGCTTGGGCGATCATGCGGTTGGCGTCCGTGTTGACGCCGGACACGAGGCAGTTGTTGTACACCTGTCCCGTGCCCCACGTGGTGCCGACCACGATGAAGTCGGCCTGCATGTTGTACACGTCTACACCGCACTGCCAGTTGGACATGTCCACGCCCTGCATGTCCGCGTGCGCGGTCGCCGGGAGCAGCATCATGCACACGGCGGCTGCCAGCGCGGTACCCTTGGCGAGCAGACGCTTCCGCAACGGCTTGTCCTTGTTATTGACCAATGTTTTCCCCTTTCTCGGGATGGATTGTTGTTTGTGGCCCACGGTCGTGGGTCAGGACTGTCGTGGCGCTATCGGCGCGGATTGGATGTCATTGTTGAGCGATGTCCCGTGGCCGTTGCCGCCCAACGAGTGATAGGAGTCGTAGAGGCGTTGGGAGCGTGATTTGAGGTCCTCGTCCGCCACCCCGTCATGCTCGATGACCATTTCGCGGCGCAGGTCCTCCAACTGGCACAGCAGGAGCTCGCGCAGCCCGTTGACCATGGCTTTGCCCCATCGCCACATCAGGCCCAAAACCGTGGCCACGCCGCCACAGATAAAAGGCACGAGCCAATCGACGACGTGAGTGAGCAAAGACATGGAAAAGCTCCTTTACGGTGGGTAAAACCCACACGTTCGTCCCCGTTGGATAGGCCAACGGGCGTGTGGGTTTTGGAGGTTGAAAATGCTGTTACAAGAGTTTTGGAACGGCCGGTTTTGGCCGCATTGCACGCGGAATCTGCGTGAGAGCACGCGCGTGGGCTACGAGTCCGCGTGGAGGCTGCATGTCATGCCGGTTTTCGGTGGCATGGATATGGGCGCGATAAGCGTGGAGCTCGTGGACAAGTGGCTTGCGAATTTCGACACTGCCGGTGCCGCACGCAAGGCATGGAGCGTACTACGCGCGATACTGCGCCGGGCTATCCGCTGGAACCTGTTGGACGTGGACATCACGAGACGTGACATCCAACTGCCGGCCAAACCTCATTACGAGCCGACCATATTGACCCTCCGCCAGCAGCGCGCACTGTTGCAGGGCTTTTACGGTCATCTGCTTGAGGCGTGGCTTATCTGTGCCGTCTCATGCGGACTCCGCACCGAGGAAGGATACGGGCTCGAATGGGGCGACATCGACCTGCGGCGCGGTGTCCTGCACGTGGAGCGCGGCCTGCAATGGGTCGCCGGGCATGAGGCCGTCGTACCGCCGAAAACCGAACTATCCCGCCGCACGCTCCCGTTGCCACGCTTCGCCGTCAAACGATTGCGCGAACTCAAGCCACGCGAGGGGGGCCGACTCATCGGCACCCTCACCCCGCCGCAAGCCGCACGCCAATACAAGGCCTACTGCAAGCGGCATGATCTGCCGCATGTCCCCGCACGCAACCTGCGCCACTCATGGGCGACGAACCCCCCGGCGGCCGGAGCGGATATCGCCATCGTGTCGAAAATGCTCTGCCACAGCGATATCAAAACCACCGCGAAGTACTACCTCAAACCGGATATCACGGCTTTGCGAGACGCGCAACGCCTCTGGGAACGAGCCCTAATAGCCTGAACGGGATTCCCTAACCCGAATGCCGTATATTCTGTGCGGAGGCCATACCGTCACCACGAATGATGACGGCACATTCTACATCAACGTCCAATCCCCAAACGGGAAGAAAGCCGATTACGCGGCCTACACGATTGGGCCGTTCGGCACTGGTTTCGACCAGGCCGGCGAGTACACCGCACAACGTTGGGATACCAGCGACGTAAACCAGATACGCTTCCGCCTGTGGAACACCAAAGACAACCGCTGGTGCGGGAGGGTCGCGATATTCGGAAGCTGGATCGCAATCTGGAACAGGCAATAGTTTTCCCTAACCC
>ENA-OWOD01000382-OWOD01000382.1-gut-metagenome-genome-assembly--contig:-NODE-382-length-34486-cov-9.599000_pt1 | contig 34486 bp, 28 predicted proteins | sample MGYA00248256_ERZ651792 | MGnify/ENA primary metagenome ERZ651792 (study PRJEB26908, sample SAMEA4031714) | gut metagenome | biome: gut; feature: normal infant; material: stool | place: China | collected 2015...
TCGGTCTCTATCTATCGTGGGCGTATGAAATTTGCGTGGCTCTGACACTAGTACGAGAGGACCGTGTTGGACTGACCGCTGGTTTACCAGTTGTGCCGCCAGGTGCATCGCTGGGTATCTAAGTCGGGATTGGATAAGTGCTGAAAGCATCTAAGTACGAAGCCAGCCACAAGATTAGATTTCTTAGGGTCGTCAAAGACGATGACGTTGATAGGATGCAGGTGTAAAGGTGGTAACATCAAAGCCGAGCATTACTAATTGCCCGTTCACTTTCTTTCAAATATGTACCGGTTGGGTATATACGTTTAGCGGATTACTGATACAGAAACTGGAAACAGAGAACAGAAACATACTAGTAATGAACTTGAGATTTTACTTTTCATCATGTCATAACCTTATTCAGGTGGTTATAGCACGAGGGTTCCACCTCTTCCCATTCCGAACAGAGAAGTTAAGCCTCGTCACGCCGATGGTACTGCGTAACAGTGGGAGAGTAGGTAGCCGCCGTTTTAAAGAAGCCTCGCTTGTCTATTGACGGGCGAGGCTTTCTGTTTTTTATTACTTTGGTATTTATACCACCCTTTTTAGCAGATACAAACCTCATAATACCTATTAAAAAAGTGAATATTTACTGATAATTTGTATGTTATGAGGATATTTATTTGTATCTTTGTCGCCCGAATTGTAAGCTAACGATTTAAAAAAGAGAGAAGCTTTGGGAAAATTTGATAAATACAAAATTGACTTGAAAGGTATGCAAGCAGACTCTGCTAAGTATGAGTTTGTATTGGATAACCTTTACTTCGCTCACATTGATGGTCCTGAAGTTCAGAAAGGAAAGGTCAATGTTACATTGACTGTGAAAAGAACCTCTCGTGCTTTCGAGCTGAGTTTCCAAACTGACGGTATGGTATGGGTACCATGCGACCGTTGTCTGGATGATATGGAGCTACCTATCAGTTCTTCTGATAAACTGATGGTAAAGTTTGGTCATGAATATGCAGAAGAAGGTGACAACCTGATTGTGATTCCCGAGGAAGAAGGGGAAATCAACGTTGCATGGTTCATGTATGAATTTGTTGCGCTGTCTATTCCGATGAAGCATGTACATGCTCCCGGTAAGTGTAATAAAGCGGTAACTAGTAAATTGAACAAGCATTTGAAAACAAATGCGAATGAGGATAGCGATGATACTTTCGACACAGGTGGAGATGACATCGTAATTGAGGAAGAAGTGGAGGAACAAATTGATCCTCGCTGGAATGAATTAAAAAAAATATTAGATAATAATTAAAGTTTTAAGAAAATGGCACATCCTAAGAGAAGACAATCAAGTACGAGACAAGCGAAGAGAAGAACTCATGATAAGGCAGTAGCTCCTACATTGGCTATTTGTCCGAATTGCGGCGAATGGCACGTTTACCACACTGTATGTGGTGCTTGTGGCTATTACAGAGGTAAGCTCGCTATTGAGAAAGAAGCAGCTGTATAATTAGTACAGTTATACTGAAAACAGCCTGAGGGTAAAGCTCTCCGGCTGCTTTAAGTATTATAGTATTGCTAATTTAAAATAGGTTTGATGGAAAAAATAAATGCAGTAATCACAGGAGTCGGCGGGTACGTTCCCGATTATATCTTAACTAACGACGAGATATCAAAAATGGTGGATACCAACGACGAATGGATTATGACTCGTATTGGAGTAAAGGAGAGACATATTCTGAATGAGGAAGGATTAGGTAGTTCATACATGGCACGCAAAGCTGCCAAACAGTTGATGAAGAAAACCGGTGCTAATCCTGATGACATTGATTTGGTTGTTGTCGCTACCACTACTCCTGACTATCACTTCCCTTCTACAGCTTCTATTCTTTGTGATAAACTCGGACTGAAGAATGCGTTTGCTTTCGATTTGCAAGCTGCTTGTAGCGGTTTCCTGTATTTGATGGAGACAGCTGCTAATTTCATCCGTTCGGGAAGATATAAGAAAATTATCATTGTCGGTGCTGATAAGATGTCGTCAATGGTTAACTATACAGATCGTGCTACATGCCCTATCTTTGGTGACGGTGCTGCTGCCTTTATGGTGGAACCGACTACGGAAGATTACGGCATCATGGATTCGATACTGAGAACTGATGGCAAAGGATTGCCTTTCCTCCACATGAAAGCTGGTGGTTCGGTTTGTCCTCCGTCTTATTTCACAGTAGACAATAAAATGCACTATTTGCACCAGGAAGGAAGAACAGTGTTTAAATATGCTGTATCCAACATGTCGGATGTATCTGCTGCTATTGCAGAAAAGAATGGTCTGACGAAAGATAATATCAACTGGATTGTTCCGCATCAGGCGAATGTCCGCATTATCGAAGCCGTGGCTCACCGTATGGAGGTGCCAATGGATAAAGTGTTGGTAAATATTGAGCATTACGGTAACACCAGTGCTGCTACTCTTCCTTTGTGTATCTGGGATTATGAAGATAAACTCAAGAAAGGTGATAATATCATTTTCACTGCATTCGGTGCCGGATTTACATGGGGCGCAGTTTACGTGAAATGGGGTTATGACGGAAAAAAGGAATCGTAACGTAAGTTACTGAACTATAACACTCAAAAACGCATCCTATTTCGATTCGATGCGTTTTTTTGTCTCAACCAATAAAATGAAGAGAAATGCATAAAGCAGGTTTTGTAAACATTGTAGGAAATCCGAATGTCGGAAAATCGACATTGATGAATGCTTTGGTGGGCGAGCGTATTTCGATCGCTACTTTCAAGGCGCAGACAACTCGTCACCGGATTATGGGAATCTATAATACGGATGAAATGCAGATTGTTTTTTCTGATACTCCGGGAGTATTGAAGCCCAATTATAAACTACAGGAGTCGATGCTGAATTTTTCTACTTCGGCATTGACGGATGCGGATATCTTGCTTTATGTGACTGACGTGGTGGAGACGCCGGATAAGAATAATGAGTTTATGGAGAAGGTACGCCAGATGACGGTGCCTGTGCTCCTGCTCATCAATAAGATAGATCTTACAGATCAGGAAAAACTGGTAAAGCTGGTGGAAGATTGGAAAGAACTGCTTCCCCAAGCCGAAATTATTCCGATTTCTGCTACATCGAAGTTCAATGTGGACTATGTGATGAAGCGAATCAAAGAACTGTTGCCCGATTCTCCTCCTTATTTTGGAAAGGATCAGTGGACGGACAAGCCTGCCCGTTTCTTCGTGAATGAGATTATCCGGGAAAAGATTCTGCTCTACTACGACAAGGAGATTCCCTATTCGGTGGAAGTGGTCGTAGAGGAGTTTAAGGAAGAGCCGAAGAAGATTCATATTCGTGCGGTGATTAACGTGGAACGTGATTCGCAGAAAGGAATTATTATCGGTAAACAGGGCAAGGCGTTGAAGAAGGTAGCTACCGAGGCTCGCCGCGAACTGGAACGTTTCTTTGGAAAGACTATTTTCCTCGAAACGTATGTGAAAGTGGATAAGGATTGGCGTAGTTCGGATAAGGAACTGCGTAATTTTGGTTATCAGTTAGATTAAGAGTATTCATGCGACTGTGATAGTCGTGAAAAAACAAGGTATTGAACTATGGGTAATTTAGTTGCAATTGTAGGACGCCCGAATGTGGGCAAGTCTACCTTATTTAACCGTCTGACGAAGACTCGTCAGGCTATTGTGAATGAAGAAGCGGGTACAACCCGCGACAGACAATATGGCAAGTCCGAGTGGCTGGGCCGTGAGTTCTCCGTGGTGGATACCGGCGGATGGGTGGTTAATTCGGATGATGTTTTTGAAGAGGAAATCCGCAAGCAGGTATTATTGGCAGTGGATGAAGCGGACGTTATTTTGTTCGTTGTGGATGTGATGAATGGAGTGACCGACCTGGATATGCAGGTAGCGGCTATTCTGCGCCGTGCTAATAGTCCGGTGATTATGGTTGCCAATAAAACGGACAATCATGATTTACAGTATAACGCTCCCGAGTTTTATAAACTGGGATTGGGCGATCCGTATTGTGTTTCTGCCATGACAGGAAGTGGTACGGGTGATTTGATGGATTTGATTGTCAGCAATTTCAAGAAGGAGTCTTCTGAAATCTTGGATGATGATATTCCTCGTTTTGCTGTGGTAGGACGCCCGAATGCAGGAAAGTCTTCCATTGTAAACGCGTTTATTGGGGAAGAACGTAATATCGTGACAGAGATTGCAGGAACTACCCGTGACTCGATCTACACTCGTTACAATAAATTCGGATTTGATTTTTACCTGGTAGATACGGCAGGTATCCGTAAGAAAAACAAGGTAAATGAAGACTTGGAATATTATTCGGTGATTCGTTCGATTCGTGCCATCGAAGGTTCGGATGTTTGTATTCTGATGTTGGATGCAACGAGGGGTGTTGAGAGCCAGGACTTGAATATCTTTTCTCTGATTCAGAAGAACCAGAAAGGATTGGTAGTCGTGATTAATAAATGGGACTTGGTGGAAGATAAATCAGTGAAAGTGCAGAAGACATTTGAGGAAGCTGTCCGTTCACGTTTTGCTCCGTTTGTCGATTTCCCGATCATCTTTGCTTCTGCATTGACCAAACAACGTATTCTGAAAGTGCTGGAAGAAGCACGTAATGTATATGAGAACCGGACGACAAAGATTCCGACAGCTCGTTTGAATGAAGAAATGCTTCCGCTGATCGAGGCTTATCCGCCTCCCTCAAATAAAGGTAAGTATATCAAGATTAAATATATCACACAGTTGCCGAATACGCAAGTGCCTTCATTTGTCTATTTTGCCAACTTGCCGCAGTATGTGAAGGATCCGTACAAACGTTTCCTCGAAAATAAGATGCGTGAGAAATGGAATCTGACAGGTACTCCGGTTAATATTTATATTCGACAGAAATAGGTTCACCACAGATTAACACAGATTTCCACAGATTAAAAATAAAAAACGGGCTAATCAATTTACAAGTTTTGTATCATTTGATTAGCCCGTATTCTTTATGAAATATCAGTGGAAATCTGTGGAAATCTGTGTTAATCTGTGGTGAATCTATTTCTCCAACTGGAAATCTTTTCTGCGTAAAACGAAGCTGTTACTCAAGTATTTTTCACGCACAATCTGATTCTCCGATAATTCTTCCGGTGTTCCCTGGAAAAGAATCTTTCCTTCGAACAGCAGATAGGCGCGGTCGGTGATACTAAGTGTCTCCTGTACGTTGTGGTCGGTAATCAGGATTCCGATATTCTTGTCTTTCAGCTTCCAAACAATTTGCTGGATATCTTCTACGGCAATCGGGTCTACACCGGCAAAAGGTTCGTCAAGCATGATGAATTTGGGGTCGATGGCAAGACAACGGGCAATCTCCGTACGGCGGCGTTCACCTCCGGACAACTGGTTACCTTTGTTTTTGCGTACCTTTTGCAGACGGAATTCTGCTATCAGGCTTTCGAGTTTCTCCTTTTGATATTCTTTGGGCTTGTTAGTCATTTCCAGTACGGCGGCGATATTATCTTCCACACTCATCTGGCGGAAAACGGAAGCTTCCTGTGCAAGGTAGCCGATTCCCGTTTGCGCTCGTTTGTAAACCGGATATTTGGTAATCTCCAGGTCGTCGAGGAAAATACGTCCTTCATTCGGAGTAATCAGCCCTACGGTCATATAGAATGAAGTCGTCTTACCGGCACCGTTCGGTCCCAGCAAACCTACAATCTCACCTTGCTTCACATTGATGGAAACGTGGCTCACAACGGTTCGTTTACCGTACTTCTTAACCAGGTCTTCCGTGCGGAGCACCATCTTGCTTTCTTCCATATTCTAGTTATTTTGCGGCAAATGTAGTAAAAATAAGCTGAAATAATGTACATTTGCAGACAAATAGTGTGAGTTATGATAAAAGCATTGAGAACCGTCGGGAGATATTTCATGCTGATGGGACGGACTTTTTCCCGTCCCGAACGTATGCGTATGTTCTTCCGGCAATACCTTAACGAGTTGGAGCAACTAGGTGTGAACTCCATCGGTATCGTGCTGTTGATTTCGTTTTTCATCGGCGCGGTTATTACTATCCAGATCAAGTTGAATATCGAAAGTCCGTGGATGCCTCGCTGGACAGTGGGGTATGTGACACGTGAAATTATGTTGCTGGAATTTTCTTCCTCTATCATGTGTTTGATTCTTGCGGGAAAAGTAGGGTCGAATATCGCTTCGGAATTAGGAACAATGCGGGTGACGCAACAGATTGACGCGCTCGAAATTATGGGTATCAATTCGGCAAACTACCTGATTCTGCCTAAGATTACGGCGATGGTAACTGTGATCCCTATTTTAGTGACGTTCAGTATCTTTGCCGGAATTATCGGTGCCTTTTGCACCTGTTGGTTTGCCGGGGTGATGAATGCGGTCGATCTGGAATATGGATTGCAATATATGTTTGTGGAGTGGTTTATTTGGGCCGGTATCATCAAATCCCTCTTTTTCGCGTTTATTATTGCAAGTGTGTCTGCTTTCTTCGGATATACGGTGGATGGTGGATCGATTGCTGTGGGAAAGGCTTCTACGGATGCCGTAGTATCCAGCAGTGTATTGATTCTGTTTGCGGACTTGATATTAACTAAACTTTTGATGGGATGATTGAGATTAAAGGACTTTATAAATCATTTGATGACAAAACGGTATTGAGCGATATCAATGCTAGTTTTGAAAATGGAAAGACGAACTTGATTATCGGTCAGAGTGGCTCCGGTAAGACGGTATTGATGAAGTGTATTGTAGGATTGCTTACTCCGGAGAAGGGGGAAGTCTTATATGACGGACGCAACCTTGTCTTGATGGGGAAGAAGGAGAAAAAGATGCTTCGCAAGGAGATGGGAATGATTTTCCAGAGTGCGGCTCTGTTTGACTCAATGACAGTGTTGGACAATGTGATGTTTCCGTTGAATATGTTTAGCAATGATACTTTGCGTGAGCGTACCAAACGGGCGATGTTCTGCTTGGATCGTGTGAATCTGGGGGAGGCGAAAGATAAGTTTCCGGGAGAAATCAGTGGGGGGATGCAGAAGCGTGTGGCTATTGCACGTGCGATTGCCCTGAATCCTCAATATTTGTTTTGTGATGAACCGAACTCGGGACTCGATCCGAAAACGTCATTGGTTATTGATGATCTGATCCATGATATTACGCAGGAATATAACATGACGACCATTATCAATACGCATGATATGAATTCTGTATTGGGAATTGGCGAGAAAGTGATTTATATTTATGAAGGACATAAAGAGTGGGAAGGGACAAAAGATGATATCTTTACCTCTACCAACGAACGACTGAATAACTTTATCTTTGCTTCAGACTTGCTCCGTAAGGTGAAGGACGTGGAAGTGCAAGGAATGGAAGGGTAATAAAAAAACTTCTGTCATCGGGTGACAGAAGTTTCTTTTTTTCTTAGCTATATTAGCGTCGGCAATTAAGCTCTAGGTCTAGCTTCTTTAACTACCATTGTACGGCCCATGTATTCAGCTCCGTTCAATTCAGCAATAGCTTTTGCAGCTGCAGCGTCGTCTTCCATTTCGATGAAAGCGAATCCTTTGGATTTACCGGTTTCACGGTCCATAACAACTTTAACTGATGATACTGCTCCGTAATCTTCCATCACTTGTTGCAGATCTCCTTCCTTAACACGGTAGTTAAGGTTTCCAACATAAATGTTCATAATGAAAATGATAAAAAATAAATAAATGAATAAAACTCTCTGGACAGATGGTTACTAATAAAAAGATTAAAACGACAGAGAGTTTACAAATGCGTTTCGTAACGGAAGTAAAAACCTTGTAATCAAATCGAGAAACTAATGGTCCATCAATCCGCAGCAAAGAAAAGAATAATTTTTGAATTAACCATCTTTTTGGAAGGTTAATTTGCGGATTATCAGAAAAAAAAGTTCTTTCCTTTTCTCTTGAAAGAAAAGAAAGAACCAAAGAAAAGTTGGAGAAAGCCCTCACGCTCGGTATCCTCAAGCGAGCTTGTGGCTACACTCACTAAATCGGGCTTTTCAAGGCTGACTTTTTTCTCCTACTCGTTTCCTTCACTTCGCTAAAGGGCAGAAACTCGCTACGCTCAAACAGTCTGCCCTTCTTAACGCTTCGTTACGGGCGCTCGCTTGACGGAGAAAAAAGTAGGCCGGGGGACCTGCGGCGTGGGCGTTGCTGATGGTTTATTGTTGTTTATATATGAGGAATTGATGAAATAATTAATAAAAGATGTGTGAAAGATGGGTGGCGTTGCTGAAATAAATCTGCAATGTCTTTTGAAATTTGAAAGATTAGCACTAATTTTGCACCCTCTTTGAGTATAGAACAAAGTATAAATCAAATAAATAATTGTCAGAATGAACGTTTCATTACAAAACATTGACAAAGTAAGCGCAGAGCTTACTGTAAAGCTTGAGAAAGCAGATTATCAGGAGAAAGTAGACAAAGAGTTGAAATCACTCCGTCAGAAGGCACAGATTCCGGGATTCCGTAAAGGTATGGTGCCGACAAGTCTTATTAAAAAGATGTATGGTAAATCGGTGATTGCAGAGGTTGTGAATAAGGCATTGCAAGAAGCTGTTTACAATTATATTAAAGATAATAAGGTGAATATGTTGGGCGAGCCGTTGCCTAATGAAGAAAAGCAACAGAATATTGATTTCGATACAATGGAAGAGTTCGAATTCGTGTTCGATATCGCTTTGGCACCTGAATTTAAAGCAGAAGTAAGCGCTAAAGATAAAGTAGATTATTATTCTATCGAAGTTTCTGAAGAAATGATCGACAACCAGGTGAAGATGTATACTCAACGCACTGGTAAGTATGATAAGGTAGACGCTTACGAAGATAATGATATGTTGAAAGGTCTGCTGGCACAGTTGGACGAAGAAGGCAATACAAAAGAAGGTGGTATTCAGGTAGAAGCTGCTGTGTTGATGCCTGCTTATATGAAGAATGACGATCAGAAAGCTATTTTTGCTAACGCAAAAGTAAATGATGTATTGGTGTTCAATCCGAATGTTGCTTATGACGGACATGCTGCTGAACTGGGCTCTTTGTTGAAGATCGACAAGGAAATCGCGAAAGACGTTAAGTCTGACTTCAGCTTCCAGGTAGAAGAAATCACTCGTTTTGTTCCGGGTGAATTGACACAGGAAGTGTTCGACCAGGCATTCGGCGAAGGCGTTGTGAAGACTGAAGAAGAATTCCGCGCTAAGATTAAAGAAGAAATTGCAGCAAGATTTGTTGCTGACAGCGATTATAAGTTCCTGATCGATATTCGCAAAGTGATGATGGAAAAAGTAGGCAAGTTGGAATTCTCTGACGCTCTGCTGAAACGTATCATGCTGCTGAACAACGAAGAAAAGGGCGAAGAATATGTTGCTGAAAACTATGATAAGAGCATCGAGGAATTGACTTGGCACCTGATTAAGGAACAGTTGGTTGAAGCAAACGATATCAAAGTAGAACAGGAAGATGTTCTGAAGATGGCTAGAGAAACAACGAAGGCACAGTTTGCTCAATACGGTATGTTGTCTATCCCTGATGATGTGCTTGATAACTATGCACAGGAGATGTTGAAGAAGAAAGAAACTATCAATAATTTGGTAAGTCGTGTTGTAGAAGTGAAGCTGGCTGCTGCTCTGAAAGCGCAGGTTACTTTGGAAAACAAGAACGTTTCAATCGAAGAATTCAATAAGATGTTTGAATAATCATTCGGTTGAATAGAATATAAAGTCACAGAAACACAGAGTTTTTATAAAATTATAACTCTGTGTTTTTTTGTGTCTCTGTATTCTTTTTCGTTTCTTTGTACTTACGTTTATTTTTAATTTATAAGAAAGGAACAATTAACATGGATGATTTTAGAAAATACGCAACCAAGCATTTAGGAATGAATGGCATGGTATTGGATGATGTGATTAAATCGCAGGCCGGGTATTTGAATCCCTATATTCTGGAAGAAAGACAGTTGAACGTTACTCAACTCGACGTTTTCTCCCGTTTGATGATGGACCGCATCATTTTCCTCGGTACACAAGTAGATGACTATACAGCGAATACGCTTCAGGCACAGTTGCTGTATCTGGATTCTGTTGATCCGGGTAAGGATATCTCTATCTATATCAACTCTCCGGGCGGAAGTGTATACGCCGGACTGGGCATTTATGATACGATGCAGTTTATTTCAAGTGATGTTGCTACCATCTGTACAGGTATGGCAGCTTCAATGGCGGCTGTACTGCTTGTTGCCGGTGCTGAAGGCAAACGTTCTGCGTTGCCTCATTCACGTGTGATGATTCACCAGCCGATGGGTGGTGCGCAAGGACAAGCGTCGGACATTGAAATCACAGCTCGTGAGATTCAGAAATTGAAGAAAGAACTTTATACGATCATCGCCGATCATTCGCATACTGATTTCGATAAGGTATGGGCGGACTCTGACCGCGATTACTGGATGACAGCTCAGGAAGCGAAAGAGTACGGTATGATTGATGAGGTATTGATTAAGAAATAAAAATGGCTGATTCAAAGACAAAGAAAAGGTGTAGCTTCTGTGGACGGTCGGAGAATGAAGTCGGATTCCTGATTACGGGAATGAACGGCTATATCTGCGACAGTTGTGCTACCCAGGCTTATGAGATCACTCAGGAGGCATTGGGCGAAGGCAAGAAAAGCGCGGGAGCTACCAAACTCAATTTAAAAGAACTGCCCAAACCGGTAGAAATCAAGAAATTCCTCGACCAGTATGTGATCGGACAGGATGACGCAAAACGCTTCCTTTCCGTATCGGTCTATAACCATTATAAACGTCTGTTGCAAAAAGACAGCGGGGATGATGTGGAGATTGAAAAGTCGAACATTATTATGGTAGGTAGTACCGGAACCGGAAAAACGTTGCTTGCACGTACGATTGCCAAGTTGCTGCACGTGCCGTTTACCATTGTAGACGCTACGGTGCTGACAGAGGCCGGTTATGTAGGCGAAGATATCGAAAGTATTTTAACCCGTTTGCTTCAGGTGGCAGATTATAATGTACCTGAAGCGGAACAGGGTATTGTGTTTATCGACGAGATCGACAAGATTGCCCGCAAAGGAGATAACCCTTCCATCACTCGCGATGTGAGCGGTGAAGGTGTACAGCAGGGATTGCTGAAATTACTCGAAGGTTCTGTTGTGAACGTACCTCCCCAGGGTGGTCGTAAGCATCCGGACCAGAAGATGATTCCGGTAAATACCAAAAATATTCTCTTTATCTGTGGCGGCGCTTTCGATGGTATCGAAAAGAAGATCGCCCAACGGTTGAATACACATGTCGTAGGTTATACGGCGTCGCAGAAAACAGCGACGGTGGACAAGAATAACATGATGCAGTATATCGCTCCGCAGGATTTGAAGTCATTTGGACTGATTCCCGAAATTATCGGACGTCTTCCGGTACTGACTTATTTGAATCCGCTGGATCGGAATGCGCTTCGTGCTATCCTCACCGAACCGAAAAACTCTATCATCAAGCAGTACATCAAACTGTTTGAAATGGATGGTATCAAGCTCACATTTGAAGATGCTGTCTTCGAATATATCGTCGATAAGGCGGTGGAATATAAGCTGGGTGCCCGTGGATTGCGCTCTATTGTGGAAACAATCATGATGGATGTCATGTTTGAAATCCCTTCAGAGGACAAAAAAGAGTATAAGGTGACGCTGGATTATGCAAAGATGCAACTGGAAAAAGCGAATATGGCACGACTGCAAACTGCTTAAAATCAAAGAGTAAGGCTACAAAAGATGATCGTAACTGTATTTTCTTAAAAATATTAGTCGCATTTTGCTTGGTAATTACGAAGTTGTTTATAACTTTGTTTGGCTCTCTTGAAGGAGGGAGCCTACTAAAGTTAAACCATGAACTGAATAAAACAACCTAAGTTAAGATGGCAAGGAAGATTAATTTAACAGATGAACTGAAGAAGTGTTTCGGATTTAATAAGTTCAAGGGAAACCAGGAAGCGATCATTAACAACTTGCTCGATGGTAAAGATACCTTTGTACTGATGCCTACCGGTGGCGGGAAATCTTTATGCTATCAGCTACCTTCGCTCTTGATGGAAGGTACGGCAATTGTAATTTCTCCGCTTATTGCGTTGATGAAGAATCAAGTGGATGCAATGCGCAATTTCAGTGAAGAAGATGGCGTCGCCCATTTTATCAATTCTTCATTAAACAAAGGCGCGATAGACCAAGTGAGGTCGGACATCCTTGCCGGAAAGACAAAATTGCTATATGTGGCGCCGGAATCGCTGACGAAAGAAGAAAATGTAGAATTTTTGCGTTCGGTGAAAATTTCGTTCTATGCAGTAGACGAAGCTCACTGTATTTCTGAATGGGGACATGACTTCCGACCGGAATACCGGCGGATTCGCCCTATTATCAACGAAATAGGAAAGGCTCCGTTGATTGCGTTGACCGCAACAGCGACACCAAAGGTGCAGCATGATATCCAGAAAAATCTGGGAATGGTAGATGCTCAAGTTTTCAAATCGTCGTTCAACCGTCCGAACCTTTATTATGAGGTACGCGCGAAGACCGCTAATATTGACAGGGATATTATCAAGTTTATCAAAAACAATCCGGAAAAATCGGGCATTATCTATTGCCTTAGCCGGAAAAAAGTAGAGGAACTTGCTGAAATCCTTCAGGCAAACGGTATCAATGCGCGTCCTTATCATGCCGGGATGGATTCGTTGGCGAGGACCAAGAATCAGGATGATTTCCTGATGGAAAAAGTGGACGTTATTGTAGCAACTATCGCTTTCGGTATGGGAATCGACAAGCCGGATGTAAGGTTTGTGATTCACTACGATATTCCAAAGAGTCTGGAAGGGTATTACCAGGAGACCGGACGTGCCGGTAGAGATGGCGGTGAAGGTCAGTGCATAACCTTTTATACAAACAAAGACTTGCAGAAACTGGAGAAGTTCATGCAAGGAAAACCTGTGGCAGAGCAGGAAATTGGCAAGCAGCTTCTGTTGGAAACAGCTGCTTATGCCGAATCTTCCGTATGCCGGCGCAAGACGTTGCTGCATTATTTCGGCGAAGAATATACGGAAGAGAATTGTGGAAATTGTGACAACTGTTTAAACCCTAAAAAACAAGTGGAGGCTCAAGAGTTATTGTGTGCCGTGATTGAAGCGATTATCGCGGTGAAAGAAAATTTTAAGGCAGATTATATTATAGACATACTACAAGGTAAAGAAACTTCCGAAGTACAGGCGCATTTGCATGAAGACCTCGAAGTCTTCGGCTCCGGTATGGGCGAAGAGGATAAAACATGGAACGCAGTGATTCGTCAAGCACTGATCGCAGGTTACTTGAGCAAGGATGTGGAACATTACGGACTCCTGAAAGTGACGGAGGAAGGACACAAGTTCTTGAAGAAGCCGAAGTCATTCAAGATTACCGAAGACAACGACTTTGAAGAGGCGGAAGAAGAAGTTCCGGCACGTGGCGGTGGTTCCTGTGCGGTAGACCCTGCTCTTTATTCTATGTTGAAGGACTTGCGGAAGAAACTCTCGAAGAAACTGGAAGTGCCGCCTTATGTGATCTTCCAGGATCCGTCTTTGGAAGCGATGGCTACCATTTATCCGGTGACATTGGATGAGTTGCAGAATATACCGGGCGTAGGAGCCGGAAAAGCAAAACGTTACGGTGAAGAGTTCTGTAAATTAATCAAACGCCACTGTGAAGAGAATGAAATAGAACGTCCTGAAGATTTGCGGGTACGTACGGTTGCTAATAAATCAAAGATGAAAGTAGCTATCATTCAGGCAATTGACCGTAAAGTGGCGTTAGATGATATCGCTCTTTCCAAAGGTATCGAATTTGGTGAACTTCTGGACGAGGTGGAAGCTATCGTCTATTCGGGAACTAAACTGAATATCGATTATTTCCTGGAAGAAATCATGGATGAAGATCACATGCTCGATATCTACGATTATTTCAAGGAATCTACCACTGATAAGATTGATGATGCGCTTGATGAATTAGGCGATGACTTCACTGAAGAGGAAGTTCGCTTGGTACGTATTAAGTTCATCTCTGAAATGGCCAATTAAAAAAGCGAAAAAAATAAGCGTGCAGGTATGCAGTTTTGAATAAAAACCGTATGTTTAGATTGGGTTCTGTTTGTCAGTAACTTACAAAGTTAGTTCCTCAAATTTGTACTTATCTAGCCTTGTTTGAACGACACAAAGATAGGATTAATTATGTATAAGGCATAATTTTGAGATTAGAATTTTAGTCTGCATTTAGATGTGACAATTCATATTTAGATAAAAAGCCAGCTATCATCTCGATAACTGGCTTTTAATTTTTAATCATTTATTTGCTTAGTATATCTTCATAATACTCGGCAAAGTTCTCTGCATAATTCTTAGCTTCGGGACTTCCTTTTGTTTATGTACATCATTATCCATTAGAAGCAATTAATTCCATTTTGCCGCTATCTACCACCTTGACATTTTCTTCCAATACAAACACATACCTCAATAATCCAGAATGTATCTTTTACATTAGATTGGACAGATTCTTATCAGTACCTTTGCTATAGATAAATCAATTACCAATCTATTTATTTCTACAAAAATATGCAAGTAACACCCAAAAAGAGCACCGTGATTTCTTATTTACCACAAGAGATTAGAGAAACTACATATACAGATATTATATACAGACCTGTAACAAGGGAGATGCTAGAACAACTATTCTCAAATTCAGCTAAGAAGGATAAGCATAAATTAGTTAAGAAGAGAAGGAGGTAATTAATAAGGCAGCAAGTGAATGTTACTTCAAATGCTGCCTTTATTTAATTATTACTTCTTCTTGAAAGTGGTTTCAGTACCATACTCATTCTTGGCAGTCATAGTATTGCCATTAATGTTGATAGTGTATTTGTCAGTATCATCATCGTCATAGTTTATTATTAATGTACTGGATTTACTATCATAAGTGTAAGTAAACTGATATGTGTATGATTCACTATCATCGTCATAAAATAAATGCTCTTCTCCGCTTCCGTCATTTCGGAAGGTCCACCTTAAATGTTCGCCTTCATCATCGTTCTGCCATACTCCAACCAATGGATTAGACGGGTCGTCATCGTCATCATCACCACAAGCGGTAAAGTTCAAACACAATACAACCATTAACAAGGTCGTTCCAATTAATCTTAATGTCTTCATCTTTAAATTGTTTTAGTTAATTAATAAATTATATATTAGGGTTCACCTCATTATCATTTAAATCACCACCATTGAAATTCATATCAACATTCTCATTTCCCATTGGAGTATCATCCTCTTTAACTCCTAAAGAAGAATCTGTAGTACTGCCATTCACATTTACATTGACAGTAGTCATTACATTGCGTTTTACAGTAATTGTCTTACTAAATGTTTGAGTTGCTCCATTAGCCCGTTCCCATTTTAACTGTATGGTGAGGTCTTTAGTATAGTCCTCTGCTTGCCAACATTTATAAACCTCATAGAAAGTACACATAAATGATGTTTCTAATACATTCTCACCTGCTGATACCTCAACATTGGAATTTATGGAGTTAGATTCATTGTTTATTGTAATGCTGTTAATATACAGTTTACCGTCTACAGGTGGAGTTACTATAAATTTAAGCCCAAAGGCTGTACGCTTTAAATCTATATTGGCAACTCCGTCTTTTGTAGGAATATAATCGGTTAGCTCGCCATAGAATCTATCACTCTTAGGATAATAAGACCGACAATTATAATTATCATAATACCCGCTCGTGCTCATAGTTCCAATCTTTAGCCCACCAAAACAAACAGGATTCGTTGTGGAAATATTGAATTTATTCTCTAGGGCTATTCCGCTATACTTACTATTAAGAGTTCCAAGTCGATTGAAAGGAGCATAATATATTTCATTATCATGATATAATGTATCTACATCTTCTCGTACCATAGAACACTCAAACTTATATTTGTGTCCCTCAATCAAAGATATTGTCATATCTTCAATATTATCAAACAGTCCATAAGCATAATTCTGATAATTCGTATCTCCGTCCTTCTTATAATACACATTAATCCCATATATCTTCTTTGGTGCAACTTCTGTTCTGCTTAAAGGAGTTTCAGAAGTGGAGATAAATTCTCCGCCCAAATTGAATGAGATAGTGTAGGTTTCTTGGTTAGTCTGCTCCTGTTCTTTAGGTGGTAGTTCATCCTCATTATTACTACAAGAGAATAGAGTACTACTTCCTATGAGAAGCATACCAATTAATCTGAATATCTTCATTGTAATAATCTGTTTGTGCTTCTACGTTCCTAATAGAGAGCGTTAATAATTGAGATACAAGTGTGAGGAACACAACGTAGAGTTGCACACTTCTTTGATAAAGAACTGTTGAGTAGTAAAATAGACTGTCTGTTTCTTATATACCTGTATTTATGCCAATCTGTTCCCTATAGTTGGCTACTATATGCAAGAAGCGTGGGAACTATTGAATATTACTAAGTTGAGGCTCTGGACTGCCCAAGAATGAGTAATAAACAATAACCCACGCCAAACGATATATAGACTATCCATATAAGATAGGTATATAACATTGACGTGAGCGTTCTTGCTTATCATCCTCATTCTTTGAAATTGTCCAGATTTCAACTTAGGATAATATATCAAACGCTCTTCGTTAACTATGTCCTTTCAGAACTATCTCCATAGAAGTCTGAAATTGCTACAAAGTTACTAAAAGCTGTTTAATTTGCAAGAACTATTGTTTATTAAAAGTTGAGAGCTGTCTCTACTCAATAATTCAAGGTTGGTATGAAACTTGCCAAATCCCCATATAAGTAGAAATTCTGAATTTTCATACCAATCTAATTATCAGAAGCTAAGACAATCATAAGTATTAAGTAGCTCTTCCTGTCTTAATCCCAAGTATCTTTTAGTGATTGATACACTGGAATGATTGAATAGCTCCATGAGCTTAACAAGTGCAAGCTCTGAATTATCACTGTTCATATTATAAACCTGTCTGCCAAAGGTCTTTCTAAGAGAATGACAACTGAAATTGCCTATATGCAACTTGTATTTCTTTTTAATCTCTTTCAGCATGACATTGATTCTCTGAACTGTGTACACTGTCCCCTTCTGACTTATCAATACAGGTGCATTTATGCCAACTGGATTTATATGACCGTAACAATCTCTGATATGTTGCTGTAGCTGCATATTAATCCTAATTGTCCTTTGCTTTCCTGTTTTAATCTCTGTAATGGTAAATTCTTCTGCATCTAATATCTGATTCCACCTTAAAGCAAGAATATCAGAAATTCTTAGACCTGTGAAGCAACCTAAAGCAATAAGAAGTGACATCTTATAATTACTATCCCTTGCCAACTTTCTTACTAAGTTCATTGCTTCGCTCCATTGCAGATAATCTGCTGTTGTGCTTGAATATTTAAGTGACATAACGTTCTGTTTTATAGTGAAACTAATAAAAGTGAATATTAATTTTGAGTTGGAATATCTAACTTACTGATTACTAGCTAAACATTCACTAATAGTAGAAGTGAATATTATACTACTGGCTAATAATAGAGAAAGAGTACCTATATATAGTATATAGATACCCTTATTAGTTCTTCATGTACTACTTCACCGTAATAATCTTGTATATAGTCCAAATAATCATCAAGAAGAATACAACAGGTGAAATTGCACACATAACAAGTAACAAGATAATCCAAGATATAACGATTAATAACGCTTGTAACATAATCTTTTGAGTATTAATAGGTAATGAATAATCAAGGGACACCCTTATTATATGGATGCCCCTTTTAAGTACTCTGTAATACCACTAACTAAGAAACCATTGATACTTGTCATCACCATGTAAAGCGGAACATATACCCGTTGCAAGTTCTGTAGCATTATAGGCTCTATCCAAGAATGAATCTATATAGCTGCTCTTATTTGCACCTGTGAGCAAGTTGTAGAACTTCCACATAGACAAATCATTTCCCAAGCTGCCAAAGTTCTCGTCATTGATATACGCTTTAGCCACATTGTTAACCTGTGTATCAGTAAGCAACATTTTAGGTATATCTTTCTGATAGCCTTGCGGTAATGATTGATAAAGTCTCATTCTTCCAAGTAGTTGGCAGAACTGATGCTCTGTCATACTGGTATTGCCTAAAGACTGCATCAAGTGTATGTGTTTGGCTGCATCGTATTTGTGGAACATTTCCAATACCGCTTGATATAAATCCCTTGTATTGGTAACTTCCAAGCAACTAAGATAACCGTCTGTAGATACACATAGATTTGTGCAAACCTTACAAGTAAAGCCAATAAACACTTTAAACCGCTCCGAGCCTTTCTTTGAATAAAGATTGGTGTGGTTATAAGCTCTCACACCACCAATAGTAAGTGTTAGCCTGTTACCGTGTACTGTCTCATAGATAGTAGGAACTTCAATAACAAAAGCGCACCTCTCGTAATAGATAGTCTTATCACTTTCTAATAACTGATTGGCTGGCTTATGTATTGCTTCGGGAATCCTACCTTTGATTACATGAGAAACACGAATATCTGGCGATTCAATTTGTTCACCGCTAAAGAATGTATTGGTTGCATCCTGTACCGCTTCAATGAAAGCCACATGAGATAATGTAGCTTCGTTGTCCTTTGCGAATACGGGTATAATACAATCATTCCTTAGATGTTCCAAACTGGCTTCAATCGTATTGGCTTCAATGAATAGAGGTCGTTTCTGCTTAATAATTGGCTCTTCAATTATTACCGCTTCTTCTGCATATTCACCAAAGTTTCTACTAATTCTCTGTACTGGCATAATCTGTAATGTTGATTCCATAATCTGTAATTTATTAAGTTAATATTAGAAATTCCTCTGTCTGAAAGCCAAGCAAGCCACAATCAGTATTAATAATCCAATAAAGAACTGTGGCATTAAGACTACTGGCACAATTAGAATTATTCCAAACGTCAATAAAATCTTTAAATTCTCCATACGCATAATAATAGATTAGTAAATAGTGTATTTAAGGACAAAATGAGGGCTTGACATGAAGTACTATTCATTCACTTTCCTTTGTGCATCTTTATATGTAGACATATACAAATCGTTGATAAGTCCGCATATTTCAGAAGTTCAAAAGGTTTGTGGGCTGAATAGCGATTCATGTTATCCTTTCATTTCTCCTAATGATTGGTATGGGGGTGTTAGTAGTTTCATGAAAGCCTAGCGCACGATATACATCTGATACGCTCACTGACGAATCAAATATTTCACTCTATAGCTGTATAAAGTCTAAATAGAAACGCTACCTAAATCTAGAGGGTGGGGGTATGAATTTCAGGTACCTATATTTTTGGGTTGGGTATCAAAAGGAACTTTTCCAGTAATATATATCACTCTCAAATGCCATTATTGGTCTTTAGGATATACTCCCCTATAGAATGACGGACTTATGCCAGTATCAGTATAAAGTTTGCAGATTGTCCACAATTCATGATTTTACTGTCGGAATATTAATTACCTTTGCAATATCAGGACAATGGGAAACACCCAAAATATAATCCTCAAAATTATTCCGATTCCATGTTAGAGATACCCTAAACGGGTATAATTCGACCTGATGCGTATCAGGTTTTATTATTCTTGTGACTGTCCAATATTTCTACCATGACTCCCTTATACTAAAGATAAAAATCCTCTATAAAGTGGACATCACTAGATTAGATTATTCCAGTCAAATTAACTTTTAACTTAACTCATGAAAAAAGAAGTGATTAAAATTCCGGCAAATATCAAGTATTTAACCGAACGGGACAAGTTCATAGAAGAATTCGGGAAACCGTTTGAACTTCCTAATGGTATTTTGAATAAAGAGATACCCGGCTGTGGAGCAACTACAGTCGCACTGACAGATGAACATAAAACTATTATATGCAGCCCTCGCAATGAACTGTTGAAAAACAAACATGAACAATACCCTGATACCTTGCTTGTAATTGGCGGGGTAGACACCATAGAGATTGAAGCATATTTGCAGACTGCGGAGCTTCCCAAGATTCTGGTCTCCTACGATTCCGTGTATAAATTGATTGGCTGTATTAAATACAAATCAGATTGGCGTGTAGTAGTGGATGAATTTCAGTGCTTGTTGGCAGATAGTAGTTTCAAGTCTGAAATAGAATTGCACTTTTTGGATAATTCAAGGTCATTCCCGTATGTTACATTCTTATCGGCAACTCCAATTCTCGACAAATATCTGGAACAGATTGACCACTTCAAGGATATGAATTACTATCAGCTTGACTGGGAAGAAAAGGATATTGTCAGAGTATATAGAGAACGTACAAAGAATCCTATCAATGCAGCATTGGAAATAGTTCGCTACTATCAGAATGGCAATTATCCTTCTGTGTATGTTAATGGGGAAAGGATTTACTCCAAAGAATGTGTTATATTTCTCAATAGTGTAAATAATATTGTGAATATTATTAAACAAACAGAACTCAATCCGGAAGAAGTAAATATCATTGTAGGTAATTCTGACGATAACGACAGACAGATTGCAAGGATTGGGGAAGGATTCAAAAGAGGGAGAATTCCCTTGAAAGGGGAGACGCACAAGAAATTCACCTTCTGTACTTCCACCGCTTATGCGGGCTGTGATTTTTACTCTACCAATGCCGCAACTTTTGTCATTAGTGATTGTAATCGCCCGAACACTGCGGTTGATATAGCAACGGAACTGGTACAGATTGCAGGCAGGCAGCGTCTGGCATGCAACCCCTTCAGGCAGTTCCTCACCTTCGTTTACAATGTCAATGCAGAGGAGGTAGAGCAGGAGACATTCAATGAGCATCTGTGCCGGAAGGTCAATGTGACACTTGACGAGATTAGGGATAACAACAATGCAGGTGAAGCATTGAGAGCCAAACGTATCAAGGATTTTAGGAGAATCCCCGATAATGTAAAATATCAGGATTCATATACAATGTACGATGAACAGAAAGGAGAATTTGTTTTCAACCGTTTAGCCTATGTAAATGAGCAATACTGTTTTGATGTCCAGAAGTTCAATTATCAGAATGGGGTAATTGTAAAGAAACTGCTCCAAGATAGTAGTTTCGATGTCAGTGAAAACCAAACTTATGCCGTTTACCAAGAACAGTTGAAACATCTAATCAAAAAGGAGCCATTTGTAGACAGGATGCAGGCATACTGTGAATATCGTGCCAAGCAAGGGCTGATTGTCAATCTCGCAATGTCAACACTGGAAAGCAAATATCCAGAACTTAGGTATTATTATGAGGCTTTGGGGGCTGACAGGATTAAAGCTTTGAATTATAAAGAGAAGAAACTGCTCAATGAAATCCATATCATGAAAACCAAAAATAAGATTCGTCATGAATTACACGGCATTATTCATATCGGAGACAGAATATTAACTACTGATATTCAGCAAACCTTACATGATGTATATGACAGGCTGGGCATTGACAAGTCACCGAAAGCGGCCGACCTCAATGAATTCTTTGAGATTCATCCCGTCAAGATACCGACCGCCAACGGCCGGAAAAATGGCTTTGAGATTCGAGGAATATTGTAAACAAACAGAAAGAGGCTGAACTCAAAATCAATTTGAGACAGCCTCTTATTTTTATGTATCATGTACAATCCGGTTATTCTTATTGCTGTTGAGCGTTACGCATCTCAATAACTCGCTCGATGATTAAGTGCTGAATACAGCTAATTTTATCTTCGCACTTAGCTGCTTCAATCCGCAACTTCTCTGTTGCTTCAATGCTGTTTAATACATCACAGACTGTATCAAAACCATATTCCGAGATACCATAATTAATGGCCTTAATATATCTGGTCTGTTTCGCAGCTTTCACGCCAAAGGCTTGTACTGTTGCCTTCATCAATTGCTCTGCCTGCTGATAGCTTCTGTATTTCCCATTGAAAGGGGAAGAACTTGCAGCAAGAGCTTTGCTTTGTAATAAAGAAACAGTAGTGCTTATACCAAAATATCCCTGTACGGCAGTACCGGACATAGAGTACTTCTCACCGAAGCTGCGGATATTCAGTAATAATTCATCTCCCGTTACAATTCCGGCATATCCTATCCACTCATCCTTTGAAGGACATTGAGAGAAATATGCAGTTGTTGCTACTCTGCGGTAAGCGTCGGCAACACTATCACATTCCACTAATTCAGCTTGCAGTGGCTCATCCGTCAAACCGAGCAAGTTAACATTGTCGGCTTTATCCAGATAGACCATTACAGCCGGAGCATTATCGGGAAGATTCTCTATTTTACTACCAACGTAATCGTATAGAGGAACATTCTCTGTGTAGAATGGTTTTGCGTCACATAAGCAAACCAGAGTCGGCAAGAGCTTACTCTTATCTATAGATTCATAGGTTTTATTCTTCTCAAAGTTTTTACGTTTGATAGAATAATCGGTGAAGGCAAGAATGATTTCCTGTTCTTCGCCATTAAAATTCACTGTGGTAACAAAGTACCACTTGGGAGCTTCTGCGCTCCCTAAATTGACTAAATTCATAATATTATGTTTTAATATATTAAACGGTATATAAGAGCGGGCATACTTACTTATACCTTCATATATACCCGGCAATCCGAAAATTGCCTAATTAATAATATTAACAATTATGAATATATTCTTTAATTGTTGCAGCATACCATTTTAATGGTAGCTTAAAGCACCGAGGTGCTGGTATGGATTGTACATGATGTCAAAGAACGGGTTGTTCAATGCTTACTCATCAACAACATGAGTTAACTGCTGCAAAGATAAACCATTTTACTGATAACATCCAAATTCTACGGTTATTATTTCTCGTAAATGCTTGATTTCGTCCGGATTAGCTATATTAATCCAGAATCAGTTAACGTCAGTTAATGAGATTTTATCATACCTCCTTACAGCCGTATCTGTTTGGGGAGAATATGGCGGTTTGGGTAGTAGAATCACTTTACTTGTCTTTAGCCTTCAATATTCCCGCTACAATTTCTTTCATGTCATTAAGGCTGTCATTATCCAGAATCCCCATTTTGAAAGCCTTATCAACAATCTGCATGACAGTTTCCACATTTACCTCTATCTTTATACATTTGACAATTAACAGCTTAAGCTCGTCCCTCAAATTGGACAGATTACCAACAGACAGCCGTTCCACATATTTATGGGCTACTTCAAGGCCGGAGGCGGGAGATTGCATATAAGCCTCTATTTCTTTCACAATACCACTTATCTCGCTATTGTAATCATATAGTTTGCCGTTCTTCACATATCCCATACGTTCAAACATGTCACTGGCTTTATTGATTTTAGATGCAAAAAATTGAGTGTCCAACAGAGTATCGAAGGTTATATTATTAGTTGCATCGTTCGTAGGCTTTACTTCATTGAGAGAATTTGTCTCCACCTTGCCCATATTGAAAATGCCATTATTTAAACTTTTGAAAGCATTAGAGACTTTCTTTGCTTTATCTTTACTGTTTAAATGAGAATAAACTTTGTCTATCATTTTTGTATCTTCATGTCCTGTCGCTATAATAACAGTTTCCTTTGGGATGCCTTTTCTACACAATATTGTGATAAAAGTATGCCTTGCTGTATGTGTATGCAGTAATTTATAAAGAGGTTGGGTTTGTTTAATCCCGTTTTCTTCATAAGTGATAGGCTCGTCTAATCCTGCTTGTTCTGCTACTTCTTTTAAGGCTTCATTGACAATGGACTTTCTTTCTTTATAATATAATAATTCTTTATTCTCATATTTGGATATAATTTCTTTGGCTAATGGCAATAGTGGAATTATAGCTCTGGCTTTTGTCTTTTGTTGTATAATGGAGATGGTTCCTGCTTCTTCGTCCATTTCATTATCTCCATTAAAGAATTTTTGCATATCGCCAATTCGTTGCCCAACTAAACATTGTAGTATGAATAAGTCTCTGATTTCTGTGTATTTCTTTATTTGTCTTTCTGTTCCTGTTATGATATGCTTGTAGAATTTATTCAGTTGCTCTTCTGTTAATGAAACTTTTTTGTTGTCTGCTAATTCTTTGTTGGATTTATCTTTCACGAACTCAAAACTGTTTAAATTGCTGTCAGACCATTTGAAAGGAATATCCAGTCTTTTATCTGCTATTCCTAGTAAATTAAAAATAGTTCCTTTAATTATGTTACGCAAAGTGTTATGAGGATGTAATGGATTTTCTTTTATGATTTGCTTTTGGTAGCGATTAATGGTATCTAAATTCATGCTCTCCCATGTATTGGGAATTTCATTCTCTTTGAGAAAACGCTCAAACTTGTCTATGTTAGAACGATATTGTTTCTTACTGCTTTCTGCACAAGTCTTTGCTTCTATAATTTGTTTCATTATAAAAGTTGCGGGTTTCTGTAATTCTTTCTTCATCCTATCTTTATATATGTGTTGTTTTAATAGTTTCATACTTTCTCCAATCTCGTCTGGATGCATACAAAGATAATGCTTAAATTCGATGAAATATTCTTTTAGTTTTGTGATTTTCTTGTTCACTATAGTGTTATTTATATTATCTATCTCTGATAGGCGTACGCTGATATATGCTTCTTGTCTTTTTTCATTCCAGTGGTCTGGATATATCTTTACCCCTGTAGATAGTTTAACCTGTTTGTTGTTTATTCTGCATACTAAATAGAGATTGGTTGGCTTCTCGCTACGTGGTTTTCTTAAATTGAAACGAGCTTGCATCTCATTAATAAAAATCTGCCTTTCCATAATCTTGTTCTTTAAAGTTGTTCTTTAATTCGGTTCTTTGAATGTGTTCTTTTAAGGCAATTCTTTCTGATAAGTATTAATTAGCTCCCCTCATTAAATATTCTGGTGCACAGTTTGCGCATTTTGAATAAAAACCGTATATTTGCACGCAATAATTTTTAAACGCATAGCCCTATGTCATTTATTGCTGATAAGATTGTAATGGATGGGTTAACTTACGACGACGTATTGTTGATCCCCGCTTATTCTGAAGTTTTACCGCGCACTGTCGATCTCTCGACTAAGTTTTCAAAAAACATTGAGTTAAAAATTCCTTTTGTGACGGCTGCCATGGATACGGTTACCGAAGCGAAAATGGCTATTGCCATTGCTCGTGAAGGTGGTATCGGTGTGATTCACAAAAATATGTCTATCGAAGAACAGGCAAGACAAGTTGCTATTGTAAAGCGTGCCGAAAATGGTATGATTTATGATCCCGTAACTATTAAAAGAGGTTCTACTGTGCAGGATGCACTGGACATCATGGCGGAATACAAAATCGGTGGTATCCCTGTGGTAGATGATGAAGGTTATTTGGTGGGTATTGTTACTAACAGAGATTTGCGTTTCGAAAGAGACATGGCTAAACATATTGATCTTGTCATGACTCCGAAAGAAAGATTGGTAACTACAAACCAGTCTACTGATCTGGAATCTGCTGCACAGATTCTTCAGAAACATAAGATCGAGAAACTTCCGATTGTCGGAATGGACGGAAAGTTGATCGGTCTTGTTACTTATAAAGATATTACAAAAGCAAAAGATAAACCGATGGCTTGTAAAGATGCCAAAGGTCGTTTGCGTGTAGCTGCCGGTGTAGGTGTGACTGCCGATACGCTGGATCGTATGCAGGCATTGGTAGATGCCGGTGCGGATGCAATTGTGATTGATACGGCTCACGGACACTCTATGTTTGTGATTGAAAAACTGAAAGAAGCTAAGAAACGCTTCCCGAACATTGATATTGTAGTGGGTAATATTGCTACCGGAGAAGCTGCAAAAGCGTTGGTAGAAGCAGGAGCGGATGCAGTGAAAGTCGGTATCGGTCCGGGTTCTATCTGTACCACTCGTGTGGTTGCCGGTGTAGGTGTTCCACAGTTGTCTGCTGTCTATGATGTAGCAAAAGCCTTGAAGGGTACAGGTATTCCTTTGATTGCCGATGGTGGTTTGCGCTATTCGGGCGATGTAGTGAAAGCGTTGGCTGCCGGTGGATATTGTGTAATGATCGGATCGTTGGTTGCCGGAACAGAAGAGTCTCCGGGCGACACAATCATTTTCAATGGACGTAAATTCAAATCCTATCGTGGTATGGGATCGTTGGAAGCGATGGAGAACGGTTCGAAAGACCGCTACTTCCAGAGTGGAACTGCTGATGTGAAGAAGCTTGTTCCGGAAGGAATTGCTGCCCGTGTTCCTTATAAAGGTACACTTTTCGAAGTTGTCTATCAGTTGTCAGGTGGTTTGCGTGCAGGTATGGGATACTGCGGTGCTGCCAATATTGATAAACTTCATGATGCTAAGTTTACCCGCATTACCAATGCAGGTGTAATGGAAAGCCATCCGCACGACGTGACGATTACTAGTGAATCGCCTAACTATAGCCGTCCGGAATAATAGATAGATACGGTGAACTATTAACGGTGAACGGTGAACAGGCTGTATTGTCAGCAAGGTGTTCACTGCTCACCGTTTGTTGTTTATCTGTTATTGCCTCTGTGATGTTTGTTGTTTATTGTTTGGAAAATAAAAAATGATGATGAAAAGAAGCCTGTTGTTGGGATGTATTTCTCTCTTTGTTGTCGCGGTCTTTGCGCAAGAAGATCCGGTATTGATGCGTGTTAACGGAAGAGAGGTACTCCGTTCGGAATTTGAAAATGCATACCGCCGTTATGCAGAACGCTCAAATGCCCGGCTTTCACCAAAAGAGTATGCGGCACTTTTCGCTCAATCAAAGTTGAAGGTGGAAGCAGCCAGGGCTGCCGGGCTTGATACGACTACAGTTTTCCGTAAACAACACGAGAAATGTTGGACAGAATTGGTAGAATCTTATCTGATTGACAAACAAGTGATGGATAGTTGTGCCCGTGTCTTGTATCAGAAGATGGGACTGAAAGCACGTAGCGGCCGGGTGCAAGTCATGCAAATATTTAAACGTTTACCGCAGACGGTGACTTCCCGTCATTTGGAAGAAGAAAAAGCCCGGATGGATTCTATATACTGGGTGATACAGAATCAGCCGGATTTGAATTTTAACCGTTTGGTGGAAATCTATTCGGATGATAAGCAGAGTAGATGGATAGAAGGTCTGGAGACAACGAGTGAATTTGAGGATGTCGCTTTCTCTTTGGCGAAAGGTACGGTATCACAGCCATTCTTCACTCCTGAAGGGATTCATATCTTGAAAGTGATTGACCGGGAGGAAGCATTTGCTTATGAAGATGTCAGTGGTAGGTTGATAGAGCGGTTACGGCGTAAGGAAATTTTAGACAAAGGCACGGCAGCGATGCTCGACCGATTAAAAAGGTCATGGCAGTATACCCCGAATCAGGCAGCAATGGAAGAACTGTTAACGAAAGGCCGGACAGAACAAAATCTCTTTACGATTGATGGACAGGCATATACCGGAGCTATGTTCACGCAGTTTGCCTCTTCTCATCCTCAAGCTGCCAAACGCCAGTTGGAAGGGTTTATAGCTAAATCATTATTGGATTATGAAAGTCGGAATATAGATAAAAAGCATCCGGAAATTCGTATTGCCTTGCGGGAATCTGACGAAAACTATTTGGTAAAAGAGATCACACGGCAGAAAATAGAGTTGCCTGCCATTAATGACCGGGCCGGATTGGCTACCTATTTCAAATTTCATTCGTCGGATTATCGGTGGGAGAGTCCCCGGTATAGAGGAGTCGTGCTTCATTGCGTTGATAAAAAGACGGCAAAGCAAGCTAAAAAAATGCTGAAGAAAGTGCCGGAAAAAGAGTGGGCGGACCAGCTTCGGCAAACTTTTAATACATCCGGGACGGAAAAGATACAGGTTGAACAAGGTATTTTTGCCGACGGAGACAATAAATATATAGATAAACTGGTCTTTAAGAAGGGTGGTTTCGACCCCGTGATGTCTTATCCTTTTACCATTGTGGTAGGCGAAAAAATGAAAGGACCGGATGATTATCGGGAAGTAATTGAACAGGTGCGAAAGGATTATCGAAGCTATCTTGACACGTGCTGGGCGCGGGAATTGAGGGAGTTTGGTAAGGTTGAAATAAACCAAGAGGTTTTAAAAACAGTTAATAATAACTGATGTAACCGATTATTCACTATCTTCGTACCTTAAATAAGTAGATTTTAGTTGCCAATGCGAATATTAGTCCTCTTACTGATTACCCTTCTTGGTTGTGGAGCGTGCAAGGAACAGCGCGACCACAAAGGAAAGACTCCTTTGGTAGAGGTGGACGGTAACTTTTTATATAAAGAAGATTTGATGTCCGTGCTTCCGGTCGGATTGTCAAAAGATGATAGTATTCTCTTCACCGAACATTATATTCGTAGTTGGGCGGAAGAGATTTTATTATATGAGAAAGCTGCGAACAATATTCCCGATAATGTGGATGTTGACAAACTGGTGGAGAATTATCGGAAAGCGTTGATTATGCATACTTATCAGCAGGAGTTGATAAACCAGAAGCTGTCGAATGATATTTCCGAACAAGAGATCGCAGAATATTACGGGAAAAACAAAGAACTGTTTAAACTGGAAACCCCGTTGATTAAGGGATTGTTTATCAAAGTGCCGTTGACGGCTCCCCAGCTGAACAATGTGCGCAGGTGGTATAAGTCGGACAAACAGGATGCTGTTGAGAGCCTGGAAAAATATAGCTTACAGAATGCAGTGAAATACGAATACTTCTATGACAAATGGGTGTCCGTGACTGATGTACTGGATATGATTCCATTAAAAGTAGAGGCACCGGAAGAGTACGTAGACAAACACCGTCAGGTAGAATTGAAAGATACGGCCTATTATTATTTCCTGAATGTGAGCGATTATCGCGGAATTGGTGAAGAGAAACCGTATGAATTTGCCCGTTCGGAAGTGAAAGACTTACTGGTTAATCAGAAACGGGTGAGCTTTATGGAACAGGTAAAGAACGACTTGTATCAGCAGGCAGTAAGTAAGAAGAAGATTATATATAATTATTAAATACAAAGAATGAAGAAGTTTGTGAACTTTAGATTTGTTGTTACCCTTGTCCTGGCAATATTTGCTAATGTGGCAACCTATGCACAAGATAATGTGGTTGATGAAGTAGTTTGGGTAGTAGGTGACGAAGCTATTTTGAAATCAGATGTAGAAGAGGCCCGTATGGATGCCTTGTATAATGGACGCAGATTTGACGGCGATCCTTATTGTGTAATTCCTGAAGAGATTGCCGTGCAGAAGTTGTTCCTGCATCAGGCAAAGTTGGACAGTATCGAGGTTTCCGAAGCGGAAATCATCCAGCGTGTGGATATGATGACCAACATGTACATCCAGCAGATCGGTTCCAGAGAGAAGATGGAGGAGTATTTCAATAAAACTTCCACCCAAATTCGTGAGACGCTGCGTGATAATGCACGTGACGGATTGACCGTCCAGAAGATGCAGCAGAAACTGGTAGGAGAAATCAAAGTGACTCCGGCAGAAGTACGCCGTTATTTTAAAGACCTTCCACAAGATAGTATTCCTTACATTCCGACACAGGTAGAAGTGCAGATCATTACTTTACAACCGAAAATTCCTATCTCGGAGATTGAGGATGTAAAAAAGACGTTGCGTGATTATACGGATCGTGTGACAAAAGGAGAAATTGACTTCTCTACATTGGCGCGTTTGTATTCGGAAGACAAGGCATCTGCCATTAAAGGTGGTGAATGTGGATTCATGGGACGTGGTATGATGGACCCTGCTTATGCGAATGTAGCGTTCAGTTTGCAAGATCCGAAGAAAGTTTCCAAGATTGTGGAGTCGGAATTTGGTTTCCACATTATCCAGTTGATTGAAAAACGTGGTGACCGTGTCAACACTCGCCATATCTTGTTGCGTCCGAAAGTATCGGAAAAAGAACTGACCGAGGCTTGTGCCCGTCTGGATTCTATTGCTGATGATATTCGTGCCAACAAATTTACATTTGAGGATGCGGCTGCCGTTATCTCACAGGATAAAGATACTCGTAACAACCATGGTATTATGGTGAACATCAATGAAAATTCAGGTGTGACTACTTCTAAGTTCCAGATGCAGGATCTTCCTCAAGACGTTGCTAAGGTAGTGGATAAGATGAATGTAGGCGAAATTTCCAAAGCCTTTACAATGATTAATGAGAAAGATGGAAAAGAAGTATGTGCTATCGTGAAGTTGAAAGCAAAAATCAACGGTCATAAAGCAACCATTGCAGAAGACTATCAGGACCTGAAAGAAATTGTGATGGAGAAACGCCGTGAAGAGATGTTGCAGAAATGGATTCTGGACAAGCAGAAACATACTTATGTACGCATCAACGAAAACTGGCAGAAGTGTGACTTCAAGTATCCGGGTTGGGTCAAGAAGGACTGATGTAACCTTGCTTTGATTTTATATGCTGAAAACAAATAAGAAAAATAAACAACAAGACAGGCATAGATGGCTCCTTATAGGCTTTCTATGCCTGTTTGGTGTATGTCTTGTAGCACAAGTGAGGCCAACAGGACAGAAACCTGTGACAGGGGATTCAATTAAATCGGCTGCGGATACGTCTAAGTCGGCTCCAAAAGCCAAAACACCGGCAGGCAATAAGAAACAGTCGGACAACAAGAAGCAACCGGAGAATAAAAAGACCAAAGTTTATCTGCTTCATGCTGATGAAGGTCAGGCGGATAAGTTGGCGCGTCCGGATGTGCAGGTGTTGATTGGTAACGTGAAATTGCGGCATGACAGTATGTATATGTACTGTGATAGTGCGCTGATTTTTGAGAAAACCAACTCTGTGGAGGCCTTCAGTAATGTGCGTATGGAACAGGGAGACACTTTGTTCATCTACGGTGATTATCTTTATTATGACGGAATGACGCAAATAGCGCAGCTTCGTGAAAATGTGAAGATGATTAATCGGAACACCACCCTGTTGACAGATAGCTTGAACTACGACCGTCTCTACGACCTCGGATATTATTTCGAGGGAGGAACCTTGATGGATGAAGAGAATGTATTGACTTCCGATTGGGGAGAATACAGTCCTGCAACAAAACAGTCGGTATTCAACCATGATGTGAAGTTGGTAAACCCTAAGTTTGTGTTGACTTCCGATACATTAAGGTATAATACGGAAAGCAAAATCGCAGTTATTCTCGGACCTTCCAATATCGTCAGTGATAATAATCATATCTATTCGGAACGGGGATTCTATAATACAATGACCGAACAAGCCGAACTGTTGGACCGTTCGGTACTGACCAATCAGGGAAAGAAACTGGTAGGCGACAGTCTGTTCTATGACCGTATCATCGGTTATGGCGAGGCGTTCGATAATGTGAAGATGACAGATTCCATTAATAAGAATATGCTGACGGGTGATTATTGTTTCTATAATGAATTGACAGACTCCGCGTTTGCGACGAAACGTGCTGTGGCAATCGACTACTCGCAAGGGCCTGACAGTCTTTTTATGCATGGCGATACATTGCAGTTGGTGTCTTACAACCTGAATACCGATTCCGTTTTCCGGTTGATGAAGGCTTATCACAAGGTACGTATGTATCGTACGGATGTTCAAGGAGTATGTGACTCACTGGTCTATAATTCGAAGGATTCCTGTATGACCATGTATACCGACCCTATTCTTTGGAATGAAGGGCAGCAACTACTTGGCGAGCAGATCAAGATTTATATGAATGACAGCACGATTGACTGGGCGCATATCATCAACCAGGCGTTGACGGTGGAAATGAAAGATTCTATTCATTATAACCAAGTGTCCGGCAAAGAGATGAAAGCCTATTTCATCAATGGAGATATGCGTCATATTGAAGTGATTGGTAATGTGTTGACCGCTTTCTATCCGGAAGAAAAAGACAGTACGATGACCGGATTTAATTGTCTGGAAGGTAGTGTGCTTCATCTTTATATGAAGGACAAGAAGATGGAAAAAGGACTGTTTATCGGTAAATCCAACGGAACGATGTATCCGATGGACCAGATACCGCCTGATAAATTGCGTCTTCCCACTTTTGCCTGGTTCGACTATGTCCGTCCGCTGAATAAGGATGATATCTTTAACTGGCGGGGTAAACGTGCGGGCGATACACTGAAACCGACCACCGACCGGCGACCCAAAACAGAAAAGCGAAACTTAATAAATATGAAGTAGTATGGGAATGTTTAACTCAATGAGAAAGCCCCGTGGCTTTAATCATCAATACATTTATGTAGACGAGCGGAAAGAAAAGCTCGCAAAGATGGAGGAGAACGCCAAACGTGACTTGGGGATGCTTCCGGAAAAGGAATTTAATCCGGAGGATATTCGAGGTAAGTTCATCGAAGGTACTACGCATTTGAAAAGAAGAAAAGCGAGTGGCCGCAAACCGGTCTCTTTCGGAATCATACTGATAATCATTGCTTTCCTTCTTTATCTGTGGCATTATTTGGCGACAGGAAGCTGGAACTTTTAATTATTAATTTACGAAGAATGAGCGATATAATTCATTTGTTACCTGATTCGGTAGCTAACCAGATTGCTGCCGGTGAAGTGATACAACGTCCCGCGTCTGTCATCAAGGAGCTAGTGGAGAATGCGATTGATGCAGATGCACAAAATATACATGTATTGGTGACTGATGCAGGTAAAACCAGCATTCAGGTGATTGATGATGGAAAAGGAATGTCCGAAACGGATGCCCGTCTTTCTTTTGAGCGACATGCCACTTCCAAGATACGTCAAGCGGCGGATCTGTTTGCTTTGCGTACAATGGGATTTCGCGGAGAGGCATTGGCTTCTATCGCTGCTGTGGCACAGGTAGAGTTAAAGACACGTCCGGAATCGGAAGAGTTGGGCACGAAGCTGGTGATTGCAGGCTCTCAAGTGGAAAGCCAAGAGGCTGTGTCCTGTTCTAAAGGAAGTAACTTCTCTGTAAAGAACCTATTCTTTAATGTACCTGCCCGTCGTAAATTTCTAAAGGCTAATTCAACGGAATTGAGTAACATCCTTGCCGAATTTGAACGGATCGCTTTGGTGCATCCGGAGGTTGCCTTTTCGCTTTATAGTAATGATTCGGAGTTATTTAATCTTCCGGTATCACAATTACGTCAACGTATCCTTGCTATTTTCGGTAAGAAGCTCAATCAGCAGTTACTGAACATAGAGGTCAATACTACCATGGTGAAAATCTCCGGATATGTAGCCAAGCCGGAGACTGCCCGTAAGAAAGGGGCACATCAGTATTTCTTTGTCAACGGGCGTTATATGCGTCATCCTTATTTTCATAAGGCAGTCATGGAGGCTTATGAACAGTTGATTCCCACCGGTGAACAGATTTCCTACTTTATCTATTTCGATGTAGATCCGGCTAATATTGACGTGAATATCCATCCGACAAAGACCGAAATCAAGTTTGAAAATGAACAGGCCATCTGGCAGATACTTTCGGCATCCGTGAAGGAGTCGTTGGGTAAATTCAGTGCGATCCCTTCCATCGACTTTGATACGGAAGATATGCCTGACATTCCGGCATTTGAGGAGAAAATATCTTCCGAACCTCCGAAGATACATTATAATACAGATTATAATCCGTTTAAAGTTTCTGCCGGTGGCGGTGGTGGCGGATCGTACAGCCGTTCGAAAGTGGAATGGGAAGATTTGTACGGAGGGCTGACGAAAGCCAGTAAGATGAATAACCCGCAACCGGAACCCGAAATGGATTGGGAAGACTCTTCTATTGGCGGCCAACCCGCTTTCGTTGAAGAAAAGATGGAAACGGTCACCTCTGCCGCTTCTTCTACTTTGTATGCCAGTGAACCGGTGATAGAGAAAGGAAATCAGCATTTGCAGTTTAAAGGGCGGTTTATTTTGACTTCAGTTAAATCCGGGCTGATGCTAATCGATCAGCACCGGGCACACATACGGGTGCTTTTTGATCGTTATATGGTACAGATCCAACAGAAACAGGGGGTATCACAAGGCGTCCTGTTCCCGGAAATCTTACAGTTGCCGGCTTCGGAAGCAGCTGTACTGCAAAGTATTATGGATGATTTGTCTGCAGTCGGTTTCGATTTGAGTAATCTGGGAGGCGGTAGCTATGCCATTAATGGTATTCCTTCGGGGATTGAAGGTCTGAATCCGGTGGAACTGGTGCGTAATATGCTGCATACGGCGATGGAAAAAGGAAGTGACGTCAAGGAAGAAATCCAAAGTATTCTGGCATTAACATTGGCTCGCGCGGCGGCTATTGTTTACGGACAGGTGTTGAGTAATGAAGAAATGGTAAGCCTTGTAGACAACCTTTTTGCCTGTCCCTCACCGAATTACAC
>ENA-OWOD01000467-OWOD01000467.1-gut-metagenome-genome-assembly--contig:-NODE-467-length-29854-cov-6.264802_pt1 | contig 29854 bp, 19 predicted proteins | sample MGYA00248256_ERZ651792 | MGnify/ENA primary metagenome ERZ651792 (study PRJEB26908, sample SAMEA4031714) | gut metagenome | biome: gut; feature: normal infant; material: stool | place: China | collected 2015...
AATACACATACTATGATGCCCATGAATCCAATAAAGTTCCCCTTTATCAAAAATTTGCTGATAATATTTTTGATTTTGTATATTCAGATTATTTTGATTTTTTGCTAATATTAACTCTAGGTTTTTTCGATCTTTTATTGATATCTTCAAGCGAAACCGACTTATTATTTCATTAATGTTGCAATCCCTTCCCCCCCACTTTGATAGTATTTTTCTTTTACTGTGACATTCATCTAGATAAGGCTGTGAAACTCCCGTAACCGTATGGATATATATAATCTCCTTTTCTGATTCGATATTTCGTAACAACTCTTCTATTTTCAACAAACTGTTAGATCCCATTAAAATAATCAGATCAGAGTTATCAAATGTTCCCATGCATTCACAGGTAATTTCCGCATTATTGTATCTAAAAATGCCATTGTATTTTTTTACTATTTTTTTGTAATTTTTTGGGTTGTCCAACTTGGTCATTGCTATTCCATAATAAGCAACATTATTGTATGGATGCAATAACTTATCGGGAATTTGAGACTTTTCATATGAAAACAGCCCTATAATTTGCACCCCGTATATTCCTTCCACAGTTTCTATACATTTCCGGCTTCCCTCATAAATCTGCTCAAGCAACCTTTCAGGTATTAGTTCTGCTAATGCTAAATCATCCATTGTCCGAATCGCAAAACCATCAAAATACCCCCAACTGCTGAAAACTTGTTTCGGAAGTCCACAATCATAATAATCTCTGTAATGTTGCTTATATAATATGAGCCAACAAACTTTCGAATCGAACACTTGCTTTTTCCTCCATTTGAACAATTGAAATGTTGTAAATTATGCTTATCTGTCTTATTTTTTTTCCTAAATACACAATGAGGAATTTGCTATCATATGCGACATCACTTTCCTTTACTTGTCTGATATTTGCCTCAACAAGTTTTTCCAGTCGGATATAATAATTTTCCCGCCACTCATTTTCAGGAAATGTCATACAATAAAAATTTGCTGCCAGTGCCCATTGCTGTATTTGCATCTTCATATCTACACGTTCAAATAATTCGTTCAAAAATTTACGTTCATATCTGCGATTATTTTTTACCAGATAAATTGTCAGTGCCTTTTTTATATCAACATCCTCGTTTTTAAAAATCACCTTTACAAGCATATTCCATCTTTTCTGAAGTTTTTCATCATCAAATAATATTGTCTCAAATAGCATTAGATATATTCGTATCTTATTTGCTTCTTCAATTTCATCATTATAATGTAATAGGGAGCTTTTATCAGAAACCTGCTTTAACAATTTTTCTACTGCATCTATGACAACACATTCTTCTTCTGGTTGAAATTCAAAAGTTTTTAGAATATCATACAACAGCATTTGACCCCAGTTACTTTTTATTTGTAGATTTTTAGAATCATATAAATATATCATTTTCTTTTTCAACTGTTTATGAACAGTTTTTTTAACAGCTGATAATTGTATAATTCTGTTAATCATCCAAATGAGCATAACTGCTATCATTGCCTGCACCATTGTTAATCCAACTAAAACATTTGCATTTTTCTTCCATACACAAATAATTACCTCAAAAATCGGAAGACACAAGGCTGCTTTTAAAAAATTAATTGTTTTCATATGAACCTTAAAAACTTTTTCGTAAGAGATCCCACATATTTTTTTCTCTCGGTTGTTCCAAAAAAATAATAGCAATGAAGTAGAAAAGGTCCAAACAACCATATAAATTGATATTAACATTCCAATAACTTCATTATCCATATTGTGCTCATATATAATTTTATCTGAATACACCAAAAGGGACTCCGAAGAATCCCTTTTGATTTATAATGATCATATTTACTTTTACTGTAACAGAGAAAGTACACCCTGATTAGACTGATTAGCCTGTGCAAGCATAGACTGTCCAGCCTGTGCAAGAATGTTATTCTTGCTGTAGTTAACCATCTCTTTTGCCATATCTGTATCACGGATACGAGACTCAGCAGAAGATGTATTCTCGGAAATGTTATCCAAGTTGTCGATGGTGTGCTCTAATCTGTTCTGTACAGCACCGAGTGCAGATCTCTGGGAAGATACCTTAGCAACGGCATCAGCAATTGCATCAATTGCATATGTAGCCTCTGTTCCTGAAGCATCCTTAACGTTAATACCCTTAATTCCAAGATTTGCAGAATTCATAGTATCGATATCGACAGTAATTTTATTTGTCATATCCGCATCAGCACCTACATGTAAATTAAATGATAATGTATCTGCTACAGTTGCATACCCTTTATTGATTGTATAAGAGGTCTTACCATTTGCTGTATTAGCATCTTCTACAGTTGCTGCCTGATCTACTGTTCCAATATTATTTGCAGTTAATAATTCTGCCTTTATCTTGGTTTCAGCTACATCTTTTGTAATAATAGAAGAATCATCGTCATCAACACCATCAGTATCAGCATCTGTCATTGCTGTTAAGCTTGTGTTTCCGTATGTGACCTTGCTTCCACCTGTAACAGCTTTTTTCAAGTTATCCAATGTAATTGCAGTTCCATCTGCGTCCGCGATAGTATTGCCTGCAGCATTATATGTAATGGTATATGTTTTTCCATTAACATCAACTGTTTTATTTGCTGTATCTGCTGTAGCATCTGTATTTGCCTTATCAATAAGTGCTGTTACTTCTTTTGTAGCAGATCCAATCGTGTACTCTTTTCCTGCAATTGTATACTTATCACCAGCCTGAAGCGCATCCATTGTGAATGTTGCAGACTTTGCCCCATCAGTAAGCGTTCCCTTTAATCCAGCATCATGACCTTTCATATATACGTTCTTTGTATTAGAATTGTCACCCTTTAACAAATAAATCTCATTAAACTTTGTCGTTTCAGCAACACGATCAATCTCTGTTGTAAGCTGATCAACCTCATCCTGAATGGCCTGTCTGTCATCAGAAGAATTAGTTCCATTTGCAGACTGAACTGCAAGCTCATTCATACGCTGTAACATGCTGTGAACTTCTGTTAAAGCACCTTCAGCGGTCTGTACAGAAGATACACCATCCTGTGCATTAGAAGAAGCCTTGTCCAATCCACGGATCTGCTTTCTCATCTTCTCGGAAATGGTAAGTCCTGCTGCGTCATCTGCTGCACGGTTGATTTTGTAACCAGAAGATAACTTCTCGGTTGACTTAGCCTGTGCTCCGGATGTGATACCAAGCATTCTGTTTGCGTTTGCTGCCTGCATGTTGTGTTGTACTACCATACTCATAATTGAATCCTCCTTGAACTCCCGCTATGCGGGGTATTATGTCTTTTCCTCCGGAAATCCTTTTCCTAAGGTGTTCTTATTGCGTCACTTCATAGTAGCGCGTCACAAGCATCTGTGATGCTTTGCAACCTTGTATATTTAGCCATACACCTTTCGATGTACCGCAATAAGCGAAGCGTCCCGGGTGTGCCCCGCCTATTACCAGAATTTAAAACAGATCAGGAGTTAAATTTATCTTTCAAACTCTCTGCATCTTTCTTTGCCTCTGCCTTCATCCGCTCGTTCCACAGAATCCTCTTAATTTCCTGCTGTGCCTCCCTGGAAATACCCGGCTCTGCATAATAGGTTTCTCTCTTTCGTGCCGGATTTTCTTCCGTGGTACTTCTGGCAATGTTGAGTTCCCGTGGGGCATCAATGAGCAACCTTGCGTGATTTCCCGAACCACCTACATAGACCACACGGATGTTATCACCAATGTTTACATATTGCCCCTGTTTCAATGAAAGTTTCAGCATTTTGTTACCTCCATGTATGTATTCCATACCCTGTTTCCTCGGGTATGTCCTGCGCATTTTCTTACGCATCTGCATTTTTATAAAATGCTTCTTTTCTTTTTATTTCAAAAATGCGACAATGTTTTATAGAATGTTGCATTTTTATTTACACATAATATATCGGACGATTGTTATGTTACTTAACCCCTAAATTCAAAAAAATAAAAATATTACTTAAACCTTTGTGGGCATGGAATATAATGCCTTTTCGTATTCCTCCAAAGAATATTTTTTTAAAATCTGTTCTTTGGTCAGACCAAGATCAAGCATATTTTGAATCGCTTCGAGTCTCTCTTCACGTTTACCTTCGAGTTTACCTTTTGCTTCTCCCTGTTCCAGCAATTCCTCAGATCGTAATTTCAAAATCTTACCACCCATAATCTCACCCAATCCTTTCCTGATAGTGTTGTCCTCCGGAATAATATAATTCGCAATCTCTTTAATTAAGACAATCATATTCATATAGAGATGTGATTTGCTTTCTTTTTCCGATGCCTTTTCCAAGCAGTGGTTAATTTTCCGGAAATCATCCAGCAGATGCTGCAGTTTCTTCGAATCTGTTCCATTGTGTTTTAAAAAATGCTCATACCGCAAGATATGGTACGGAAGTAAAATTAGCAGTCGTTTTTCGAAAATCTGATCCACAGTATATTTTTTCGCCTGCAAAACAGGAACGCGGTAATGTACTTCCTGACCGTCCGCAAACTTCACAATCGCTCCGTGATATTCTGGAAGCGATCGGTGATTGCGTATATAGAGTACGCATGACTGCGGAAATTCAATCTCCCAGATATCGTTTTCTTCAAGAGAAGCATGTTCAATTGCAATCGAAATATCATACTCAAACATCCGGATGACCGTCGTCTCATCTTTTGTTGACTGGCACTCTAGATGATACATGCGGTTGTCGATCCGAATAATTGAGTCCGTGATTATCGTTCCATACTTTTCGTAATGTTCGTTTCGCAGCTGTTCAAAGTGTTCCCCATGTAGTATCCTACCTTTCTTTTAGTATATATCATAAACATCTGTTTTTACAATATGGAAAATATAAGAAACAGTTGTTATGACCGGTTTTATGAAGTTGTGATTCCAATAGTGATTTACGAGCGAAATACTCTCCATGATTGCTTTGCACTACTTTTCCGGCAGTGTCTGTCTGGCATCAGATTTGGAATTATATGTGTTTATTGGAAATAGAATAACGTATTTACAAATAGAAGTCAAATGTTTTTATTATGAAGAGAACGCTTTGTATTGTGGTGCAGCAACAAAGCATTCCCATATTTTTATAAATTGATGTTCAGATAAACAAGATCTTTTTCATCCTGTTCAATTCCGAGATACCGTTTAGTGATGTGGAAAGAAGAGTGATTAAAGACATTCATTAAGAGAGCTGGCTGGACTCCTTCCTGCCATGCATAATAGCCAAAGGTTTTCCGGAGAGAATGACAGCTGATCGCCTCTTCACTGGTTGTATGTGAGGCATCTTCTTTAATAATGCGGTAAGCCTGTGAACGGCTGAGCGGTTTATAAGGGTTTGTCCGTTTGGAGAAAACATATTCCTCCGGATCGGGATTCTTTTCCATAAAATATAGATACAGGGCATTTTTCGCGTTCTGGTTTATCGCAATATAATTTCTTTTTCCTGTTTTATGTTCCCATACCAAAAGATGATCCCGAAAACAGTTCTTTTTAAAATCATAGACACTTCTCCAGCGAAGATTTAATAGATCGCTGATTCTCAGTGCAGTGTTTAATCCCAATACAACTAAAGTATAATTACGCAGATGCGGTTTTACCTGCTTGTAGTATGAACTGAAATTCTGCAGTTCCTGTCGGTTTCGGATCGGTTGTGTTGTTCCCATAAAAATTACTCCTTTCAAGCCAAAAATAAAGTGCTTTTGTGACATAAAATGCAACATTCTATAAAAGAATGTTGCATTTTTATTTCTATATTTATTTTACTCAAACACGATCCTATTTATACTACTTACTTTTTATGGTATCTTCAAACGCTTTCCGCACATCATCATTATGGCTTGTGATAATAAGGACTGCATACTGCCCTTTCGTAAAAACCAACCCATCCTGAATCCGGCTGACCTGCTTCGGTTCATAGGACTGCAGCAAATTATACCGATCCTGCTGATGCTTTGTCAGGCTTTCTTTTGCCTCATCCACATCTGCCTTATCTTTCACGGCAATCACTACAATTTCATCTGCTTTGTGTCCATCCGAAGAATAGCTTACAAAATAACTGTCCACTTTTTTATAGTCCATGTCAGAAATATTGGAAAACTTATCTTCTGCATCTTTTTCCGTACTGCTGGCATTAAGCATCTCCGGCAGATCCGGATCCGCTGCTTCCATCGCCGTGCGCAGGTCATACATACTGACAGAACCGGAAGTGTTTTTCTTCGCACCACATCCCACACACATCACCAGCATGGTCAGCACCAGCAGAAGTTTCCAACCCGTTTTTTGTTTTTTCATCTGTTATCTGGCCTCCACAGTTTCTTCTGTACTGAACGTTGCCCCATTTTGCGCCGCATTATCCATGGTCATATCCTTATTTCCGATATCAGCACTTGCGCCATCCATCATCATGCCATCTCCGTTTGCAGATTCCAGTCCCTGAAATGCTTTCTGGACAGCCTTGTCGATTTTTTTCTGTTCTTTTTCGCTGATATTCTGGCTTGTATTGTCCGTGTTATATCCCGGCATGGTAACATTAAACAAATATCCTTTTCCATCCGGATCCTGAATCCAGTTGTAAGTTCCCAGACTGTATGGCATATCCTTATAGTTTCCGGACATCAGGAAATTGTCAATGGAAGAAGCTATGGCATTTGCCACCTGCGCTTTTTCCTCTGTAATATCCTCTTTAAACGCAACCATGACCCCGCCAAGCTTTTTGTCCATAGCAGCACGCAATGCTTTCGGCAGATCATATATACTGTCCACGGTTTTCTTATTCTGGTATGCCATATTGTACTTTAATGAGTTAGCTGCCGGGAAGTAATCGCGATCCCAGCTCTGGGACTGTCCATACATGGCATCCGTCACATTAAAGTTCGCATAATTTCCATTTCCTGCATCGGAATAAATATCGGTAATGTACCAATCTCCGTCAATTTTTACCACATCCCAGCTATGGAATTTTTCTGTATTATGTTCCACTTTACATTCAATTCCCATCATCTGCATGAACATGCGGAATGTCGTCGCATAACCGACACATACGGCATTGTGGTATTTTAACACACCGTATGGATTATCACAGTCTTCCTGTGTACTCGGAATAACGGTCAGTGCCCCGGAATCCTGCTGGAGCTTTTTGGTCATCCAGTCATACACCGCCTTTTCCTTTTCAAAATCAGACATGCTGTCCGTAATCTTCATATCTTTGATCGCTTTTTTTGCCATATCAAGGGTTTCTTTTTCTTTGTCTGTCAGCTTTGAAGTATCGCCGGATTTGTAGGCATCCGAAATATTTGTGGTAGGTTTGATCTCATAATTATCTGCGATCTTTACGTAATCCTCGGTAGTCTCAGGATTTTCTTCCTTTTTCTGCTCTGCAATATAGGATTTTAAAGTCACCAGATTAAACGCAGAAATCGTGGTACTTCCCACAACGCCTGCTGCAAGAATCACCGCTACAATCCCTTTCCATGCACCGCCTTTTTTCTTTTCTTTTTGCTCCGGCTGCACCGGATTACTTTTTACGCTTTCATAAGTTTCCATATGTATTTACCTCATATTTTAATTGATGTATTTTTTCTACTGCACCTTTATTATAGCAGTTTCACATCCAAAAAAGGCTATCTTTAAAGAAACTTAAATAAATATTAAGATCCGTCTGTACGAAAAAAAGGACATCCACAGCGAATGTCCTTTTCTCCCATATGGTATCATCCTTATATTGCATCTTCCTCAATATGCTCCCTGCCCTGTGCAATGATTGACCGGACGTGGTCATCTGCCAGGGAATAAAAAACAGATTTTCCCTCCCTGCGGCATTTGACTAACTTATTCTGTTTTAAAATCCGAAGCTGGTGGGAAATTGCAGACTGTGTCATTGACAATGCCGCTGCAAGATCACAGACACACACCTCTGCTTCAAACAGGACAAACAGGATGCGGATACGGGTGGAATCTCCAAACACTTTAAATAATTCTGCAAGATCATACAGTTCCGTTTCTTCCGGCATCGTGTCATTCACGATCTTTAGCAGATCCGGATGTACCTGATTTTCACTACAGCATTCAATCTTTTCTTTTTCCATGAAGTTCCTCCTCTCCACCGGAACATTTCCGGCAGAATTATACCCTATAATTTTTTTACAAAAAGTGCACGGATTGCATTCAGCACAGCAATCACCATAACACCGACATCTGCAAAAATTCCCATCCACATATTTGCAATACCTATCGTTACCAAAAACAGGCAGAGCAGTTTAATCCCGATTGCAAAACAGATATTTTCATATACAATCCGCAGGCACTTTCTTGCGATACGGATTGCTTTCGCAATCTTGAGCGGATCATCATCCATCAGTACCACATCTGCTGCCTCAATCGCCGCATCCGATCCAAGTGCTCCCATAGCGATTCCGACGTCAACACGGGAAAGCACAGGTGCATCATTGATGCCATCCCCGACAAAGGCAACGGTACTCTTTTCTTCCCTGGTCTGCAACAGTTTTTCCACTTCGGAAACTTTATCTGCCGGAAGCAGCTGGGAATGTACTTCCGTGATTCCAACCTCCCCTGCTACCTGCTGTGCTACACGGTCATCATCACCCGTCAGCATTACCAGCCGGTGCACACCGGAATTTTTCAGTGCCTGCATGGCAGCCGCCGCATTCGGCTTAATCATATCTGAAATCAGTATATGACCGGCATAGACACCATCGACTGCCAGATGTACGATTGTACCGGTACAGCTGCAGTTGCGATACGCAATTTTTTCTTTTTTCATGAGTTTGTCATTTCCTGCCGCAACCCTGTGTCCGTCTACCGTTGCGATCACACCATGTCCACCGATTTCCTGTACATCTGTGACCCGGTCCACATCCAGTTTCTTACCATAGGCTTTCTGCAGGCTGATACTGATCGGATGTGTGCTGTGACACTCTGCCAGTGCCGCATACTCCAGCAGCTGTTCTTCCTCTTTCGTATATACCGGATGTCCGGACTCAACCGGACAGCTGCCGGATGCACAATTTGTTCCATGAATTCCGCAGACTTCAAATACCCCCTGCGTAATTGTCCCTGTCTTATCAAAGACAACCGTGCGTGTTCCCGCAAGTGCTTCCAGATAGTTGGAACCTTTTACCAGAACACCCTCTGCACTGGCACCTCCGATTCCTGCAAAAAAGCTGAGTGGAATACTGATGACCAGCGCACACGGGCAGCTGATAACCAGAAATGTCAGTGCACGGTAAATCCAGATGCCCCAGTCTGCCGGAAGCCCCATAAACAGCATGCGGACAAGCGGTGGCAGTATTGCCAGTGCCAGCGCGCCGTAGCAGACTGCCGGTGTATAATAATGTGCAAATCTGGAAATAAAATTCTCGGAACGTGATTTCTTGGAACTTGCATTCTCCACCAGATCAAGAATCTTAGAAACCGTAGACTCTCCAAACTCTTTTGTGGTGCGGATCTTTAACAGTCCGGAAATATTGATACATCCACTGATGATTTCCTCTCCCACAGCGACTTCCCTTGGAACACTCTCTCCCGTCAGTGCACTGGTATTCAGGGAAGAATGTCCTTCCACAACCACACCGTCGATTGGAACTTTTTCGCCCGGCTGTACAATAATCACCGTGCCGATCTCCACCTCATCCGGGTCTACTTTTTCCATCTGACCGTCTGTTTCAATATTTGCATAATCCGGCCGGATATCCATCAGATCACTGATATTCCGGCGGCTCTTACCGACTGCATAACTCTGGAACAGCTCTCCGATCTGATAAAACAGCATAACTGCAACGCCCTCTTTGTAATCACCGAGGGCGATCGCTCCGATGGTTGCCACTGCCATCAGAAAATTTTCATCAAACATCTGCCTGTTGCAGATTCCCTTCCAGGCTTTCCGCAGAATATCATAACCGATCACAAAATACGGAACCAGATAGAAAAGAAACTCCAGCCACTTTGGTATGGAAACAGCGCTTCCTGCAATCCCGATGATAACCAGAAGCACTGCCGCCACAATAATTCGTTTCAATACTTTTTTCTGCTTTTTATTCATGGTGCCCTCCAATCTGACTGATACCTATGGGAAAAGCCGGATTTAAAGAAAGATCTCACAATCATCTTCCACTTTCTTACAGTTCTTTAACACATCCTGCATAACCGCTTTCGCATCTGCACCCTCTTCAAATTCTACGTTCATCTTCAGTGTCATGAAATTTACAGTTGCATCCTTTACTCCGGTAGTAGCTTTTGCAGCTTCCTCCATTTTATTTGCACAGTTTGCACAATCCACATCAATTTTGTAAGTTTTCTTCATCGTCGGTTTCCTCCATACTTTCCTTTTTCATTTTATCATTCTTTCATATGAGCATTTGTTCATATGTTTGATTCTATTATAGCGTATAGTTCGTAAATGTCAATATATTTTTAATACGCTGGGATTGTTTTGGCATTGAATTTTCCAGACCATTTTTTAACAAACCGATTTGCATGTGTTTTTTAAGAAAATCAAGTGTTCTATCACGTTCCAAATTGATAGTGGACATATAGAAAATAAAACTTTCTTTTAGGTTCGGGACATATCTCATAACTTTTTTCACATATGTCCCATTTAAACATCTTCCCCGTATTCACCGTCTGTTTCCGGTTCTTCATAATCATCTGAGCCATCATAAATGTCCTGCATCAATGGTTCTTTTACTATCGTTTTCTTTCCAATAAGCACTGCCGCTACGGCTGCGGTAATCGGTACGGTCAGCACAACCCCAAGAGTTCCCGAAAGTCCCTGCATAATTTCTGTTCCGATTACATAAGAATTGATCAGCTGATTATAACTCAGATTGTATGCATAATTGACAACGAGCGTAGACAACGAACCACCGACATAGGCAAAAATCAGTGTATTTGCCATGGTTCCCATCATATCGCGCCCCACACGGATTCCCGACACAAACAACTCTTTTGTCCCCAGCTGCGGACTGCGTTCGTGCAGTTCCTGAATCGTGGATGCAATTGACATGCCAACATCCATGGTTGCCCCAAGTGCTGCTATAATGATTCCCGAAAACAGAAGCTGTCCTATTTTTATGTGTGTATTCTGTGCCACATAATTCAACGTTTCGATATCAGACACATTATACCCGGTAATGCCTGCGGCTTTTCCAAACACAACTGCGGCTGCGGCTGCCACAACCACACCGCTGACCGTTCCCACCACTGCAGATACCGTCTTTTTAGAGACTCCGCCCAAAAGCCACAGGGTCAGCAATGTCGAAAGAATGACAACAACAATGGTAATACCGATCGGTGAAATGCCCCGGTACATCAGCGGAAACATCAGATAAACAATACACACACCAGTAAATGCCAGACTTGCAATGGCTTTGACTCCTTTTTTCCCACCTATCATACATATCACCAGACAGAAAAAAAGTACAAACAGATAAATTGCCATAGTACGGTCTTTGCTGTATACCGTAACGACAGCATTATCATCTGTGGAACTGACAATGACAATTACGCGCGAACCAACTTCACAGTTCTCCATGCCAAACAGCGAACCGCTTGGATTGACGGCATCAAACTCTTCCCCTGCATATGCTCCGGATTTAACCTGTACGCGCACCTCCTGTGTCCCGTATCGGTTTCCATCTTCTGCCAGATTATCTTTCGTGATTTTTGTCACGACTGCTTTCTCATAGCTTTGCCCTTCCGTGGAAATCAGGGATACTTTTTCGAACTGGTTTCCTTTGACTAATAACAGTAGGAACCCCACCAGACAAAGGGTTCCAACTAAAACTTTTTTCCAGTTTTTCTTCATTATTATTTAGCTGCTTTCTTTACTGCTTTCTTTGTAACAGTAATCGTAATTGTTTTACCTGCTGCCTGATACTGGCTGGTTGCTGCTGCCTTCACCGTAATTGTAACCTTTCCGGCCTTTTTTACGGTAACTTTTCCGTTCTTATCAACAGTTGCAATCTTTTTGTCGGAAGAGGTATAGGTAAGCGGTGTTTTTGCTTTTGCATTTAAGGAAAAGGCTTTGTCTCCTACGGTTTTTTTGTAAGAGTTCTTCGCCTGAATGGTCTGCTTTACCGCATCTTTTACGATCGTATAGGTAGTAGATCCCTGTAACGTTTTTCTGGTCGTTGCATCATAAGTTGTTACAGAAAACTTTTTGTCCGTTACTTTTACTACGGAATAGGTTGGTGTCCAGGTCTGGCTTCTCTCAGAAATGAAGTCCTGTTTGGAAGCAATCAGGTTATAGAATTTTGAACCTGTTGCAGAGTTTGCTTCTAAATATACGGTTCCTTCCGGATTGGTAACGGTTCCGCCAACGGTCTTGTTTACGATTTCATAGCAGTTATTCTGTGCCTGATAATCACTGTCTTTTTCAGCTTCCTCTACAGATTTGTATCCATAAGTGCTGTAAGAAGTATGATCCTTTCCATCCCCCTCAAGCTGGAAGGTTCTGGAATAGGTATGATCATGTCCCTGCATCACCACATCAATCTTATACTTATCCATCAGTGGAGTAAGCTGTGTACGAAGCACCATACCATCGGAATCGGAATGGTCGTAACCACTGCCGTAAATATCCTGATGGAATACCACAATACGCCATTTGGCATCTTTATTCTCATTGATTGCTTTTTTCATGACATTCTCATGCGTTGCACAGTTATAGTTGTTTGTGTCAAGAACAATGAACAGGACATTTCCATAACGATAATAGTAATCGGTTCCTGCCTTTGTCTTTCCCTGTACATAACTGGTATCGGTATCGGAAAAAGCATTTGGATTATTAAAATGCAGGCTGTACTGATTCGAAACACTGTCGTGGTTACCAATGGTCGTTGCTACCGGAAGGGAAGTCAGTGCCTCTGCCCCAAGATATCCTGCATATTCCCGCTCGTTGCTTCCGTAGTTCACCTGATCTCCTGCGGACACAAGAAAACTTACATCGGAATGATCTTCGAGTGCTTCATTTAATACGTTGTTCCAGTTATAGCTGTCATTTCTTGCTGCAAGATTTTTTTCCGGTGCAGAAGTTACAACATTTCCTGCATTTTCCATCTTTTCACTCTCACTGCTGGTCTGGCCTTTGGAAGCCCCGATCTGCGGATCCCCGACATACAGGAAAGAAAATTCATCAAATGCCTGTGTTGTATAGTTTTGTGTATCCTGCCACTTTCCATCCTGAAATACCTGATAATAATAGCTGGTATTTTCTTTGAGACCGCTTACGGTTACTTTATTGGAAAAATATTTTGTGGTATCTATGGTCACGGCTTCGGTCTGCGCTCCGGTGAACTCTGTCGCACCATCCATATTCTGTCTGGTAGAGATTCTCACCTTTGGAGTCTCAGCCGTTTTGCTGTACCATGCATAATTTAATTTTGTCTCGTCCGCACCCGGAGTCAGCGATACATGTTCATACTCACTGCTGTAAGCAGCCCAGTTCTTTTTCCAGTTGCTCCAGTCTGTAGATTCCTGGGAAGCATCATTCCAATGTTCCGTTGCTGCTGCAATCTTTGTCGGGATACCAGTGGCAAACATTCCTGCCAATACAGCGGTGGAGAGAACTCCTGCTGTAAGTTTCATCACATTTTTTCTCATAATTCTTTTGTTCTCCTTGTGAAATCTGTAAGATTTATTACAGGATTTATAATAAACGGGTTATGTAAGATGTACTATCCGGTTTCTGTAATCCTTTTGTAAAAACAAAAAGAGTGGATGCTTCGGAACATCCACTCCACATGCCAGCTATGCCATGCCGTTTACGGTTTTATATTTATAGAGCATCTCCGCGTGGTTTTGTTCTTCCACCTGGATATCTGCCAGAAGTTTGCGCACATCGGAATCCCCGAATGCAAACACATCGGTATTATACGTTCCGGACACCATTTTTTCGGAACCGATACTGTCCGTGGCAAGGAAATTGTCGTTTTTCTTGTCTTCTGGATTGGTCATGGAATCATAGGTTGCCTTCGGCGCATATTCTTTTCCCTCTCTGTCATTGACGTTGCAGGACGGGACACTGCCTTTCATGACCTGTTCCAGAGACTCCACATGCTTTTGCTCCTTTTTTTCCAGATCGGCAAACAAATCCCGAAGTACCGGGTCCTTTGCTTCCTGTCCGTAACGTTTGTACTTCTCCACGCAGGAAAGTTCCTGTGTGTGCAGATCCTCAATTGTAGCCATCTCTTTTTCTGTTAAAACCATGGTTTAACCCTCTTTCTTTCCATAAGATAATCTTGTTGATTGCAGAACATGAACACTCCGCAACCTTCTCCTCTAGTATCTGTAAAAAAATGCAACACATACCTGGTAAAATTTCGTCAAAAAGGGTTGAAACTTCTCACAACAGATTGTATAATTTCGTTTGTATTTTATACAATGTTTACAAAAAGGTGGATTATTTTATGGAAGAACGAGAAAAATTAAAATCCCGTCTGGGATTCATTCTCCTGTCAGCCGGATGTGCGATCGGAATCGGAAACGTATGGAAATTTCCATACACTGCCGGACAGGGCGGAGGCGGTGCCTTTGTGCTGTTTTATCTGTTGTTTCTGATTATTCTCGGACTCCCGATCATGACGATGGAATTTGCGGTTGGGCGTGCCAGCCAGAAAAGTCCGGTCAAAGCCTACCAGGCACTGGAAAAACCCGGACAGAAATGGCATATCCACGGGATTATCACATTGATCGGCTGTTATCTTCTTATGATGTTTTATACAACGGTCACCGGCTGGATGCTTCATTATTTTTATATGACGGTCACCGGACAGTTTCAGGGACTGGATGCCGACGGTGTATCCGGACAGTTTACCACAATGCTGAGCAAACCTCTGACCATGGGCTTCTGGATGGTGGTAGTTGTTTGCGCCGGCGTATTTGTCTGCTCCCGTGGACTGCAGAACGGTCTGGAAAAAGTAACAAAGGTCATGATGACTTCTTTGCTTATCATCATGATCATTCTGGCGGTCAACAGCTTTTTTATGGATGGTGCAAAAGAAGGCCTTGCCTTTTATCTGATCCCGGACTTTGAACGGATGAAACAGATCGGTATTGCAAAAACCATTACGGGTGCCATGAACCAGGCATTTTTCACGTTAAGCCTTGGAATCGGCGCGATGGCAATTTTGGGAAGTTATATCGGAAAGGAACGCTCTCTGCTTGGTGAATCGGTAAATATTGCCATTCTGGATACGTTTGTTGCTATCACCTCCGGACTTATCATTTTTCCGGCATGCTTTACGTTCCATGTTGACCAGACTTCCGGACCAAGCCTGATTTTTATCACCCTGCCGAATATTTTTAACCATATTCCGCTTGGCAGACTCTGGGGAAGCCTGTTCTTTTTGTTTATGTTTTTTGCAGCGTTTTCCACAATCCTGGCAGTATTTGAGAACATCATCTCCTGCGGTATGGAACTGACTGGATGCAGCCGCCAGAAATCCTGTGCCGTTAATCTGGTACTGATCATTGTACTCTCCCTGCCATGTGTACTCGGATACAATGTATGGAACTGGAAAGGTTTTTCAATCTTTGGCGGGTCTGTGCTTGACCTGGAAGATTTTCTGGTAAGCAACCTGTTCCTGCCTCTCGGTTCCCTGGTATATCTGCTGTTTTGCACAAGCCGCTACGGCTGGGGCTGGAAAAACTACACAACCGAAGCCAATACCGGAAAAGGATTAAAAATTAAAAACTGGATGCGCGGCTACATTACCTATATTCTGCCGCTGATTGTGCTTTTTATCTTTGGATTTGGCATTTATGATAAATTTTTTACAAACTAAGGAGGATTTCTTATGTATCACGCAAATGAATCACGTTACGAAACCATGAAATACCACCGCTGCGGCGACAGCGGACTGATGCTGCCGGAAGTATCTTTGGGCTTCTGGCACAATTTCGGAGATACCGGTGTTTATGAAAATATGAGACAGATGTGCTTTACGGCATTTGACCACGGGATCACACATTTTGATCTGGCAAACAACTATGGACCGCAGCCGGGCAGTGCGGAGGAAAATCTCGGGAAGATCCTTCGGGAAGAACTTTCTTCCTACCGCGATGAACTGATCATCAGTTCCAAAGCCGGTTTTGACATGTGGCCGGGACCTTATGGAAACTGGGGCAGCCGCAAGTACCTGATTGCCAGCCTTGACCAGAGCTTAAAACGACTCGGTCTGGACTATGTGGATATTTTCTATCACCACCGCATGGACCCGGATACACCGCTGGAGGAAACCATGGGTGCACTCGACCAGATCGTGCGAAGCGGAAAAGCACTGTATGTCGGTCTGTCCAACTACGACGGGGAAACCATGAAACGCGCAGCTGCCATCTTAGAAGATCTGCACTGCCCGTTTATTATCAACCAGAATTCCTACAATATCTTTAACCGTACCATTGAAGAAAACGGTTTAAAACAGGCCTCAGCAGATGGGAAGAAAGGAATTATTTCTTTCAGCCCGCTCGCACAGGGTATGCTGACCGACCGTTATCTGCACGGCATTCCAAAGGACAGCCGTGTCAATACCGACGGACGTTTTCTGCATGCCGACCAGTTCGATGAAAAGCGGCTGAACAGTATCCGGAGCCTGAATGAGATTGCGGCTGCCCGTGGTGAAAGCCTCGCACAGATGGCACTCAAATGGGTCATCCGTGACGGTGTGGTCACTTCCGTTCTGATCGGAGCTTCCCGCCCGGCACAGATTCTTGAAAATCTGAAAGTGTTAAACTCTGCTCCGTTTACGGAGGAGGAACTGAAAAAAATTGATCAGTGTGCACTTTCTCTCTAGGTAAAACAAAAACCCCGGATATTTATTTCCGGGGTTTTGTCTTTTCCTGCATCTGCTATTTGACTTTGACTTTTAATTTTAAAACTTTGGTCTTTCCATTGTTTAAGGTTACTGTCACGCGAATGGACGCAGTTCCTTTTTTGTTCGATTTTATGGTACCCTTCTTGTTTACAGATGCAATTTTTTTGTTATTGCTCTGATAAGAAATGCTTTTTACATTGTCCATATTTAAGGTGGCTGCCAGAGAAACCTTCTTTTGTTTTCCCTTCTTCACCTGAACGGTTTTATTCTTCAATGTAACCGTTTTTAATATTTTCGTTGTGACCTGATCCATATCTTTCTGATCCATAAGGACATAATCCTTTTTGGAATCTGCTGAAAAATTCACATTTCCGGCTTTTGTAACCGTATAACTCTTGTCGTTTACAAGGACATAGGCACCTGTCTTTTGATCTTTTGCACACACATACAGCTTATTTCCGGTCTGTATGTCTGCTGTATTTACGGTCAGTGTATAGCTTACGCTGCCAGCCGGATCGGTGACCTGGATCGTCACATCTGTGTGTTTTCCATCGTTTTCTTCCAGTATCTGATTTATCAGATCAGCGGTCACCGTTGTTTTGATGGCTTTATTTTTCCGGGTTCCGGTAACGGTTACGGTTGGTGTATTTTGTCCGGCCGTGTTTCCATCGGACGGTGTTTGTGTACCAGCTGTATTTCCGTTAGACGGAGTTTCTACATCGGTTTTGTTTCCGTTGGACGGTGTTCCCCCTCCGGCTGTGTTACCACCCGAAGTATTTCCGCCACCAGAACTTCCTCCGGAAGATGAGCCGCCTCCGGAAGATGAGCCGCCTCCGGTTGTTCCACCGCCTCCGGTGGAACTGTCCTCTTTGATTGTAACGGTCGCGGCTTCACTTGTCACTGTTTCGTAATAAGTCTGTCCATCCTTATCATCCGGCTCATATACTGCCTTAAACTGATAAGAACCGCCACGTTTTAAGCCTGATACAACCGTATCGGCTTCCCCATATACGAGTTTTTCCTGTGCCTTTATTATGGTTCCGTCCTGATAAAAAGAAATCGAACCAAGCGGAATACTGCCATTTCGGACTCCATCTACCTTTGCATACAGATGTACGGAATTACCGTTTTCTGTCTCTGCCGTAAGACGAATCGATGGTTTCGCCGCTGTAATGGTAAAGGTTCCGACTTTTTCCGCTATCACATCGTACTGGTTTCCAGTTACTTTAAACCACACCTCATAGCTGCCCGGCTGCACCGGAACAACATTTTTCCCATCCTGCCGATAGAAAACTTCAGGCTTTACCTGCGAATCTACCGTCTGTCCGTTGTCCGTTCGGACTACATTTACCGTGGAAACAAAGCAACTCTGTTTCTGCCCGGTGTATGCAGCGGTCTGATTGATCGTACGATACTGCAATTTCACGGAAAGCGGATTTACCGTAACAACCTCATTTGCCTGTGAAGGAAGTGCCAGATGAGTAGCATCACTTGCCCCTTCATATAAAATTGTAATTGTATTTTCTCCTATATGGAATCCGTTTTCTTCTGTAACCGGAATCTGTAGGTTTGCTGTTCCTTTTTCAATTACAACATCCGGCACACCGTAGTAATTTTGGTTAATATATACAGAAGCTTTTCCATCCGGCACTTCCTGTTCCGATAAATTTTTATCCGCATAAGAAGTCTGTACGGTAACATTCAGTTGATCCTGCATGGATGCAGTGGTTTGTATATTTGTTATCGCAGTAGTTGTTTCCTGTGAAGTAACCGTTGAACCGGATGTATCCGGATCTTTGTTTACAATCAGAACTACCTTCTGCTCGATTTGTTCATCTGCCGAAAATGGACGGATTGTGATATAGTAGGTTCCTTCTTTTACTGTAGAACTCTCAGTCGTGTGATAGCACATGGGTGTGATCGTATCATCTGTAATTTCCTCATATGATACCCCCGTCATAAACATTAAATTTAACTCTGGAATACAAATAAAACTATCCCCGTTCTCTGTAACTGTTTTTGAAAAATAAGCAGTTCCATTAAATGTTACTTCATATTCCATCGGAACAAACCCTAGATCCCGATCATACTCATCCGTTTGCTCCAGCCAGGCTACCTCTGCCAGATATGGTTTTGGATCCTTATTTTCATACTCACCGACTTTTGAAATCTCCGAAACCGTTGTGGTAATTACCGGATTTTTTATGGTCATATTTTTTACCGCAACCGGTTCATGCCCTGACAACTCACTGGTTTTCCAGATTTCTCCATTTCCAGACGTTGTCCGTTCCAGTGTCATCCCTGCCTGTCCGTCTGACGGTGTAAAAGAAACCGCCGTATCCGCAGCCCTTCCAAGTTCCAGATAGGTGTGATTATACTCCGCAATTCCGGATTTTCCATTTCTTCCATTCAGGGTTTCAAATGTAAGTGCACCCGTAATGGTATCTGTAACATTCAGCTTCTGTTCTTTTCCTAAGATCAGTCGGTTTCCTGCTGAATCCGCACTCACAATCGAATGTACCTGTGGAGTTTCCATCTGGGAAAGATCAATCGCACTTGCCCCTTCCAGCCTGACCGTACAGCTGTCCAACGCTGCCGGTGCAAATGTTCCACCGCCCTTTACTGTGAGGTTTCCTACTTTGCTTATACCTAGAATTCCGGTATAGGACTGGTCGGTATCTATGGTCAGAAATGTCTTCCCTGCGTGATTTTCAGATACTCCGTACACCTGTTTCGTGTCGGAACCGGTAAGTGAAATTTCCACATCGCCGGAAACCGTATATTGTCCATCCGCTGCCGGTGGATCCGGCTCCTGCGTGGAAAACCAGTCATCCTGATTTATATATGGTTCAATGGCACCGGATGCATAGATTTCCCCATTTTGCGTACCGGAAACGTGCGCAAGCACGATCTGTGTCTTACCGTCATATGTTCCGTTCATGGAACCGGCATAAATATTCCCCAGATTGGTACCACCACCCGTAATCAGAATCTGTGCCTCTGATCCCGGATGATTCCCCATATTCTTTCCATTCTCATAAAGGGATCCGCCAAAGATATCTACATAGCGGAATCCGCTGTCGCACATAACATTCTCAAGAACAAGTTTATGCCCATTTGCAAAAATTGCATCGTGCAGACGATTGGAAAACCGCAGCGTAATGTTTTTAAATGTCACATCCGTATTCAGGATAAATCCCCCCTTACGGTTGGAAAAAGTATTTCCATTTCCATTGACGGTCACGCTTTTATCAAAAATAAACGGTTCCGCAGCCTCGGCATTTAAAAAAGCACCACTTCCCAAAATTGAGATTTCATCCCCATTGCCGGCAGCCGCATAGGCATCCTCAAATAAATTGTAGGGATTTCCATAGCTTCCATCTCCAGAATGGGTAGAATTTCCATCTTTAAATTCCGTATAGATCGTTCTTGCCGCTGTCTGCACAGCCTCCTGCGCCTTTACCGGCACGACAGGCTGCACGGTAATACACATGGTGAGCATGATAAAAAATGCCCATAGACGTTTTGCTACATTGTCTGGTTTCATCTGATTGTTCTTTTTCATCCATTTCTCCTGATAATAAGAACAGGGGGATGAGTCAAAAACTCATTCCCCTGTCACTTCATTGATAGTCTCTACCATCATCCTAACATGGTTTCCTATCATCGTCAACAAATTTATGACCTGTTTTTATACCTATATCATCTGCTGATTTTATATTTTATTATTTCTATCTGTTCTATCTGTGTGATATCAATCTTCTGATTGAAAATATAACGAGCCCCACAATATTTCATTTCACTTGCAGATGCATAGCCATCTCCAAGCTCTTCAAGATCTGTACCATCCATGAAAGGATGTTTCTTTTTTTCAGTTCCTTTTCTGTCATCGGTAAGAGGTAACTCTCCTATGGAATATTGCTTTCCGTCTTTTGTTGTTGCAACTACATGATAAAAACACCCTTTTTCTCTCCAGTCATTGACGGGACAAATACTAACCGTATAAGGTGTAATTTCAACAGGGATTGTTTTTTTTGTTTTCTTAACATCCGCTTTTAACATCTTCTCCTTCATTGGAACAACTTTTCCCTTAACCAAAACATTTTTTAATGGCGTATTTGAATTATCCGGTGATTGAAATCCCTTATATACTTTCGGATTTTTCCACGCAGTATCATCGGAATAAAAGCCGCACACATTGATCTGAATACCATCACCTGTATCTATTACATCCACCTTACTGGTAGTATCTAACCCACCTAACCAATAATTTGTTCCTTCCAAAGATTTTGCGTTCGGAAGGAACACCTTTGCACGCATAACCTTCGTATTTGAAGCAACCTGAATTGATGATATGATTATCTTTTGCTCTTTTCTGCCATCATCTTCTCTACTGTTTGATTTTGCATCAGAATTTTTTCCACACGCACACAGACAATATAGCATTGTAAAAATTAATAAGTACAGACTGATTTTCTTCATTCATAATCCTCCAATTTCTTTTTCTTTAAAACACTAAGGATTAATATGCTTCCTATCACTATAATTCCAATGCCAGCCACATATTTCATCGAACTTCTGCTCTGTACTCCAGCTCCTGTACTTACCTCAGAATCTTCAATATAAGTATCTGAAATCTCCGCTACAGAATCAAATGAATAGACACCGCTTTCCACATTTTGAGTTTCCGGAATTTTCTCCATAACCGGATACTGATACCCTAACGAAATCCAGATACGTGCTGTTTCATCATCCATCCCAAGTGCAACCGGCTGTCTCATTCCCGGTTGACTTCCCACCAGTACTACTCTCGTACAGTCCGATAATGCCTCTCGTTTTTCCAGAAGTATATCATAGTAAGGTTTCACTGTATGTTCTGCTATCTCTGTAATCATCCATTTTCCAGCATGATTTTTTACTTCTTCCTGTTCTGCTTTTGTCAATACAGACTTTGCTTCTTCACGCAATGGAAGTCCTTTGGCTACGGTAAACATTCCATATGTCTTTTCCATTTTAAAAGGAATGACCCATACATAATTTGCACTTTCCAGAGCACTTGTGAGTTTTTTCGTATCTGCCGTCTGCAATTTTATAAGATTACAATCCACATATACTTTTAAAGCCTTGTCATAATCGATGGTTGCATCCGGCTCTTCTTTTTTTATTTCATCCTGTAAATTACTGATTTCTGTCCAATCGTTGCTCGTTATTAACTGATCCTGATCTGAAACCGGTATTTCCGCGGCATAGACAGCAGAACCTGCTATCGTAAAAATTGTAATCATCATAAGCATTATTTTTAAAATATTTTTCATAGCCATCCCCCCTAATCCAATGTCCATGTCTTTGTATATCATCATCACATATTGCTACTTTTATCATTGTATATCCTGTAATTTATTTTCCTCTCTATTTCAGGATTTCCTGCAGCCGCACATCTGTATGCAGGAGTTCCTTCGCGCGATCCCGGTACTGCTGCTCATGCAGATACGTGTAGCGGAACGGCTTGATGGACGGTGCCAGATCAACTGCTTTCTCAAAATCCTCCCGATGCAGATCAAGCGTCTTTACATAATCCCAGAACCCCGTCTGCGTAAAAATCGTGTCTACCCTCCGGTAACGATGATCCTGCACAACACTCATCAGATAGGTTGCAATGCCAACCTGAATCCCATGAAGCTGCGGATGCTCAAGCATCTTGTCCAGCGCATGGGAAATCAGATGTTCGCTGCCGCTCGTTGGCGCACTGCTGCCCGCAATCTCATTTGCAATTCCGCTCATTGCAAGAGAATCCAGAAGTTCCTTTAAAAACAGATCATCCTGTATCGAAGTAAACGGTGTGCGCACAAAACTGTTGACTGCTTTCTTTGCAATCATGACAGCAAAATCGTTGACTTTTCCGTACCCATGTTCTTCCTCAAAAATCCAGTCATACAGTGCCGTAATTTTTGATACCATATCGCCGATTCCGGAATATAAAAATTTCTCCGGTGCACTGCGGATAATCTTTGTATCCACCACAATCCCATATGCAAGTTTTGCCGGAACGGACTTGCGCCGTCCTTCCACCAGAAGGGAAGCACTGGCACTTGAAAAGCCATCGCTCGATGCCGATGTCGGGATGCTGATAAACGGCAGATTTCGCAGAAATCCACAATATTTCGCACCATCAATCACTTTTCCGCCACCGATGCCGATGACTGCCTGCGTCTTCGCCGGCATGGAAAATGCAAGACTGGTCAGATCTTCCAACCGCACGGTATCAAGTTCCTGATATTCTAAAATATCAATGTCCTCCTGCTGCAATGCTTCCATAACGGTAGAACCAAACATTTCTACAAGACCGTTTCCAAACAATACAACTACTTTCTGTAACTGTAACTCTTTTAAGTAAATCCCCAGATTGTCCAATGCACCCGCACCGATCTTTAAAAGTGCCGGAATGGAAATGTGTTTTCCTGCCATAATAAATGTTCTCCTTCTCATTCTCATTCTCTTTTCTATCGATTTTAGTATAAACAAAGGTTCCTGAAATTACAATCAATTCCCCGAAAAAACGCACACGCTTCTCTTTACAATTATGGGTAAGAAAAAAGACGATTTCCTGCGAAACCGTCTTTTTCTTATTAAAATTTTGACGAAACTCCTGTAAATTTACTTTGTCACTTTGATCGTCATCTTTACAGTCTTTGTCTTTCCGTTCTTTAAAGTGACTTTTACTTTCACAACTGCTTTGCCAGCTTTCTTTGCGACAATTGTACCATTTTTATTCACTGTTACAACCGACTTTTTGGAAGATGTATAAGTGATCTTCTTTACATTTTCCATGTTCAGGTTCTTATCAAAAGTAACTTTTGCCTTCTTTCCGTTTGCAACCGTTTTCTTGGTATCCTTTAATGCAACACTCTTTAAGATTTTACTGCTCAGGGCTTTTGCATCCTTCTCATTCAGCAGTACATAATCACCGGCATCTTTGGTATCCGCTGTCACAGTTCCGTCTTTGGAAACCTTATAAGTTCTGCTGCTGATCAGGACTTTTTCTCCTGTCTTTTTATCAACTTTTACAAGTGTCAGCTTTTTACCTGCCTGCAGATCCTTCGCATTGACAGATACGCTGTTCATCACTTTGCCGGAAGCGTTCTTTGTTGTCTGGGTAATCGTGATGTCGCTGGTTCCTGCCTCTTTGACTAATTTTGCAACCACATCTGCTGAAATTGTAGTCTTCTTTGTCTCGGAAGCGTTCTTTACTGTTTTTTCCAGCTGTGCCCGGGCATCTGTCACTTCTCCCTTATCGTTCTTTTCAACGGTAAGTGTCGCATTTGTATCTTTTGCAATATTCTCAAATGTTTTGTCCGTTTTCCGGGTTTCCGATGGTTTTGTATCTGGTGTTGTATTTCCGGTATCCGGTGTTGTTGTGCTGCCGGAATTTCCACCAGAGGTGCTGCTGCCGGAGGAAGAATTTCCGCCATTATTTCCACTCTGGCTGGTCTGTTTTACCGCAATCAGGCCATCGGCATCTGCTTTTGCTGCGTCTGTATCACTGATCGTTGTTCCAACAAATGCATCAAAATAGAGTACGGAGTTTACATCAACAGCCTCTCCTACCGGGTTAGAATTACACCAGATGCCAAATGCCTGCACATCTTTCAGATTTTCTGCATTCAGCTTACCACCTTTCTTTCCCTTGAATGAAGAAAATGGAACGGTAATCTCGTAAGCATCGGCTGTCTTTGCCAGATTGGTAAGGTATACTTCAAATTCCTCTCCACCTGCCTTGATCTGAACGACCACTTTCTGTCCCTTTCCATCAAGTTTTGTCCAGAATTTCAATGCATTATACTTGGAGAAATCTGTATTTGTCAGCTTGGAATTAACCAGTCCGGTCCATACTTCCGAGCCTGAAGTTTTCAGTTTGTAATTAAATGCCGCACCGTATGTACCATCTGACTTATTTGTCTTATCCAGTGTAAAGGAAGAACTGCATCCAGCGGCAGAATTTCCACCGTAAGCTGCATCCAGAAGTCCATTACTCCCAACATAGTAGTCAAAGTTTTCCAGCACATTTGCAGGTGCTTTGTCTTTTTCTTTCCCGATACTTAAATTCGTAATTGTAGACAGTTCTTTTCCATCTGCAACGAGTGTAATGGAGGCAACATCTGTTTTCCCAATCTGTGTCATAACTGTATTGGTAAGCTCTGCGGTATAAAGCCCGCTGGCAGCTTTTGCAGCCTTTAATGTAACCTTCTTTCCATTGGAAGTATCTTTAATGACAAAAGATACGTTCTGTGCGTTGGAAACGCTTGCCTTTAACGTTGTTTCCAATAAGATGGTATCCATATCAAACGGAGCAATCATATATCCGCTGGTCTGGGTATAATCCGTTGTCTTTGCCTTGGAAAGTGTATCGATATTCTTGTAGAAATTCGTGCCATTTCCAAAGATCGACTCAGCGCTGTTGTAGTAATCAATAAACTCATTGATCATTTCCTGACCCATTGTATCGGTGTGCTTATATGGAACATAGAAGTTTGTATCGCTGAAGTTTGCCCATACAAGATAATATGGCATGTCATTTTTCTTTGCAATATTGTTGACTTCTTCATACCAGTTCTTTCCGGTTTTTGCTTCGCTTACCGGATTGTTTTTTACGAGAAGTCCCTCATTATCGCTTCCGTTCTCCTTCATTACACGCACACCGGTTTCGGAAATCGCTGCCAGCTTATCGTGCTTCTTTGCAATGGAAGATACAACCTGACAGGTCTGGTCCAGATGATCAAAAAACGACGTATCTGCCTCTGCCGGATAGGTATTAAAATCGTTATAATAGTCAAATGCCAGAATATCTACATAGGCATCTCCCGGATAACGCGACATATATTCTTCTTCCGTCTCCATTGGACCGTTTGGAGAATATACATACAGCATATTATGTACCCCTTTGGATTCCAGATACTCTCTGGTATATGCATACAGACTCTTATAACTTTCCGCCGTGTTTCCAGTTCCCCACCAGAACCATCCGCCGGTATTCTCATGCAGTGGACGGAAGATGACCGGAATATTTGATTCCTGTAATTTATTCGCATAGGCTGCAATGGTATCCAGATAAGCCGTAAAGACCTTATTCTTTTCTCCGCCTGGCAGAATCTTCTTTAAGCTGTCCCCGGACAGATCTTTTGATTCGTTGAAATTACAGTCAAAAAAGTCATAGGTTCCATCCCCATTGTCTTTGATCTTCGCGTTTGTGAAGTTTGGCATATGTGCGGATAATGTGACGATTGCTCCATTATCTGCTGCCTTTTTGCTGTAATTGATGGAATTTTCCAGTGCAGATTTTGCATCTGTTCCACCTGCCTCGCTTCCAAACAGTGCAAGGGAATCGATTCCAAAAATACCGCTGACAGAACCGGTCACATCATGGACATCTCCTAACGCATCCTTGGTTCCAACCGAACGGCTGACATCATTCTGATGGCCAAACAGTACCTGATCGCTCTCGGTCAGTCCCTGTAAATATGCATACAATGCCTTTGCACTGTCGTCTGCATCCGGATCGGTCATTGTTAATGTTTTGTCTGTCGTCTTAACAACAGCCTGTGTACCGTTGGCATCTGGCTGTGATGTAATCTTTGTATAATCTGCTGAGTCGTCTTTCTGGGAAAGCGTCAGGTTATCCAGATAAACGTCCCCGACAAAATTACTGCTTACCCCAATCAGTCCAATTGTCACATCTTTAAGTGGTGTGGTGGATGGGGAAATATCCATGGTAACTGTTACTTTCTTATAACCGTTTCCTGCATCTTCTGCCGTAGAGGTATTAATGCTGCAATCCTTGCTTATGCCACCCTCAGAAAAGAATTTCATTTTTTTAATATTGCTGTTTTCCGGATAAATCAGATCTACACTAAGCTGATTGTAATTGCTGATGTCCGCAGGCTGCTCTGGTGTGAATTTTACTTTTGCCTCACTCCAGGTTTCTGCGGAATTTGCACTGTAGTTTAATCCAACCTTTAATCTTCCGTCTCCATTGTTTGCATCATAGGATACATCTGGTTTTGCATTTGCAGTTCCGCCATGGAAATAATTATATCCAGTTTCGCCCGCCCACTGTGCTGCCTGTGCTTCGTCATTTAAGTCGGAGAGGACAGTTGGCTCCTGTTTGGTCAGTTCTGGCTTTTCACTTGTAATATTAATAACCGATACATCACTAAATGAAATTGTTCCTTTGAAACCGATTCCTACAATTTCAAAATCAATTTCCATTAATTTAGCGGCTGCTTTATTCTTAAACTCAACCGTCGCATCTGCATAATAATTTCCGTCCGCGCCAGCAGTAAAGGCATCTTTATCCAAACATGGCCAACTGTCACCTTGGGTATATGTATTATTCTCTGTTAGCTTTACGACTCCCTGCAGCTTAATATAATTACCTTTTGTTTCAAGAGTATTGTAGTCCTCCGCACTGATTCCTACCTTAACTTTTACTTTAAAATTATCTGTTGTAATACGTTCTGTATCATTTGTATAGGCATATGTGACTTCTGCTTTGTGATCCCAGTCTTCTGCTTTTTTTTCAGAAAAGTCAACTTCTTTCTCTATTGTTTCTGTTCCCGAATAAAGGGTAGATTCATAAACGATTGCTTTATTATCAACCGATACTTCTCCAAATGTTATGTCACCCTTAAAACCAACTCCAACGATCTCAAAATCAATTTCCATCAATTGAGCTGCTGCTTTATCCTTAAACTCAACCGTCGCATCCGCATAATAATTTCCATCCTCGCCAACCGAAAATGCATTCTTATCCAGATATGGCCAACTGTCGCCCTTTGTATATGTCCAATCCTTTGTTAGCTTTACGACTCCCTGCAGCTTAATATAGTTTCCTTCTGTTTCCAAAGTCTGATAGGCATCTGCACTAATCTTTACTCTTGTTTTCAGATCAAAATTTGGCTTCACATTACGCTCGGTATCATTTGTATAAGCATATGTGACTTCCGCTTTCTTTCCCCAATCTTCCGCTGTCAATGAAGAAAAATCAATATCTTTTACTGTCTTTTCTGCATTGCTTTCATACAACGCACCATTTGTCTCCGCCGCATACACCACCTCATTTTGTAAAAATGTGCATGCCTCCGGTGTCAGTGACCCCATCATTGCTGTTGCCAGCGTGATGGCAACAATCTGTTTTCCTACCCTTCTCATGTTTTTGCTCTACCTTTCCTTTCTTCTCCATTTCTTGTAAAAACCTTCTAGTGCCCTCCATCTATCCGGTTTCACTTAATAAAAAAGCAATTGCACGCTGCTTCCCATATTTCAGGGAGAGGGTACTGCATACTTGGGGAGTGCAGTAAAAATATGGGAACCAGTGTGCAATTGCTTTATTTATTTGATAAATTCAGTATATCATAAAGTAATTTTAAGTCAATATTTAGTTAATAGAAAATTAAACATTTGTAAAGTATTACTTAATTTAAAGTTTTTTAGTCTTTTTTTAGTCTTTTAATTAGACATTTTCACAAGAGGCGAAAGTACCAGTTTCTTATTAATTGAAAAAAGCACCTGTAAAACAGATTATGTTCTGCTCTACAGGTGCTAATATCGTGCAAGTTCTTTTAAGCTGCCTTCCAAAGAATAACCCCCTCTTTTTGTACATTCTTATAAAATGGAAGCACTTCCCCCCACTTTTTCATATTTTCTTCTTTAATATCAATGATAGAAAAAATCTTATCATAACGTATATCCATCTCTGCTGACCAGCAAATAAATTTATTTCTTATTTCTTCATTCATATCATTTTTAGTGATGATTGCTATATCTATATCACTTTCTGATGTAGCTTCATTTCTTGCAACAGATCCATACAAAATAATCATTGATAAATTTTCATGAAACAGATTAAGTAACCCTTTTACCAATTCGTCTTTCATCATATCCGTTAACATTTATTACACCCCTACAAAAACTCTTTTTTATAGTCTACCATTTTTTCTGCACCTATTCCATATTTTCTTTTTCATAAGATTCCACCAGTCAAAGAACAATTCAAAAATTAAGGGGACGATCAAAACCATCCCCTTAAAAATTTTAAATATAATTAATCAATTTTTCTTAACATTGCCAAGTCAAGGTTACACCAGTCATTTGCTCCTGCTACAGAATAAACCCCGATCTCCAACGTATGATTTGTAACAACAATCTTGTCTATACTAAAAATATTCCAATTAATGTCACTTGTTTCAATCGTGGTATCAAGCTCACTTCCTCCATAATTTTTTGCATAAAGTTGTAAAACATCCTGTTTCCCATTTGTCTTTGCCCAAATTGAGAATTTATATGTTCCATTCGGAATATTTGTATACGTTTTATATACAGAACACGAATACTCTTTATCATCCCAAAATGTTAATTTGTAATCTCCATCATATGCATCACCATATTCTGTTCTTACAGTATTTTCATCTGACGAATCACTTGTCCATACATTCCATCCACTCGGTGAAGTAGTTATCCCATTCTGTTCAAAACTGATATTTGTCAATAAATTTTCACACGGTTTATTAAGCACCTTAATAGAATCTAATGCATTTCCCTGAAAATTAAACAACGTCATGTTATCCCATGTATTACTTGGCGTTACGGTATCATTTTTATACGCAACCCCTGCAGATGTAGCATATGTTCCGCCTTCTACAGGTATCCATTCTGGTTCCCAATAAAAATATCCAATACCTTTGTCATCTGGTACATTTAAAATGATTGATTCCAGATCATTCATAAATTCAAATTGTCCTTCTACTGTTGCAGGATATCCTCCAACTTCTTCATCTCCACTAATGAATACATTTCCTTCACCATCACCATCTTCCGTTGTCCATGCATACGCAGTTTCTACAACACACACTTCTTTATTATAGGTGGTCGCCAAGTAATTCAAATTATACTGAAGCCCCTCCATGGTTCCATGCCACATTGGATAATAAGATAAT
>ENA-OWOD01000485-OWOD01000485.1-gut-metagenome-genome-assembly--contig:-NODE-485-length-28549-cov-22.576075_pt1 | contig 28549 bp, 27 predicted proteins | sample MGYA00248256_ERZ651792 | MGnify/ENA primary metagenome ERZ651792 (study PRJEB26908, sample SAMEA4031714) | gut metagenome | biome: gut; feature: normal infant; material: stool | place: China | collected...
TAGTGGCGCACATCGCAAAGAAATACTATGCTCTCCCCTCTGAGCAGGACGATTTGATTTCCATCGGCACCATTGGCCTGATGAAAGCCGTGGACACCTTCGACTCCACCCGCCGGGCGCGCTTCTCCACTTATGCCAGCCGGTGCATCGAAAACGAGCTTCGGATGCACTTCCGGCGGGAGCGGAAGAACGCCCCCACCCTCTCGCTTCAGGAGACTCTTGATGCCGGAAAGGAAGACTCTGCCCTCACCCTCGCCGATGTGCTGCAGGACGGCTTCTGCATGGAGGACAGCTGCGAAAAACAGGACGATGCCCAGCGCCTGCGCCGCCTCATCGAGGGGCTGCCTGCCCGGGAGCGGAAACTCATATTGTTAAGGTACGGTCTGGCGGGCCAGCCGCCGCTGACCCAGCTGGAAACGGCAAAGCTGCTCCAAATAAGCCGGAGTTACGTTTCCCGGCTTGAAACACACGCACTGGAGCTTTTGCGGGCCGGATGGGAGCAGCCTTAGCTTCCTCTTGCATTCCTCACCGAACTGTGGTACAATACTAAGGCACACGAATCGTGTGCCTTGTCGGACAGCGCCTGCTGCGTGGTTCGGCATACGGATGCGGGTCCTGTACGATGGAGCCGCAGTGAACCAGGTCAGGTGGGGAACCAAGCAGCCTTAAGCGGCGTGCCCCGTGCGTTTCAGTCAGCCTGCATCCGTATGCCGAGTTACGCAAGGCGGGGGTCAAACCCCGTCAGCGCTGTCCGATTTTTTATTACTGACGGGAGGGAAGCACCGATGTATCGCGCATTATACCGCAAATGGAGACCCCAGCGGTTTGAGGATGTCGTCGCACAGCGCGGCATCGTCACGGCGCTGCGCAATCAGGTGGCGTCGGGCCGCGTAGGCCACGCCTACCTGTTTACCGGCGTGCGCGGCACGGGCAAGACCACCTGCGCGAAGATCTTCGCCAAGGCGGTCAACTGCCTCCACCCCCATAACGGCGACCCCTGCGGCGAGTGCGAGATCTGCAAGGGCATCGACAACGGCAGCATCCTCGACGTGGTGGAGATGGACGCCGCGTCCAACAACGGTGTGGACGACATCCGCGACCTGCGGGACGAGACAGCCTACACCCCCAGTGCCTGTCATTATAAGGTATACATCATCGACGAGGTACACATGCTGTCCACAGCGGCCTTCAACGCCCTGCTGAAAACGCTGGAAGAGCCGCCCGCCCACGTCATCTTCATCCTCGCCACGACCGAGATCCAGAAAGTCCCGGCCACCATCCTCTCCCGCTGCCAGCGGTACGATTTCACCCGCATCGGGCCGGAAGACATCGCCCAGCGGGTCGAGTATATCGCCGGCCAAGAGGGCTTAGAGTTGACGACCGATGGTGCAGAGCTGATTTCCCGTCTGGCCGACGGTGCCATGCGCGACGCCCTCTCGATCCTCGACACCTGCGCCGGCGTGACCGCAAAAATCGATGCTGATGTTGTCCGCCGGATGGCGGGCGTCACCGACCGGAGCTACCTGTTCCATATTTCGGATGCTCTGGAAGCGCAGGACGGCGCAGCGGCGCTGGCTCAGCTGGCCGCACTGCGGCAGCAGTCGGTGGACGTGAAGCGTCTGACGGAAGAGCTCATCGCCCACTACCGCGCCCTGATGCTGGCGGCTCTGCCCGGCGGGCAGAGCCTGCTGTCCGGTGTTTCCCCCGAAGAGGAACAGCAGTACCTCGAAAAAGGCCCTCAGCTGGGCCAGCGGGAGGCCATCCGGGCCATCCGTACGCTGGGCAGCGCCCTTGAGCATATGACCCGGGGCAGTGACCAGCGCATCGAGCTGGAACTGGCCCTCTTCACCCTCTCGGAGCCGCCGCAGGCCGCAGCGGTCCCCGTGGCGGCAATGCCTGTGCAGGCTGCTGCTCCTGCCGCACCGGCCGTCCGACCCTTTGTTTCGGCACCGGTCCAGCCTGCGCCGCAGCCTTTCATGAGTACCCCTGCTGCGCCCGTGGAACCTGTGGCTACACCGGCAGTGGAAAAGGAGCCTGCTTCCACGCCCGTTGCAGAGCCAAAGGCCGCTGCCCCGGATATTCCAGAGTCCCCTGCGCCCGCAGACGAAGAGCTTCCGCCACCGCCCGACGAGCCGCCGGTGACGGAGGCGGCCCCCCTGCCCTGGGATGAGCCGACTGCGCCGGTCACTGCGCCAGTCCCGCCCGTACCGGAAGAGAGACCGGTGGAGCCCGCTGCCCCGGTCTCACCGGCAGCACCTGCCCCGGAGTACACCGCCGACCCGGCTCTCAGCCGCCCCCGCAAGGTGGCCGCAGAGGGGATCAATCCCTTCGAGCAGTGGAGCGAGGTCGTCAAGCTCTTACAGGAGAAGGACCCGATGCTTCACAGCTATCTGCGCAAATCGAAGGCGTACTTCGATGGCACACGGGTGCTCATCGACGGCGGCAAGACCTTCCGGGACTTCATCCGTGTCAACAAGGACAGTCAGCGTCTCATCAAAAAGCTCATCGCGCAGGTGTCAGGCGTCGCGGTGCCGATCGGCCCCTACGAGCCCCGCACCGCCGCAAAGCACACCTCCAACGCCGAACAGTCGCTCCATGCGCTGGAAAAGCTGGGTCTGGACGTGAGCATTGAGGACAGCGCGAAGAAAAGCCCTCTCAGGCGCTGACGCGCCAGCTCCCCCAAAGGGGGAGCCTTTGGCAGGCCGGGCAACTCTGAGCTGGACGCCTGAGGCACAATATGGCGCAAAAGGGCGGGCCTTGCTACAGAGGGCAGCCGCTTCTGGACAACGCACTTTGTCAAGCTGCCGCTAGCCTAGACAGCAGGGCACTATATTTCACGATAGATCAAGCTTTGCTCATCCCATGCAAGCCTGACCGGCACGCCAGTGGCTCCCCCTTTGGGGGCAACAACGACGACCGCCGCCAGTGGCGGAAACAGGAAGTCGTTGTTGGGGCCGCGGCCAGCAAGACGCAAGTGCTTTTTATAAAGCACGAAGCGGATGCTGGGAGCCGCAACCCGGCCTTGGCGAGCGGATGCGAGACTGAGAGGGCAAGGCCGCTAAAAATAAAACCAACAAACAAGGAGAACACAAACTATGAAAGCAAGAATGCCCGCAGGCTTTGGCCGCCCCGATATGAACGCCCTGATGCGTCAGGCTCAGAAGATGCAGGATGACATGAAGGCCAAGCAGGCCGAGCTGGAAGCCGCCGAGTACACCGGCAGCGCCTCCGGCGAGATGGTCACTGTCCGCATGAACGGCAAGCACGAGATCCTTGGCATCACCATCAAGCCCGAGGCCGTTGACCCCGACGACATCGAGATGCTGGAAGACCTGGTGGCCGCCGCCGTCAACGCCACCGTCAAGCAGGTGGACGAAACTGCCGAGGCCGAGATGGGCAAGCTGACCGGCGGTCTGAACATCCCCGGCCTCTAAGCGGGAGGGATACGCATGGGTTACACCGCAGCGCCGCTGGAAAAGCTTATTGAGCAGTTCAGCCAGTTCCCGGGCATCGGTCGCAAGGGCGCGACCCGGATGGCCTATCAGGTGCTGAGTATGTCGGACGCGGACGCCGCGGCACTGGCCGAGGCCATCCAGAACGCCCACACCCGGCTCCACCGCTGCCGCGTCTGCCAGAACTACACCGAGGCCGAGCTCTGCCCCATCTGTTCCAGCGCCAAGCGGGACCGCTCCACCATCTGCGTGGTCGAGACGCCCCGCGATGTGCAGGCCTTTGAGCGCACCCGGGAGTACCACGGCCTGTATCATGTCCTCCACGGCCTCATCAGCCCCATGGACGGCATCGGCGCCGAACAGCTCTCGGTGAAGGAGCTGTTGGCCCGGCTGGGCAGCGGCGAGGTGAAAGAGGTCATCATGGCCATGAACCCCACCGTCGAGGGCGAGGCCACGGCCATGTATCTGGCAAAGCTCATCAAGCCCCTGGGCATCAAGACCACTCGTCTGGCCTACGGCCTGCCCGTGGGCGGCAGCCTCGAGTACACCGATGAGACGACGCTTTACCGCGCGCTCTCCGGCCGCGACGAGCTGTAAAGAGCAGATTTTATAGAACCTTAACGATTCTTTCAAAAATCGCTCTTGAAAATCCAGCAAAATGTGATATAATGACAAGACAAAGAAGCTGCTTTTATAAGCAGGGTGCGCCGAACGACGAGAATTTTTGCCCGTATACAGGACGGTGTGCAATGCTTATGAAAACGGCTTCTAGAGTAAAGGAAAGGAGGCGCGCTTCATGGCACCTGCCAAGGAACGTCCGGCGACAAAGACCATCGCCACAAACCGCGAGGCGCGTCACGAATATTTCGTGCTCGAAGCGCTGGAAACGGGCGTCGAGCTGAAAGGCACCGAGGTCAAGAGCCTGCGTGCCGGCGGCGTCAACCTGAAGGACAGCTGGGTCGATATTGAGGACGGCGAGCTGCTGGTCAAGGGAATGCACATCACTCCCTACGACCACGGCAACATCTTCAATCAGGACCCTCTGCGGGTGCGGCGGCTGCTGGCCCACAAGACCGAGATCCGGCGTCTGCACCAGCAGTGCAAGCTGCAGGGCTATACTCTCGTTCCCCTTTCTCTCTACTTCAAGCATGGCCGCGTCAAGATGGAAGTCGGCCTGTGCAAGGGCAAAAAGCTCTACGACAAGCGTGCCGACGCCGCCAAGCGCGACGCCAAGCGCTCCATCGACCGGGCTGTGAAGTCCAACGGCAAATTCTGCTAAATCTCTTTCAGGCAGCATTCCTGCCCTGAGAACACCAAGCTTTCTGCGCATGGCAACATGCGCTTTATGGGGGCGTAAAGGTTTCGACGGGGGGAGCGAGGCCTGGGCAGCGGGTAGCAGTGGGGGAACTGCTCTAAACTCCTCCAAAAAATTAACTGACAATAATAATTCTCAGTTGCTCGCAGCCTGAGTGCTGCGCGTTCCGCCCACTCTTGTGTCGTGTGGGGCCGGGGCGTCCTTTAGACACAGCACCTGAACGGACCTAAGCTTTGCGGACCGGCAGGAACTCATGAAGCTACTGAAGCGTTAGCCTGACGACCGGCGTGACGCGGAGGGAATGTTGTAGATCGCCTGCACCCGGAGACACCTACGCTGAACTCTTTTCGGACATGGGTTCGACTCCCATCGCCTCCACCAACCGCAACGCGGTAGAACCCTCGGAATTTGACGTTATATCGTCATCTTCCGGGGGCTTTTTGTTTGCAGAAATGGGCAAAATCACCCGCTCAAAGTCCCCTGTTTTCTGGTCGGTTATATTGAACTTGACCTCTGCCCGATCCTCGTACAGCAGGATGGACGAAACGAACGTATCCAGGATGCGGCGGCGGTACTCTTCGTCCACCTCGTCCTCTTCCCAGCGGAATTGCTCGAACATGAACGTGAGCGCTTCCCGGCTGAACTGGGGCGGCGCGGGGGCGTTGCTGATCTCGCCCAGGGCAAAGGTAAGCTGGGCTTCCTGTTCTTCGAGAGCGCGCAGGCGGGCCGCAAGGCGGGCGCTGCCGCCCTCTTCGATGGCCTCAAGGATATTGTTCTGCTTGCGGCGGCACTCGGCCAGCTCTGATTCCAGAGCGTCCTTCTCCGGGTTGCCTTTCGGCTCCTGCTCCTTGGCCTGCAATTCCATCATGCAGTCCACGATCTGCGAAATCTTTTCCGGGGTAAGGACGTACTTTGCAACGCCGTCCACGATGACCTGTTCCAGATAGCTTTTTTCAATGGAGGTCTTGGGACACTTCTTCTCGACGTGCTGGGCGCAGGTGTAGTAGTAGTGCTTGCTCCCGGTGTGACCTGTGGCGCTGGCTCCCTTCATGGCATGGCCGCACAGGCCGCAGTCCAGTTTACCAACAAGCACATAGTCAGCCCTGGGCGCACCCTTGCCGCCGCCGCGGGCGCGGTTAAAGGCAAGCTGGGTCTGGCAGCGGTTGAACAGCTCCCGGTCGATCATGGCAGGCACTCCCCCTTCAATGCGGATGTCGGCGTACTTGTACACACCGAGATACATCTCGTTGGTGATGATCCGGCAGATAGAGTTCTTGTTGAACGGATTGCCCCGGCTGGTGCGGTAGCCGCGGGCGGTCAGTTCCCGCACAATGTCGGCGGCGGTAGCCCCGGCGGCGTACTGCTCAAAGATGTACCGCACGGCGGGGGCCTGCTTCTCGTTGATGCAGTAGTGCTTGTCCGGCCCGATGTCGTAGCCAAAGCTGCGGTTGCCGCCCAGGGCAATGCACTTGAGCGCGCTTTCCCGCTGGCCGCGGCGGAGCTTCTGCGCCAGTTCGGCGGAGTAATACTCGGCCAGGGATTCCATCAAGCCCTCAATGATGATCCCTTCCGGGCCGTCCACCACAGTCTCGGCGGCGTACAGAATCTTGACCCCGTTCTTCCGCAGGCGGGTCTTGTAGATGATGGAGTCGTAGCGGCTCCGGGCGAGGCGGTCTGTTTTCCAGCAGATCACAGCGTCGAAGAGGTGACTGTTGCTGTCGGAAATCATCTGTTGGAACGCCGGGCGGCTGTCGCTCTTGCCGGAAATGTGGCGGTCGATATACTCATGGACGATCTTGTAGCCGTGGGCTTTGGCGTAGGCCTCACAGTCCCGGCGCTGACCCTCAATGCTCTGCTCGGTCTGCTGTCCGCCGTTGGAGTAGCGATAGTACGCCACCAGGCGCAGTCCGCCTACCTCTTGCAGTTTCTTTTTGCGAGGCATAAATACCACCTTTCAAGTAGTTTTAAGTTTGTTGCAAGCCGTTGCAAGTTCTGGGAAAAATAAATCTTTCCACACTTTCAACAGTCAAAAAGTTAAATTCATTTCCGAAATATCATATCTTGGAACCATTTATATAAGTGGAGTTGCACGTTTAGGTTCAACTCGTTCCAAAACGCCCTGTCTTTTCTTTTGAGAAGATGGGGAATTTTTTATTTTTACATACACGAAAAAGCCTACCGGCTGTCCCCCGGTGGGCTTTTTCTTTTTGTGCGGATTATGTACGGATCAGGAGTGATGCTTCAACCACTCGTCTGCGGCGCGCTGAAGGACTAGCCTGCGGTAGTACACAATTCTTTCCCCGCTTGCTCTTTCTTCTCTCGAAGCTCCTGATAAGAGGGGCTGTCAATGGTCTGCTGCACTTCTGCATCAGACACGGGCTGCGGGTTGGAATGCTGTGCAGGCCCGCCAAAGACCTTGCGCATCTGTGTAAGGAACAGCGTGCGTTCCTGCGGGGACAGATCGAGAAAGTTCTCAATCACAGAGACCTGCTCTTTGTCCAGGCTGTACTCGGCGGCCAGCCAATCCAGTACAGTTTCCCGTGTCTGCTCGAACATCTCTCCCTCGCCAGTGCGGAGCCACTGCTCGCTTACCCCGAACTCCCGGCAGATGGAAACGACCATACTATCAGCAATGCCGCGGTCGCCATTTTCCCATTTGCTGACAGCAGCACGGGTAACGCCGATGCGATCACCAAAACCCTCAAGGGTTAAATGCAAAGCGGTGCGCAATTCTTTAATGCGTGTGTTCATCTTTTCACCTCCTTTTGATGTAAGTATAGCACTATAAGTATCCAACGTCAACAAAAATCGGCAGAAAAGGGGTTGACAATGTTGGCATTGGAGATTATAATGGGCGTGTAAGGTTGGCAGTGGATACAGAAAGGGAGTGAGAAGATGAAAATTGTAATCACAGGCAGCGCAAAAGAAATTGCCGCCCTTGTATTAGCGGTACAAGGACGGCAAAAGGCCGAGAGCTTAACGATTGGTGGGGTCAGTACCAAGGCTCACGGCAATGATCTGATCGTAGAACACGGTCAGAATGGGGAAGTTCACAACAGGAGTTGTGGCTTCAAACCGAGCATCCCTTAACAGAATGAACTCACCGCTTCCAGCGGAACGCTCTTCATCGGGGCTATCAGCCTTAGAAACAGCTTCAAGAGCCGCAGAGTTGAGCGTCTGTGCAACGGTAGCATTCAAATTGTCTGTTTTTTCATCAAACACAGGAATACCGCTGATGATGCCAGCGGCGGTGACGAGAAACAGGCGATTTGTTTCAAATCCCTTAAGAGAAATGGAATGAGCGTATCCGGCAAGGATAGCCTTTTTAGTTAACGACAGGCTCATTTTTACACCTCCTTTCTGTGGCTATTGTACCACGGCGGGAGGAGATGGGCAACACAAGGAGGTGAAGAGAGATGGAAAAAGTGAACGACCCGCTTTATGAGAAGTGCGGCGTAACACACGATGAAGTGGCAAGGCACTTCGGACTGGAACCGTCGCAGGTGTACGACAATCCTGGCGTTTATCATGGGACGTGGCCCAGAGAGGAAGCCATAAGAGGAATTGGATTTCTTTCGGAGCTGGAATTTATGGTTGACCCCAAAAAGAAAATACGGATCGAGTTTCACTATGACCCGGACTACCCGGCAGCACTCGTCACGGTGTCCGGGATGAAAGAACCGAGAGAATGAAAAACGCCCCGCTTCTTGCACAAGCGGGGCGCGGACAATCAGGTTCCGGGGTTTTCTTCGTAGGTCAGGCCATAAGGCAACACGGGCAGGTCTTTTGCTGAATAGTTGCCAAGCGGCGTAACATGGATAAATCCAAGGCGGGGGTTTGGAGTGGCGATTGCGTAGGAAGAATCCACGAGATTTTCAACCTCCGTGATCTGGGAACTGGTAAGGCCCTTGTCTTTCGTGACGATTTTATATGTAGGCATTTGAAATCACCCCCTTTCCGCCTGCCATGATTATAGCACGGCGGGCAGGGGCGGACAACATTAAAGGGAGGTGAAGAGGATGCAGGGCTACTGAGCAGGCAACCAGCCTGGTTGCCCCGGTCGTTGCCACGGCAGGATTGCAGGTCGTAATCGGCACTGCACCTGTCAACCAGGCAAGCGACCCCTACCACTGCACCAATGTTCCCATGCTGGCAAACACGCTGGATGGCGCAACTGCGGCAGTTGGTTACAGCGACGACTACGAAAACTACACCCTCTGCCAGAGCATGGGCGCAAGTTTTAAGGTCAAGAAAGTCGCACCGATGGTTCTTATCAACGTGCTTGATCCCAACAAGCACAAGAAGAACCTGACCGAAAAGACCGTGCAGATCAACAGCGGAGTTGCCGTTCTGGAAGAGAAAGGTGTACTGCTGAACAAGCTGGTCGTCAAGGCGGCATCCGCAACGCTGACCGCTGGCACTGACTACACTGCGGCGTTTGACGATAACGGCTACGTCAATATCGTTGTTATCCCCGGCGGCGCGGGCAAGTCCGCAACCAGCCTGACCGTGAGCGGCGTTCAGATCGATCCGTCCGCAGTTACCCCGGCGGACATTGTGGGCGCAGTTTCCGCCGCTGGCGTTGAGTCCGGCATGGAGTGCATCCGCATGATCTTCCCGAAGCTGAACATGGTTCCGGGCATTCTGATCGCTCCCGGCTGGTCGGAGAACGCCATCGTGTCCGCTGGCTTGCAGGCAAAGACCACCCACATCAACGGTGTGTTCAACTGCGTCTGCATCGTGGACATCGACAGCTCTTCCACGGGCGCAACCAAGTACGACGATGTGAAGCAGCAGAAAGAGAAGCAGGCCGTCACCAGCGCAAATTGCTACGCCGTGTGGCTGTACGCAAAGGTGGGCGACGCTATCTACGCTGGCTCTGCAATGGCCGCCGCCGTGACCGTGGCGACCGACGCAGATAACGGCGACATCCCGAACGTCAGCCCGTCCAACAAGACCGTCCCGATCTCCGCCGCCTGTCTGAAAGACGGCACGGAAGTGCTGCTCGATCAGGAGCAGGCCAACGTCGTGAACAGCTTTGGCGTGGCAACCTGGCTGAACATCAACGGCTTCCGCCTGTGGGGCAACAACACTGCTTGCTACCCCGGCAACACCGACCCCAAGGACAGATGGTTTAGCGTCCGCCGCTTCTTCTGCTGGGACGACAACACGTTCATTCAGACGTACTTTCAGAAAGTGGACAGCCCCGCAAATAAGCGTCTGATCGAGGCCCTGGTGGACAGCGAGAACGTCCGCGGCAACAGCTTTGTCTCCCGCGGCATCTGCGCCCGCTATGAGCTGAAATACCTTGAGTCGGAGAACCCGACCACCAACCTGCTGAACGGCTGCATTACTTTCCACAAGTACATGACCCCGTTTGGCCCTGCGGAGGACATCGAGGAACTGGTCGAGTTTGACCCGGATGCGCTGTCCACCGCCCTGTCCCAGTAAGCAGCGCAAGGAGGTAAAAGACTATGGCACTCGACACTAACCTGACCCCGGAGGTCGTCAACTCCTATAACACCTACATCAACGGCAATAAGGCAATCGGCGTTACCAGCGAGATTTCTATGCCGACCATCACCTCGGAAACTATCGACGTTTCCGGCACTGGCATCCTCGGCAAGATTTCCGCCCCGAACATCGGCCAGTTTGAATCCATCGAACAGGAGATCACGTTCAACCTGATCTACTCTTCTTTCGTGGATATGCTGTCCCCGAAGCGGCAGGTAAACCTTACCATTCGCGCCGCCCAGCAGGCCGTGGACAAGAACCTCGGTTATGCCTACAAGGGTCTGCGCATCGTTGAGGTGGGCCGCGTCAAGGAGTTCACCCCCGGTAAGATCAAGCCCGGTGAGGGCATGGACGCAAAGGTGAAGCTGGAACTCACCTACCTGATGATCGAGAACGACGGTCAGCAGATTATCGAGATCGACAAGCTCAACGGCATTTATCGCGTCAACGGCGAGGAAAGGCAGAAGAAGTCGGCGCGGAAAGCAACGGCATTCCACCGGGCGTTATTGATACGCTGGTAGACGCAATCCCGTTTGTGGCTGGTGCTGTGAACATTGACACCAGCAGCGGCGGCGCAGATGTAGAGAGCGACGATAGCCTGACCCGTAGAATCTGGCTGTCCCCCACGACGTACAGTTGTGCAGGCCCGCGTGATGCCTACGAGTTCTGGGCAAAGCTGTCCACGGATTTTAAGGTGCGAGAGTTCAGATGCAAGGATGGCTCTGATCCGATCTTTATTGATTCGGAACTGGTGGAAGTCCTGCAAAAAATCCGCACCCACTTTGGAAAAGCGGTGAACATCAACTCTGCGTTCCGTACTGCGTCGCATAATGCGAAGCAGAAGAATGCGTCCCATTACAGCCAGCACCTCTACGGAAAGGCTGCGGACATCTGGATCGCTGGCGTGTCGGTGGATACGCTGGCCGCATACGTCGAAACCCTGCTCCCCAACCGGGGCGGAATCGGGCGGTATTACAACGACAACTTTGTGCACGTCGATGTGCGCGCCGCAAAGAGTCGTTGGAAAGGTTAAGAGAAAGGAAACGGAGGAAATATCATGGAAGCTATCAAGATGGTTATTTCTGCAATGCCTGCATGGATGGCAGTCGTGTGCCTGGTCGGCGGCGTGTTCATCGGCGCGCTGGCTCTGGTGCGCCTGGGTTACAGCGTCGTCGTGGCAAAGGCTGCCTACAAATGGATTTGCTGGGCAGAAGAGAACGTGATCGGCTCGAAGATGGGCGAAGAGAAAAAGAAGCAGGTTATCAAAGCCCTGCGCGATCTGACACCTGACTGGTTAGATTGGGCTATCAACGAAAAGTTTCTGGACTTTTTCGTTGAGCTGATTTTCAAAGTTACCAAGAGCAAACTCGAAGCATACATGGAAAAGAAATCCAAGGAAACCGCAACTGTGGCCCGTTTCGGTAAGGCGGGGGAGGACAACGACAAGAAGCTGGGAGACTAAACGATGCTGGAATTTATTGCAAAGTATTGGATGCAATGGGTTTTCGGCATCGTGGCGGGAGGTCTGACCGCAGCATACCGTAGCCTTTCCAAGAAGATCAAGGCACAGAAAGAAGAAAACAAGGCAATCAAGGATGGCCTGCTGGCAATTCTGCACGACAGACTGTACCAAGCCTGCACTCACTACATCGAAATCGGACACATCGACCTGCCCGGTTTGAAGAACGTTGAGTATCTGTACAAGAGCTATCACGCCCTGGGCGGAAACGGCACGGGAACAGAATTGTACACAAGAGCAAAAGCGCTTCCCATCCGGGAGGACTGAGAAAGGACAGAACGCACATGATTATTACTGGCATGGCAGAATACGAGAGTGTCTGCAAGAACGCGCTGGTGAAGTGGTACAACAGCCACAATGAAACCAAGATCACGCTTGAGAACGTCTTTGTGGTATGGGCCTGCAAGACGTTGCAGAACTACAAGGCCCTGCTGTCCACCACCGTTTCCGGCGACGGAATCTACGCCGAGTACACATACAACGGCGATAAGCAGGAGTTGTACGAGGACGTGTACGGCAAGCTGACGAATCAGTGCATTAAAACCGCATAACTAAAAATCCCCCGCTGGCAATCCGAAAGGAAAGCTGGCGGGGGATTTTTTGCTGTCTGTGGGGGCGACGGAATGTAAACCTCTGTCCGAAAGAATAAAGAACGTAGAAGCGAATTGTATTATGCAAAGCAACAGATGGATTTTATCAGTGTATCAGTTTTCCAGGAAGTGGAATAATGAAAATAACGCTGTAAGGAGAAATCTCGACGCATGGGTTCGTCTGGCGTTGCGGTTCGTCCACCACACGTGAGCCAGACGGACCCTCTGTGCTCCACCAAAGGGAAGAGCCTCACCGCTTTGCAGTGAGGCTCTTCCCTTTTCATCTTATAGCATCCTTATCCCATGAAATCAAGCAGCACGTCGATGTCCTGACTGATGGCGCGGAGATAGTCAGCTCCGCCGCGCCGGCCTCTATAGTTCCGGGCGCGGCTGCTCATCTCCGTCAGGAGCTCTTCCTTCCGCACCAGAACGGGGTCTCCGATCCACTCGTCTTTCTCTATAAAGGCTTCCAGCTGCTCATATTCTTTTATGATACGGACGTTGGACAGGTTCTCCGGGAGGGTACGGGCATCGAACCAGTCCGGCTGCGCGTGAAAGTCCAAAGGCGGCAACGGGTCCAGCGGCTCATCGGCGTCCCACACATAGGGATGCCGGTCATCTTCTTCCGGCGTCTTCTTGAAGCGTCCTACCCGATTCTCGGCCTTGCCGACCGTCTCATAGTGGTTGAACAGCGCCTCAGCATCGTAACCATAGAGCTCGTAGGCGTCCGAATAGCGGTCTGCATAGTCCTTGTACTGGAAGGTCTCGACGCTTTCCGTCCCCGGGGTAAGGTCAAGCCAGATGCTCACCGCCTCCGCATGGGTGGGCAGAGCTGCCATGACCGTCAGGGCCAGAACCCCCGATGTGACCGCCGCAATAAATTTTCTTCGCATGATAAAACCTCCTTTTTATGAGCGGTTCATCCCAGAATCGAGAATCTCCGCACTTCTACCTTGTTATTCTCCACGCCGGAGCAGTCCTGAAAGACTTTATGCCGTATCCGGCCCCGGATGGTGTTGCTGCTGACTTCCTTCGTGCTGGCGATGCCGTAGCCGAGGGAGACGTCCAGCGTATTCCCTTTCAAGGTGCTGAGCTGATAGCAGATGCGCCGCCCGTTGTCGCCGCTCAGGGTGATGCGGCTGTTCTGGATGGCCGTGCTGCCGTCGGCACGGTCATTGCCCCGGGCCAGCATGGGGTTCGCGCCCTTTTTCATATCGTGCTCTGCCATGCTGTCCGGCTGTTTCATGGTGATGTCGCAGTTGTCCACGACGGCGCGGGTCTTATCGCCTACCATACGGAAAATGGTCTCGCAATACTCCGCACGGACGGTGCAATCCTCCATCCGGACGTCTGTGGTGCCGCTCTGCCCCAGCGTGATGAACCACACCGGGCGGTGACCGGCATCCAGCCCCCCCTGCGTCTGTGTCTCATAGAAGCTGCAGCCCGAGAGGACGACATCCCGCACCGCGCCGCCCCATCCCCAGACCGCCAGCAGCTCGTCGGCACCGGACTTGTAAAATTCACAGTTCTGGAAGCGGATATTCCGGCTCTCCACCCTGTCCGTCCAGTTGCGCACCCAGATGCCGCCGGACGCGTCGGAAGTCATCTGGCGGAACACACAGCCCTCAAAACGGATATTCTCGTTGCCGCCATACAGGTCGGCGGCGCAGCGCCCCCACTCGTTGGGCTCACAGTCGAAGGTGCAGCCCACAAATTCCACATTGCGGGCGAGCATCACCCGGAGCATATAGTTGGCCTGACAGCTGTCCGCTGCCCGGAAGGTCACATTTTCCAGCCGGACGTCGTGGGCGCGGTCACCATCAGAGTCTTTCATAAGCTCCACCGCCACACGGTCCTCTCTCAGGTCAGGGTACTGAATATCACTGAGCAGGACAGCGCCGTTTCCCCGGATGGTCAGCCCGCTGGGCAGCCCGAGGCAGGAGGAGAAGCGGTAGACCGCCCCCGCCGTCAGCTCGAGAGGCCGACCGGACGCGCTGGCCTGCTGCATCGCGGCCTGCAGAGCCTGCAGGTCATCCGCGATACCGTCGCCCTTCGCCCCGAACTGTTCCGGCGTAACGCCGGTATTCACCGGACGAGCCATACCGCTCTGGGCAGCAGGCGCTGTGACCGCCTGAGCCGGGGCCGCAGCCGTCGTTTCGCTCTTCTGCCCACAGCCGCACAAAAGCAGCACCGCCATGAGGACAAAGGCCAATGCTTTTATTTTCACGTTCGAATGTTCTCCTTCTCTGCCGGGGCTTCTTATGCTTATCATACCATAAACCGCAGTCGATGTACAGCCAAAAGAGCCGCTGCCCGCAAAATGCGGCAGCGGCTCTTTTCAGCTTTTCAGTTCAGCCGGGTGTCAGCTCAGGACTGGCAGGCGGTGATGAGGCTCATCTTGTAGACCTCGTCGGCGTTGCAGCCACGGGACAGGTCGTTGATGGGAGCGTTCAGGCCCTGCAGGATGGGGCCGTAGGCAGCGTAGCCGCCCAGACGCTGTGCGATCTTATAGCCGATGTTGCCGGCCTCGATGCAGGGGAAGATGAAGGTGTTGGCCTGACCGGCGACCTTGCTGCCCTTGCACTTGACCTGTGCGACCTCGGGAGCAACGGCTGCGTCGAACTGCAGCTCGCCGTCAATAGCCAGCTCGGGGGCCATCTCCTGAGCCTTGATGACAGCGTCGTGGCTCAGAGCGACGGTGCCGCCCTTGCCGGAGCCCTTGGTGGAGAAGCTCAGGACAGCGACCTTCGGGTCGATGCCGAACAGCTTAGCGGTCTTAGCGGTCTCGACAGCCACCTCAGCCAGCTTGGCAGAAGCAGCGACCTTGACCTCGCCGGTAGCCTTATCGACGGTATCGGTGTAGTCGATGTTGACGGCGCAGTCGCCCATAGCGATGCGCTTTAGGCCCTCTTCGCCGCAGTCACGGTCCAGAATGAAGCAGGAGCTCACCAGATGAGCGCCCTTCTTGGTCTTGACCAGCTGCAGAGCGGGGCGGATGGTGTCGGCGGTGGAGTAGGTAGCGCCGCCCAGCAGGCAGTCAGCCTTGCCCATCTTGACCAGCATGGTGCCGAAGTAGTTGGACTTCTTCAGCAGAGCAGTACACTCCTCTGCGGTCTGCTTGCCCTTGCGCAGCTCGACCATGGTGTTGACCATCTCATCGAAGCCGGCGTAGTTCTCAGGGTCGATGATCTCAGCAGCGGAAATATCAAAATTGCCAGCAGCGGCAGCGGCCTTGCACTCTGCCTCGTTGCCGACCATAACGACTTTCAACACGCCCTCAGCCAGCAGCTTGCTTGCGGCCTCCAGGATACGGGGGTCATTGCCCTCGGTAAAAACGATCGTCTTGGGGTTTGCCTTCAGCTGGGCTACCAGGGGTGCAAACATATCAGCCATTGTTGATTACCTCCGAAATTACTTTGCAATTTTTCCCGGGCATCACAGATATGCCCTTCTTTTTTATTCTAGCACAGAGTCAGAAAACTTCAAGACAAATCTTGAATTTTGTGGTATATTTTAAGGAAGAAATCGCGCGATAATTTGTTAAGAAAATGTCATTTAGTTTGTGAGAGGATACCGAGCTTATGGATTGGGAAACACTGAAAACCGACTGTCTCGCCTGTCAGCGCTGTCCGCTGCACACCACCCGGCACAACGTGGTGTTCGGGCAGGGCGTGGAGAATGCCGAGGTGCTCTTCGTGGGCGAAGGCCCCGGCCAGAGCGAGGACGAGCAGGGCCTGCCCTTCGTGGGACGCAGCGGCCAGCTGCTGGACAAATACCTCTTCGCCATCGACCTCGACCGTGCCTCCAACTGCTATATCGCCAACATCGTCAAGTGCCGCCCGCCCCAGAACCGCGACCCCCTGCCCGCCGAGAGCGAAGCCTGTATGCCCTGGCTTCGGGAGCAGTTCCGTCTGCTGCGGCCTAAAATCGTCGTCTGCCTGGGCCGCATCGCCGCCCAGCGGATGATACGCGCCGACTTTTCGGTGACGAAGGAGCACGGCACCTTTATTGAGAAGAACGGCATCCTCTTCATGGGGACGTTCCACCCCGCCGCCCTGCTCCGTCAGCCCCAGAACAAGCCGGAGGCTTTCGGCGACTTTGTGGCCCTGCGGGATAAAATACACGAGGTATGCGAGCATACCTACTGATGGGGGCTAAGCCTCTCCCCTTGGGAGAGGTGTCACCGAAGGTGACGGAGAGGGCAAGCCCGGCGAGACAGGGCCTCTGCGCAGCGATAGGCAGTTTCTTTGTCAGAGCCATATTATCGCTGCACCATGCTTCTTTGTCAGCATCCTTGCCCTCTCAGGCGCTTCGCGCCAAGGCCGGGTTGCGGCTCCCTGCGTCTGCTACGCTGTCGCTTGCATCCTGCTGGCCGCTGCCCCAACAGCGACTCCCTGCTTCCGCCGCTGGCGGCGGTCATCGCCGTTGCCCCCAAAGGGGGAGCCTTTGCCATCACACTCCTCACTTTTTCCTTCACTTTTGCATAACCTAAAAACAAAAGTGAGGTGTTTGAGTATGAATGCTGTACGCAGCGATTCTGTTGATTTCTTTCTGGGCACCACCACCCCCGCCGGGTTCAAGGGCTATTTTGAGCCGCTTCGGCGGGAGCCGGGGATGCAGATGTATCTCATCAAAAGCGGGCCGGGCTGCGGCAAATCGACGCTGATGAAGCGGCTGGCCATCAAGGCCGAGCAGAAGGGGGAGCCTATCCAGCGCATCCACTGCGCCAGCGACCCCGACAGTCTGGACGGCGTCATCTTTCTCGACAAGCGCGCCGCCATCGTGGACGCCACCGCACCCCATGTCATGGAGCCGGACGCCCCGGGCGCAGAGGAGCAGGTGGTGAGCCTGTACCACACCCTGGACGCCGACGCCCTCCACGCCCACGCCGACGAGGTGAAGCGGCTCTTCGCCCAGAACACTGCCCTACGCAGCCGGGCCGCGCGGTATATCGCATCTGCCGGGAGCCTGCTGCTGGACAGCCGCCGGGCTGAGGCGTGCAGTGCCAACTTCGAGAAGGTCCGCCGCTACGTCAAGCGGCTCTGCGCCCGGACTCTCCCCCGCCTGCCCGAGGGGGCCTCGGCCAGCGAAGAGCTGCGGCTGCTGTCGGCCATCACGCCGAAAGGGCCGGTCTTCTACCGCGGCACCGTACAGGCGCTGGCCGACCGGTATGTGGTCTTCCATGACGACTACGGCGCCGTCTCCCGCCTGCTTCTCGAGCTCATCCGGGCCGAGGCGCTGGCCCGGGGCTACCACATCATCACCTGCCCCTGCGCCATGCACCCCGACGACAAGATAGACCATCTCTTCATCCCGGCCCTCCGGCTGGCTTTCCTCACCGACAACCGGTGGCACCCGGTGCAGCTGCCCGGCGTGCAGGCCGTCCGGTGTACCCGTTTCGTGGACCGGGAAAATCTGGCGGGCTACCGCGCCCGTCTCCGCTTCAACGAGCGGGCGGCAGCAGAGCTTTTGGAACAGGCCGCCGACCTGATGGCACAGGCCAAAGCCTGCCACGACGAGCTGGAGACCTACTACCGCGCCGCCGTGGACTTCGGCAAGGTGGACGAAGCTGCCGCCCAGTGCGCCGGGATGCTGGGGCTGGCGTAGTTTTTGGGAAAGTTTGTCGTGTGCGAATGCCTCTCCCTTTGGGAGAGGTGGCATCGCTTGCGATGACGGAGAGGGCAAGCACGCTGCCAAAAATACAGCTGTTGTGATAATATCTCTCTGACAAAGAAAGTGCCTATCGCTGTGCGGCGACTCCATCGTGCCGGGCTTGCCCTCTCAGGCGCTCCCGCGCCAGCTCCCCCAAAGGGGGAGCCTTATACAAGATGATGCCATAAAAAAGGAAGTGACCCGCTATGCCTGCTTTTCGTCTGCCTGTCCGCCAGCTGGTGGAATTTTTGCTCCGCACCGGCAGCATCGACAGCCGCTTTACCGGCTTCGACCGCGCCAACGAGGGCGCACGCATCCACCGCAAGCTCCAAAAGGCCGCAGGCGAAGGCTACGCCGCCGAAGTCTTCCTCTCCGGCGAACGGGAGGCAGCGGGCATCCCCTTCACCATCGAAGGCCGGGCCGACGGCATCTTCACCGACGAGGCGGGCGTGACGGTCATCGACGAGATAAAGACCACAGCCGTCCCCGCCGACGACATCGCCGAGGACATGAGCCCCTGCCACTGGGCGCAGGGAATGGTCTACGGGGCGCTGTATGGCCGTCAGCAGGGGCTGAAAAAGCTGGACGTCCGGCTCACCTACTACCAAATCGACACCGACGACATCCTCCGCTTTGTGCGGCATTTCACCCTTGAAGAGCTGGAAGCGTTTTTGCAGGATCTGCTCGAGCAGTACGCCCCCTGGGCGCAGCGTCAGCTGGCGTGGAAGGAGCAGCGGAGCGTGAGCCTTTCGGCGCTGGATTTCCCATTTCCGGCCTACCGGCCCGGGCAGAGGGCGCTGGCCGGCGAAGTCTACCGCGCCTGCACTGCCGCGCCGTCTAAAAGCGGCGTCCGGCTCTTCTGTCAGGCCCCCACCGGCATCGGCAAGACCATGAGCGTCCTCTTCCCTGCTCTGCGGGCCATCGGCACCGGCTGCGGCGAGAAGCTGTTCTACCTGACGGCCCGCAACACGACTCAGTCCGCCGCCGAGGATGCCATTGCGCGGCTGCGGGCGTCTGATTCCAGGCTGGCTCTGCGCAGCGTGACCCTGACAGCCAAGGAGAAGGTCTGCCTCCACCCGGATGCCGAGGGCCATCCCGCCTGCCTGCCGGAGCTCTGCCCCTACGCAAACGGCTACTACGACCGGGTGAACACGGCCCTGAAAGCCCTTCTGGACGACAGCACCGGCCGCTTCGACCGGGCCGCGCTGGCCGACGCCGCAAAGCAGTTCACGGTCTGCCCCTTCGAGCTGGGGCTGGACCTGAGCGAGTGGTGCGACGTCATCATCGGCGACTATAACTACCTCTTCGACCCCGTGGTGCATCTGCGGCGGTTCTTCGACAGCGCGGGCGACTGGCTCTTCCTCGTGGATGAGGCCCACAATCTGCCCGAGCGGGCGCGGGCCATGTACTCGGCACGCTTCTGCAAGAGCAGCCTCACCGAGGCAAAACGCGCACTCGGGCGGGGCAAAAGCACCCTCAAGACAGCTCTGAGCAAGGCCGACAAAGCCTTTTTAGCGGGACGGAAAGCGGTCTCGGCCCTCGCGCCCCGCCGGGGCAGCACTGCCGCCGAAGAGGACGACAGCGGCCAGACCTCCCTGCTGGGATCTGCGGAGACGCCCGCCATCGAGCTGCCCGCCGCCGACTACGCTCAGGACGGCACGGTGTTCTGCAAGGAGCTTCCCTCAGCCCTGCTGGCCCCGCTGCGGGCGCTGACGGCTCCCTTGCAGGACTGGCTGGAAGACGATCCCGACGCCGAAGCCCACGCGGCCCTGCTGGATCTCTACTTTGAGGTGCAGGACATCCTGCGGGCGTCGGAACGGTACGACGAGCACTTTGCCGCCCAGCTCACCGCCCGGGGCAGTGACCTTGAATTGCAGCTGCTCTGCCTCGACCCGTCCCCCTTCGTGGACGCAAGCCTTTCGGCAGGGCGGGCGGCGGCGCTGTTCAGCGCGACGCTGACGCCGCCGGGCTACTACCGCACCGTCCTCGGCTGTCCCGAGGCCCGGGCCGTGGCTCTGGAAAGCCCCTTCCCGGCAGAAAACCTCGGGCTCTACTGTCTGCCCTCCATCTCCACCCGCTACCGCCAGCGGGAGGCCAGCATCCGGCCCCTCTCGGACGCCCTCGCGGCGCTGGCGTCCAGCCGGGTGGGCAACTATCTGGCCTTCTTCCCCAGCTATGCCTATCTGCGGCAGGTGTGGGAGGACTTCACCGCCCGCTACCCGGACATCGGCACACTGGTACAGGAGAGCGGTCTGGACGACGCCGGGCGGGCGGCGTTCCTCGAGCGGTTTTCGCCCTGCCCGGAGAAAACGCTTCTCGGCTTCGGGGTCATGGGCGGCATCTTCGGCGAGGGCGTGGACCTGGCGGGCGACCGGCTCATCGGCTGCGCCATCGTGGGCGTGGGCCTGCCGCAGGTGAGTCCCCGTCAGGAGATGCTGCGCCGCTACTACGACGCCCAGAACGGGGCGGGCTTCGACTACGCCTACCGCTGGCCCGGGATGAACAAAGTCCTGCAGGCCGCCGGGCGGGTCATCCGGACGCAGGAAGATAAGGGCGTGGTGCTGCTCCTCGACGACCGCTTTGCCCAGAGCGAGTACGCCCGGCTCTTCCCGAAGCATTGGAGGCATCTGGAGTATCTGAGGGATACGAAGGAGCTGAAGAAGAAGCTGGAAGATTTCTGGAAAGGCTAAACCTCTCCGTCACGGCTAACGCCGTGCCACCTCCCCTACCGAGGGGAGGCCTTGGCATATCGGTCAAGTTTCCCCTGGACGAGCAAAGTTTATCTGTTTCGTGGACTGTAGTGTCCTGCTGTCCGGGCCAGCGGCAGCTTGACAAAGTGCGCTTGTCCAGAAGCTGCTGCCCTCTGCAGCAAGGCCCGCTTTTTTGCGCCATATTGCGCCTCAAGCGTCCAGCTCAGAGCCGCCCGGCCTGCCAAAGCCTCTCCCTTTGGGAGAGGTGTCACCGAAGGTGACGGAGAGGGCAAGCCATTTACGATAAAGCCGCTGCGCAGCGATGGGCAGGCTCTTTGTCAGAGCGATACTATCGTCGCGCTCCCGATTCTTTGTCAGCATCCTTGCCCTCTCAGGCGCTCCGCGCCCATGCCGGGTTGCGGCTCCCAGCGTCTGCTGCGCTGCCGCTTGCATCCTGCTGGCCGCGGCCCCAACAGCTCCTCCCTGTTTCCGCCGCTGGCGGCGGTCGTCGCCGTTGCCCCCAAAGGGAGAGCCTTTTATATGGAAAAAGAGGCAGACTCGCATCTGCCTCTTTTTCCATGCACTTATCGCCTTGCTTTCGCCGTCTTTTTCCGCATGATGTCCCACGAGGGCATCTGGCTGCGCAGGGTGTCCCACGCCGTCATCTGGACGCTCGTCCGGATGCGCAGACCTTCGAAAGCCTCATCGAGGTACTGCATCTCAGCCACAGCGTGCATCGCGTGGTCGGAGACGCAGAGACGGCCCAGCGGGGTCTTACAGAGCGCCAGGACCATGGCATCCATCTTCCGGCGGCCGGGCGTACCGGCACGGTAGCAGTCGGTGTTCTCCTTGTCGTCCACGGGGATATGGGCGGCTTTCAGCATCTCGCAGGCCTCCCACGCGGCGTCGAGGACCAGGTCACGCTGCTCCTTCGTCGCCTTGGAGAGGTTGCCGCTGCAGGCGTAGCAGAGATAGCAGGCCGGCAGGATGAGGGCGAGGTGGCACTTGAGCCATCCGTCCATGTCGCTGACGAAGGTCAGCTTGTACTTTGCGCCCTCGAAAGCCGTCTTGACCCGGTAGCGGAAGACGCCCGAAAGGGGCGCGGTAGCCCCGCCGATGGTCATGCCCACGCCGACGTGGGCGCTGACGACCTTATCGACATCCCGGTGGCCGCCGCTGCTCTGGAAGCCGAAGGCGATCTTATCCGCCGGGCGCTGCATGGCCTGCATGACCTCCACGGCGTGGGGGTCGTTGCCCACGAAGACGAAGTATTCGCTCCTGTTCTGCTTGAGGATGGGCAGCACGTCGGGCAGCTGCCCGGCCTGCATCGTCACAAAAACGAGGTCGTAGCAGTCGTTCGGGGCCAGCGTGTCGATGGTGGCCACCCGATCCACCGTGGTGCGGCACTGCGCCCAGTGGCGGATGACGAGGCCCCTTTGGTCGAGCCTCTCCTTCCACTCGCCCCGCGCCAGCATGGTGACGACATTCTTTTTGTTCTGCAGCAGACGGTGGGCCAGCTCACAGCCCTGCACGCCTGCACCATAGACCAGTATCCTCATCTCTGCCTGCCTCCTTATACAGGCCCCACCCCGGGGCCGGAAGTCATCAGTGCTTCAAAAACGAGAAGAAGCCCTTCTTCTCATACGGCTTTTCCTCTGCGCCGGTCACGATATAGCCCGTGTCGGCGATGGCAGCCTTCAGGGCCTCGATGTCCAGCGGCTGGGCCGAGACGATGACCGTCTCTCCCTTCGTGTGGGAGGAAGTCACCTTCTCCACCTGCGCAGTCTTGCGCACCACCTCGTTGACGTGGCTCTCGCACATGCCGCACATCATGCCGTCTACTTTCAGCGTCGTCTGAACCATTGGTCAGTACCTCCTAAAAATCGTTATCCACTGGGCAGACTGCACAAGCCGCCCGTGTGTTTTTCGTCACTTTGTTAGTTTTGCCTAACTTTTTATAGGAAACAAAAGGCCGTCGGCCCCGCGCACCTCTCAGCGCCCGAGGCAAAAGACCCTGTTTCTCTGTTTCCGTCTTCATCATAACACACCGGTATGGTAATTGCAAGTGCCGGTTCCTCACAGTACACGGGTGTGGTATCTTTCTCCTTGAAAAGCCTTTTGTGAAAAGTCATACTTTTCCCTTGACAATCCACCCGTTTCGTGGTATCCTATCGCAGGCCGGTCAGAAAGGCTCTTCCCGTACTGTCCTTTCCGGCCCGCATCCCGGTGCCGTCCGGCGGCGTCCCGTAACACCGCTTTTGCGATGCACCGTATTTCTCGGCACTTCAATAAAACCCGTGTGGATTTTTACAGCATAGATGTTTGCTACTTTTCGCCACACAATGGCCCGCTTCAAGCCGCCGTTGTGTGGCTTTTCTTGTGCGGAAATTTCAGGAAAGGAAGCTTTTGCCCCCATGAACGATACTTTTATGAAAACAAAGCCGGTGTTCCCGCTGCTGGTGTCGATGGCTCTGCCCAATGTCATCTCCATGCTGGTGAACTCGCTGTACAACATCGTGGACAGCCTCTTCGTGGCCCAGATCAACGAGCAGGCCATGACGGCCCTCTCCCTCGTGTTCCCCATCCAGAACTTCGTGAGCGCCGTCGCCATCGGCTTCGGCATAGGCATCAACGCCCTCGTGGCCCTTTACCGGGGCGCAGGCGACCACGACAGGGCGGACGCCGCCGCCACCCACGGCATGGCCCTCTCGGTGCTCCACGGCATCCTCTGCACGCTGGCAGCTACCGCCATCATGCCCGGCTTCCTGGCCCGGTTCACCACCGACGGCACCATCGTCTCCATGGGCGTGACCTACTCCACCATCGTCTTCCTGTTCGCTACCGTGAACATGGCCAGCCTCGCCTTTGAGAAGCTCTTTCAGGCCGTGGGCCGGATGAAGCTCACCATGATCGCCCTCATCTCGGGCTGTGTCTGCAACATCCTGCTGGACCCCGTCCTCATCTTCGGCCTCGGCCCGGTGCCTGCCATGGGCATTGCCGGCGCGGCGCTGGCTACCGGCATCGGACAGGCCGCCACTCTCGTCATCTACCTCGTGGTCTACAGCACCACCGAGTCGCCCGTCCATCTGCGCCGGGAGGCCCTGCGGCCCGACCTCTCTCTCGAAGGCCGTCTCTACGCCATCGGTGTGCCTGCCATCCTGAATCTGGCCCTGCCCTCCCTGCTGGTCACCTTCCTCAACGGCCTGCTGGCGGCCTTCTCCGAAAGCTATGTGGTGGTGCTGGGCATCTACTATAAGCTCCAGACGTTCCTCTATCTGCCCGCCAACGGCATCGTGCAGGGAATGCGCCCCCTCATCGGCTACAACTACGGTGCAAAAGAGCACGCCCGGGTGGCGAAGCTCTACCAGCTCACCCTCGGCATGAGCGCCGTCATCATGGCGGCAGGCACCGTCATCTGTATGGCCGCTTCCGCGCCCCTCATCGGTCTGTTCTCCTCCAACCCCGAGACCATCGCCATCGGCCAGACCGCCCTGCGCATCATCTGCCTCGGCTTTGTGGTGTCGGCGGTATCCACCACCTCTTCCGGCGCGCTGGAAGGTCTGGGCAAGGGTGCGGCCTCGCTGGTCATCTCCCTCTGTCGGTACGTCATCTTCATCATGCCGCTGGCGTGGCTGCTCTGCCGCCAGCTCGGCCCCACCGGCGTCTGGCACGCCTTCTGGGTCACGGAAGTGCTGTCGGCTGTCATCGCCTTTGCGGTGTATCGGAAGAGCGTTGTTAAGAAGTAACCTGCCCACAGGCGAAAGCCTCTCCCTTTGGGAGAGGTGGCTGCGGAGCAGCCGGAGAGGGCAAGCCCGTTTTCCAAGAGAATCCACACAGCGATAAGCATTGGCTTTTGTCAGAGCGATGCCATCGCCGTGTCTGCGCTTTTCCGTCAGCATCCTTGCCCTCTCAGTCACCTTCGGTGACAGCTCCCCCAGAGGGGGAGCCATTGGCAGGCCGGGTAACTTCCTACTGCCTGCTGAAAGCCCAAAATAACGCAAAAAACAGTGCCCTGCTACAGAGGACAGCAGCTACGGAACAATGTCCCATGTCAAGCTGTTGTGAGTCTCTGTAGCAGGGCACTACTGTTTATGATAGATTAAACTTTGTTCATTCAGACGAAGCCTGACCGGCTCGCCAGAGGCTCCCCCCTTGGGGGAGCTGTCACGCCTACGGCGTGACTGAGAGGGCTACTCTTCCGGCACCAGCGCACACACCAGCCGCACCATCCACGGCAAAAACGGCAGCCAGAGCAGGGCGCAGCAGACATTGAAGGCGGTGTGGGCGTTGGCGATCTGCCGGGAAATGACTTCCAGCTCCGGGCCTTTGGGGGAGATAAGCTCCACCAGCCGGACGAACCAGGGCAGCAGCACCGCCGCCAGCAGGCTCCCGCTGAGGTTGAAGCAGCTGTGGGCCAGCGCGGCGCGGGCGGCGTCCTTCCCCTGCCCGATGCAGGCCAGCAGGGCCGTGACCGTCGTGCCGATGTTGTCGCCCAGAAGGACCGGCACCGCCCCGGCAAGGCCCAGAACGCTGTGGATGCCGTCCGGCCCGGCCTGACGGGCCACGTTCTGCAGCAGCGCGATGGTGGCCGAACTGCTCTGCACCACCATGGTCATGGAGAGGCCCAGCAGGATGCCCAGAAGCGGCGACTCCTTCACCCGGGTCATCCAGTCGAGAAAGACCGTCTGCCCGGCCAGCGGCTGCAAAGCCCGGCCCAAAATGTCGATGCCCTCGAAGAGCAGCCCGAAGGAGAACACCGCCTCGCCCACGGCCTGCCAGCGGGGCCTGCGGGCCGCGAAGTCGAGGAGGAAGCCCAGAAACAGCACCGGGTATACCAGCGTCTGGACATCGAAGGCGATGAGCTGTGCCGTCATGGTGGTGCCGATGTTGATGCCGTAGATGACGGCCACCGCCCGGGGCAGTTCCAGCAGCCCGGCGCTGACAAAGCCGATGACCATCACCGTCGCCGCAGAGCTGCTTTGGAGCACCGCCGTCACGGCCAGCCCGGTGAGGACGCCCAGCAGCGGCGTGGCCGTCAGCCGGGCCAGCAGCCGCTTCATGGCGTCGCCCGCCGCCCGCTGCAAGGCGCGGCTCATCCTGTCCATCCCGTAGAGGAACATCGCCAGCCCGCCGAACAGCGCAAAGAGCATCTCCATCCCCCGCTCCATCCGCACACCCCCTTGTCCGTCAGTGTATGAGGGGTGGACGGGCGGTATGACGGGAAGGCTTCTTCTCTGTGCGACCTCTCAGTCTCGCTTTCGCTCGACAGCTCCCCTACCGAGGGGAGCCTCTGGCGAAGAGGCGAGGCTTTCCGTCATGCCAAAGCCTCCCCTCGCTAGGGGAGGTGGCAGCGCGTTAGCGCTGACGGAGAGGTTTCTTACGGCAGCCTGTATTTTTTATAAGGGCAAAGCGCTCCGACTCAGATCACAGCTGGCTCTTGTACAGCTCCACGATCTCCTCCACGCTGGTGTCGCGGGGGTTGCCGGGACGGCAGGCGTCCGCATAAGCGGACTCGGCGAGGAACCGGATGTCCTCTTCCTTCAGGATGCCGTTCAGGTTTGCGGGGATGCCCACGTCAGCGCTCAGCTGCTTGACAGCGGCGATGGTGGCATCTGCGGCCTCGGCGTCGTTCATCTCGTCGATGCCCTTCACGCCCATAGCCTTGCCGACGGCACGATAGCGCTCACCGGCGACCGTCTTGTTGTACTCCAGACCGACGGGCAGCAGGATAGCGCAGGCCACGCCGTGGGGGGTGTCATACAGAGCGGACAGGCCGTGTGCCATGGAGTGGACGATGCCCAGACCCACGTTGGAGAAGCCCATGCCGGCGATGTACTGGCCCAGAGCCATGCCCTCGCGGCCTTCCGGAGTGTTCTGGACAGCGCCGCGCAGGTTCTCACTGATGAGCTTGATGGCTTCCAGATGGAACATATCGGAGATGGTGCAGTGGCCCTTGGTGATGTAGCCCTCGATGGCGTGGGTCAGAGCGTCCATACCGGTGGCGGCAGTCAGGCCCTTGGGCATGGAGGCCATCATATCGGGGTCAACCACAGCGATCTCGGGGATGTCGTTGGTATCGACGCAGACGAACTTGCGCTTCTTCTCCACATCGGTGATAACGTAGTTGATGGTGACTTCAGCGGCAGTACCGGCGGTGGTGGGGACTGCGATGGTAAAGACGGCGTGCTTCTTGGTGGGAGCGACGCCTTCCAGAGAGCGCACATCGGCGAACTCGGGATTGTTGATGCTGATGCCGATGGCCTTTGCGGTGTCCATGGAAGAGCCGCCGCCGATGGTCACGATGCAGTCAGCCTCTGCGGCCTTGAAAGCGGCCACGCCGTCCTGCACATTGGCGATGGTGGGGTTGGGCTTGATCTCACTGTAGACGGTGTAGGCGAAGTTTGCAGCGTCCAGCAGGTCGGTGACCTTCTTGGTGACGCCGAACTTGAGAAGGTCGGGGTCAGAGCAGACGAAAGCCTTCTTGTAGCCGCGGGCGGTCAGCTCGGGAACGATGTTCTCGATAGCGCCGTGGCCATGATAAGAAATAGTATTCAGAACGATACGATCAGCCATTGGTAAAACCTCCTGATTTTGCGCCCCGCCGGGCGGCGGGTACGACTCTCTATGCTTTTACTTTACCACTTTGTTAAAATCCGTTCAATACCCCTTTCTTATGATTTATCTAAACTTTCTATGTGATTATATAAAGATGGTGTACGAATGTTTAATTTTTGAGCAACAGCTTTTAACGAAACGTTATTTAATCCTTTTTCATCTGCTAAGTCTGATGTTGCTTTTATTACTGCTTCTTTAGTGGTTTTCATAGTTATGCACCTCATTCAAAATATCATACAAACACAATTCTAGCTAATTGAATTAGTGTAGTCAATAACACAATTAGAAAATTATGATTATTTATTGACTTTCCTACAAAAACATTTTAAAATACTAATTGAATTAGTTAAATAACTATTTGAAGTAGTATTTTGAGGAGTGATTATATGTGTACAAGATTTGTTTACAATGGTATAGATAAAATTGTTGGTTTTAATTTTGATATTGACCTTTCTGTATGGGATCATACTGTAATTACCGAAGAAAATAGATTTTATATTGGTATTAAAATGCCTGACGGTATGTATCATTCATTTCATGGGATAAATAAAAATGGTAATGTAGGAACACTTCTTTATGTTCATGGTAATGAAAATGCAAGGTATATAGAAAGCGAGGATTGTATTACAATATCTGAATTAACAGAAAAATTCATTAAGGCAGAGATTTCTTTTGATAAAGCCTTGGACATTGTTAAAAAGAAAAAAATTATTTATGCACCAGATGCTACTATGCAAGCTATGCTTTCTGATAAAAAAGGACGAGTTTTAATTATTGAACCCGGAATTGGGTATAGATATGAACAAGAAAATTTTTCACTTATTACAAATTATTCTATTCTAAAACCAGATATAACAAAGCCGTACATTGTTTCTGGGGATACAAGATACGAAGTGGCTAAAGAGTTATTGGCAGGATATGATAAAGATTTTTCAGTAAATGACGCATTTAAAGTATTAAAATCTGTTTCTCAAAAAGACTTGTGGGCAACTAGGGTTTCATTTGTATATTCTACAGAAAAAAATAAAGTTTATTATGTCTTGAACAATGATTTTAGTAATGTATTTGAATTTCAGTTTTAATACTAATGAATTTATAAATTTGCAATTATGATAAGAAAGGTTATTATGATAGGACTAAAAAAGCAAGATATAAAAGCATTGAAAGTAACTGCTGTGGAAAGTTTTAGGAATAATCTTATA
>ENA-OWOD01000522-OWOD01000522.1-gut-metagenome-genome-assembly--contig:-NODE-522-length-26702-cov-5.712113_pt1 | contig 26702 bp, 25 predicted proteins | sample MGYA00248256_ERZ651792 | MGnify/ENA primary metagenome ERZ651792 (study PRJEB26908, sample SAMEA4031714) | gut metagenome | biome: gut; feature: normal infant; material: stool | place: China | collected 2015...
TTGCTCCTCTCCTGATAGGTTTTCATGGTAAGTTTTCCTCCTTATTATTCCTCTGGATTTTCTTTGATTTTTTTATAATAGGCGCGAATCTGCTGCTCATATCCGTTTTCCGACGGCTCATAAAAAACCTCACCGGTCAGTCCGTCCGGCAGATACTGCTGCTTCACGTAGTGGTTTTTATAATCATGGGCATATTTGTAACCTTTTCCGTGCCCAAGCTTTCCTGCCGATTTGTAGTGGGCATCCTGCAAATGCACCGGTACCGGCGGTGTCTTTGTCTCCTGCACTACACGCATGGCCTTATCAATGGCATTGATCGCGGAATTACTCTTTGGCGCACTTGCCATATAAGTAACTGCCTGTGCCAGTACAATCCGTGCTTCCGGCATTCCGAGCCGCTCCACCGCCTGTGCCGCAGCTACTGCAACCTGCAATGCCTGCGGATCAGCATTCCCGATATCCTCAGATGCCAGAATCATGATTCTTCTGGCAATAAATTTCACATCTTCCCCCGCATAAAGCATCCGTGCCAGATAATACACCGCGGCATCCGGATCTGATCCACGCATGCTCTTGATAAAAGCAGAGATCGTATCATAGTGATTATCTCCCGTCTTATCGTAGTTGATGACCCGCTTCTGAATGCACTCACTGGCCACATCCAGTGTAATGTGAATGATCCCATCCTCACTCCGGTCCGTGGTCAGAATTCCAAGTTCAATGGCGGTCAGCGCTGCACGCGCATCTCCGTTTGCCATGTCAGCTAAAAACTCCAGCGCATCATCATCCATCTGTGCATGGTAAGAACCCATGCCCTTTTCCGTATCATTGACCGCCCGAAGCAGCAATGTACGGATATCCTCCGTGGAAAGTTTCTTTAACTCAAAAATGACGGAGCGCGACAAAAGCGCAGGATTCACTTCGAAATACGGATTTTCCGTTGTGGCTCCGATCAGAATGATCGTGCCGTCCTCGACAAACGGAAGCAGATAGTCCTGCTGTCCCTTGTTGAAACGATGGATCTCATCGATAAACAGGATCGTTTTCTTTCCATACATGCCCTGATTGTTTTTTGCCGCGGCAACCACTTCCTCCATGTCTTTCTTGCCCGCCGAAGTCGCATTGATCTGCATGAACTCTGCACTTGTGGTATTGGCAATCACTTTCGCCAGCGTCGTCTTTCCCGTACCGGGCGGTCCGTAAAAGATGATGGAGCTGAGTTTATCCGCTTTGATCGCACGGTACAGCAGTTTGTCTTTCCCGACGATGTGCTGCTGCCCGACAACCTCATCAAGTGTGGTCGGACGCAACCGTGAGGCAAGCGGTGACTCATCCTTCATATTCTGTTGTCTCATATACTCAAATAAATCCATTCGTATCCAATCCCCATATGAATATCATTCAAGATCTTTTTGAATAATTTTTGTGTGTATCCTGCATTTTTATTCTTTGCAGGAATTTTTCCACAAACTTCTTTACGCTTTGTTCTTTGCGATATTTCTATGTAATTTCTATTATTCTTTCATTTCCCGCTTATCTCATTTTGAAAGAAAAAGCGTCAGGAAATTCATTTCATCCTTATAAGGATACATGATTTCCTGACGCTTGACAAGTTATTATTGAGATTTTTTTACATAAATATTGCTTTTATTTTTGTACAGATGCTGTAAGTGCACCATCCTTCACGTCAATGAGGATCGTATCTCCCTGCCGTACCTGATCTTCGAGAATCAGTTTTGCAGAGAGGGTCTCTACATGCTTTTGCAGGAACCGCTTCAATGGTCTTGCACCATAAACCGGATCGTAACCATGTTCAACCACAAAGTGTTCCGCTTCCGGTGACAATGCCACCTTGATCTCACGATCAGAAAGACGTTTGTTCAGATCATCCATCAGCAGACGGATGATGCCACCAATATTTTCTTTTGACAGTGGCTTAAACATAATAATCTCATCCAGACGGTTCAAAAATTCCGGTCGGAAATGTCCCTGCAGATCTTCCATGACTTCTTTTTCTGCCTCCGGCGAAATGTTGCCGTCTGCATCAATGCCATCCAGCAGATACTGCGATCCAAGGTTACTGGTCATAATAATGATCGTGTTCTTGAAATCTACGGTACGTCCCTGTGAATCTGTGATCCGCCCGTCATCAAGTACCTGTAACAGTACGTTAAAGACATCCGGATGTGCCTTTTCCACCTCATCAAACAGGACAACAGAATACGGTTTTCTCCGCACGGCTTCTGTCAGCTGGCCGCCTTCATCGTATCCGACATATCCTGGAGGCGCTCCGATCAGACGAGACACGGAGTATTTCTCCATGTACTCACTCATATCAAGACGCACCATGTTGGATTCATCGTCAAACAGGCTGGCAGCAAGTGCTTTTGCAAGCTCGGTCTTGCCGACACCGGTTGGTCCCAAAAACAGGAACGAACCAATTGGTTTGGTCGGATCTTTGATTCCGGCTTTGGAACGGATAATCGCCTCGGTCACTTTGGTAACACCATCGTCCTGGCCTACCACACGTTTGTGGAGTTCCTCATCCAGGTGCAGTGTCTTGTTCCGCTCGCTTTCGCTTAACTTCGCAACCGGGATTCCCGTCCAGCGGGAAATGATCTTTGCAATCTCTTCATCGGTGACATTTTCGTGTACCAGAGACAGATCACGGTCTTTGAGTTTATCTTCCTCAATTTCCAGTTCTTTCTGTAATCCAGGCAGTTTACTGTACTGCAATTCCGCAGCTTTTTCATAATCTGCGTCACGCTGTGCTGCCTCGATCTCCTTCTTTGTGCTCTCAATCTGCTCTCTGACCTTGCTGACATTGTCAACTGCATCCTTTTCGGTGCTCCACTGCGCTTTTCTGGTATTAAACTCATCACGCAATTCTGCAAGTTCTTTCTGCAGATCTGCCAGACGCTCCTGACTCAGATGATCGGTTTCTTTCTTTAATGCCGTCTCCTCGATCTGCATCTGCATGATCTTCCGGTTCATCTCATCAAGTTCTGCCGGCATGGAATCCAGTTCCGTCTTGATCATCGCACAGGCCTCGTCGACCAGATCGATTGCTTTATCCGGCAGGAACCGGTCTGTAATATAACGGTTGGAAAGAACTGCTGCTGTAACAAGTGCAGAGTCCGTAATCTTAACGCCGTGGAATACTTCGTAGCGCTCCTTTAAGCCACGCAGGATGGAAATGGTATCTTCCACCGTTGGCTCATCTACCATAACCGGCTGGAAACGCCGCTCCAGGGCAGCATCTTTTTCGATATACTCACGATATTCATTTAAGGTTGTGGCACCGACACAGTGCAGTTCGCCTCTGGCAAGCATTGGTTTTAACAGCTGTCCGGCATCCATGGCACCATCGGTTTTTCCGGCACCGACGATTGTGTGCAGTTCATCAATAAACAGAATGATCTGTCCATCCGAATTTTTGACATCGTCAAGAACCGCTTTCAAACGTTCCTCAAATTCACCACGATATTTTGCACCGGCAACCAGGGCACCCATATCCAGGGCAAACAGTTTCTTATCTTTTAAGCCTTCCGGTACATCGCCTTTTACGATACGCTGTGCCAGGCCCTCGACAACGGCAGTCTTACCTACACCGGGTTCACCGATCAGCACCGGGTTATTTTTGGTCTTACGGGAAAGAATCCGAACCACATTCCGGATCTCCTCGTCACGGCCGATCACCGGATCAAGTTTCTGCTGTCTTGCACGCTCCACCATATCATAACCGTACTTTTCCAGTGTATCATATGTTGCTTCCGGATTATCGGAAGTGACACGCTGATTGCCGCGGACGGTAGACAGTGCCTGCAGAAACCGTTCCCTTGTCAGCCCATATTCTTTCATCAGTGCTTTCATCGCTGGATTTGGATATTTGAGCATTGCAAGGAAAATATGCTCGACAGAGACATATTCATCTCCCATTGCCTTTGCCTCATCCTCTGCATGGATCAGCACATTGTTTAAATCTTTTCCGACATAGACATTGCTGTTGCTGCCGGATACTTTGACGCGCGCATCCAGTTTGCTGATCGCATTCTGGGTGAAATGCTGTACGTCAATTTCCATTTTCTCTATCAGTTTCGGGATCAGTCCCTCTTCCTGCTGTAACAGGGCAACTAACAGGTGCTCCTGCTCAATCTCCTGATTTCCATAGTCGTAGGCAAGCTTTTCGCAGTTATTGATCGCTTCTACCGACTTTTGTGTAAATTTCTGTATGTTCATAGCAAGCCCTCCTCTTAACTATCATCATGTAACTGTTCTGTTTTTTTGCATCCCAGTTACTATTTTTCTCGATTACGATATTGTTATACACCCGTTTTTAGCACTCGTCAAGTAGGAGTGCTAACAAAAATTCTAAAGTTTTTATAAACATTGGAATATATTGTCGAATTGTCTGAAAATTGTTTTAGACATAAGTTTTTTCAATGTGACGGAAGAAGGGGGATATTCTCTTTCTCCAGAAACATCTGTTATTAATTGTAACGGATGTTTTGCCGATATAATAGACAACACAAACGATGATCTATTACAGAAAGGAACTTTTCATGCAGATTTATTTATCACTGATGTCCCAGAAGAATCCCTCATCCGATTCCTCATCCTATGATCTTTCTTCTCCTCAGGGACGCATGCTCTATGTGAGAGAAACAACCAATGCCGCATTTTCTTCCTGGACTTCTCCCCTGCAAAGACAGGACCCTGATACGCAGGAAGAAAAAAACAGGAAATGCTCTCCCGCATTATGGGAAAATTAAAAAGTGGGAAGAAACTTTCTGCCAAAGAACTGGATTTTCTGCGGCGTACCGATCCAATTCTGTATGCCCACGCCCTACGCGTCCAACGAATGGCGGAGGCTTTAAAACAGCAGCTCTCCCATGCAAAAAGCAAACAGGAAGCAAATGATATGATTACATCCGCGATTGCCGGGGTCTCGGACAAAGATCCGGACAAAGAATATCTGCTGGCTGCTTACAATGAGGTTTCCAAAAATTTTCATAAATCACCGGCTTATCAGCGTCTGCCAAACACTCCGGAAGATGCCAAAAAAAGAAAAACGAACAATCCGAATGCTCATTTTTCCGATGATGAGGACACGAATGACGATACGGATGATCTCCTGTCATGGACCCCGCTTCAGGAAATTATTGATGCGGCTCCAACACTAGAATGTCAGGGCTAGGCTTATATAGCTGGAACATTATTATTTCAGGTAGTGTTCCAGCTTTTCATTTACACACAGACGGATTTTTGCCATTTCCATCTACAGTGGTTGTGTGCTCACCATAATACGTATTACTGTATGTGAGATCATAGGCAGGACTTAAACGCCACATATCATCCTTTTCATTATAAATGTAGGTAAAGTTTTTAGAATGATCATCACGATTATGTGCGAATACATTAAAACACATACGACGATACATATTTTCCACATCCTCTGTACAATCCCTTGTCAGAATTTTTGTCAACTTCATCAATTCATGATAGTCCAGACTTGGTTGATTAAAATCTAACTCCAATAAGGCAGCCGCAGTTAACATATGTGCCCTTTTTATTTCATTCTTTTCTATTCTTCGATCAAATCTCTTTGTTCCAAAATATCCCGGACATATATCTGATGAAAAAAGCCGTGTTTCACTCATTACAATTCCACAGGCTTTTGCACACAGAGAATAATCGTATTCCATTTTTCCCACATCTTTTTTGTCCACATGTGCCGGAAATTTAATAATCCAGTTTTCTCCATCTATTTCCGTCATAATCTTAGGTCTTGCACCACCACTGGTTCCTCCCAGCCGGTACAATTCATCTAATTTCTCCGAATATTGCGTGCTTAATATTTTCTGGCAATGCACAGATAGTTCGTCCAGATCATCCATCTGTTGTCCCATCCCAATCTCCTTCTGCGGATGATAGGTCAAAGCTCCCATTCCAGATTTTCCCACGATGGCAAGACGATCCAATACCGAATATTGTGCTTCCTTTTTTCCACGTTCTTTCAGCAAACGCTCCAATAAAAGCTGTCCCCATGCATCCGGTAAACTATCTGCAAATACTCCGAACAATCCGTCAAAATAATCTTTTTTTGGCACAAACACTTCATTTTTTAGCGGAAGCGAAAATGGACTGACTGAAAATCCATGCTCCAGCCATTCTTCACTATAAGAAAATGCCACCTTATGATTCGCGGTCAATGCAAGCGTTCCCACAAGCCGGTCATCCATCCGAACCTCAAGACTTTCCCTTTGACTCATTGATTACCTCCTGAATATTTCGATATGGTACCTGTGTAAAAAGATCCCGCAGTTCATCTGCAAGTTCCAACGCCATAGCAAGTTTTGTCAGTGACAAAAGCGAAATCTGTCCTGTTGTCTCAAATCGTTTAATAGAACCGTAACTTACTCCGCTCATATCCGAAAGTTTCTGTTGCGAAACTTTCCGCCGTCTGCGAATACGGCGCATACGTTCTGCCAGTTTTTTATCCAATTCTTCTGCTGTTTCCCATACCAGTGCTTCCATATCATGCCCCATCTTGTCAGATAATATTTTATCCATTTCACGCGATTTTACTTATTTTTATATAATATATTATCTAATATTTTAGCATATCTCTTCGGGTACCGCAACGTCTCCCTGACTATTTTTCCTATCATACAGTTTTTCCAAAACTGCTCCAATATCCGCTTCCACGCAAATGGATTTCTTTTGGATTTCCTCCGGCGCACAGGCTTCCTTCTTATTTATGCAGGCATAAACTGCATCCGGCCAGGTTGCATATAGATATATCGGCTCCAGTACGCCCAATATTCTTCCAATGTTTTATAAGGGAAAAAGCCCCCGGAATACATATCCGAAAATCCATGCACCTGTCGGAAATCGCCAAACCACTTTTCAAAACGTTCCCCGGAATAGGTAAATCCTGCAGAAGTGGATAATCCCGCACCCACGCCAATGATCACGGCCTCCGCTTTCTGCAGTGCCTGTTTCAGACGCTCTGTTTGTACACTTTTGCAGTTTGATGTTTTTATACTGCAAAATGGTGGATTATTGCCCCTACACTTTGCTCCCATACATGGGCACCACGATACACTTTTCGTCATATTTACTTCCATCGGTTCTCTTATCCATTCCATTTCATCACGTATAATCCAATTATCCTCTTTTGAGGGTAATGGATTATTCTCCTTTCTCCCAATATCTTGGGTTTTATTGAATACTCCATTATAATACTTAAAGCACTGTGGATCTGTACCTATATCACTACAGCTTTGACTGTTCGGAGGTGACTCAGACCACAGCTTTTCGTCTATTACTGGTAATTAGTTTGTTAACGCTTGACGTTTCTATTTACGTGATTACACAGCCGAACTCTCTGTGGAAGACAGCAGTGCTAAATATTATTTCAGGAGGTAAATCTCTATGTCCATGTACTTTGTTGGAATTGATATTTCCAAGTACAAACATGATTGCTGCATCATTTCTGCAGTCGACCAGCAGATTGTTTCTAAATTTACCATCACTAATGATAAGGATGGTTTTGAACAACTACTTATTTCACTTAATTCTCTCTCCAATCCAGAGGATATAAAAATAGGGTTTGAATCAACTGCCCATTATGCCCTCAATCTTGAACTTTTCCTTGAAAATGCCAACCACAGCTTTATGGAAGTTAATCCAGTTCTCATCAAGGAATACAAAAAATCAACTACTTTAAGGCGAACCAAAACCGATTCTGTTGACTGTGAATCAATAGCTCGGTGGTTAATGACTGTTGAGTACAAACCCCATTCAAAAGGATTTTACCACGCTTATTCCTTGAAGTCACTAACACGTTTGCGAGATAGATTAATTCGTCAACGTTCTTTTTATCTTGTGAAGATAACAAATGTTTTAGATCATACCTTTCCGGAATTTAAACCTTTTTTCAATGAACGGCTTTCCAAAACTGCTATCTATCTCCTTGAGAACTATGGTTCTGCTGAAAAAATGGCTCATATGAATTCTGCATCTTATGACAAACTACGTTGTATTTCAAGAGGTAAATTTTCTATACAACAGTTCCTTCATTTGAAAGAATTAGCTGCTAACACAGTTGGTGTCAATAATTCTATCTTTGACATTGAATTAAACAGTTTACTGACCCTATACAACTCTCTCTGCAAGGAAATAAAAAATCTTGAAGCCGAGATTACTAGACTTATTGAAGAAGTACATCCTCACTATATGTCCATCCCTGGTATCGGTCCTATTTCAGCAGCTGTTATTTATGCAGAATATGGCGACATATCAAACTTTTCAAACCCAAGTCAGATGCTTGCGTTTGCTGGAATTGAACCAGGAATAAATGACTCCGGCACTGAGTCTCATGGTGGCCGAATGGTAAAACATGGTTCTTCTCAACTGCGTTACGTTCTTCTTAATGCTTGCCTTCCTTTAATCCGTTTTGACTTAACCTTTGCAACCTATTACGCAAAGAAACGGGCAGAAGGCAAAAAACACCGGGTAGCTATTACTCACGTTGCAAAAAAACTGATTAGAGTCATCTATGCATTGGAGAGGCAGGATGTAGACTTTAACGCTCAGAAAATACGTTAATCTCTTCCCTATATATTTATCTGCTCCATCTGAAATACGTTATTTTCAGATGGTCTATTAAAGTTACCCTTTTTTATTGCACAAAATTTTTCAAAAACTCTTGACTATTTATAGTTTGTCACCTCCTTTACACTTCCTTCGTTTCTTCATATTCCAAAATGTCACCCGGCTGACACTGTAATACTCTACAAATCGCTTCCAATGTAGAAAACCGAATCGCCCTAACCTTTCCAGTTTTTATATTCGACAAATTTACATTCGATATTCCCACTTCTTCTGCAAGTTCTTGCAGGGAAATTTTTCTATCGGCCATCACCCGATCTAACCGTAATACAATTGGCATCTTATATTTCCTTTACTTTATCTATAATATTTCATCAGCCTCTTTCTGCAATTCGTACCCATGTTGAAAAGAAACACCAATGAAATAAATACAGATTCCTACTATAACAGCTGCTCCAATAAAATGATCCGTTCCTTTCCATTCTACCCCTTTTATAATCTGGCATGCTGCTAAACTTAAATATTTCAGGCATTTAATAACCGGATATCCGATTACAAAACATAAGGCTATCCCCCTACATTTTCAAATTGTTTTTTTACTTTATTTTCGTTCTTTCTTTCAAACATTTTTTATTCTCCTTTCTTGTATATCATAATTTCACTTTTTATGTTTATCAATACATTTTTAATGTTTATCGTTAATTTATGACGAAAAATCCCAAGAGCGATGCCAGCATCGATACTCATGCCACAAAAAAGGAGCCACACAGCACTCCTGCTGTGTGGCTCCTTCGATATTTCATTATCCTTCAATCGCAATATATTTGTTTTCTTCTACCGCTTTCTTTGCCTCTTTCTTCGGCACGAACAGCTTTAAGATACCATGCTTAAATTCTGCTTTGACATCCTCCTGCTCAATATCTTCACCGACATAAAAGCTTCTCTGGCAGGCACCGGCATAACGTTCCCTGCGGATGTAGTGACCGCTGTCTTTTTCTTTCTCGTCCTTATCCAGTCCCTTTGCAGCACTGATGGTCAGGTAGCCATCGGAAACAGAAGCCTTAATCTCATCCTTGGTAAATCCCGGAAGATCAATCATCAGCTCATATCCATCCTTCTGCTCTTTGATATCGGTCTTCATAATCCTTCCGGCTTTCTTACCGTATAGCTTCTTTTCGGTATTATTCATTTCTTTATCCATATCATAAAATGGAAACTCATCAAACCAGTCATCAAATAAATTCTCTCCAAAAATACTAGGCATTAACATAAGTCATCTCTCCTTTTCTTTCTGCGTCCACGGTCTGTGGACCTCTCATGCTTGTTTACCTTGTTTCTTTGGAACCGGGATGTTTCAGGAACCTTTCGTTCTCTTTTGGTTCCCTTCCTTTGTTCTTGCCTATGTTATAGCACTGTTTGTTAGCACTGTCAATAGGTGAGTGCTAATTTTTTGAGTTTTTTTTTTGCACACCTTGATTTTGCTTGGTATGCAGCCATTTTTTCTTTCCAACTGCCAAAGATGGGATTTTACTATAACCGGATTTTTTATTTCGCGCACTCCATAATAACCGCTTCACATCTGCCATATCCAAGCTGTGAACTGTTCAGACACAACGTGTAATTGCTGGCCTTTCCCCACTTCTGCCCGGTATAAAAGTTATAATTTGTCATACGCCTTTTATCTATATCCTCTATCAGCTTTGCTGCTTCCTGGTCACTGACATTATATAACCGGCTGATACGCTGTATGCATCATCCAGAAGCATTCCCTTGGTCTCAAGCAATTACCTGCAGTGTCTCTCCCGCTCCCTTTTTTAAACATATAATGATTTATAAAGCGTTACTTTTTTTCTCTGCACGGTCAAGATAAATATAAAATCCAACATTTAGCACGATTCCCACCATTGTCGATACTGGTGCCGCAAGACCGATCTTCGTCAGGCTTGCATTCGGCTGGATACTCATCACATAGGCAAATGGAAGACGTACCAGCAATGTCTGGATTAATCCCTGTGTCATTACCCATACCGTCTTGTTATTACCATTGAAATATCCGACCATACTGAACAGAATTGCTGTCACGATTGTTTCCAGTGCGAATCCTTTCAGATATGCATACCCTTTCTGGATAACGGCTACATCCGTTGTGAAGAACCCTGCCAGTATATCGCCTCCAAACATCACCAATAAAAATACTATACATCCCACAACCAGGCCAACACCGATTCCGGTAAACATGGATTTCTTCGCACGCTTTGCCTTGCCTGCTCCGATGTTCTGAGATACAAAGGATGCCATCGACTGCATCAGCGCACTTGGAACCAGCATCGCAAAGTTGACAATCTTACATGCAACACCGTAACCCGAAGAAGCTTCCAGGCCAAGCCGGTTCACAAATGCACAAAGTGCCAGGAAGGACATCTGTGTCAGGAACTCCTGCAGTGCAAGCGGAAGTCCGATCTTTAGGAATTTCTTACACTGACTATTCAACCCGAAATCTTTTCTGGTAATCTTAAATGGAAGTTCCTTTTTGATCAGAATAACAATAGCAAATACTACGCTGAGTGCCTGCGCTGCAACAGTTGCAATCGCCGCACCTGCTGCGTCCATATGAAATCCTGCCACAAGTACTATATCTCCGATCACATTTACAATACATGCAACAAATACAAATAGCAACGGTGATTTACTGTCCCCCAGTCCACGGAAAATTGCTGATAAAAGATTGTATGCAACAATAAAGAAAATACCGCCTCCGCAGATACGCACATATACCGAGGTCAGCTCAACCGCCTCTTTCGGAGCCTGCATCAGGACTGAGATTGGATGTGCAAATCCAACCATAACGATAAATAATCCGACTGCAATCATCGTAAATACAACTGCTGATCCGCCAATGACCGATCCAATCTGCTCTGGTCTCTTTTCACCGAGATATCTCGCAATCAGTACCGTAATACCCATTGCAAACTGTGTCACTACAAAAGTTACAAGATTCAATACCTGACTTCCCGTAGAAACCGCTGAAAGCCCGGATGTAGAACCGAATCTTCCAACTACCAGAAGATCCACTGCACCGTATGCCGCCTGCAGGATCAATGCTCCCAGCACCGGTATCATAAATGCAATCAGTTTTTTAAGTATGCTTCCTTGTGTAAAATCTGCCTTATCGTTCATCGTAATGTTTTCTCCTTTCGCACATGATCTGATAAAATTTCTCTATCGTCCGTATCATACATTCTGCATCTTCGTCCGAGATTTCTTCCATGTAAGGGAGCAGACTTTTAAAATATTGTTCGTCATATTTCTGCGAAAGATTTGTTCCCTTTCTTGTAACAGCTATGTATGTGACACGTCCATCTGCTTCAGAAGCCATTTTCTTAAGGTATCCTTTTTCTTCCATCTCTTTGACAGTTCTTGTAACTCCCGGTCTTGGAAGCTCCATTGCATCACTGATATCCGACACCTTTACCTGTACGCCCTGTCCTTCCAAAGACTGTATCGTATCCAGATATTGAATAAAGGATGAACGAACACCTTCGGGCAACGGTGGGAGCATCTCCCGGGTCCGCTTTGCCTGATAACATGCATCGAACATCCTTTTTATTATTTCACTTGTCATATTCTGTCCTCCTTATATATTATCAGTAAAATCACCACTTATACTTTCTTTTGCATTCATGGCACTTCTAGTAATTATCACAGTTAATTACCTTTGATAATTATATAAAAATTTAGAAATTTGTCAAGCTTTTATTCCATTGTTAACAGCTGATCCGCTGAAAATTTATCATCTTCTTAATATCTTCCGGAATTTTTTCCCAGATTTCCGCAGACACATATTCCATATTTTTCCAAATCTACCCTTCCATTTATCACTTCAACTCCATCCGCTCGAAGAAGTTCTGCCTGTACATCCTCTCCACCAAACGCAAATGCCCCTGCCAGTTCACCTTTCGCATTGACCACTCTGAAGCACGGAATATGTTCCGGATCCGGATTCTTATGCAGTGCATTGCCCACGGCTCTTGCCATTCTGTGGTCTCCCGCCATCTCTGCGATCTTCCCATAAGTTGCCACATGTCCTTTCGGAATACGCTTCACTGCTTCATAGATTCTCTTTGTCGGACTGTCCGTAACCAGATCATACCCAGACAATCTGATCTTTCTCTTTATCCGGCAAAGGCTCTTTTTTCTCTAGCTGTTTCAGAATCACTTCTTCCCGTTCTCTGGCTGCCTTGTCTACTTCCAGAAGATGCTCTCCAATGGTATCCTGTAAAAGCATCACCTGATAGGTTGAATTTCGATAGTTTTTCAGATAATCTCTGCGAAGAAAACCATACTTGCCAAGTTGCTCCATCTGCTCACCGGATTTATAGGTGAGATTCGGGATCAGATATCCATTTACATTTGTATACGTTAATTCCATTTTATTAGCACTCTCCATTTCTCATCATTTTTTGACCACAAATTTACGACATTTACGACAAATCTGGCACTGCTTTACAATACCAGACAAAATGGCTGATGCCCCGGAAATCCTGTAAAACAGGCACTTCCGGGATACACAAGACAGGGCAAAAATCGACTTCCATTATCAAGTATTGAGTGTTAATTCTTTTGTGAAGATTTTGTGACGTCTTAATTTTAGTCCTGTTTTCCTATTGCGCATATGTTTCTTCCATGCTATATTTTCTTTACACATTTCGAATTTGCAGCTAAATTTATATACCGCTGCATTTCACCGGATATTTCATCCGTTTTTTTCCATGTGTACGAAACAATTAAATATTGGAGAGGAATTTCGTGCAGAGCAAAAATTCAGTTATTATTTTATTATTGTTTTTATTTTCAGATATTGAAAGCTGGGGGGCTTCCATGTTACAATCTTGATAGAAGAACAGCCGCTATATCACACGTTTTCCTCTCCGCCACTACAAAGGAGAAGAAAATGTACAAGAGCAAAAAGTTCGAAGACCTTACCATTAGTGATGATTTTATGTTTGGGATTGTTATGCGCGATCCCAAATATTGTAAACCTTTTCTGGAAACTATACTGAATATTAAGATTTCACGCATTGAGTATCCCGAGGATCAGAAAACGATTAATCTGTCTCTGGATGCGAAGAGCATCCGGCTGGATGTGTATGTTGAGGACGATTTTGATACGGTTTACAACATTGAAATGCAGAACGGACACCATAAAAATCTTCCGAAGCGCACCCGCTATTATCAGGGGATGATTGATTTAAACCTGCTCGACAAGGGCATGGATTACACGCAGTTGAAACAAAGTTTCGTGATCTTTGTCTGCACCTTTGATCCGTTCCATATCGGCAGGCATGTGTATACTTTTGAAAACCGCTGCGTGGAAGATCCGAATCTGCCTCTTAACGATGGCACACAGAAAATCATTTTAAATACGAAAGGAATTTTTGATGATGTTCGGCCGGAACTGAAACGGCTGCTTAACTTTATTGATGGCAGACAGCCGGAAGATTCTTTTACACAAGATCTCTCCAAGGCTGTGGAATCTGCCAAGCGCAATGAGAAATGGAGGCATGACTACATGACGCTGCAAATGGCTTATGACGAGAAATACCGCGAGGGGCTGGAAACTGGCATTCAGCAGGGCATTGAACGAGGCATTGAACAAGGCATTACAACATCTGCCCGTCGTATGCTTTCCTCCGGTAAATATTCGGATTCTGAAATTTCTGAAATTACCGGACTTTCCGTGGAACAAATTCAGGCTTTAAAGAATTCCGCAAAATAAACTCTTATTATTTTTAATTCAATACTTTATAATTCAAGAATAATCTTGAGGTTATTGTCCTGTACGCTTGCTCCTACATTACCATCAAGAGCCAGAACGAGAGCCTTAACTACCGCAAGCCCTACCCCCGTACTTCCATCGTGTCGTGAGGTATCCCCTGTATAAAAGCGGTCAAACAGCCGGTTACCATCAATTTGCAAGCTGTCACTCACTGGATTTTCCATCATAAACCGGATACCGCCATCCGATTTCTGCATAAGTGTTATTTTTATGTTCCCTGCCGAATACTTCATTGCATTTGTCAGCAGGTTTTGCAAAATCCGCTCTACCATATTCCGGTCTGAATATATGTAGATGGAATAATCTGGCAGTTTTATTTCCGGTATAATATTCTTTTTTTCTAATGCCGGTGCATGTTCCGTTATCAGATCTATGAGCATGTTGGAAAAATTAAACGTTTCTTTACTGGGAACGGTCTGCTGTTCCTCTAAAACAGAAAGGTCATAAAATGCTTCCACCAGTTCCTTCATTTTTTCTGCTTTATGCAGGACAACTGCGATGCGTTTGGCCTGCGCCGGCTCTAAATCTTCTTTTTGTAACAATTGTAAATGACCAAGAATAACCGTTAGCGGCGTACGCAGATCATGTGATATATTTGCAACAGATTCTTTTAAATGTTCTTCATGACGTAAGGTTTTCGCTACGGCCTGTCTCTGCCTGATATTATAAAGATTCAGTATAGCTGCCAGGTGTTCTAAATCTTTATCCATCAGGGAAATGTCTATCATCTGTCCGGAATTTCCACGATTCCATTCCTTCACCTGACCGGAAAGATTACGAATTTGTTTTTTCAGCTGTATATGTCGGAATAATAATATCAGGAATCCCACTGCCAGAAGCAATAAAAACCATTTTATTTCAGACATCTTTCCTCCATCTATTTCAAGTCACATTTACGAAATTTTATCCACGAAAGCAATATCAGTATGCCCGACCATATCACCCCTGCCAGAATAGCAGCCGGCTGAAAAAATGTGTTCCTGCTGACAACGACCCGGATCTGATAAACCGGTAAAAACGCTACCGGCAATTGCAGCATCATTCCATATCCGAGATAAAGACTAAGTGCAAAAATAATAATTGCCGTAACAGAAGTTGCTCTCACAACATCTTGCAAATAACAGCAAATTAAGATTGCAATCAGAAAGATCCCGCTATTTAACAGAAGCGAATAAACGATTGCTTTTGTTACATTATAAAAAAATACCCCACCATCTTCCATACCAAACTTTCCAAATTCTCTGATACATCCTGCAACCGGATACACAAGCGCCATGATATGAAAAGCGATCAGATAGGATATGATTTTACCCGTAAAAATTTTGCTTCTGGAATGTCCGGCACTGACTTCGAGCGTTATGGTTCTCCCGGAAAATTCCTGTCCGAAACTCAAAGCAAGAAGCCCCGAAATAATGATAAGGAGAAACGTAGAATCATACACCATTCCGTTAAAAATATCTGCAAGGGAAGATGCCTTTCCTCCTGCCGGTCCCATAACTTCTGGCACATAGGTATCGGCGGTAAAAAAGCCCAGAACAAATATTCCGATTATCCCACACCAGTAAACGAAATTATGCAAAAACTGGTATTTCTCCATCTTTAATAATTTTTCCATCCTAAACACCTCCCACTATTTCAAATCTGCATGTAAAAAAATGCGACCGGCACTGTAATACAAAATAAACATCCACAGAAAATCCAGGCTTAACGGAACCGTTGTCCTGTCAAACTTTTGTAATGCAATTAATCGAAGCTGTCCCATGGGCAATATTCTTATCAGACTTTCTGCATGTTGCCCATTCATCAAAAAAATCATAAGAAAAAACAGAACCATGGAAACCGCCAGTGTTTTTCCCATATCGCGGAAAACAAAAGCAAGAACAACCGGTAATGCACACATGGTGATTACGACAAACAGTATTTGAAAAGCCACAGTAAAAGTACCTGAAATTTCCGGAAATCTTTCTTTCATACCAAACCGGCCAATGATTTCATGTATCAGTAACGGAACTGTCAGAATGAGGATGCAGCCAATCTGGGATACCATGACTTTTGCCCAGAATACATAACCTCTCTTATGTCCTGCAGTCAGATATGCATTTAAGGTTCTTCCTCCCAAATCATTTCCAATAAACAATGCTATAAAAACAATAATCAGGAAATAAAGAAGTGGCGTATTATATAAAGATGCCATAACCAGATTTGAAGTTTTTCCTTTGCTGTCCAGCAACAATATACTGCTTAAAAGAAACGTAAAGATCCCGATTCCCCAAAAGTACCAGCTATGCCATAATTTATACCATTCCGTTCTCAGGAGATTTGCCATCTTTTGCCCCTCCTATTTTACTCAGGAAATAATCTTCCAATGTATCACCCGATACAAAAAGCCCGGTAACCAACACATGCGCTTCTGATAAAACAGATGCAACCATTTCCAGATCATCCAGATGATCGTACAAACGAATCGTACCATCGGGCATCAGCTTAAAATGATCTGTATGAAGATTTTCTTCCAGAACCATCACTGCTTTCTGTACATTGGTTGTCTGAATCGCAATATGACGTTTGCACCGTTCATTTAATTCATGATCAGAAATTTCTTCTATAATATTTCCATGATCAAGCAGAATAAACTCTGTTGCCGTTTGATACAATTCTTCCAAAATATGACTGGAGACCAGAATTGTCATTCCGTATTCCCTGTTTAACGTTTTTAATAAATTCCTGATTTCCACAATTCCGGCAGGGTCCAGTCCGTTAACAGGTTCATCTAAAATTAAAAATTCCGGGGTATTCAAAAGAGCCATTGCAATTCCAAGGCGCTGCCGCATCCCTAAGGAAAAATTTCGAACCCTCTTTTTTCCCGTATCGTTTAACCCAACCATATCCAATGTTCTTTTTATCACGGTTTTATCCGGTATGCCACGCTGAATACGCTGTATTTCCATATTCTGATATGCGGTCATTGCAGGAAATAATGCCGGTGTTTCGATCATACTTCCAATCCGTTTACGCTGTTTCTGTAATTCCACAGTTTCTGATTTTCCCCATAAGGAAAGCGTGCCGCTTGTCGGAAATGCAAGTCCCGTGACCAGTCTTAAAAAAGTAGTCTTGCCAGCCCCATTCCGACCGATAAAACCATAAATTTTCCCCTTTTTTATCTGCAAATTTATGTGGTCTAATGCCAGTGTCTGCTTATACTCTTTCGTTAAAGACCGGGCTTCTAAAATAACTGAATTCATCTTCCGAACCTCCTTTACCAAAAACAGTATAACGAACATTCTTAAAGAATTCCTTAAGCTGAGATAAGAAGACATTAAAAAAGCATAAAGCCAGGGAACTTTTATTCCTTAGCCTTATGCAGACGATAACCAATGCCCCAGACCGTATCTATAAATTCTTTATCCGGACAAACCGCTTTTAATTTGTTACGCAGATTACTGATATGAACATTAAGCGTATTGTCTTCCACAAAATATTCTGTATTCCACACACTCTGAAAAAGATTTGACTTTGAGAATACTTTGTCCGGATATTTCATCAGCAATTCCAGAATGGCAAATTCTTTTGCGGTTAAAGCCAATTCCGCTTCCTTCAAAAATGCCGTATTCTTTTCCAGATCCAGACATAAATCCCCGTATTGTAAACAGGCAGCCGAACGATTTTCAAACTGTACTCTGCGCAGATTGCTTTCGATTCTGGCAAGCACTTCTTCCATATCAAAAGGTTTTGTAATGTAATCATCTGCCCCAAGACGAAGCAGATCAATTTTATTCTGTGTCGTTTCTTTCGCTGAAATAATAAGAACCGGTATCGTAAATTGTCTGCGTATATCTGCCAGAATAATATCGCCGCTTCGATAGGGTAGCATAATATCAAGTATGATCAGATCAATTTTTTCTTTGTGTAAGAAATCCAGAACATGGAGTCCATCATATTGACTGTACACAACATATCCGTTTTCTTTCAGGAAATCTGTTAACAGCGTATTGATTTCCACATCATCTTCAATTATTAATATTTTATCCACTTGTGTACCTCTTTTTTACAGGCAATATCCTTCTTCCCTGAGTTTCTTTCCCTCTTCGATATAAGAAAGTGCACTCTCTTTTAACCCTGCAATTTCTTCTTCCGTCAATGCCCGCGTGACCTTCGCCGGTCTGCCCATAACCATGCTTCCATCCGGGATATTCTGATGTTCGAGCACAAGGCTTCCTGCTGCGATGAGACAGTTTTTTCCGATCACACTGCCGTTCATCACCGTTGCGCCCATGCCGATTAATGTGTTGTCCCCGATCGTGCAGCCATGAAGAATTGCATTATGCCCCACCGTCACATAATCACCCACCATGGTCGGGTCGACTTTGGAAGTGTGGACCGTGCAGTTATCCTGAATGTTTGTCCCTTTTCCGATGATAATTTTATTGTCATCCCCACGCAGTACCGCATAAAAAAGAATGGTACTGTCCTCACCGATGGAAACATCCCCCATCACCACAGATTCCTTTACGATATTGGTTGATGCCGCTATACTTCCCGTTGTTTTTGTCATGACCGATTTCCTCGTTTCTTTCCTTATTTTCATACTGTTTTTAGTATAACATCTCCGTTTTTGCTTCTCAACATACTCTTTTGGGAAAAGAAAAAAGCGAGGACATCAGCAGATGCTCTCGCTCGACTCCACTTTACGATTTATTCGTAAATGTGTTTCTTTTTATCTTTTGCTTTCGCCTGTTTTTTCTTTAACGGGTGTTTTGGATTCTTATCTGACATAGTAATCGCCTCTTTTCCTCATATTCATATGTCAAATTTGTTTCCTTTGTTATGCCTACGTTATAGCACTGTATTCTGGCAATGTCAACCCTGTCTGTTAATTATTTTGTGTTTTTTCTGTGAATATGATAAATTTACTCATTTTAACGCAAGTTGTCAGGCATTTTGTGTTTGTGTTTTTTCTGTGAACTTACAAAATCCTCCCAAAAAAGTCATTGACATTTTAAATTTTCATCCCTATAATGATAAAAGTTCGGTTGCTAACTATTTAAAATCATTTTAAGAAAGGAGTGATTTCTTGCAGGATTTCGATGAAGAACAACTCAAAGGAATTCATATGGGCCGCCTGATCCAGGTACTGTCCCATCAGATGAAACGGAAAAGCTGTGTGAACTCCATGATCAACGACGATGGTCTGACCACCATGCAGAAACATGTGTTGAAATTTCTTCTTCTGGAAACCCTTCACAAGGTTGTCTACCAGAAAGACATCGAAGAAGAATTTCAGATCCGCAAATCCACGGCGACCGGAATGCTGCAGCTTCTCGAAAAAAATGGTTTTATTGTGCGGGAAAGCGAAAAAAAAGATGCCCGTCTGAAACGCATCATTCCTACAAAGAAAGCGGAAGCACTCCGTCCGAGCATCCTTGCACACATAAGGCAGTCGGAAACACAGCTTACGACAGATATTTCCGAAGCTGATGTTCTGACCTGTAAAAAAGTGCTCTACCAGATGCTCTATAACGTATCAGAACATAAGGAGGTATGTAAAAAAAATGAATAAGAAACTTTTACAATCCGTCCGGGAATACAAAAAGCAATCCATCATTACCCCTCTTTTGGTTACATTAGAGGTACTGATGGAAGTATTGATTCCTCTGGAAATGGCAAAAATTATTGATATTGGCATTGCAGAAGGAAATCTCGGATATATTATCCAAAGAGGACTTATCCTTGTAATTATGGCAATGATGTCCCTGTTTTTCGGTGTACAGGCCGGAAACTTTGCAGCAATTGCCGGAGCCGGATATGCCAAAAATCTGCGGCACGATATTTATTATAAAGTACAGGATTTTTCCTTTAAAAATATTGACCATTTTTCCACGTCCGGACTCGTTACCCGTATGACCACCGATATTACCAATATCCAGATGGCTTATATGATGAGTATCCGTCTGCTTGCAAGAGCTCCGATTATGATCGTTTTATCCTGGATCATGACGCTGACGCTCAGCAAAAAAGCCGCACTCTTATTCTTAATCGTCATCCCGGTGCTCGGTGGAACGCTGTTATTTATTGCAAAGAAAGCCCATCCACATTTCATCAAGGTGTTTGACGAATACGATGATTTGAACAACTCTGTACAGGAAAATGTAAATGCAGCCCGCGTGGTAAAAGCATTCGTCCGTGAGGATTACGAAATTGACAAATTCCACGGTGTTTCCAAATATGTTTACCAGTTATTCACAACAGCAGAAAAAATTGTTGCCTGGAACTCTCCGGTTATGCAGTTTGTCATGTATGCCGTTATCATGATCCTTGTCTACATTGGTGGAAAAGGCATTGTAACCAAAACGATGGAAACCGGTGCCTTAACCTCCATTATTGTATATGCTTTACAGATCATCGGCTCCCTGATGATGGTAACTTTCGTTTTCGTCATGATTATGATTGCTGGCGCATCAACAGACCGTATCACCGAGGTACTCGATGAAATTCCGGAAATGATTGATCCCGCAGACGCAGTAACTTCCGTTGCCGATGGTGATATTGTCTTTGACCATGTCAGCTTCAGTTATGCCGGTGAGGGAGGAAATCTTTCCTTAAAAGATGTAAATTTGCATATCAAATCCGGTCAGACGGTGGGTATCATCGGTGGAACCGGAAGTGCCAAATCCACTCTCGTACAGCTGATTCCACGTCTGTATGATGTCACGAAGGGAAGTGTAATGGTCAGCGGTGTCGATGTACGCAAATACAATCTGGAAGCTCTGCGTGATCAGGTTTCCATGGTGTTGCAGAAAAACGTCCTGTTCTCCGGAACAATTTACGACAATATCCGCTGGGGCAACGAAAACGCCTCTGACGAAGAAGTGCAAAATGTATGTAAACTGGCACAGGCCGATGGTTTTGTCCGGGAATTTCCGGATGGCTACAACACACAGATTGTCCAGGGTGGAAACAATGTTTCCGGTGGACAGAAACAGCGTCTTTGTATTGCCCGTGCACTTTTGAAAAAACCAAAGATTCTGATTCTGGATGATTCCACAAGTGCTGTAGATACCAAAACCGATGCTCTGATCCGTAAGGCTTTCCGTGAGGAAATCCCGAATACCACAAAGATCATCATTGCACAGCGTGTTTCTTCTATTGAAGATGCCGACCAGATCATTGTTCTGGAAAACGGTGCTATTTCTGGTATTGGTACATCTGAAGAATTGTTAAAGACCAATGATATTTACCGTGAAGTATATGAATCTCAGGTCAAGGGAGGTGAAGATCATGAATAACAAAAAGCCAAAGCTTTCCAAATACTATATTGCTACCGCAAAACGTCTGTTGAAATATGTAACAGAAACCTATAAAGCCCGCTTTATTCTTGTATTTGTATGTATCTTCTTAAGTGCAGTCGCATCCATTTCGGTATCTCTGTCCTTAAAATACATGCTTGATGATTTCATCCTTCCCCTGATTGGACAAAAAAGTCCGGACTATACCGAATTTTACCGTGCACTTGCTGTACTTGGCTGTATTTTCATTGTCGGTGTTATTGCAACATTTATCTATACCCGTATGATGGTATATATCGGCCAGGGTGTGTTAAAGCGTGTGCGTGATGATATGTTTGAGCATATGCAGACCCTTCCGATCCGCTATTTCGATCAGAATACGAATGGCTCTATCATGAGTCTTTACACAAATGATACCGATACCCTGCGCCAGATGATCAGTCAGGCAATCCCACAGGCACTGATGTCGTTTTTCACCATCATTGTTACATTTATTTCCATGCTGGTCTTAAGTCCCCTGCTGACACTGCTTGCCATTGTTGTCATCGGGATTCTGGTATTTGTCACAAAAAAAATCGGTGGAAACAGTGGAAAATACTTTGTGCGCCAGCAGGTTTCCCTTGCCGACGTGACCGGATTTGTGGAAGAACATATGAATGGCCAGCGTGTGGTAAAAGTGTTCAACCATGAGCAGAAATCCAAAGAGGAATTCGACCAGCTCAACGAAGCACTGTTTGACAGTGCCTCACAGGCAAACAAATACGCAAACATGATGGGACCGGTTATCGGAAATATCGGAAATTTACAATTCGTGCTGACTGCTGTTCTCGGTGGTGTTCTCTCGGTTGCCGGTGTGGGCGGCATTACGCTCGGCGTCATGGCCTCCTACCTGCAGTTTACCAAGAGTTTTACCCAGCCATTTATGCAGGTGGCACAACAGTTCAACTCCATCGTTATGGCTCTGGCAGGAGCTGAGAGAATCTTTGCCCTGATCGACGAAAAACCGGAGACAGACGAAGGCTATGTAACACTTGTCAATGCAAAAAGAGATGCCGATGGCAACATCATCGAATGTAAAGAACGTACCGGCATGTGGGCATGGAAACATCCACATTCCGCAGATGGAAGTGTATCTTACACCCCTCTGACCGGCGATGTCCGTTTTGAGGATGTTACATTCGGCTACAATCCGAATAAGGTCATCTTAAAGGATATCAGTCTGTTCGCCAAACCGGGACAGAAACTGGCATTTGTTGGCTCTACCGGTGCCGGAAAGACAACAATTACCAACCTGATCAACCGTTTCTACGATATTCAGGAGGGAAAAATCCGCTATGACGGCATCAATATCACCAAGATCAAAAAAGATGATCTGCGCCGCTCCCTCGGTATTGTCCTGCAGGATACCCATCTGTTTACCGGAACCATCCGCGATAATATCCGTTACGGAAATCTTGATGCAACCGATGAGCAGATCTACGAAGCTGCCAGACTTGCGCACGCAGACCAGTTCATCCGGATACTGCCAAACGGTTATGATACCATGTTAAGCGGTGACGGCGAAGAACTTTCCCAGGGACAGCGCCAGCTGCTTTCCATTGCAAGAGCCGCCGTGGCTGATCCACCGGTTCTCATCCTCGATGAGGCAACTTCCAGCATCGATACCCGTACCGAAAGCATTGTACAAAAGGGTATGGATAATCTGATGAAAGGACGTACGGTATTTGTGATCGCTCACCGCCTGTCTACGATCCGAAACAGTGATGCAATTATTGTGCTTGATCATGGACAGATCATTGAACGCGGAGATCATGCGGATCTGATTAAGCAGAAGGGAACCTATTATCAGCTGTATACCGGAAAACTGGAACTTTCCTAAACTGGAAATACCCTCCTATTGCAGAAATATTACAGACTTGTTACAATACATTTGTACTTAGCTAATACAAATACAAACAGGGAGGTACTTAACTATGTGCTTTAGATTTTTTTCCAACTGCGATTTCTCAGCACTGATCCGTAAGTGTTTTGGATGCTAATAACCAGCAAAAAAGAAGCTGCACACGAATTTTCTTTTCGTGTGTCAGCTTCTTTTTGCGTTTCCTGTCTGTATTCACCTGACCGGTCCGTCTATGCACGGAAATCAAATTTATTTTTTGATATGTTGATTTAAAAACTCCATTACTTCTCGTTTCTTTGGAATCGCAGGAATTCCACCTCTCTTTTGCACACACAGACATGCTACTGCATTTCCCTGCCGTGCACAGGCACGCAAATCATTCCAGTCCATCTCATCAATTGCTTTGTTCAGGGATAAAAACTGGCTCAGGAATCCACCCCAGAATGAATCTCCGGCTCCTGTTGTATCAACCGCCTCTGTTGCAAATCCCCTGATCTGTTCTTTTCCATCCGTAGTTGCCACAAGTACGCCGTCACTGCCAAGTGTAATGGCAATCAGCTCTGGTCCCATGGAAAGCAACTCCTCCGCAGCTTCTTCATAGCTGTTTTTTCCCGTCAGCAGGAGACTTTCTTCATCCGATACCTTCATCACATCCGCAAATGGAATCACTGCTTTCATTTCCTGTACTGCAGTCTGTTCATTTTTCCACAAGGATGCACGGTAATTTGGATCATAAGAAATCAATGCTCCAGCGTCTTTTGCGATATGAACAGCTTCTAAAGTTGCACTTTTTGCCGGTTCATCCGTCAGGGAAAGCGATCCGAAATGAAAAATTTTACCTTTTTGCAAAAGCGTCGGATCCAGTTCTTCTTTCCGAAGTTGTGTATCCGCGCCCGGTTTTCTTGCAAATGAAAATTTCCGCTCACCGTTTTCATCAATTTCTACAAACGCAAGTGTAGTAAAATACTTATCATCTTCGATCAGATGGTCCACTGCAATCCCCTCATTTTGTAAGGTTCTTTTTAAAAATGCACCATGCATGTCTTTTCCGACTTTTCCAATAAACGATGTCCGGCATCCCATATGGCTTGCAACCGTCAACAAATTCGCCGGTGCACCACCGGGATTCTGCTCAAACAGCTTCATTCCATCTTTTCCGTATCCTGCCTCGGTAAAATCGATCAGCAGTTCACCCAATGCTACAATATCAACCTCTTTTTCCATTCTTTAATTCCTCCACAATTTCATTATAACGCTTTTTATTCAGCCGATAAAAGAATAATACCACAGCAGTCACAATCCAGAGAACCCCCGGAATGGTTGTAAATGCATGTTTCATAATGGAAAGTACGGCTGCATTTTGTGTCTGGTTTGCCACATACCCGTATTTTCCGAGTAATCCGGCAAGAAGTGCTGTTCCAATTGCCATTCCAATCTTGTTTCCAAGCGAAATAAACGCATATTGAAATCCATCGTTGCGCAATCCGGTTTTCCACTCACCGTACTCCACACAATCCGGAATGATTGCATAAATTGCGGTATTGAATCCGGAAAAGAAAAACTGTGTAATTCCAGACAATGCATAAAAGATAACCGGAGCTTCTTTTACATTAAAGAAAAACATGGAAAGCATCGAAATTCCTGTCAAAAGTGCAAATACACTGGCAGTTCTTCCTTTATTGTTCAGTTTACGGAATACCGGCTGAAAGCAGGCTGCTCCAATAATGGAAGGAATAATGATGCACATCGAATAAGTGGTATAATACGAGGCATTTCCTTCTACATAAGTAAAATAATACAGGACATCCGCATTTCTTCCATATAAAGTAAAACCAAATAAAATCTGTCCTACCAGAGCCAGCAGATACGGACGATTCTGAAGCACCGCTTTTAGCTGGACTTTTATAGAAATTTTTTCTTTTTCCGGTGTGATCACAGCCTCTTTTGTCTTTGCAAAGCAAAAGAAATGACATGCTGCAAAAATGCATCCATAAATAACTGCCACCGTCAGATATCCGGTTTTTGCACTGCTGCTTCCAAATTTGTTAATCAAAGGAACGGTAATGATATTTAACACACCGATTGCAATCATTGCTGCAACGGAACGGGAAGTGTTGATTTTTGCACGCTCATCAATGTCCTGTGTCATTGCTCCACAGAGTGTTCCATATGGAATATTCACACAGGTATATCCCAAAACAAGGAGACAATATGTGATTACCATATATACAATTTTTGCAGTCTGATTCCAGTCTGGTCTTGCCCAGAATGTCATTACAAGGAGCACCGCCGTAATCGGTGCCGCCACCAAAAGCCATGGACGGTATCTTCCCCATCTTGTCTTTGTCTTGTCGGTCAGTCCCCCAACAATCGGATCATTAATGGCATCCCAGAATCGGGAAAACAGCATCAGTGCAGACACTGCTGCCATACTGATTCCAAATACATCGGTATAAAAAATCATTAAAAAATTGCTGACAAACATCCAACTGAAATTACATCCCACATCACCAAAACCATATGCAATTTTGCTGATCAGCGGCACTTTTCCACTTCTGTTCTCGCTACCCATACGTTCCTCCTACTTCATCAGAGTTTCTGGCAAAACTCGATTCTCTCCTCATTCGGTCCTTTAATCATGAAAAACTTTACACCATTATCCCAAAACGGAAGCTGCTCAATTCCATCCGTAATGACTTCATATCCATTTTCACAGATCTTTTTATACATTTCTTCAATATCTCTCACATCCAGTGCGACATGCTGATATGCCCCGTCTGCCATTACCGCCTGTCCGTTCTCAAACGATTCGATACAGTAATTCTGAATCTGCAAAAACGCAACCTTTTCTTTTGCCTTTTCATTATAGGTTTCTAAAATCACTTCAAATCCAAGACTTTTATAAAATTCGATTGTCTTTTTTAAATCATTCGTCGGGAGCCCTATGTGGGCTACTCCGACAATTCCATATTCGTTTTTCATCTGTTTAATCCTCGTATAATAAGTGTATAGCCAGTAGAAATGATGGTTATGCACTTATCCTTTCTATAAATTTATAGATGATCTG
>ENA-OWOD01000565-OWOD01000565.1-gut-metagenome-genome-assembly--contig:-NODE-565-length-24440-cov-5.371424_pt1 | contig 24440 bp, 18 predicted proteins | sample MGYA00248256_ERZ651792 | MGnify/ENA primary metagenome ERZ651792 (study PRJEB26908, sample SAMEA4031714) | gut metagenome | biome: gut; feature: normal infant; material: stool | place: China | collected 2015...
CCCCCGCCATGGTGCTGATGACGTTCATTGCCGGTCTGGTCGATGCACTGAGCTACCTGGCCTTGGGACATGTGTTCGTGGCGAACGTCACCGGCAACATCGTCTTCCTTGGCTTCGCGCTCGCCCACGCACAGGGATTCGTCTGGTGGACATCGGCGCTGACATTGGTGTGCTTCGCCTTCGGCGCGTTCATCGGAGGCCGCATCATACGCCGGTTCGGAGAACACCGGGCCCGCCATCTGCTGATCTCGTCGATCGTGCAGGCCGCGTTCATCCTCGCCGCGCTGATCGGGCTGTACCTGCTGAACCACTATTCCGCGGAACCGGCTCTGGGCATGGGCAGTATGCAGGCGTCATCGCAGCCGAGCCTCAACTTCCCCACCGCCCGCCACATCGACGTCCATCATCTGATGCTGATCGTGCTGATCGCCCCCGCGATGGGCATCCAGAACTCCACTGCCCGGCGGCTCGCGGTTCCCGACCTGCCGACGACCGTACTGACGATGACCGTGACCGGCATCGTCGCCGACACATCCGCCCACGGCCATGAGATGTCAAAACTCGGCCGGCGCGCCGTCGCCGTATTGGCCATGTTTCTCGGAGCGCTGACGGGCGCGGCGCTACAGTCGAAAGGACATGAGGACATCATCCTCATGGTCGCTCTGGCTTGTCTGCTGGCCGTGATCGGCATGATGCTCGCGCACGCGCATTCCACGGCGGCATGGGCGACCGCCCGCCACTGACCTATTCCCCAACGCACAGCAATGTGTTAAACTGCGCTGCCATGGGCTTATCACGGGTCGGGCCACCCGACGCGGGTGGATTCATGCCGACCGCCGGGAACCGAGTCCGAAACAGGTGCCGAGAAGACAGGCGCCAAGCCGCCGCAATAGAAAGCAGTACCGTTATGGCAACGACTCCCATACCGACAGACATCAACACCGCCGAATCCGGCGGTCGGCGCCGTCTCCCGTTCTCCGGACGCCTCGTCATGGCGTTCACGTTCTTCTCGATGTTCTTCGGTGCGGGCAACCTCATCTTTCCCCCGTTCGTTGGGGCGCAGGCGGGCGCTGCCACCGTTCCCGCCATCATCGGGTTCATCGTCTCGGCGGTCGGCCTTCCGATTCTCGGCGTGCTCGCCGTCACGTTCGCGGGTGGCTTCGACGAGCTCGCCCGCCGTGTGTCCCCGGCGTTCGCCTCGCTGCTCGGCGTGGCGATCATGCTCACCATCAGCCCGTGCTTCGCCATCCCACGCACGGCGACCACGTCATACGAGATGATGGTGGCGCCATTCCTGCCCTCCCGCACTGGATGGGGCGGCTGGACGACGCAGCTGGCGTACTCGCTGGTGTTCTTCGCCGTGGCTTTCCTGCTGGCCCAGCATCCCGAGAAACTGTCGGCCGTGTTGGGACGGTTCATGGGGCCGCTGCTGTTGGTGTTCATCGCAGTGCTGTTCATAGCCTGCCTGGCGCATGGTGCGGTAACACCGACGCAACCGACAGGCGATTATGCGGTGCATCAGGCGTCCCGGGGCTTCCTGGACGGCTATCAAACCATGGATCTGCTAGCTGCCTTGTACTTCGGCATCGTGATTTCGGCGAACGTCCGCGCCATGCATGTCACCGACAACACGCTTATTCGTTGGGAGACCGCATACGCCGGTCTCGGCACCGGGATCCTGCTGATCGTGATCTATGCGGTGCTCGGCTATGTGGGTGTCGTGTCCGGGAGCATTGCCTCGGTCAATCCAGCGACCGATACGGGTGCGACCGTACTCACCAATCTCACGGCCTCGTTGTTCGGCACGTTCGGCATAGTATTTTTGGGCATCGTGTTCGTCATCGCCTGTCTGAATGTCTGCACGGGTCTGATCTGCACGTGCGCCACATACTTCCACACGCGATTCGCCACCATCGCCGGTCGCCGCGTGAGCTATCGCGCATGGCAGGCACTGTTCACCGTGTTCAGTTTCGTGGTATCCAACGCCGGACTCAGCATGATCATCAAGGTGTCCGTGCCCGTGCTCGCCGCATTGTATCCGATTGCCATCGTGTTGGTGACGCTCGCATTGACCCATCGAATCCTCGCCGTTCATTTCCCGCGCGTGTACTTCTGGATGGTACTGCTGGTGGCCATCGTGTCATTCGCCACATGTCTGGCGAGCATCGTCACGGTATTCGGCGGCTCCCTGCCATGGCTAGAGGCCATATTGAACATGCTTCCGCTGCAGCAATTCCAGCTGGGATGGATCATTCCGGCGCTGGCAGGCTTGCTCATCGGCGTGCTTGACAGTGCTGCACATTCGTCGTTCAAACGATGACCGACTGATTCGAGGGCTATCTTCGTTTCGAGGGGTTGATTGAGGCTCGCTCAGACATCTAACTGCGTTTCGAGGGGTTGGTGCCCGAGTATAAACACCATGGGAACCGCATGATTCCAATGCTGAACACCCCGATATACTCCGGGTACCGCATTCAGGCAACCCCTTGAAACGCAGATAGATGTTCCGGGACGCCGGAATCAACCCCTCGAAATCGAGATAGGAGATGGAACGGGCTAATGAGGCGCGTAGGACGACTGGGGGTGGTCATCACAAACTACGCTGCGGCGTCCGACACTTCCTTGAAGGCCGTGTCATCGTATCGCCGGATACCTTGGGTCAGATTAGAGAGCTGATAGGTTCTATCGTCCGTTTTGGCGAGCAGGACAATGATCTTGGTCTCCGCACCATATTTCGCGATGAAATCGTCCTTGGCGCCCGCTCCTTCGCATCCAAGATTGACGGTGACCCGTGATATCACTACCTTCCACAGACCCCTTGAGACGCGTCCAGATTTCAGCGTCATGTCATACAGATCCTGTTGGTCGCCATCGGCTTGCTTCATCCTGTCAATCGTGGCAACGGTGACTACATCCGATGCAGCGACGGCATCGCTGAGATTGCCGTACTGCACGCCGGCGTCACAGGCCACGGAAACGACCCGACCGCCGCATCCGGCAATACGGCGGGCGCCGCCTTCACCGGTTCTTGGCATCATCCGCGATCCTGCCCCGTGTCAGCGAATGGTAGGTGACGTAGAACAGGATGCCCGCGACGATGCCGGAAGTCGCGTCGGAGATCGGCTCGGCGAGGAAGATGCCGGTCACTCCGATCCAGTGAGGCAGTGTCAGGGCGAGCGGCACCAGCATGATGATCTTGCGGAAGATCGCCAGGAACACGGACTGCTTGGCCTGCCCCATGCCGACAAGGGCGCACTGCGCGCCCATCTGGATGCCGAACACGCCCCATCCGGCGACGAAGACCGGCATCATGCGGGTCACGATGCCGATGACTTCCGGCGACGACGTGAACCATGCGGCGAACACGCTTGGGAATGCGGCAAGAATCGACACCAGTACCGTGGCCGAAGTGATCTGCGCGATGAATGCCACGCGGATGGCCTGCCGCACGCGATCCATGCGCCGGGCACCGAAGTTGAACCCGATGATCGGCTGGATGCCCTGCTGGAAACCGTTGGTCAGCACACTGACCACCTGCATGAGCGAGGTGATGATGGTCATCGACGTGACATAGTCGTCACCGCCGTATCGTTGCAGCCCGACGTTGAACACCACGTTGATGAGGCATTCGGTGATCTGCATGATGAACGGCGCCAACCCGAGGGTCAGGATCGGCACGATGACTCGATTGAAGCGGATGTTGGACGGCCTCAACCGGATGGCGCTGCGCCCGGAGGCGAGGAACAGGATGATCCACACCGATGAGATCAACTGGGCGATCACGTTCGCGACGGCCGCGCCCTTTACGCCCCAGCCGAGCACGAAGATGAACACCGGGTCGAGGATGATGCTGGTGCCGGTGCCGATCAGTACCGAGGTCATCGCGACGGTGGTCTTGCCCTGCGCGGAGATGAAGTTGTTGAGTCCGAGCGTGAGCTGCACGAACACCGTGCCGACCAGGTAGATGGTGATGAAGTCGACCGCATATCCGATGTTGGCGTCGCTGGCTCCGAAAGCGCGCAGCACCGGCTCCTTCGTCGCCTGCAGGATGACGGTGAGCGTCAGGGCGATGGCCACGAGGAACGCCGCGCTGGTGCCTAGGATGCGTTCGGCCTTCTTGAAATTGCCGCGACCCAGTTCGATGGACGCCCTCGGCGCGCCGCCCGCGCCGATCAGCGACGCGAACGCGGTGACGGCCAGCAGGATCGGGAAGCAGATGCCGACGCCGGTCATCGCGGCGTCGCCGACCTCGGGGATATGCCCGATGAACAGTCGGTCGATGATGGTGTATGAGGCGTTCGCCGCCTGCGCGACGATGGTCGGAACCGACATCGTCAGGGCGAGACGCGCGACCGGTTTCGTGCCGAGCCCGGAGCTGTCCGCCGTCATGCCAGCAGATGCCGTTCGATCCATTGCGCGACGCCGTCATCGTTGTTGGGCGGGCAGATCTCGTCGGCGATCTTGATGACCTCGGGGTTCGCGTTGGCGACCGCCACGCCCGTTTCCGATGTCGTCATCATGCCGATGTCGATAAGGTCATCGCCGAAACTGACGGTACCGTCGAGCCGCACGTCCATGCGTTCGCACAGCGTCTTCAACGCCTGCCGCTTGTTCGCCAGCGGACTCATCAGCATCCACATCGAGCCTTCGGAGATCGCCACGTCGAAATCGGGCGGGACCAGCGTCTTCAGATGTGCCCATTGCTCCGGCTTGGGGAAGATAATGATCTTGTCGGCGATACCGTCGGGGACGTCGGTGAAATCAGTGAATTGCCAAGTCTGTGTCTTCCAGTACACGCTCACGTCGAAGTTCGTGTAGCGCACGTCATCCATGACGACGCCGAGGCTGAGGCCGGGTATCTCGTCGAGCAGATACCGGCACACCTCGCAGGCCCGTGCGGAGGAGAAGCCGACCTTCAGCAGATGCCCGTCGGAGGGGAGCCGCCCCGAGGTGAGCAGATCGTAATCGGAACGTTCGGGCGCGAAATCGATCAGGGCACCGTTGAGATAAATGTATGCGTCGACCGGCAACTTACCCGCGTACTCGAAGCCGGTGCTCACCGGCCGGGCGGTCGCCACCGCGAACCGGTAACCGGCATCGTGCATGCGTTTGACTGTGTCAATGCTGCGCTGCGTGATAAACCGCTCCTCGAAGGTGGGGGCGTCATGCAGCAGCGTGCCGTCGAGGTCGGTGACGATGAGTCGCTGTTCAGGGTTGGTCATGGCGTTTCTCCGTAAAGCCTGTCAGGGGGAAAAAAGAATCGTGCCGGTCTGCGGCTACAGCAGCCCTTCGCAGTAAGAGCGGACCAGCTCCGCGGAATGATGCAGCTTGGCGAGCTCGTCGTCGGCAAGTTCCAGCTCGACAATCTCGTTGGCGCCGTTGGCACGCAGCTCGGTCGGCACGCCGAGGAACACGTCGCGTTCGCCGTATTCGCCGTCGAGCAGGGTCGATACCGGCACGATGCGGCGTTCGTCCCAAAGGATGGTCTGCACGATGCCGGCCACTGTCGAGGCGATGCCGAAGTTCGTGCCGCCCTTCGCCGCGACAATCTCGTTGCCTCGCGTACGGGTCTTCTCTTCGATCTCATGCGTGGAGACGGATGAGAATCGGTCGGCGTTGTCGTTCAGGAATCGCGTGAACGGCTTGCCGCCGAGCGAGACGGTCGACCATGCGGTGAACTGCGAATCGCCGTGCTCGCCCATCACGAAACCGCCGACGTTGCGCGGGTCCAGCCCGGTCTCCTCACCGATGATGGTCTTGAGACGCGAGGTGTCCAGCGCAGTTCCCGTGCCCAGCACCTGGGTGCGCGGCAGGCCGGAGCGTTTCCACGCGTACCATGCCATGACGTCGACCGGGTTGGAGACCATGACGATGACGCCGTTGAACCCGGATGCCATGACCCGGTCGACCACGTCGCCGACGAGTCCGATGGTGAAGCCGAGTTCGGCAAGTCGGGTTGAGTTGGCCGGCGGCTTGCGTCCGACGGTGATGACGACGATGTCGGCGTCCTTGCAGTCACCGTAGTCACCGTTGCGCACCTTGACGTGCCGGTCCTGGAATTCGCTGCCGTCATCGAGATCATGGCTTTCGCCGAGCGCCTTGCCGGCGGAATGATCGATGAGTACGAGCTCGTTGCACAGACCATGGGTGACGATGGCGAACGCCGCGGTGGATCCGACCTGCCCGGTGCCGACGATGACGACTTTGTTCCTGTTCATGGTGACCATGTCAGATGCTCCTCAAACGATATCCGATAAACGTTGCCCAATGAAATGAGCCATGATCAAGTGACCATGGCTCAACGTGCTGCATACAGTGCTTCAGCGAATCGCGCTCACACCAAGTTGAATTTTGTCATCAGACCGAGGGCGATGATGATGGCGACCCAGACCAGTGCGATGAAGATGGTCCAGCGGTTCAGGTTCTTTTCCGCGACACCAGACGTGCCGGCGTTCTGGGTCAGGCCACCGCCGAACATATCGGACAGACCGCCGCCCTTGCCCTTGTGCATGAGGATGAGCAGCGTCAGCAGGATGGACGCGATGACGACGATGATCTCAAGAACGATCTTCAGAATATGCACGGGGAAACCTCCATTAAACGTACTGTGTCATAGCATAGCGCAGGGCATTGAAAAACGTGCGGATATGCGCATGTTTCCCTATCGACGTGTCGCCTTGAGTGTCAACCGGGCGATCTTCGCCAATTCGTCGGGGTCGAGCGACGCGCCGCCGATCAGGAATCCGTCGACATCCGGCTCGCCGATCAGATGCGTCGCGTTCTTGGACGACACCGATCCGCCGTATAGGATGCGCACAGTATCGGCGACGGCGGGGCCGAACATCTCGCCGAGGTCGTCGCGGATGGCTTTGGCGGCCTGCTGGGCGGTGTCCGGAGTGGCGACCATGCCGGTGCCGATCGCCCAGACCGGCTCGTACGCGATGATGAGCTTCGCGGCCTCCTTGTCGGAAAGGTCACGGGTCACGTCATGCACCTGTCCGACGGCGAAGTCGAGCTCGATGCCCTGGCGGCGTTCCTCGAAGCTTTCTCCGACGCACAGTATCGGCTGCATGCCGGCCGCCAATACGGCACGCACCTGATCGACGATGTTGACGTCGTCTTCGGGATGGTACTTGCGGCGTTCGGAATGCCCGACGATGACGTACGAGCAGCCAAGGTGCGCGATCATGTCAGCGGAGACATCGCCGGTGAACGCACCCTGTGTGGTCACCGACACGGCCTGCGCGCCGTAGCGGATCTTGAGCTTGTCGGCTTCGACCAGCACCTGGACGCTGCGCAGCGACGTGAACGACGGCATCAGGGCTATTTCACAGCGGGAGTAGTCGAAGCGTGCGTCACGAAGCAGCCATACGAGTTTCTGCACGAAATACGTGGCCTCAAGATGGTCGAGGTTCATCTTCCAATTGCCCGCGAGCAGCGGGATGCGTGACGCCATTGATGTCCTTTCCGTATGGAGCGGCTCCCCGGCGTCAAGCGCCCGGGGAGCCGAATTGCGGGTGAAGATCAGTCGAGGACCTTCAGCCCCGGCAGCTCCTTGCCCTCAAGGAACTCAAGGGAGGCGCCGCCACCGGTGGAGATGTGCGAGAAGCCGTCCTCCGGGAAGCCGAGGTTGCGCACGGCGGAGGCGGAGTCGCCACCACCGACGATGGTGAATGCGCCGGCCGCGGTCGCGTCGACGAGGCCCTGCGCCACGGCCTTGGTGCCGGCGGCGAACTCGGGAACCTCGAACACGCCCATCGGGCCGTTCCACACGACGGTCTTGGAGTCGACGATCTTGTCGTGGAAGAGCTTCTGGGAATCCGGGCCGATGTCCAGGCCCATCTTGTCGGCCGGGATGGCATCGGCGGCAACGACCTCCGGGGCGACCGGGGTGTCACCGGCCGGGAAGCCGGCGTTGACGACCACGTCGGTCGGCAGCACGAGCTCGACGCCGTTCTTCTCGGCGGTAGCGATGTAGCCCTTGACCTTGTCGAGCTGGTCCTCTTCGAGCAGGGAGGTGCCGACCTCGTAGCCCTTGGCCTTGAGGAAGGTGAACACCATGCCGCCGCCGATGACCAGGCGGTTGGCCTTGTCGAGCAGGTTCTCGATCACGCCGAGCTTGTCGGAGACCTTGGAGCCGCCGAGCACGACGGTGAACGGGCGCTCCGGGTTCTCGGTGGCCTTGGACAGGGCCTTGACCTCCTTCTCGACCAGCTTGCCCGCGGCGGCCGGCAGATCGGCGGCCACATCGTAGTCGGAGCCCTGGGCGCGATGGACCACGCCGAAGCCGTCGGAGACGAAGACCTCGCCGAGGGCGGCGATCTTCTTGGCGTACGGGGCGCGCACGGCGGGATCCTTGCTGGTCTCCTCCGGGTTGAAGCGAACGTTCTCCAGCAGCACCACGTCGCCGTCGTTCATCGCGGCGACCTTGGCCTGGGCATCCTCGCCGTAGGTGTCCTTGGCCAGCGGGACCTCGACGCCGAGCAGCTCGCCCAGACGCTTGGCGACCGGGGCCAGAGACAGCTCAGGGACGACCTTGCCCTTCGGACGGCCGAGGTGGGCCATCAGGATGACCTTGGCGCCTTCTTCGCGAAGCGCCGTGATAGTCGGCAGCGCGGCCTTGATACGGCCATCATCGGTAATCGTGGTGCCGTCCAGCGGGACGTTGAAATCGGCGCGCATCAGAACGCGCTTGCCCTTGAGATCTCCGAGATCCTTGAGTGTCTTCATGTGTATCCTTTCCTATCCGCATATGCGAGGAATGGCCGGTTTTAGCCAATTCGAATATTACAAGCGGCACGGAACAAAACACCGCGTCCATAGCGAACATGGACGCGGTGCATGACGGGATTTGACTCCGGCGCTTATCAGGAGCAGAGGGACGCCGTCAGCGTCCGACGGACGCGCCGGACTGTTCCCGGTCGCGGGTCTTCGCGGTCTTGTCGGCGAGCTGCAGCAGACGGCGGATGCGGCCTGCGATGGCATCCTTGGTGATGGGCGGGTCGGCGAGACGTCCGAGTTCCTCAAGGCTCGCATCCCCGTGCTCAAGACGCAGCTGGCCCGCGGCACGAAGGTTTTCGGGGATGTCGTCGCCGAGAATCTCGAATGCGCGGCGCACTTTCTCGCTGGCTTCGGCAGCGGCCTTCGCGCTGCGGCGCATGTTGGCGTCGTCGAAGTTCGCCAGACGGTTCGCCTTGCCCCGTGCCTCGCCGTCGGTGCGCTTGCCTGTCCACTCCCTTGCGGAGTGCGGGGCGCCCATGAGGATGAGCATGCGCTCGATGGCGTCGGGGTCCTTGAGCGTGATACGCTCCGAACTGCGCAGCTGTCGGGGCTTCGCCGTGATGCCGAGCCTGCGTGCGGCGCCCGAAAGCGCGAGGGCGGCCTCGTTCGACGGGCAGATGATTTCAAGGAAGCCGGCTTTGCCCGGGTCGGAAAGAGCGCCATGCGCCAGGAAGGCTCCACGCCATGCGGCCTTCACCTGAGCGATGTTGCCGCTGATGATATCCGCGGGAAGTCCACGCACCAGACGCTTGCGCCGATCGAGGAGGCCGGTCTGCAATGCCAACGCTGCACCGCCGCGCTCCACGTGGATCATGTATCGCTGCACCGTGGCGCCGTTGGGCGTCGAGCGAGAAACCTGGGTCATGACCGCCTCATGCCCATACAGATCCCTGATGGTGTCCTGAAGCCACTGGGCGGCCTTGAGCGAGTCAAACTGCGCTTGAACGATGATCTGGCGCTGTACCAGCCGCAGCCCGCCACCGAAACGAATCATAGCGGTCGCCTGCGCCTTTTTCGCCGCAGGCAATTCGTTATCGATTGCGGCCAGCTCGCTTTTGACATCATCCAGAAGAGCCAAGAGCCAACCTCCTATGTCCTGTTTCTTCTCAATGTTTCCCCGGCCTGCTGGGTTCTGCTCCCTGCACTGCCACCGGCTTACTGTGATACCTAATCACTTGGACAAGAATACGCGATGCTGCCGGATTATGGAAACGAAATGTTTGCATAGTGGCTGCACGGTCTCGCTATGCGCGCGCCCGGTGCAGCTCGCGGGCCGATACGGTGACGGATATGCCGTGCGCGCGCAGCCGCCTCGCAAGTTCCTCGCTCATGACGACGGAACGATGCTGCCCGCCCGTGCATCCGATGGCGATGGTCACGAAATGCTTGTCCTCGTGAGCGTAGCCTTCCAACGCCACGAGGATGGCCCGCTCGTATGCGTCCAGGAAATCGCCCGCGCCCGGACTTGACAGCACGTAATCGCTGACGGGCTTGTCTTGCCCGTTGAGCTCTCGCAGCGTCGGCACCCAGAATGGGTTCGGCAGGAACCGCACGTCCGCCACGAAATCGGCGTCCATCGGCAGCCCGTATTTGAATCCGAAGCTGAAGATGTGCACGGCCACCGTGGACGGGCCGGAGCCGAGCATCGCCTCGTATAGTTTGGTCGACAGCTGGTGGATGCTCAGCGAGGATGTGTCGATGACCATGTCGGCCCGTTCCTTGAGGTTGGCCAGCAGGCTGCGCTCCTCAAGGATGCCGTCGATCAGACGGTTTCCACGCTGCAGGGGATGGGGCCTGCGCACCGACTCGTACCGCTTGATGAGCACTTCGTCGCTGGCGTCAAGGAACAGGATGCGGGCGCGCACCCCCAGGTCGTCGAGATGGCTGAGCACGGCTGACAGGTCGTCGAAATACTCGCGCGAACGCACGTCTATGACGGCCGCGAGCTTGTGCACGCCGTCCTTGCCGGCATTGGTCATCATGTCGACCAGCGGGACCAGCAGTTTCGGCGGCAGATTGTCGACGACGTACCATCCCATGTCCTCCACGCAGTCGGCGGCATGGGAGCGACCGGCGCCGGACATGCCCGTGATGAGCAGGACCTCGAAGTCGTCCGCGGGCTCCGGCCTGTTCCCGCCCGCCGGCGGCACGGGCGCGCCGGCCGGGCTCATGGTTGCGTGATCGTTCATTACAGTGCCTCCTCAAGGGCATGTCGCATCGCGGGTTCCAGCACATCCGTCAGGGAGCTGTCGGCCGTGTCCGCGCCGGTCATGAGGATGACCTGCAGGATGGCCTGCCACAGCAGCATCTCCTCGCCGCCGATCGCCAGCCCTCCCTTGGCCCTCCATGCGCGGATCAATGCGCTGGGGCGGGGGTCGTAGACCACGTCGAGCAGGATGCCGCGCGGCCGGAAGGAGTCGTCGTTCCCGATGGCTTCGGCGACCGCGTCGGCGGCGTGGCCGGGAATCGTGCTGATGACGATGTCCGCGTCCCGCAGGGTGTCGGCCGACGCGTCGATCGTCTTCTCCTCGTATGCGATGGCGTCGCCCTCGCCGATGATGTCCGGCAGCTGCCGGTTCTTGCCCGGGTGGCGCGCCGCCACAGTGATGCGTTTGTTCGTCTGCCCGTTCTTCAGCATGACCGTGCATGCGGCGACGGCCGAGGCCGCGGTGTTGCCGTTGCCGATGACGGCGGCGGAGGTTACGCTCTTCCAACGGTCAGGTTCCCCGAGGGCCTTGAGCTCATGGTCGAAGGCGAGTACGATGCCCATGACGTCGGTGTTGTAGAGGCGGATCGCCGGCAGCGAGCCCGTTGCGGAGGCACCGTCAGGGGTGGCACCGGGGGTGATGCCAGGTTCGGCGGGCCAGTCGAAAATCGCGGTATTGGCGACTTTGAGACGCTGCGCCCACATATTGGACGGAGTGCCATAGGGCTGAATGGTTTTCTTGAGCGGCATGGTCAGGCTCAGACCGCGCCAGGTCGGATCGAGCCCTCTGAGAAATCCGTCGAGATCGCTTTCGCCGACCTCGTGCCGCTCGTACGCCCAGTCATCCAGCCCGAGCGCCTTGTATGCGGCATTGTGCAGCACCGGCGACAACGAATGGGCTATCGGCTTGCCGAGCACGGCGCAACGATGTGCAATCACGGTCATACCCCTCCTTGCTCACTGCCTATATCATTCACTGCCACCATCGTACCGTAAATGTTCTTAACAAAATCGTCATAGACCACTGAATTCCGCTGGCGGGATATGGACTTCGCGCCCCAGCGGGGACGGAGTCCATGGCACCCCGCTGACGGGGCGGAGTCCATAGACCGCCAGCGGGGGCGAACGAGGTGTGCGGTTATTCGACGTGAAGGGCGGCGTGGATGGCTTCGGCTTTGGCATGGCCTATGCCCTTGACCGCTTCGAGTTCCTCGACGCTGGCGTCGCGCATCGCACGCACTGAACCGAAGTGGCTCAGCAGGCGCTTCTGGTAGGTCTCCCCCACGCCGGGAATGCCATCCAGCGCGGAGCGCAACGCGCCTTTGCGTCGCGTCTGACGATGATAGGTGATGGCGAAGCGGTGCGACTCGTCACGCACCCGCTGCAGCAGGTACATGCCTTCGGACTGGCGTTTGAGGATGATCGGGTATTCGTCGTCCGGCACCCAGACCTCTTCGAGTCGCTTCGCCAGACCGCAGACGGCCACATCGTTCACGCCGCAATCGGCCAGAGCCTTCGCCGCGGCCATGACCTGCGGATGGCCGCCGTCGACGACGACCAGATTCGGGATGTAGGCGAAATGATGCCGGTTCGTGTTCTGCTGGACGACTCCCGCGTCCCGTATGCCGTCAGGAGACGATGCCGTCGTCGTGGATGCGGATGTATCGGACGATTCGGCACGGCGCTCGTTGTCCATGCTGTCGCCGGAGTCGCCGGCGATGTTGCCGTGTCTGAACCGTCGCGTCAGCGTCTCGTAAAGGGCGCTCAGATCGTCGAGCGCGCCCTTGCCGTCATCACCGCGAATGGCGAATCTGCGGTATTCGGATTTCTTGGCGATAGCGTCCTCGAACACGACCATCGAGGCGACCTGGAACGCCCCGCCCACGGTGTTCGAAATGTCGTAGCATTCTATGCGCAGCGGTGCCTGAGCGAGCCCGAGTGCCTTCGCGACGTCGTTCATGGCCGCGGTGCGCGTGCCCATGTCGCTGATGCGGCTCATCTTGCTGCGTTGCAGCGCCTGCCCGGCGTTCTCGTTCGCCCGGTTCATCAGCGCCTTCTTCTCGCCGCGGCTTGCCACGCGGATGGTGACCACGGCGCCACGCAGCCCGCTCAACCATGATTCGAGTTCTGCACGGCGTGCCGGCTCGACCGGCACGATGACCTCGCGCGGCACTGGGGCGATTGGCGCCAGCAGGTCCGCGCGACCGGTCTGTTCCTGCCGTTCGCGTCTCGTGCGTGTCGCCTGCGCGCGCTCGACGCTGCTCTTGGCCGTCACCGTCTGCGTGCTGCCGATGGCGTCGCGTCTCTCCACGATGGAGGCTCCCCCTTCGGCCGTCGACACGCCCTCGTTCCCGGAGGGCGAGGCCATGGAAGGGGCCGTTCCATCATGAGGATCGACGTTCAATCCGTTGTCGGCGGCCACGTCTGAATACACCTGCATGATCAGGTCGTCGATGAGTTCGCCGTCGGATACGTCCTCGACGCGTTCGACGCTCCAGTTGCGTTCTCCGCGAATCGAGCCGTCACGCACGATGAAGGCGTGCACGGACGCCTCAAGCTCGTCGGATGCCATGCCGAACACGTCGGCGTCCACGTCCTGATCGAACACGACCGCGTTCTGCTGCATGACGGTCTGCAGCATCTGGATTTCGTCGCGCAGCCGCGCAGCCTTCTCGAATTCGAGTTCGGCGCTGGCGTCCTTCATGTCCCGCGTCAGCTGGGCGATGTAGCTCTTGCCGAGCCGACCGGTCATCACGCCGACCAGCTGCTCGCACATGCGCCGGTGCTCTTTGGGCGCGATTCTCCCGATGCATGGCGCCGAGCATTTGCCAATCGACGCGAGCAGGCATGGTCGCCCGGTGAGTTCGGCCTTGTGGAACACGTTGGTCGTGCAGGTACGCACCGGGAATGTGCGCAGCAGTTTGTCCAACGATTGTCTCAGCTCCCACACCTTCGCGTAGGGGCCGAAGTAGCGGGCGTCCCTTCTCTTGCGGCTGCGGGTGACCCATACGCGAGGCACGGCCTCCCCCGACGATATCGCCAGATACGGGTAGGTCTTGTCGTCGCGGAACTGCACGTTGAAACGGGGATCGAACTCCTTGATCCACGTGTATTCGAGAGTGAGCGCCTCCAGTTCGGTGCCGACGACCGTCCATTCGAGGCTACGTGCGGTGAGCACCATCGTCTGCGTGCGCGGATGCAGCAGATACAGCGGCTGGAAGTAGTTGGTCAACCGGTTGCGCAGGCTTTTCGCCTTGCCGACGTAGATCACGCGTCCTTCGCCGTCCCGCCATTTGTAGACTCCGGGCTGGGCGGGGATATCTCCGGTCTTCGGCCGGAACAGGTCGCGCGTGTCCCCCAGCAGCGGAGCCCCGTTCCTGTTCACTTTGGCGACCGCATCCGAAGCGTCCGCCTCCCCGCGCAGCGAATCGGCCGCTTTTCTCCACACTTCGGGTGAATGCCGCTCGATATCGTTCGTCACAGCATGTCCTTGAGGAACTTGCCCGTCCAGGACGCTTCGCATTGCGCCACCTGTTCGGGTGTGCCCTGCGTGACAATCGTGCCGCCGCCGTCGCCTCCTTCCGGACCCAAATCGATGATCCAGTCGGCGGACTTGACCACGTCGAGATTGTGCTCGATGACGATCACGGTATTGCCTTTGTCTACCAGCCCCTGCAGCACGAGCAGCAGTTTGCGCACGTCCTCGAAGTGCAGGCCCGTGGTCGGTTCGTCGAGGATATACACTGTCTTGCCGGTGGACCTGCGCTGCAGCTCGGTGGCGAGCTTGACGCGCTGCGACTCTCCGCCGGACAGCGTGGGCGCGGGCTGCCCGAGGCGAATATACCCCAGTCCGACCTGCACAAGCGTGTCGAGGTAGCGGGAGATCGACGGGTACGCCTTGAAGAACGTGGCGGCCTCCTCGATCGGCATATCAAGCACGTCGGCGACGGTCTTGCCGTTGTATTTGACCTCCAGGGTTTCGCGGTTGTACCGCTTGCCGTGGCATTCCTCGCATTCGACGTACACGTCGGGCAGGAAGTTCATCTCGATCTTAAGCGTGCCGTCGCCGTGGCACGCCTCGCAGCGGCCGCCCTTGACGTTGAACGAGAACCGCCCCGGGCCGTAACCGCGCACCTGCGCCTCCGGCGTCTTAGCGAACAGCGTGCGGATCTTGTCCCACACGCCGGTGTATGTGGCCGGGTTCGAGCGCGGAGTGCGCCCGATCGGGTTCTGGTCGACGTGGATGACCTTGTCGCACTGGTCAAGGCCCTCGACGCGCGTGTGCTTGCCCGGCACGATGCGCGCGCCGTTGAGCTTGTCGGCGAGTACCGGGTAGAGGATCGTGTTCACCAGGGTCGATTTGCCGGAGCCGGAGACGCCGGTGACCACAGTCATCACGCCAAGGGGGAAATCGACGGTGATGTTCTTCAGATTGTTCTCCCTTGCCCCCACCACGCGAAGGCGCTTCGTGGCATGCGGCTTGCGCCGCACGGCCGGCACTTCGATGCTCCGCCGGCCGGCGATGTAATCGCCGGTGACGGACCGGGGCGCCTCGATGAGGCGCTTCGCCGGACCGGAGTAAATCACCTCGCCGCCGTGCTCGCCGGCACCGGGGCCGATGTCGACCACCCAATCCGCCCTCTCAATGGTTTCCTGGTCGTGTTCGACGACAATCAGCGTGTTGCCGAGGTCGCGCAGATGGTGCAGCGTCTCGATGAGACGCGCGTTGTCACGCTGGTGCAGTCCGATCGATGGCTCGTCGAGCACGTACATGACGCCGACCAGTCCGGAGCCGATCTGCGTGGCAAGCCTGATGCGCTGGGCCTCGCCGCCGGACAGCGTCTTGGCCGCGCGCGACAGCGTCAGGTAGTTCAGGCCGACATCGTTGAGGAATCCCAGCCGGGCCCGGATCTCCTTGACCACTTCGCCGGCGATCGTCGCCGCCGCTCCCTCCAGTTTCAGCCCATTGATCCACGCTAGCCCGCGTTCGACGGGCATGTCGCATACATCGGCGATGGATTCGCCGTCTACGGTGACCGCCAACACTTCGGGGCGCAGCCTCCTGCCATTGCACGCCTGGCAGGGAACCTCGCGCATGTACGACTCGTAGTACTGCTTCATCTGGTCCGAGTCGGTCTCGTGATACCGGCGCATCAGCGTGCGCACGACACCCTCGAATCCGGTCGAATACTCGCGCAGCCGCCCCCACCGGTTGCGATATGAGACGTTGACCTTGAAATCATGCCCGTACAGGATCGAATGCCGCACGTCCTCAGGCAAATCACGCCATGGGGTGTCCATGGAGAACCCGAGTTCGTCGGCCAGGCCCTGCAGCACATGCCCGTAGTATTCGGTCGTGGTCTTGCCGCCTCCCCACGGCTCGATCACGCCGTCGGACAGCGACTTGGAATCATCGGCGATGACCAGATCGGGGTCGATCTCCAGCTTGTAGCCGATGCCATCGCACACAGGGCAGGCCCCGTATGGCGCATTGAACGAGAACGTGCGGGGCTCGATCTCGTCCAACTGCAGCTGATGCCCGTTCGGACAGGCCCTGTGCTCCGAGAACGGCTGACGCCGATTCGGGTCCTTCTCGTCCAAGTCCACGAAATCGGCGACGATGACACCCTTGGACAGCCGCAGCGCGGTCTCGATCGAATCAGTAAGCCGCTGTCGGATGCCGTCGCGGATCATCAGACGATCCACCACGACCTCGATGGTGTGCTTTTTCTGCTTGGTGAGTTTGATGTCGTCGGACAGCTGGCGCTCCTCACCGTCGATCAGCGCGCGGGCATAGCCGTCGCCGCGCAGCAGCTCCAGAAGATCGGCGAACTCCCCCTTGCGGCCGCGTACAACGGGCGCGAGAATCTGGAATCTCGTGCGTTCCGGGTTCTTCAGCAGCGTGTCCACCATCTGCTGAGGGGTCTGCGCGCTGACCAGCTCGCCGCATTCGGGGCAATGCGGTACGCCTGTGCGGGCGAACAGCAGTCGCAGATAGTCATAAATCTCGGTGATCGTGCCCACGGTCGAACGTGGATTGCGGTTTGTGGTCTTCTGGTCGATCGACACCGCAGGGCTCAATCCCTCGATGAAATCCACATCCGGCTTGTCCATTTGCCCGAGGAACTGACGCGCATACGCGGACAACGACTCCACATACCGGCGCTGCCCCTCCGCGAACAGCGTATCGAACGCGAGCGATGACTTACCGGAGCCGGACAGTCCGGTGAACACGACCATCCTGTTGCGCGGCACGGCGAGATCCACATTCTTCAGATTGTGTTCACGCGCACCCTGGATGGTGATCTTCAGATCGTTCGGGATATGCGAGATGTCCGCCACCAATGAGGAGTCGGTCTTGCGCATCGGCGCCTTGCGGATCTCGCACGACAGGAATGTGTCGCTGCTCATCACACGTTCGATCACGACGTCCCCGCCGCCCGATTTCGACGTCTTGCGTCCAGTCACAACCCCGCCTTTCCTCGCACATCCCATCATCAACGGTAGATCATGCTCAACAATACCCGACTTCAAGACAAATGTCGAACATCAGTTCGATGGCGTGTCCCATATTCAAACACATGGACTATACACCGTCCGATCCGCGACGCCCCCGAATACGCAAAAGCCGGACGGCCATCAGACCATCCGGCTTTGCACGGCGAAACCGCATCACGGCCGTTCCGCGACCGTCACACGATCATGCACACGCCATCACACCCGCTGCTGCAGCCAGCCGACGAGCAGAACAATCACCTGAGCAAGCAGGCCGAGCAGCGCGAAGAAGCCAATCCACGCAATCGCGGTGGCGGCACCGTTCGAGTAACCGTAGCCGTAATATCCGGAATTGCCGGAGAACAGGTAGATGAGCCACGCGAGCACCCTCAGGCCGGCGGCCGCGACCATGGCGACAAACGCGGCCATCTTGAACCACTGCGGTCCGTGCTGCACGACGTTGAGACCGATGACCCACACCGCCAGGATTGCGGTGAGCATGAGCCACGGAGTCGAGCCGAAGAGGAACTTGTAGCCGAATCCGCTCATGTTGTTGCCGGCACCGACAAGTCCGAGGAACGACAGGAACGTCTCGATGCCGATGAACACGACCATGAGAATGGCGGAGATCTTGGTGACCGCGCGCACGTTCATCGTGTCAAGGAAGCTCGGCCCCTGCGGCTGGAGAGCGTAGCCGGGCTGCTGCGGGTAGCCGGGCTGCTGGGGATACCCCGGCTGCTGCGGGTACCCCTGCGGATACTGGTATCCGGCGGGCTGCTGCGGGGCTTGCGGCTGCTGCGGGCCGGGCTGCTGCGGATATGTCATGGCTAACTTCTTTCTGTGTCAGTCCAATATGATGGTTTCAATATACCGCCATTTCATGTCCGGCTGACGAAATACTCCACATATTTGACGGGTATTCGTTGTGTGATGCCACAATATTCGCTGCAAGACGACGCACGAATCCGGCACGCGCCGTCATCTATTCGCTGCGCAGCGCCCAGTGCCCGTCGCAAGCCGATTTCGTCTCGTCGTTCCATGACCGTGACGATCATCATGTTGGCGATGCTCATGCCGCCCACGATCAGCGCTATCATGCCGATCATCAGGCCCAGCGTCGTCAGCGAGTCGTCCTCGGTGTTTCTCGCCTGTGACAGGTCAGCCGACGCGGTGACGTACACGCCGGAGCCGCCGATGTTCGCCGCGTGGGCGAGGATACGGCGAATCCTTTCGTCGTTGCCTGATTTCGTGCGCACGTAGATCGCACTAATCCGGCGTATCATCTCCTCCTAGTCCGAGTATTGCGAGGACGCCCATTCGTCGCCGACGATGACAGAGCCTTTGCCAGGCTTGTCACTCCTTCCGGTACGGGCGGGATCCTTGACCAAGGTGAATCCCTTGGCGCGACATTCCCTCACATAGCACAACGCCGCATGTCAGCTCCCCCATCACAACCGTTTACCACTCATAAGCGTTTTCTTTCCAGTAAGAGATCCGTTGAACAAGCCGGATGGGCGACCATGCCCATCTTCATACTCCGATGGCGGAATACGATACCATTCATTGCATGCCGACCATGGTTCCTATACAGCTTTCATCGTATCCTCTTAATAACGTTTGAGTGTTCCATGACCAGCCGCCGGATGCTCACTCAGCTCTGAAAACCGCGACAATAATGGAAACGGATTGGTTCTCACGCAACCTACGTATCCGAGGAGGTTCCCATGCGCATACTGATCGTCGAAGATGACCGTGACCTCGCCGCCGCGCTGGACGACGCGCTGCGGTTCGAGGGGTATGCGACCCGCGTCGCATACAACGGGCTGGAAGCGGTGCGCATGCTCGCCGAGCAATCCATCGACATCGTGCTGCTCGACCGCGACCTGCCGATCATGTCCGGCGACGCGGTGATGGAGACGATCGCCTCGAACGACATCCCCGTGTCCGTGCTGATGCTCACCGCGGCAGCGCAGGTCAGGGACCGCATCAACGGTCTCGAACTCGGCGCCGACGACTACCTGATCAAGCCGTTCGCCTATCCCGAGCTACTCGCGCGCATACGGGCGCTGCAACGCCGTGCCGGTAAGGGCGACTTCTCCGGCACCGAATTCTCACACAACGGCATCGTCCTCGACACGGTCCGTCACACCGTGACCCGTGACGGCAAGCCCGTCAACCTGTCGCCGAAGGAATACGGCGTGCTGCTGGAGATCATGAAGGCGGACGGCAGCTACGTCAACGCCGAGGAACTGTTCGACACCGTGTGGACGGGCGCATCAGCCACCGACCTCACGGACGCCATCAAAACCACCGTATACTCGCTGCGACGCAAACTCGGCGAGGGCAACGGCATCACCTCCACCAGAGGAAAGGGGTACCGTCTGTCATGACCGCATCACACGCAGCAGACGCCGCAACAGACTCAGACGCAACCTCGGAGGCGACCCCGGTCACCGACACGGCCGCGGCAACGGCCGCCGCCAAAGACACCGCCGGCGGCAATGGCCATACACGCCGTCGCCGCCGATTCCCCTGGCCGTCGACGTTCCGAGGCCGGCTCATCGCCACCATATCCATCGCCGCCCTGGCGATGCTGGCCACCGTCATCATCACGCAGAACATCATCGTCTCGCAGGCGGCACGGCAGCAGAAGAACAACATCGTCATGTGCACCGACAAGGACACCGGCAAACTGATCACGGTGTACTTCGACAAGAACCAGACCAGCTCCGACCTCGATCTGGAGGATGAGCCGGACGCCGTCGGCAGCTCCGCCACCGCCGTCTGCTCCCCGATGCCCTCGGTACAGGAGGATACCGTCGAGACCTCCGACCCGGAGTCCACCGTCACCAAGATTGAGGTGACGCATATCGGCAAGACGGCGAGCGCCCTGACCGACTCCTTCATCACGATGATGCAGTTCATCTCCATCGGCACGTTCATCATTTTCGCCGTGCTCTCGCTCATCGCGTCCTGGCTCGTCGGCTCTCGCCTGTCCAAACGCGTGGCCAAGATCAGCAAGCAGGTGGAGGCGTTGAAGCCCGGCGATCTCGACGCTCGCATCGCCCCCGACGGCAGCGATGACGAGATCGGCAAGCTCATCGAATCCATCAACGGCATGCTCGACCGACTGCAGAACGCCACGGAAGCGGAGCGTCGGTTCGTGTCGAACGCCTCCCACGAGCTGCGAACACCCATCGCCGCCGTCGCGACCAATCTGGACGCCCCACTGTCCCAAGGCCGTTTCCCGGCCGACGTGGAGCCCGCCATCAGGCGGGCGCTCGCCGCGAACCGTCGCGGCAGCGACCTCGTGCAGGCACTGCTCACGCTCTCGCGCATCCAGAGCGGCGTCATCGATGCCGAGGACGTCACCGCCCTGCAGCTCGCCGATTTCATCGACGACGAGCTGGCCGAGGTGGAGGAGCAGGCCGATAAGCGCAACATCCTCGTCACCACGCGCGATGTCGCAAGCGACGTGCAGGTCCAGGCCAGCAAATCGCTGATGGACTTGGCCATCGGCAACCTGCTGCGTAACGCCATCATGCACAACATCAGCTCGGGCACACTCGACATCGCCGCGAGGCAGGAGCACTGCGCCATCATCGTGACCATCACCAACAGCACCGACGAAACGCTGCCGGACGATCTGATGAATCTGAAGCAGCCGTTCCACCGCGGCGAACACTCACGCATCAGCGCCGAGCCCGGCGTCGGCCTAGGCCTGTCGATCGCCGACGCCGCATGCGAGGCCATGGGCGCGACGCTGGAATTGGACAGGCCGGACGAGCAATCGTTCCGCGCCACCATCACCATCGCGTCGGCATAGATTGATACTGCGGCAACGGCCCGTCCAGCTACTTCGCGTACTCCTCAAGCGTCTGGCCGGACTCATGCATCGCCTTCGCCGCCTCGGCTCCCACATACCGGTAATGCCATGATTCATACGCGGTGCCGGTCACGTCGGTCTTCCCTCGCGGATAGCGCAGGATGAATCCGTACCGCCACGCGTTGTCTGCAAGCCACTGGTGCTCGTTGACGCTGTCCTTGGTGCTGGTGGCCCCGCTCGCGTTGATGTCCACCGCCAGGCCCAGCTCGTGCTCGCTGGTCCCCGGCTCGGCCACCCATTGCGACGCCTGTCTTCTCGCCTCCTCCTTCGACGCGCCCTCGTTCTGATACAGGAATATCTTCTCGTCCAGCAGCTGCCGCTGCACGGCCTCCGTACGGTACGCCGACGTGACCTCCGGGTGAAGCCCCGCGGCACGCATGTCATCAAACATGCGCTGCAGATCGGGGTAGATGCGCGAATCCACGCTCTCGCCGTTGCTGAGCCTGGTCAGTTTCGGTGCCGGATAGTCGTCGGGAATCCTGTTCCACCGGTTGACGACAATCAGACTCCAGCTCGACGGAGAGTATTTCGCCTGTGCGGCGCCGGGCGCAAACGGTCCCCGGCCCGCGAAACGCCCCAGGCAGAACAGCAGCGCCAGTATGGCGGCGAGCAGGACGCCCAGCACGACCGACACGCGCAGCAGCGTCCTGCGGTTCCTTCTGTTCCGGCACTCGGCGAACGTCCGAACGCGCCCGTCTCCCGTCATCATCCGTTCCATGCCTGTCGCTCCTTCACTGGTCTGCCGTCATCGCAACATCACCATAAACATTAGGATTCGTAAGGTTTCCCGGCCATCGACCACGGGGACGAAACGGCTTATGATCCGCGGGGATGACAACCCCGAGACACCCCTGAGCCAGTACCCTGACCGCCAGTCGGCACGTGTTCGCTATGATGGACGGTTGGACTTCAACGAATACGGACAACAACAGAAAGACGAGCGGGACACATGGCTATTGAGGCGCAGGGACTTGAGATTCAGATCGGCGCGCGCACCTTGCTCCATCCCACCGATTTCCACGTCGCCAAAGGCGACAAGATCGGTCTGGTCGGTCGCAACGGTGCCGGCAAAACCACACTCACCCGCGTCATCACCGGCGACATGCTCCCCACCAGCGGCAAGGTGCGCGTATCCGGCAAGCTCGGCTACCTCCCACAGGACACGCATGCCGCCGACCAGGAGCAAACCGCGCTCGACCGCATGATGAGCGCCCGCGACATCGCCTCCATCATCAGCCGCATCCGCAAAGCCGAAAAAGACATGACCAACCCGGACCCGGACATCATGACCAAAGCCATGAACCGGTACGACAAAGCCATGCAGGACTTCGACAAGGCCGGCGGCTATGCCGCACAATCCGAGGCCATCGCCATGGCCGACAGCCTCGGCCTCCCCCAGGACGTCATGCAGCGTCCCCTCGGCACCCTCTCCGGTGGCCAACGCCGCCGCATCGAACTCGCCCGCATCCTTTTCTCCGATGCCGACACCCTCATTCTCGACGAGCCCACCAACCACTTGGACGCCGACTCCATCGAATGGCTGCGCGGATTCCTCAAGAAATACGAAGGCGGATTCCTCGTCATCTCCCACTCCACCGAGCTGCTCGACGAAGTCGTCAACAAGGTCTGGCATCTCGACGCGCAGACCGGCCAGATCGACATGTACTCCCTCGGCTGGAAAGCCTACCTCCACCAGCGCGTCGTCGACGAGGAGCGTCGTCGCCGCGAACGCGAGGTCGCCGAGAAAAAAGCCGACCGGCTCATGAAGCAGGGCATCCGCCTGCACGCCAAAGCCACCAAGGCCGTCGCCGCCCAGAACATGATGCGCCGCGCCGAACGGCTCCTGTCCGAGACCTCCGACGCCCAGAAGCAGGACAAGGTCGCCGACATCCGCTTCCCCGAACCGGCACCCTGTGGCCGCACCCCAATCATGGCCAAGGACATCTCCAAGGCATACGGCTCCAACATCGTCTTCGCCGGCGTCAACCTCGCCGTCGACAAAGGCTCCCGCGTCGTCATCCTCGGCTACAACGGCGCCGGAAAAACCACCACCCTGCGCCTGCTCGCCCACATCGAAGACCCCGACACCGGCGTCGTCGAATACGGCCACGGTTGCAAGATCGGCTACTTCGCCCAGGAGCACGACACCCTCGATCTCAACGCCACCGTGCTTGAGAACCTCACCCACGTCGCCCCCGAGCTCAACGACACTCAGGCTCGTTCCATCCTCGGCTCCTTCCTCTTCTCCGGCGATGACGCCTTCAAACCCGCCCGGGTCCTCTCCGGCGGCGAAAAGACCCGTCTCGCCCTCGCCACGCTCGTCACCTCCCGCGCCAACGTCCTCCTCCTCGACGAGCCCACCAACAACCTCGACCCCGCCTCCCGCGACGAAATCCTCAAGGCCATCGCCAAATACGAAGGCGCCATCGTTCTCGTCACCCACGACGAGGGCGCAGTCCAGGCCCTGAACCCCGAACGTGTCCTGCTGATGCCCGACGGGGACGAGGATCTGTGGAACGATTCATATCTCGACCTCGTTGCCGAGGAGTGATGGAGTGTCGGCTGCGTTGTTCCTCAGTCGCGGTACCCTCGTACCGCTTCCTTTGGTACGCCTTGCCGACACACGCATCACTTCACGGCAATCCACTGAACGAACACCACACATATCGGGCCTGTCCGTACCCTTTTGCGTGCTTAAGTGCGCGCCGGAACGACGACCGTGCGCACTTAAGCACGCAAACCACCGGTTTTGCGTTCCTATGTTCGCGCACTCGTCGTTCCGACGCGCACTTAAGCACGCAAACGCGACTTGACCCATGACCTTGCCAACGTTCCGGCGAATATCAACGGCAAAAAACGAATGATGCCCGGTGGCTCCTGAATCTCAGGAGCCACCGGGCATCATTCGTAAGACGGCCAGACGATCAAATCACGCCGATCGGCCGATCGCACGGGCCGATGTCACTCGGCGTCGCGGTAACCGCTCGGGTTCTTGGTCTGCCAATTCATCGACGACGCAGCCATGTCGTCGATGCCGAGCTCGGCCTTCCAGCCGCGTTCACGCTCGGCCGT